>Ga0233395_1000303_pt1 | contig 25995 bp, 41 predicted proteins | sample 27DmetaG_FD_186029 | JGI IMG/M metagenome (GOLD analysis project Ga0233395, IMG submission 186029) | Seawater microbial communities from Monterey Bay, California, United States - 27D | ecosystem: Environmental > Aquatic > Marine > Coastal | place: USA: California | collected 2016-10-12 | reverse complement strand
CAGCCAAGGACGCTTTGGTTAGCGGTAACCCTGCCAAGGTAATTAAAGGCTCTGAAGTAGGGGCTGAATTTGACGCTATTCAGGTAGCTGTAGCCACTAAAAGTGACTCTGCTGCACCTACCTTTACTGGTACAACTACTATGGCAAACCTAACAGTGAGTGGCACTTTCACAGTTGGAACGATTGATGGAGGTACATACTAATGAATTGGGATGACTTTTTAGGAGGCTTGTTTGGCGGTACAGCAGGCAATGTTATTGCGGGTATTGGCGGCGCTGCTGCTCAACAAAAAATTATTAAAGACATTGAACAGGCAGGACAGCAAGATTTCACAACAATCTTTGGGCAAAATTATCAACCTCCCGCGGGCGGATTGATTGGTCAAGCTCAAAGAGCTACAGAGTTTAAACCTTTTACAATTACTACTCCTACTGGAACTGGCTCTATCGGATCGTCTGGGAGTTTAAATTTAGGCTTGTCTCCACAACAGCAAGCTATGCAGCAACAGCTTAGTCAATTTACAACTGGGGCTTTTGATGTATTAGGAACTCCTGAGTCTCGAGCGGCAGAGCAAGCCAACGTAATAGGAATGTTAACTCAAGACCCAAGTCAACGAGCTTCGCGTGAACAAGATATATTTGGACGCATGCAAGCTACTCTACAGCCAGAGCAGGAGCGTCAGCGTCTCGCGCTAGAAGAGCGTTTACTAGGTCAGGGTAGGTTAGGTGTATCTACAGCCCAATACGGCGGTACACCAGAGCAGCTAGCGTTAGAAAAGGCTATTGCAGAGCAACAAGCAGGTCTTGGTGTAAGCGCAATGGAGCAAGCTCGTGCTGAACAAGCTTTACAGTCGCAACAGACTTTAGCAGGTTTGGGTGAGACGCGTTCAAGACTAGGTTTATTGGGAGATTTAGGTCTTCAAGGTCTGGGGGCTTCTTATCTACCACAACAACAGCTCCTTGCGTCACTACAACCTTCTTTAGAAGCGTCTCGTATTGGTTCTGCGTTACAATCTACAGGAGCAGGTTTGCAATCTCAACTTGCCGAGTCTGGCTTAGAAGCTCAATTAGGCTATGCATCACTAGCTAATGCTTTACGTCAGCAGCAATTCCAAGGGCTGTTTGATCTATTAAAGGGCGAGCAACAACCTGCTCAGACTAATCAAATTACTGGCGCAATGGGCGATGCGTTTTCTCAGGCTATAGAAGCATTGAAAAAACAAAACGCCGCAAAAGCCACAGGCGCTTTTATTTAAGGAGTTAAACAATGGCTATAGATATTAACAGTCTGTTTGCAGACATCATTGACACTCCTGAACAGCGTCAGCAAAAACTACTTCAACAGGGGATGGCTCAAGGTCAATTGCTGTCCTCTGGTTTACGCGGGAGAGCGGCAGCATTAGCTCCTTTGGCTCAGATGGGGGGTCAGTTAGGGGTACAGCGTAATGACGCTCTACGGCGAGCTGTTCAGCCTATGATTGGCATTGACCCGCGTAGTACTGGGGAAAGGGTTTCTGAGCAACTCAAAGGTATTGATACATCAAAGCCAGAAGGCTTGTTGCAAGCTGCTCAAGCTATTCAAAGCGTTGATCCGGTTCGGGCTGCGGCATTAAGGCAAGCGGCAGCAGAAGCTAGAAGAGCAAACATTGCGCAAGAAACTGAGCAAGCAAGAGCTAAAGCCGCTGTTATGTCGGCAGAAGCAAGCAAGTTAAACGCGGAAACAGCTAAAAATTCTTTAGGATTAGATAAATCTAGGCTTGAATGGCAAGTAACCGATACAGCAAGGCTGCGAACTATCCAAGAAGAAGAGAATAATATCCAACAATCCATAGCAGACACGAGAAAGCTTGCAGAAGAAAACAGGCAAGGCGATTTAAGCGTTTTTGCTCAAAAATCTATTGATGAAGCTGTATCAAGCTCTAACAATGCAAGAACTAAGGGCTTGCAAGCAATGAGTCTGGCAAAGCGTTACGAAGTGGTTCAGCCAACAGCGGGCTTTGGAGGAACGGCATTGAGTGCGTTTAACGATTTCCTTGGAACTCAAGGCGATGCTGACTTGCTGAAAAGAGAATTTAACGGATTTGTAAACAATTCAGTGATGTTGAGCTTGCCTCCTGGCGCAGCTTCAGACTCAGATGTTGCTTTGGCTAGATCTGGATACCCAGACGCTCGTTATAATGCCGAACAAATACAAGAGTATTTAAATGGAGTTGCTAAGTCTTCCGCTATTGTTTCTGAATACGAAAAACAAAGAGCAGAATACATCTCCAAAAACAAAGGAAATCAAGCAGGATTTCTCGATGAATGGAATGCATTTAAAGAAAGCAAAGATTTTATTCCAAGCATTGAAAAACAGTACAATGTTAAATTTAACAAAAATGCCCAAGAACAAGTTGAGCCTGTTGCATCAACTCCTCTAAGTTTGGAAGAGCAAGCGCTAAGAGAAAAAGAACGCAGAGGACAAATAGCCCCTAGGCTTTAATTAATACAGGTGATTTATGGAAAACTTTGATCTTAGCCAATTGTCAGATGAAGACTTAGATAATTTGTTAGCAAATAATATTTCTGCCTTGTCTGATGAGGCTCTTCAAGTAATTTCTCCATCCAAACCAACAGGACTAGAAAGACTTGGTGGTTTTTTAGGTGAAAACTTAGAGATACCCGGATCTATAGCAGGGGCAGGAGCAGGAGCAGCAATTGGCACTGCTGTTTTGCCTGGCATAGGAACTATTATTGGTGGAATTATTGGAGGCGCAACAGGCTCTTTTGGAGGTTCTTTAGCAAGCAACGCCTATCAAGATGAAGCTTTGGATTTTGAAGATGCTTTAAGTGAAGCAAAAACATCAGTGATTTTTGATGCAGCTACACTTGGGCTTGGAAAGGTTGTAAGGCCGATAGCTAAAGCCATAAAGATAAATACTAGCGATTTGATTGCTTCTGCTCGCATGGCTGCTCCTAAGCCGCCAGACTTACGCATGCTGGATATGGAAGGGATTATTCCTGGCTCTGCAGAAAGCGTAGAGTTAACTCAAAGATTGTTAGGGTCTGAAGGCGCTTCTTTGTCTGCCGCTCAAACAGGTCAAGCAAGTTACCTCAGAACCACAGCAGAAGAAATAGGTCGAATTGGTATATTTTCTGGCAGCAATGAAAAGAAAAGAGCGGAAGCGGTAAACTCTGTTTTACAAAAAACAGCACAATCTTTAATTGATGGGATTAACCCAACTTTAGCTAAAGATGTTTCTGGTGTTGGGGAGACTATTTACGGAATAATAGAGGCAGGGAGACAGTCTGCATCTAAAATTTTTGGAGAAGAGCAAAACAAGCTACTTACCAAATACGGAAACTCTAACCTTCCTGTCTCTGGTATCAAAAAAACACTTGATGATTTTCTAAAAAGAAATTCAGACCCAACGCTTGGAAACATGCTTCCAAAAGCAACTCAAGACGCTGCTTCTGATCTTTTAAGAAAACTTGAAGACGTTAATATTGTTCCTTTGTCGACTATATTTAATCTTGAGAAAATGCTTTCAAGAAACATTGACCAAGCAATGCCAGGCAATCAATTGGCTGATCCTACGGCAGTTAGAACCTTAAGCGAATTAAGGAATTCTATAACTAACGCAACAGAAAGCCTTCTATCAAACAGACTCCCTCAAATGGGAAGCGCATACAAGTCTTTAAAGAGTAACTACTCGCAATCTATGGACGACTTGCTCCCCGTGTTAAACAGAGGTGTTTTATCTTCTGCTAAAAAAGGCGACTATGAAAAGATAGGTAAATTGCTACTAAGGCAAACTGACAGCAATAAAATTAACAAGATGCTTGCTAGTATAGACAGAGCTTTTGCAGATATTCAAAAAGCAGGAAAGCTAGGAGACATGGATGTTAAGACGGCTGCTCAAGCCAAAAAAATCATTGCTCAATCTTTTGCAAAAGAACAATTTTTAGACGCGGCAACAGGTATGATTGATTTTAAGAATCTAGCCGCTGTTTCACAAAAGCTTTCTAAGCAATCAGAGCAATCCAGAATCAAGGCTGTTATGGGAGATTCGTATGAATCTTTTAAACTGTTATCAAATGCTATCTATGACTCGTCTCAGCAAGGAAGAAGCGGTCTGTTCAATCTGGCAATAAGAAGCCAAGAAATAAACTCTCTCGGGAAGTTAGCTCAAGGCGCTGCGGCAGGTGGTGTTGGTGCTACTGTAGGAATTCCATTAGCAATAGCAACGCTTACAATTCCTTCTGTATTCTCTAAATTGGCAACAAATAAAGCCGCCGTAAATAGATTGGTTGCGCTAGATAAACAAATTGAAAAAGCCTCAGCACCTACCGCTGAGTTTATCTCTTCTAATATTGCTAAGATTATTGAGCAGCTAGATGAAAATGATCAGCAGTCAATAAGAGAAGATATTATGCTTTCTCAAACAAGATAATATATGTGAATAACATTATTATTATATACATGCCGTAATCAAACATAACTAAGCCCTCGGTAAACGCCTCTCCTCCATTGTGGGGAGGGGCTTTTCTTTTAGCTCCTGCTCTATCAAGAACTCACAAAACTGCTTGATCTTTCTCAGGTCTTCAACCCCGCCCTTCTGCCGCCATCTTGAGATGTACTTAACGATAGCCCCCTCACAGAAGCCTAAGTTGTTAGCCAGAATGTACTCGATAGGCTGTATCTTTAAGTCCTGATAGTGACTTCCTGCTACCTGGTAGTCTGTTGCTTTCAATGCAATTCCCTCTCGTAAGCTTCTGCTTGTTCACGGTACGATTGATTAACATGGATTTGAAAGCTGTCTTGAATTGAGTCAGTGCTGTTAATGAAGTTAAGCATATCCTCTAGCATCATACCGGCTGTTCCTGCCATGTTCCTATCAACCTCATCATCGCATTCAAGTAACTCTGCAAGCCAGTCAAAGACATCCTCTACATTCTGTAGCTCTAATTCAATGCCGTCTTTCGTAATAGCCTTAACTCCTTTCCCCGCGTAACTCATAGCTTGTCTCCTTGTTGGTTTAGTTTAACGCGGGTGATGTGTAGCCATAGCTCTTCAGGGCTATTAAGCTGCGACTGCTCAACGCACATACCATCCGTATAAACTTTAGTCTTAGGGTTAATAAACTTCGTACACTTGTCTGCAAATTCTTTCTTGCGAATCCAACCAACCACACACATAGTATTTTGGTCTATCTCTGTACACAGGACGGCGATAGGGGCTTTGAATGCTTCAACGCTTTTAAACAGCAAGACTCCGTTTGGGTACTTGGTAGTTTTAACATCAACCCCTATGTCGCCAAAGAACATATCCACTCCCGCGTCTACTCCAAAATCAAACGGGCTAAAGTCTGCCTGGTAAACTTTAGATACTGCTAACTCACCTTTAATACCAATCAAGTCTACCTCTTCATCTGTACTAGACTTGTCTTTCCGTTGATTAACTACACCAGAAGCCCTAGATAACATGGAGCGACCATTCGCTGCGCGTTGACAGTCAAACAATTCTTTCTTGCTGAGTTTAACTTCTAACATACACGGTTCTCGTGGTAGGTGATTAGCTCTTGGAACTCTGCCAGGATTTGCTCGTAGTCTGCTTTGTATCTCTTAACCGGAGTAGACTTCTTTTCAATCATCTCCTCTACAAAGTCTCTACCGTACATATCCTGCATCCAGAGTGTGTACTGCTGAGCAGCTGATCCGTGAGACATACCCCACATGTTACATGCAGGACACTGGGGATGGACATTTTCTATCTCTAACGCCCAGTAGGATGAGTTGCCTTTAGGGATAAAGTGTCCTCCCTGCATATCCTTGTAGTGTTTGGTGACTCCACAAGACACGCAAGAACAATTGCCGTTATCATCTGACGCTGCAAGTCTGGCTAATTTTTGTACAGCTTTATAGCACTCTTGCTTTAACTGAGCGGAAGTCTTGGTCTTGGGTTTAGATTTCCGTTTGACCCTGCGCTTCACAGCTCTAGTCATTTCCAGTATCTCCCATCACGCAGCGAGAGAAGAGTCTTCTCTGCTCGGATCTGATCCTTCTCTTCCATCATGTCATAGCGCATCTTAAGTAACGCTACACTGAAATTCTTCTGAGTGACGGGATAGGCTTGAAGCGCTATCTCGACATCCAAAGGCATAACGTATTCATTCTGCGTCTTTATACCCATATAGCCCTAGCCTCTTGGTGTAGTGTGAGGTGTACTTTCTGTGCAGCTCTATTTGAAGAGCGACTAAGGCATTGTAGGTTTCCTTTACTTGCTTGTCATCAAGTTTGTCAAGGCCAATCTGTAATTCATCAATGGCCTTGTGTATTACCTCCATCATATCGTTACTCATAACTCCTCCCACCCAAGTTCTTTAGCCCTACGCTCTGCGTACTCAGCAACCTCTTTCATCTTAGCAATGAACGCAGCGGTCTCATCATAATGCAGTGCCGCAATCTTGCGGCCAAAGATGTACGAATTAAGATGTTGATCAATCAGTGACTCATAAGATTCTGTAATCTCTATTGGCTCATCAGTCTCGCCAATAAACACTGAGGTTTCGATGCCTTCACAAAGCATCCATGTATCGGTTTGCACCTCAATAATCTGTCTAGCCATGATTAATCTCCTCTAATGAAACTTATATGACGCATAAGACACTTTAATGCGCCTTATATGTCGCTTTTCTACACTTTATCGCGGGTAGGTTTAAATCCAACCTCTAAGATTATTCCTTTGTACTGGTACATTCGAGAAAGCCTACTCACCCTAAAGCCAGTCTTATAAATTGCGATACTGTATACTTGCTGCTCCGATTCTGCACACCACGCAGCCTCTTCAAGAGCGTCATTAAACTCAGAGAAGATAATCATTTGGTTGGAAACGGTACATAAACATTAAACTTCTCTGACAGATGACGGCTTAGCACAGCGTGGACCTTGTCGTAATCCTCCCGTGACGCGATAGAAGTAGAGTCATCACCAGTAACCACAGACTGTATTGGCTTCCATAAATACTGCTTCACCAGGTCTGTTGTCCAGGGGATGTCTACGCTTGCTTTGACAGTCTTCTTCATGTCATACCCCGCGTCATTTAAAGCCTCGCCAAGTAGTCGGCAGTAAACATGCAATGCATTATTCTGTGCAGAGGTTCTTGTCTTCCCTGCCTTCCACTTAATCGTGACGTACTTCTTGTCTTCGTAAAGCTTAGTGATGTGCGAGACGAACGCATCAAGAGATTGTTTATTACTGACCACCCAAAACTCTCCCTGCGGAATATCTCCTACCATGTCTTTAACTTCGTTTAGATCGTCCATTCCTTTTAGCCTCTCTTTCATTGAACGCGGAGTAAGATGATTCATTCAAAGACTTGCCATTGGAAAACTCAAAGGGCTTGCAGTAAGTAACCTTTCCCCCATTGCCCAGATACTTTTGTATATCCTTCTCCAACCTATCCCTCAGTTCGTTATCCGTTTGCATGTTGTTCTCCTATCTTATAAACCTGATCCATTGTCAAACCCAGAGCGTCACAGATTTGCTTATACCGATGAACGGTCATGTTTCCCTGGGCTAGAGTGTGAGAGTAGTTAGAACTATGGCAGTCAATCATATCTGCCACAGCCTTATGCCTCATGCCGACCTGTTCATGTGCTATGCGTATTGTCTTGCCAATGTGAATCATTGCTTGTCCTCAAAATAGGGGGCTTTCACCCCCTGTTTGACTAAAAGGGAAGGTCGTCTAGCTCAATCTCAGGCGAGTTAGACACTGGCTTAGCTTCTTTAGGCTTAACTGACAGACTGAAGAACTTCTTACCTGCCTTTGACTCTTTGAGCCAGGCGTTTAACCAGAACTCCTGACCGCCTACATTGATCGTCCCGTTGTAATCAGCGTGAGTCTCTATCTCTTTCCTTTCGTTCTTGAATAAAGCCCCACGGTTAGTATCATCATAATCACTCATGTCTTTCTCCTTAGTTAAAAAACTTTTCTACATTCTCGTCTATCAAATTAACAGCCTTGGTCACACACTTCTCCAACGCTGCGATGTACTCCTCATCACGCTCAACACGAACGATCAGAGGTTTCATAGTCGGGTGATAGGACACGAAGTCCCACCACTCCCTGCCTGTAATCCACAGACACCCCATGACTTGCTGTTTGTATTTGGAAGGGAGTACTCCGCCCCTCAAATACTCTACATGCGTAGAAGGAGCAGGACATTTAATCTCCAATCCTCCGTCCTCACCTATCAATCCGTCTGGCGAACACCCTGCTGACAGAGTGTCATGCAAGCAGAACCCAACCTCAGTCACCTCCGCGTCACTAATCAGTGAGTACAAATCTCTAGCGTCCGGCTCTAACTCCGTACCCCTCAGCATATGGTGAGACTGGAAAACCTCCTCACGCTCGCCTGTCAAACGCTCAGCGACCAGTTGATTGATGTAGGCATCAGCCGATGCAGACCAGATGCCTTTTGTTGTGACTAGCTTGGCAAACATTGACGCGGAAGGGATGCCTAGCCTGGCTGCTAACCACTCAGGACTACCCTGCTCGTTCTGATCAATCCGCATCATAATCTCCTTGGTCTGCTAGATACTCTTGTCTGTCGCGTTCTCTGTCTTCAGGACTAATGTAGTCCTCCTCACTCTCTGTTAGGTATCGATCAAGATCTACCATTACTGGGTCTTTGTTCATAACGCCTCCACAGTGACTCGAATTTATTAAAGATTAACTTACACTCATCGCAGAACATCATCTTAGGACTAATCCCCTGTCCGCAGCATCCGCAATGAGACCGATTAAACTTCGTCTTCTTGGTCTCCAATCTTCTTCTCCAGTAGCTCTTTGGCTCGATCAAAGTTTGACGCGGAAAGGGATGCAACATCTTTGCACTTGAATGCTATGCAGAACTTCTCAGTATTAGCCCCTGACTGTTTTATTAGCTCGCCAATAACCTTAGCCTGGGCTTTGGTTACTGGCTCAGGCTTGGCTTGTGCCGCAGCATTGCCATCGTCATCCTCAGCAGGGATTCCTGCGATAGCCTGTAAAGCGTACCGTCTTGCGTAAGTTATAGCTGAACCCGCAGCCTGTGCGTCCATCTTGCCAAGAGGGATGAAGTACTCCTGCTCCAACCACTCTCCTGACGAATGCATTAGGCGAGTAATAACTCCCACCGAGTTATCGCCAGTGATAGGGAATTGAACATAGCTCAATCCGTGTTCTGCGAAGGGGGCTTTGATAGCCTGTATCACTGACCCCAAGTCCGCATATTTCGATTTGAAGAATGGATTTGACGCACCTTTAATCGCTGAACCCATCTCACCTTGTGCCGCAGCCATAGCGGTTGCGAGTTCTTTAATTGATTCTGACTGCTTCATACTGTTAATCCCCTCTCTTGCCATAAGTTAATTATCTGAGCATCCTTCGCGTACTTTCCCTCAAACTTCCTAAGCGCCTCCATGCCTATGTCAATGTTGCAGTCACAGATATACCTTGCGTAGTCTCGCAATGCTTTGAGCGTCTGCTCTTGGAATGAGGCAATATCAAATAGGTTGCTAGTGTTAAGCGAATCTACAAGGTCTACCGCGAAGGACTCGCAGTAGTTTTGGGTGTGCAATGCGTCCAGTAAGAACGCAAACCCTGTCTCTCGGATAGCTCTGGCTACTAATTCATCTGCCAGGTTATCGGGTAGGTCTAACTCACCATCTGTAATCCAGGTGAATACATCTTCGCGTGTTAGGAACTGCTCAATAGTTGAAATATTCATATCATCCTCCTCAGAATGTAGTTGTAGATTAGAACAAATCTATGTCATCGTCAACAGTTTCTTCGTTGTTTTCAAAATAAAATCTCCTCGGTCTATTCTCTTGCTCAGTTAGCTGTAAGCTATTATCATGAAAGTAAAAATTATAAGTCCCCTCCCATCCTCCCGCGTGTCTTTGCTTTGCGATAATAAGTTTTTGGTCTTTGTGTTTCGCTAAATACTCCTGCTGCTTCTCGTCTAACTCAGTAATTTTAGTCAGCTCTTTGAGTTGCTTTCTCTTGGGATTAGATGCCGTCAAAATCACATTGTCTGCCATGTCCGACAGGGTACTAGCACCACGGATAGAATACTTGTCTGGTATCCAGTTATCATCTGCCTGTGGGGGTTTTCTGATATGTGCGACAAGGATAATCCCTATGCCTAAAGTCTTCGCGGAATGCTGTAGCTTATTCACAAACTCAGTCTCCGCAGAGTAGTCCTGAAAGCCTGTCCCGCACTTAGCCAGTGAGTCTACAAAGATATACTTACACCCCAATTCCTTCGCGCAGTAGTTGATAATCGCCAATACTCTCTCGGGCTTAACTGTGTCTAACTGGTCAAAGATGACTAGATTCTTGTCGGTAAATGCTGTGAACTCGTCAATGAAGGTCTCATTAGGAGTCCCCTCTCTAGCCCCTGCTGACTGCATTAGCATCCTGTACAGTGACTCACTGGGCTTCATCTCAAGGGACGCGAGGCAGACCTTAGAGTGTTTGAGTAGGTGTAGGATAATCTCGCCACAGATCATTGATTTACGCGAGGCGTTAGCACCTGCGAATAAGGTCAATTCCCCTTCGCGTAGACGGAATGTCTCCCATGTCTTCGACCAGGGTAACTTAGCACCCCAGATCTTCTGCCCCTTTGATCGTTCTAACACCTCATCACGCCACTTGCCGGCAGAGTGTATCTGTGACGCATCCATCATGGAGGTGAGTTCGATGTATTGATCTAGGTCTAACCCTTGTGGGAGTTTCATAGCTCCACCTCCCAGTTTGACGCGGGAGTAGGTGTCTGCTCTTTTCTACGCCTCTCCCATGTAATCACACAAGCCTTCCATGATTTCATCTGCTCTTTCCCTATCTTCCATCCCCTAGCTTCATAGAATGCCACGAACATCTCCGCGTCAATCCCGTTACTTCGGGAGTCGCAATACGTCTGAACCTCTGCGACTGTTGGGGGTATATATTCTTTATTCTTACTTCTTACTTCTATAGTTGTTGTCGTTTGCTTGTCATTTGCTTGTCGTTTGCTTGTCGTTTGCTTGCCCGTATCTTGATATTCGCAGAACTTAACTATTGATATTATTGAGAATTTATTCGTAATCTGCTTGTCGATCATGTGATCACTTTCGAACCATTTTAGGAAGGTTCTTAGACGCCGTACTGAGATGCCTAATTTGGCGCTTGCTGCGTTCAATCCGAACACCAATTGACCGCGCTTGATTGTCAGGTTTTTACCATTAAAAACAGTCACCTTGTCTGTCAGTGATGCCGCCATCAGTAGGTAGATCCAGAACTTCAAAGCCTCCGGTTCTCGCCAGATAAAGTGATCCTGCACTGCCCGATCTAATTTAATCCACCCCATAATATCCTCCTCGCTTCGCTTTATTGATGATTACCTGTGCCGCGTAGATGTCCTGGCGGTCTTTCTCAGTGAATGCCACTCCCTCAGCCGACCAGATCGGGACTAGCTCAAGCAGCCACTTAGCTGAATTGACTTCCTCCCGCGTTACCTTATCCGCGAGGGGTTTGTAGTTTTGATCCTTGGGGTATAAGTCCGACCAAGTTAAACCCGCCGCAGCAAGGATAGACTCCGCGCTACAGTTTTGCGCCAAACAATTGATCAGCACCCGATCATCTTGAGGTCGGTACTTGATGGACAAGCTAGGGGATTTGTCAGCATGCGCGGGACAGATAGCCATTGCGGTATCTCCCTTGCGTCTAACTCCCTCCAAACTGGATAAAACCCTTTCAAAATCAGACATGACTTGCCTTTTTCTTGAGGGAGGAGTAGCCTACGACTAATCGCAAACCATCCTCCTCGATGCATGTGACTAGCCCCCGAAAGGGGGCGACCCTTTACTCGCTTTCTAACACTCTCCCGTATCGATCGAACCCCGCGTACTTAAGCCTCTCAGGGTGTCGCAGTTTCCGTATCGCCTTGCCGTATATTTGTCTTACCCGCTCTTTACTGACCCCGTATACCTTGCCGATTTCTTCCCATGTATGCTCGACCCCCTCGAAGCCAAGCCGTAGTGACACGACATCAGATTCTTTTTTGGTTAGCGAAAATAGCATGCCACGAATCGCCTCTCGCTTCGAGCCTAGTTCTATAATCTGGGCAGGATCTAGCGCATCTGCCTCGAGGCGTACTAGCTCATGAGCATCCGCCTCAATGGTTTTTTTGTTGGTCTTTAACGGCTCGCTCATCTGCGCTTCAGGATATAACTCACTTGGCATAAGGTTAAAGAATTCGCATAACCGCATAAATTGCGGGCGATACTCCCCGCGAAAATCGTATATGCTTTCCTGCAAATTGAGATACTTGCCGATATAGGTTTGATTTATCCCTGATTGCCTGGCTAACTCCGCTGCGCTTGCAATGCCTTTTCGCTCCATTGCACTGGCAAGTAGGTTATTCTTCACCTTCAGCTCTACTCTGTAATCTTTCAATTAAATCCTCCTCTCGCTAAAACCTCCGTAGAGGCGATCTAAGCGATTTTATTTGTACCCCTTGTGATGGTATTACTTTCCAATTTAAATCGATTCTAGCGCGACTGCTGAGGCTAGAATCGTATCTATCAAGCCTTGACTATGGTTATTTCCCTTTTCAGCTCTTCGATTGCCATATCTATAGCCTCTGATTCCAGTAATCTCATGTTGCCAGATTCATATTTTCTTTGTATCAGACTAGCGCGACCCCTGGCGAAGTCTTTTATGTAATCGTCCTTTGCCCTTTCGGCTTGCTCGCTAGTCCTATGTTTGAATCCGAAAACGCCATTTATCCCGCTGAGTCTGTACATGTTACCCCCAATTTTTTGTAATCCGGATGACCATAACGGCCTTCACTTTTTAGACTACCACCTGTGGCGTACCATAGGCAAACGGAATCTATATAATCTTTTTCCGCGATAATTTCGTCTTCATAATCCCATCGCCCGACAAGTAATAACGCGGCGATTAGTGCTGTCATTGCTAAGCATTCCTTAATCATTTGATTCACCTACTAATTGTTGTGCGTTTAATTTTGCCCTTTCTACTTCCGCGGGAGTGCATAATTCGGCTATCTCATAGGCCAGTTTCAAGGCGTCACTGTAACGATGGCTAGGCGCTGTTATAGCTAGCGCTAAGGCTTTGGTTAGTGCTGTTTCGTGTGTCATGTTATTCCCCTTAAAGTATCGGCTGTCGGTTTAGGCGTACAATTACATCATCCGGATCTAGCGACCATCGCTTAGCTAATTCCATTTTCACGCTTGCAAGTTCTGGCGTAGATGGTTGATAAGCTTTTATCCCGGTAAACTCGCACAATTTAGACCAAGTTATAAACTTAGACTGGCCGTCTTCTACTATTTCGAAATCTATCATGGTATAATTCCCCTTTAAGTTATTGTTTATACTCGCTTATTGTTTAGAAAATTTGCTTTTCGCGTACCATGTACCCGAATGTAAATGCTAGGTGAATCGCTTTTACCGTTGCATAGGCCGCAATCTAGGCATGAGATCCCTTTGCTATCGGATAGGCACTCGATAGAATCCTTAGGTATAGGCGCATCAGTCGCAAGTACTTGAAAGCTTCGCGCATTGTCGCGCTTTACTTTTTGCGCTACAGCCAGGGTGTCGGCAGATACCATGCATAGATCTAAGTATCTACGGTCGAAATTCTTGTGGTTATATTGATGAGTATATCCAGTGTGGCCTTTACCTAATCTTGCGAAGTCGCGTAGTACTTCAAAGGGTACAGCTGCGGGATCACCATAAGCGCCTAATCTGATTTTACGATTAGCCAGTAGGTCGCCATGTAATACCGGATCGAATAGCGTGTAGCTGCCGCGTTTATAGGCACGATAGATCGCAAGAGGCGCTTGCCCGATGTTTACATAACACGCGCCACCTAATGCCCATCGCTGCGGACAATTGCCGCATATAGAATAATCTGCTTTAGACTTGAAAGCTTCGATCGGGTCTATATCACTTCGAAGAATCCACACTTGAACCATTTTCCCGGTCTTGCGATTACTGGTAGACATGGTAGCGATTACAACAATTGGCGCGTTATCTAATTCACTAGCGCCTTGGTATAAGATGAAACCTTTTGTTTTAGCCATTGTTATTCCCCTTGTTAAGAATGCCCCGCCGAAACGGGGCGTTATCGTTTATTGTGGTATTACTTTCACAATTGCAGACCAATCTAGCGTCTGCGCTGCGATGTTAGGAGTGTGTAGCTCGCTTGCCGCGATTAGGTCTACTGTGTGCCTGCTTACGTTTACTACTTTCCATAATTCGGCATTGTGAGTAGTGTTTAGTGTTACAAAATCGCCATTGTTTACAGTCATAATATTTTCCCCTTGGTGATGCCCCTGTTGCCAGGGGCGATTATTGTTAGGCTTGCGCAATTAGTCGCGCTATTACCGCGTCCGCATAATTGCCGTATTCTTCATTAAATCCATTATGTAGATTACGGGCATCGATAGCGCATGAACCGATTAATTGCTCGAGATCCTTATCCTTTGTCGCTGCCAGCATTAATTTGGCGCAAGAGCTAGGTAGAATTTTCGCCTCGTAAAAGTTAATTAACATACTTGACGTATTGGTTATCGGCTTGCTTAGCTGCATTGTGTATCCCCTGTAATTGTGTGATTGCTTAACTGTCATCCAATACAATGCATTGCCCGTGCCAACTTTGAGAATACCAGGGGATTCAATGGCTTAGGGTGATTACTGGATGGATATACAGTGTGTGGATGTGTTACCTTGTTACCGTAAAGTGTTACTGTGTTACCTTGAATGTGTTACCGGTAACAGTGTAAGAATCGTGTGCATAGGGATGTTATGTTTTGGCTTATAGGTTCATAGTCTTGGCTTATAGGCTACTTACTAAACCCACCTACTTACTAAACCAATCGCTTTACTAAACTAATCGCTTTACTATCTGGCGAATCTCACCACAATCTGGCGAATCTCGCCGCGAATAGGGACGGGGGAGGGGGATTGCTCGTGGTTATTGTTATAGTAGCCCCACAAATTTGCAAGAGGCCAAATTAGAAAAAAAAGAACACTCCAATCCCTCTCAACCCCAAGCAATGCGTAATTCTGTATAAAAAATAGACAATAATTAAAACTCATGTTTAAATCTGTTTAATTTTTACACATCAAGAGTTACGAAGCTGTGCCTAAAGACAAGATAGATCAACCCAAACGTAAGGTAGGCAGACCCAGAAAGTCTGAGTTGATACCTGAGAAACGCGGGAGAGGCAGACCTAAGGGTGACCATTCGGCCATGGCTGAGATGAAGCAGAGGTTCTTGGCTAGACGAGACACTCCTGCGGTGATTAACTCCATATTCAAGGCAGCAATGGATGACGACCACAAGAACCAAGCTGCTGCGTGGAAGTTAATTGTAGATCGAATACTCCCTGTCAGTTCGTTTGACAAAGACAAGCTTGGCAGCAAGCCTACGGTCAACATCACTATTTCTGGCGTGACAGATACGGTCATCAGCCCAGATGTCATAGAGGGTGAGTACAGTGAGGACTAATCTTATAGACATGCTAGTCCTGCATGAAGGTATGCGGACTAAGCCCTATGAAGACTTACTTGGAATCCTGACAATAGGCGTAGGCAGGAACTTAGAAAGCATGGGTCTATCCCATGATGAAGTCTATTACATGTTAAGAAACGACATCCGAAGGTGTGAGGAAGAACTAGACAACACCTTTAGATGGTATAAGTACTTAGACCAAGTTAGACAAGACGCTATGATAGACTTGTGTTTCAACCTTGGTATAACCCGACTAAGGAAGTTTAAGAAAGCATTAGGGTTTATGGAGACTGACGACTTTGAGAAGGCTGCTGATGAGTTCATGGACTCTAAATGGGCTGATCAGGTCGGACAACGAGCAATCAATGTAACCACAATGATACGAACTGGAGAATACTATGCCAATGGTAAACGGTAAGAAATACGCATACACAGAGAAAGGTAAAGCAGCAGCCAAGAAAGCTAAAGCCAAGAAAACCGCGAAGAAAAAATGAACCTAGACATAAGTCTCCTTGAGTGGCAGAAAGAAGTTTGGAACGATGTCACCCGTTTCAAAGTAGTTGCTGCGGGTCGCAGGACGGGTAAGTCTCGTCTTGCGGCTTACCTTTTGATAGTCAACGCCCTGAAGTCAGACAGAGGGCAGGTGTTCTATGTAGCTCCTACACAAGGCCAAGCAAGAGACATTATGTGGAATCTCCTTCTGGAGATAGGCCAACCAGTTATTGACTCCTCACATGTCAATAACATGCAGGTCAGATTAATCAACGGCACAACAATAAGCTTGAAAGGTGCGGACAGACCTGAGACTATGCGCGGCGTAAGTCTTAAGTTTCTTGTCTTGGATGAATACGCGGACATGAAGCCCGATGTGTGGGAATTAATACTACGACCCGCGTTGACAGACTTGAAAGGAGAAGCCTTATTTATCGGGACACCAATGGGTAGAAATCATTTCTATGAACTCTACAAACAAGCCAGTTTAGGCGAAGACCCCAACTTTAAGGCATGGCACTTTACAAGCTACGATAACGACTTACTAGACAAAGCGGAAATAGACTCTGCCAAACAAGGCATGTCTTCCTTCGCGTTCCGTCAGGAGTTTATGGCCTCGTTTGAGGCTAGAGGCTCTGAGATGTTTAAAGAAGACTGGATCAAGTTCGATGAGGAAGAACCCCCTACTGGGAACTACTATGTAGCCATTGACCTTGCAGGCTTTGAAGAGGTTGGCAAAAAGAGCAAAAATAAAAAACTTGACAACACTGCCATAGCTATAGTAAAAGTCGGCGAATATGGATGGTGGATTTGTGATATAATCGCCGGACGCTGGGAGTTGAACGAGACTGCCCAGAAGATATTCCAGATCGTTAGGGACTATGAACCTATATCAGTGGGTATAGAGAAAGGCATCGCACGACAAGCGGTGATGTCTCCACTGACTGACCTAATGAAGAAAAATCAGCGTTTCTTCCGCGTAGAAGAACTGACTCACGGCAACAGAAAGAAAACCGACAGGGTAATGTGGGCTTTACAAGGCAGATTTGAAAACGGAGTCTGTACCTTGAACAAGGGAGAGTGGAACATCCAATTCATGGATGAGATCTTTCAATTCCCTGACCCCTTAACTCACGATGACATGGTAGACGCTTTGGCTTATGTAGATCAACTGGCCAAGGTGTCTTACTCATACGATTTTGAAATAGATGACTTCGAAGTCATTGACTCGGTTTCGGGTTACTAACAGGGATTATTATGCTAGAAAGAAACGAAGATCAGTTTGGCATAGAGGAAACCTTAGATTCCTGGGTAATGACCAAGTGCCGCGAGTGGCGTGATCATTACGAGATGAACTACGAGCAGAAGTTCGATGAGTACTACCGTCTGTGGAGGGGTATCTTCTCCTCAGAAGACCGTAATAGAGACTCCGAAAGGTCGCAAATCATCTCTCCCGCGTTACAACAAGCCGTAGAATCCTCAGTCGCAGAGATTGAAGAGGCTACCTTTGGTCGTGGTAAGTTCTTTGACATCAAAGACGACTTTGCTGACCAAGAGACACAAGACGTAGCGTACCTCCGCGAACAACTCATGAGGGACTTTAAGAAGAATAAAGTCCGCAAATCTGTGGGTGAGTGTTTAATTAACGCGGCAGTGTTCGGAACAGGGATAGCAGAGCTAACTCTGGAAGAAGTAAAAGACATGCGACCTTCCTCGCGTCCTACTATGGACGGACAGCTACAAGAAATAGGCGTAGAGATATCAGATCGGACAGTTTGCCGCTTAAGAAGCGTACTACCACAGAACTTCCTTATTGACCCAGTAGCTACAAGTGTAGATGACGCGATAGGTGTGGCTATTGACGAATTTGTACCAGTGCATCAAGTGGAAATGCTGCAAGAGAAGGGAGTTTACAAAGATGTCCCCTTTAACTTCGCCTATCCTGACATTGATTTAGATGCTGACCACGAACTTACCACGCAACCTACCGATAAAGTCCGTCTTACTAAGTACTATGGTCTAGTCCCCCGCCATTTGCTTACCAAAGATGACGATTATGAAGAGGTTGACTTGCAAGACGAAGACGATTCGTTCTACGTTGAAGCTATTGTAGTGATTGCAAACGGTGGTACTTTGCTGAAGGCAGAGAAGAACCCGTACATGATGCAGGATCGCCCTATTGTGGCTTTCCCATGGGACGTAGTTCCAAGTAGATTCTGGGGAAGAGGTGTTTGTGAGAAGGGTTATAACTCACAAAAGGCTTTGGATGCGGAACTCAGAGCAAGGATTGATGCCCTCGCGTTAACTGTACACCCAATGATGGCTATGGACGCTACTCGTTTACCAAGAGGAGCAAAGCCAGAAGTTAGACCTGGTAAGATCATTCTTACAAACGGTAATCCTTCAGAGGTTCTACAGCCGTTTAACTTCGGTCAAGTCTCTCAAATTACTTTTGCTCAAGCAGGTGAACTACAGAAGATGGTTCAAACTGCCACAGGCGCTATAGACTCTGCGGGTATACCAGGGTCTATCAATGGTGACGCTACTGCTGCGGGAATATCTATGTCCCTTGGTGCGATTATTAAGCGTCATAAGAGGACTCTGATTAACTTCCAAGAGTCTTTCTTGATTCCATTTGTCTCAAAAGCCGCCTATAGGTACATGCAGTTTGAGCCAGAGATTTATCCCGTTGCAGACTATAACTTCCATGTAACGTCTTCATTAGGGATTATTGCAAGGGAATATGAGGTTACTCAGTTAGTTCAGCTGCTACAAACCATGCAACAAGACTCTCCTCTGTACCCTGTATTAATACAGTCCATCATAGACAACATGAACCTGTCTAACCGCGAAGAACTTATTGCGGCATTGTCACAGGCAGGACAGCCTTCTCCTGAGCAGCAGCAAGCGCAACAAGCAGCTATGCAAGCTCAAATGGAGTTCCAACAGTCACAGACCAACGCATTGAATGGTCAGGCTATGGAGTCAGAGGCAAGAGCTAAGAAGATGGAAGCTGAGATCAAAGCTATTCCTGTAGAGCTAGAGACTGCGCAAATCAAAGCAGTTACCAGTAACCTACAAGTAGGAACAGCGGAGGACAAAGAGTTTGAACGCCGCCTCAAAGTGGCTGACGCAGCTCTAAAAGAGAAGAAATTAAATCTTGAAGCAGCAAAGGCTTTATCCTAATGGTATCCCAAAGAGAGTTACAGGAAGTGGTTAAGGAAATTAACATCATCCTTGAGAGATTAGACAAGCGACTAAAATCGGTAGAGTCAACTCAGAACTCTCTGCTTCACGAACTCAAAGATCAAATGATTGAAGAGTCCAAGAAGAAGGTTAAGAAGAATGGATAAAGAAACTGAAAAATATTACAACTCACTCCAAGACATCTTTGTCATGGAGGGGTGGAAAGAATTAATGAAAGAGCTAAGTGCCAACGCTCTTAACATAAACACCGTAGAAGCAACGCGGGATAATGATGATTTGAATTTCCGTAAAGGACAACTCAACATCCTCGCGTTTATTCTCAACTTAGAATCTACAGTAGATCATCTACAGAAAGAGGGAAGCGATGAAGGTCTTTGATTTCCAGTGTAAGCAAGGTCACATACATGAGGCTTTTGTGCGTACTGCCGAAGATCGGATTTGTCCTGAATGTGGTGAAACTAGTAGTAAGATAATCTCTGCGACTAAGACAGTACTCGATCCTATATCTGGCAGCTTTCCTGGAGCTACTATGAAATGGGCTAGAGATAGGGAGCAGAAGATTAAACACGAACGCAAGGTAGCCAATTCATAGTCCTATTGCGGGGTAGCTAGATTGGTCTTGTTAGTTATGGAGTTTAATAGTGGCACAATTAATTGATGAAGTTACGCAAGAGGCAGATGAGGAAAAAACAGCGGAAGCGGTCTCGCAAGAAAGTACAGAGGTAGCCGCAAGCGAACCAACAGAAGAACTTCCCGAGCATTACCGTGGAAAGACTCCTGCTGAGTTGATCAAGATGCATCAAGAGGCTGAGTCTCGCATAGGTCAACAAGGCGAAGAAGTTGGTAAGTTAAGAAGCGTTGTTGATGACTTCATTCTTAAGCAGACTAAAGTCAACGAACAGGAAGAAGCCGAAGAGATAGATTTCTTCGCTGACCCTGATAAGGCTGTAGAGTACAAAATTGCAAACCATCCAACCTTGAAAAAATTGGAGCAGTTTGGTACTGAGATGAAGCAAAGTCAGACACTTTCCGCGTTACAGCAGAAACATCCTGACTTGAGAGATATTGCTATGAGTCCTGACTTCCAGAAATGGGTGACAGGTAGCAAGATTCGATCACAGCTATACGAACAAGCAAACAGTCAATACAACTACGATGCAGCAGATGAACTCTTTTCTACCTGGAAAGAGATTAAGAATGTCGCAAAGCAGACTGTAGAGATTGAACGCAAAGAGCGTAAGCATGCTTTAAATACAGCATCAACAGGTGGAGCTAATGGAAGTTCAGAAGCTCCGAGCAAGAAGATATATCGGAGGCAAGACATTATTGACTTAATGCGGAATGACCCGAAACGCTATCAAGGCATGTCCAACGAAATCATGCGAGCGTATCAAGAGGGTCGAGTCCGCAGCTAACTTGACTTAAGGATTATTTAACATGGCTACATCTACTTTTCCCGCCACTGGCGGTTTTGTTGACAACACTTCAGCGGCTACTTTTGTACCTGAAATTTGGAGTGACGAGATTCGTGCAGCGTATGAGAAGAACCTCATCCTCGCGAACCTGGTAAAGAAAATGTCTATGTCTGGTAAGAAAGGGGATACAATTCACATCCCTGCTCCTATCCGTGGCGCAGCATACGCTAAAGCAGAGAACACTGCTGTAACAGTACAGAACAACACTGAGAGTGAAGTTCAGGTTGTAGTGGACAAGCACTACGAGTACTCACGCATCATCGAAGATATTACTGAAGTGCAAGCTCTTGCTTCACTGCGTAACTTCTACACTGGTGACGCGGGTTACGCTCTGTCTCGTCAAGTAGACAACGACCTATTCCAACTCGGTAAGTCACTAGGTGATGGTGATGGCTCTGACTGGACTAACACTGCTGTGTTCTACAATGACGCATCAACTGGTCTTACAGCTTACGCTGCTGACACTGTTGCTGCTGCTGACATATTCACTGACGCAGGTTTCCGCGCATTGATCCAGAAGCAAGATGACGCAGACGTCCCTATGGACAACCGCGCATTCGTCATTCCCCCATCACTGCGTAACGCAATCATGGGTATTGACCGCTATGTGTCTTCTGACTTTGTTGGTGGCGCTACTGTTCAAAACGGCAAGATCGGCAACCTATACGGCATTGACGTATACGTTAGCTCTAACTGCCCAATCATCGAAGCTGCTGCTGATAACGCAGCGGGTGGAGATGTTAAAGCAGCGATGCTTATCCACCAGGACACACTGATCCTCGCGGAACAAGTATCTGTTCGTTCACAGACTCAGTACAAGCAGGAGTTCCTCGGAACACTGTACACTGCTGACACTCTGTACGGTGTTAAGGCATACCGCCCTGACAGCGGTTTCGTTCTTGCTGTAAACGGCTAAACGGAGATGGGGGTAGGGAAACCTGCCCCCTTATCTTATGAAAGACCCTAGAATATCCAAGCTAGGTGTTAGTGGGTATAATAAGCCCAAGAAGACACCCAACCATCCCACCAAGAGCCATGTAGTCCTGGCTAAAGTTGGTGACGAAATCAAGACCGTAAGATTCGGTCAGCAAGGCGTAACAGGTGCAGGGAGTAATCCCAAGACTGCCAAAGACAAAGCTAGAAAGAAATCATACTACGCTAGGCATAACGCTCAAGACGCCAACCCCTCTAAACTATCAGCTCGCTACTGGTCGCATAAAACTAAGTGGTAATTACAGGAAATTAACATGGCAACGATAGTAACCAAGAACAGCTCTACAGCCTCGGCAGTCCCTACCACGAGTGACTTGGTTCAGGGCGAACTCGCTGTCAACGTCACAGACAAAAGAATCTTCACAGAGAATGCGTCTACACAGATTGTAGAGTTAGGTACTAATCCGTCTACTGTCACCACTGCTACAGCTACCGTTACCGGCACTCTAACCGCTAACGGTACTTTTGCATCTAGCAATGCAGTCGTCACAGGTGGCACAATTAACTCTACGCCCATTGGTGCGACTACCGCGTCAACAGTAAGGGGTACTACAGTAACAGCCACCACGGGCTTTGTAGGTGGCTTAACAGGTAACGTCACAGGTAACTTAACAGGTAACGTCACTGGTAATGTAACTGGCGATCTGACAGGCAATGTCACAGGTAATGTTACAGCGTCTTCTGGCACGACTACTTTAAACGATTTAGTCGTTAATGGTACTGCTGACTTTACCAACACTAAACTTACTAATGTTGTTACACCAACAGTAGGTACTGACGCAGCCAACAAGAGTTATGTAGACGACACAGTTGCAGCAGTAATTGATTCTGCTCCTGCCGCGTTAGACACTCTTAACGAGCTAGCCGCCGCATTAGGCGATGACGCTAACTTCGCAGGTACAGTTACAACAGCACTAGCCACTAAGCTACCTCTCGCGGGTGGTGCGATGACTGGTGCGATAGCAATGGGTACGTCAAAGATTACAGGTTTGGGCGACCCTACTTCTGCACAGGACGCAGCAACTAAGACGTATGTTGACACCGCAGACGCTCTAAAGCTAAGCCTCACTGGCGGCACTATGTCCGGTGCTATCGCAATGGGGACTAACAAGATTACTGGTGTTGGCGACCCTACGTTAGCTCAGGATGCAGCGACTAAAGCCTACACAGACTCAATCTTAGGTTCGGCTACATCAGCAGCAGGCTCAGCCGCAGCAGCAGCCACATCAGCCTCTAACGCAGCCACATCAGCTTCAAATGCAGCTACATCAGCTACAGCAGCTTCTACCTCAGAAAGCAACGCTGCAAGTTCAGCCGCAGCAGCCGCCACAAGTTACGATAACTTTGATGACCGTTACCTTGGTCAGAAGTCTTCTGCGCCTACGTTAGATAACGATGGTGACGCTTTGCTGACAGGCGCAATCTACTTCAACACTACTGACGACAAGATGCAGGTCTACACAGGCTCAGCATGGACTGACATAGCGCCTACAGCAACCTCGGTTACAGTTAGCCAAATCTCTGACCTTACTGCAACGGCTGCTGAAATTAATACACTTGATGGCATAACTGCCACTACGGCAGAGCTGAATATCCTTGATGGTGTTACCTCTACTGCCACAGAGCTTAATCTGTTAGACGGCGTCACAGCCCTGGTCACAGCGACTAGCACTGACACCTTTACGAACAAGACCATCCGAGACACTGTCTACGCACTGTCAGGCACAGCCTTTGATGCGACCAACGGCGCAGTACAGACCAAGACTCTCGCAGCTAACACGACCTTCACAGACTCGCTAAGCTCTGGTGACGCAATCGTCCTACAGCTCGAAGCAGGTGCTAGTTACACAGTAACGTACCCAACTATGCAGTGGGTAACAAGCGGTGGAAACGTAGCTCCAACACTCACGGCAAAAGATGTGCTAGTGTTTTGGAAAGTCTCTAGCACACTCTACGGTGCATACACTGGCAGCTACGTTTAGGAGTAACGCATGAGCAAACTAACGAAAGCTCTAACGGCGGCTGCGGGTAATGCAGGTGGTGACCCTCTGTACGTTGAGGATGTCTTCTCGACTTATTTGTATACGGGTAACAACACCGGAACAAACACTCAAAACATCGTCAACGGCATAGACTTAGCGGGAAAGGGTGGGGCTGTTTGGATAAAGACTCGCAATGTTGCTTGGAATCACGGCATTTGGGATACAGAAACAGACGGTGGCAATCTTTACACAAACACTACAGACGCACAGCAGTCGAATGACGACTTAGCCTCTTTTAATTCTGACGGCTTTGGAGTATCTAGCGCGGTAGGAACGGGGTGGTACAATTTTAACGATCAACCTCAAGTTTCTTGGACATTCCGCAAGGCTGAGAAGTTCTTTGATGTTGTGACTTGGACGGGTGATGGTGCTGCTGGGCCTTTTACTCTGCCCCATAATTTAGGAGCTACTGTTGGAATGTCTGTGGTTAAAGTTACGTCTCATTCTGGAGACTGGATAACAAATCACCGCTCACTACCATCAAATTATCTAGCACTTAACTCTACTGCTGCGGCTCAAACAGATGTCACTATGACTTCTACAGACAGCACAATTACTTTTAATGGCTCTAATGTTTATTACAATTTTTCAGGCAGAACCTACGTAGCCTACCTATTCGCCTCAGACGCAGGAGGCTTTGGAGACGATGGCAGCGAGAGTATTATTAAGTGTGGGAGTTATACGGGTACAGGTTCGGATGGAAACTTTATCAATTTGGGGTATGAACCTCAGTGGATTATGATAAAGAAAACCAATGAGGCTTACAATTGGTCAATTTTTGACAATATGCGAGGTGTTGCAACAGGAGGGGATGATGCAATTCTGTACGCAAACACAAGTGACGCTGAAGTAACTCCAGCAAATGTTATTGATTTTAACGCAACAGGTTTTACAGCCAATACTGCATATGCTTGGACAAATGATCCCGGTGACTCCTACATCTACATAGCCATACGCCGCCCAATGAAGACTCCTGAGTCTGGGACTGAGGTTTTTAAAGCTACAGAATTAACGTCCCCCTACGGGAAAACCATCACAACTGGATGGCCTGTTGACATGACTCTTCATGCTGAAGTTTCATCAACTGGGAATAGACAAGTTATAGATAGACTTCGAGGCACATCTTCATCAGGCCCAACTAACTATTTATCAACTAATGCGAACACTGCTGAAGCATCATTTGCGTCTTATGGTTTTGGTTATGATAGTAATGAAGGCTATCTTAATAATCTTTGGGGAGGAACAGACGGGATTTTCTACGACTTCAAACGCGCCACAGGCTTCTTTGATGTGGTGGCTTATACTGGTAATGGGTCGACTAGAACTATAAATCATAACTTGGGCGTTGCGCCTGAAATGATGATTATTAAAGCGAGAGAAAGTTTATCGCCATATGAGGCGGGGTGGGTTGTGTACCATAGCGGGATTAGCCCACAAGATTCTATATACCTAAGTCAAAACGGTGGCTCTTCCGGCGCTAGCTTTCAGTTTGCAAGCACTTCTCCAACTAGCAGTGTTTTTACATTAGGCTCAGCTATAGATGTAAATATGACCGGAAAAAACTTTATTAGTTATCATTTCGCCACACTAGCAGGAGTAAGCAAAGTAGGCAGCTACACAGGCACAGGCAGTAACGTAGACGTAGACTGTGGTTTCTCGGCAGGCGCTAGATTCATCCTGATCAAGCGTACAGACTCTACTGGCGACTGGTACGTCTGGGACAGCGTAAGAGGTATTGTTGCAGGTAACGATCCTTACTTGCTCTTGAACTCTACAGCCGCAGAAGTTACATCTACAGACTACATCGATCCACTATCTAGTGGCTTTACAGTAACATCATCTGCTCCTGCTGCGCTTAACGCCAGTGGCGGCACTTACATCTACCTTTCCATCGCATAGGAATATCAACTATGGAATACAGAGTGCAATCAAGCGGCGAAGTCTTAACACAGGGACAAATCCGCAAGCTCAACAGCAACACATCACTGCCGCGAGTGTGGGACGCTAACGTCTGTTCCGCTCTTGGCATAGACCCTGTACTCGAAGCTCCTAAGCCCGAAGTGACAGGCTACACACAGGCTGTCCGTAACGGCGCTACACAAGACGCTAACGGCAACTGGGTACAGGCGTGGTCAGTAGTGGATATGTTCCAAGACTACACTGACGATGAAGGTGTTACGCACACTAAGGCAGAGCAGGAGGCGGCTTATCAGGCTGATCTTGATGCTAAGGCTGCGGAGTC
>Ga0233395_1000294_pt1 | contig 26328 bp, 25 predicted proteins | sample 27DmetaG_FD_186029 | JGI IMG/M metagenome (GOLD analysis project Ga0233395, IMG submission 186029) | Seawater microbial communities from Monterey Bay, California, United States - 27D | ecosystem: Environmental > Aquatic > Marine > Coastal | place: USA: California | collected 2016-10-12 | reverse complement strand
CTGATGACACAAAACTAGCAGACAACAGCATGACTCTCACGCAAGCTGGAAAACTATAATAAATCACTTATAAATCAGTAGGTTTAATTAAGCCTGCTGATTTTTATTAATTAAACACATACAAATAAAATGGCAAGAGAAGTTACAACAACAGGTTCAAAGAAATTAAAAACACTAATGAAACAGTTCAATGAGCATTTTCCTTATTTAAGATTAAATATACATTCTTCATCCATGGCTAAGAAAGCTGATAAAGGTGAAACTATTTATCGATTAGATATCGAAAAAACATTATCAGAAGTTCGAGAAAAAAAAGGGTCAGGTAAAATTTCTTTAACCGGTCGAAAAAAAGTTAAAACTGTCGAAAAAGAATTCGATGATATATTTGGCTTATATGTACAAATTTGCTACACAACTGCCGATGGCGAAAGATATTATACCACAAGAAGTGCAGACGATCAGACGTTAACAGCGTTGAATCGACAACGAGAGGCAGCAGGCTGTAAAAAAGGGGAGTGGAAGTAAATTGATAAAATTAAAATATTATGGGACTATTTGATTCAATAAAAGATCATTTTAACAATGCGGAATTTTCAATTGCGCCTAACAAAAAATTAAAAACAATTTCTAAAGATTTTAAATCTTCTTTTAATCTTTCCTTGGTATTTTATAAAGGAAATATGATTGCTGATGGTGATTTGACCTTAGCTGCACTTAATAAAAAAACAGCAAAAAAAGTCAATACTACTTCAAAAGTTGATGTCAAGATTAAAGGTAGTATGAAAGTTGCAGACGTGGAGGATTTATTTGAAAATACCTATGGTGTCAAAGTGCAAATTAAAGACAAATCTGCCAAAACACTTATAGATAATGACTTAACCTTGGGGAAAGCCTCTAGACAATAAGTGTTTACCACTATGGGATTTTGTGCTTCATGCGGTTATAATCTTACAGGCAATGAGAACTTTTGCCCCAGCTGTGGGCAAAAATCGTTAAGAAATAATACAAACCCCCATTCAAAAACACCTTTTTCCTATTCGTTTTCCTCAAAAATTATCTTGGGAGGGAGTATTTTAACTCCTGACAAATTAATTATTGACCAAAATGGGGTTACCTACCTCAAGCGTAATAAATACCTCATTGGCGTTGATCGATCCTTTTTGGCTTTCAATGATATTTCTTATGTTAAAATAGACCGAAGATTAATTAATTCAACCATTATAATTTCTAGCAAGGGATCAAAAGGTATACGTGCAGAAAATTTTTCTATTTCGGATGCGAAAAAAATTGAATCTATAATAAAAAATAACAGATATGTTTGATGAAAAAACAATAGCTGAGCTAAAGTATTATGTCTACCTATTGGTTAACCCGGAAACAAATACTCCCTTTTATGTTGGAAAAGGGGAGGGTAACCGCGTTTTCGACCATCTAAATGAGGCCAAAGAGGGAAAAAAGGGGACTGATAAGTTAGATCAGATTCAAGCCATTTTAAAACAGAACAAAACAATTGAGCATGTCATTGTTCGACATGGGTTAAATGAAAAAACTGCCTATCAAATTGAAGCCAGTTTGATTGATACGTTTAGGTTTATCCCAGCCTTTAATGCGTTTGCTGGTGGTAATATTCAAGGGGGTATGAATTCTATCGAAAATGGGTTGATGTCTTCAGAGGAAATCAAACGTAAGTACAATGCATTACCATTGAATTCTATACCAAAAGACACAATTATCATTAACATTAATACCTCTTACAAAAGAGCTTCAGGAGAGGATAAATTGTACCAATCAACCAAGGAACGTTGGCGAATGGATAAAGACAGATTAGATGGAATTAAATATGTTTTAAGTGAATTTAAAGGACTAATTGTAGAGGTTTTTGAAGTTAAAAAATGGTATCCCATCAAGCGTCAATACAATCCTGGGACAAAAAAAGCAGGACAATCCTATACGGGCTATGGATTTGACGGCAATGTGGCTCCTCACACAATCAGAAATTTATATCTAAACAAGTCTATTGCTCACAAGAAAAATGGATCTTCCAACCCAATTATGTATAATCTTTAAAACCAAAATAATATGAGTATTGATAGTGTAAAACGACAAATTGAAGGCTACAAAAGAGATATCGATCGAGAAAAATCTAGAATTGCAGATTCTAGAGATGATATGGCCAAAATCCGTATTAGAAAAAGTAGAGATGCAGATCACTATTCTCGCAGATTGAAATCAGCTTCCTCTACAGCAAATAAACACAGTATTCGCGCTCAGAAAAAGAGAGACTGGGAACGTTATACCAGAGAAATTGACCGCGAAAAAGATAAAATTGCCAAAACCAGAGAAAAAATTAAAGATATTCGCGAAAAAATCAAGCGTTGTCGCGAACGAATCAAAAGATTAAGATAGATTTGATATATTTTTATCTCCTAAACTAAAAATCAAGTATGAAAGTTCTTTCCAAGTCACGTTTTAAAATTGGACTTTCATGTCCAAATAAGTTGTACTTTTCTGGGGATAAATCCTACAAAAATAAAGAAGAAGATAATACCTTTCTTGCGGCTTTGGCAGAAGGGGGATTTCAAGTTGAGGCTTTGTCGAGATTGTTATACCCTGGTGGGCATTTTGTTAATGCACCCTATGGGGCATATCAACAGGCGTTCGATCAAACTCTCGAACTTTTAAAACAAGATGAGGTTATTATCTATGAAGCCGCTTTTTTATGGGACGGCCTGTTTGTAATGACCGATATTGTGGTTAAACAAGGGAATCGTGTTCGCCTGATTGAGGTTAAGGCAAAGTCTTTTGATTCCACACAAACAGATACCTTTATTGGGGCTAGAGGTGATATTAGAAGCAGTTGGAGGCCCTATTTATTTGACATAGCTTTTCAAAGCCATGTTGCCAGTAAATGCCTGCCAAACCTTAGTTTTGATTCTTTTTTTTTGATGGCCGATCAATCTAAAGTAGCAACCATTGATGGGCTAAATCAGAGGTTTAGGTTGCCAAATAATGGCGATATTCGTCAAGACGTTGATGTTCGAATGACACCAGAGGAGGCCCAAAGTACTTCTGTTCTATCTGAGGTAGATGTATCATCTATAGTAGAAGCGATTATGATTGATGAGTTTAGTTACTCACAAGATTTGGTTTTTTCTGAAGCTGTTACACTGCTAAAAACAAGTTATCAAAACCAAACATACCTGAATTGGCCCACCAATTATAGCCGTTGTAAATCCTGCGAGTTTAAAATTGATGCGCCCACTAAACAAGTGGGTTATAAATCTGGATTTGAGTACTGTTTTTCCAAACAACACCATTGGACAGAATCAGATTTTCAACGTCCTAATATTTTTGAGGTTTGGAATTTTAGAGGTCAAAGATTGTTAGAGCAAAATCGTTTGTTTTTGGATGAATTAAACCAAAAAGATTTTAAAGTCATTAATGAATCAGATGCCATGAGTTCAAGAGAACGCCGCTGGATTCAAGTCCAAAAAACTTTAAATCCATTATCTGAACTACATGTTGAAAAAGAGGGCTTGTCTAAAGAAATGGAGTCTTGGGTTTACCCATTACATTTTATCGATTTTGAAACTAGTGCAGTTGCGTTGCCTTTCAATGCAGGAAGACACCCCTATGAGCAAGTTGCGTTTCAGTTTTCTCACCATATATATCACGCTGATGGGACAATCCAGCATGCCTCTGAATATATCAATACAACACCAGGGAAATTTCCAAATTTTGACTTTGTCTCAGCCCTAAAAAAAACTTTAGAAAAGGACGAGGGGACCATCTTTCGATTTGCAACCCATGAAAATAGTATCCTAAATTCCATTAAAGATCAACTTGAGGCTAGTGATTGTTCTGACAAGCAAGATCTGATTGATTTTATCAAATCCATAACAACCCCTCGCAAGGACGATCCAAACCCTTGGGTTGCCTCAAGACCTATGGTCGATTTAAGAGTCGTCATTCTGGATTATTATTATAATCCATTGACAAAAGGATCGAATTCTATCAAAGCTGTATTACCTGCTGTTTTGAATTCCTGTGATTTTTTAAAACATAAATATACAAACCCCATTTCTAAAATCAATATGACCAGTTTGAATTTTGAAGGTCATCATACTTGGATTCAATTTAAAGATCAAACAGTGGCTAATCCATATTCATTACTCCCTCCAATTTTTACAGGACAAGACCAAAAGCAATTAGATCAATTCATTTCTGGGTTAGATAAAATTTCTGACGGCGGAGCTGCCTTAACAGCTTATTCTAAACTTCAATTTGTGGATATGTCTGAGGATGAGAGAGAGAGTATAAAAAAATCATTGCTAAAGTACTGTGAATTAGATACCTTAGCAATGGTAATGATTTATGAACATTTAAAAACATTAATCTAGACCATTACAACACTTATTTTGACCAATTTATTTTTTATTATGCAAAGTCGTATTCGGAAGATTTATTTACTTTTTCATCTTAGCTTATTTTGTACATTGGCTAGCGCCCAAACAATCATCAATACTGAAAATATGATGCCAGAGCTTGACGAAAGTTTTTCATATAATATGAATTTTCAGGGCGACTTAAATTTTGGTAATATTAATTTAATTCAATTTAGCACCGCTCATCAAGTGTCAAAATCTGTAAACCAAAATTTATTTAGATTACTCCTAAATTATGATTACATAAAAGAAAGTGGTACAGAAATATCATCCGATTTTACAGGCCAATTTCGTTACAATTATAGAATTGGAAAAAATTCAATTTTCGCATTTTTTCAAGTGCAAAATATTAAATCTCTTCGAATGAATCATCGCTATATTTCTGGTGGAGGTTATCGTCATCGAATACTTCAAAAGGGAGAGAATTATTGGGATCTTTCTGCGGGGGTATTTTTTGAAGATGAGCTCTACGACAAAGATTTGAGTACTCAAAAACAAGTCTACAACTGGCGATATAGTTTTAGCTCATTTTTCAAATATAAATTTTCTAAAAAATTCTTTATTAATTTAGCTGTTTACAACCAAATTAACACTTCAAACACTAATGATTTTCGTCTTTTCTTAGAGCCCAGGTTCTATTATTCACTAAAAAATATTGATTTATTTGTTGATTGGACTCATCGCTTTCATTCAACTCCGTACATAGATATTTATAGGACAGATAATAGTATTAATATTGGTGTAGAATTTAAACTATAATTCCATTATACAACTATATCGGCATAAACAGAATACCCCAAAAAAGCTAAAGTTATCGTGTTGAATAATTCCGTTTGGCGCCAAAGTAAGTGAAGTCGAGTTATTTTAGGGTGTATTTGATCTAGATTTTACTAAACTGTGTGTGAATTTATTTACAGTAGATTATCCTTAATGCTTTGACCTAAAATTTTAATAATTGAATAGTATTCTTGTGGCTCTGATTCCAATATCAATGGCGATAAGTAAATGCATACAATATTTGCATCTTTTTCATTTCGTAAAAACCAATGAAATCTATCTTTTTTATGATTCCCGTAGAATTTGTGTTTGTTTATTGTTGAAAATATTTTCCCTTCTGTTTTATCAAATTCTTTAAGTGATTTTTCAAATGATGTGTAAAAGCTTTCTAGGCTATTAATATTTTCAAAAGTACTTTCATCCTGCGTAAATTTGTTTTCTCCTTTTATCCCCCCATTTAAGACATGAAATGATCCATTTTTAGACGCAGAACATAAAAAATAAATAACCGTACTCTTCTCCAACGTAGTATCTACGATATCCTTTTTAAATTGTTCAAAATAAATATTATCAGATGTTTTCCCAGAAAGATACAAAGGGTTGGAATAAAGGCTACATTTATACTTTGGATCCCAAACAGATTTACTAACACGTTCTGAGCTTATGTAATTTGCGTTTAGATATTCTGACAATGCATAGGTAAAATGTCCTAAATACTGTTGAGTTGCAGAACTTGATGATATTACTGTAATAGAAGATCCTCGATTATTCAAAGTTCCATAGATCGAATTTTCATCAAAAGATTGTATAACTTCTATATTATTCACTGTTGTTAATTTTACTCCTCTACCTTTCTCAGTAATTTTTAGTAAATCTGCTCTTGACAGAGATAGTTTAAATTCTGCAGAGGTTAGCTTAATAAACCTTCTTCTTATGTGAGATAAGCCAATTAGTCTTTTAATTTTTATTGCAGCAAATTGATTTTCATAGTTAAATGCTGTTAATAGTTTTTCATTTTTTTCCTCAAGTTCTTCATTTGCTTTAATTGCTTCAATTTCTTCTACAAAACCAGCACCAATAATACCTGCTGGAACTGCAAACAAAGCAATTCCAAGTAAGCCAACAATGGTCGCCATTACCTGTCCCCAAAGAGTGATGGGTTCAAAATCGCCATATCCACCTACACCACCAATAAATTTAGAAAGCGACCAGATAAATGCATCTATAATATCACCAAAATTGTCGGGTTGGGCACTATTTTCTATGTGGTATAATAATGCTGAAAGTATAACAGTTAAAAAAACCACTAACTGCATAGATAGTATCAACTCTTTACCCTTGTTTTTTATAGCGTTAAATACTAAGTTTTGGGATTTCATATATCTTCCAAACTTCAGTAATCTAAAAAGGCGAAGAATTCTTACGATCCTTATAAAACCATATCCTGTAGGAATAAATAGTGATAAATAGAAAGGAATAATACTAATGAGATCAATCACCATATAGAAAGAGGTGATGTTAGAAATTCGTTGACTAATTGTAGGTTTTTCTCCATCAATTCGATACGTCCATAACCTCAGTAAATATTCAATGGTAAAAAGAATACTTACAGCAGAATCAATGATAAAAAAATGATGGTAGTATTTTCCCTTTAATGAAACCACGGACTCCAGTATTATTTCAAAAGAAGAAACCAAAATTAGAAACAGAATGAAAAAACCAATCCTCTTTTTTAAGGGAGTTTCTGGAGTATCGTCATTTAAAATGAGGCCTATTTTATGATTTATTTTTTTCAAAATAATTATTTTTTATTTGTACTAAATTAGATCAATATAATCAATTTCTGGTAAGATAGAGTTAAAAAATATACCAAAAACAAAAAGTTATTTCCAGGTATAATTTGTGGAGAATTGGGGATTGAAATCGAACTATTATGTAAAAGTTTTGTAATTAATTTAATGACCAAATATGGCTTTTGTTATTATTTTATTTAAAATTGAAATCATCAAAATGTCCCGCTGCGTAATTTAAATAAATTATAATTGTAAAAATTATAAAAGTAAAAACAATAATTCCATATTTTTCAAAGAAACGTTTCCGTTTTAGAGTACGAATTTCTTTTCCAAGATATTTACTTTCAAATAGCGCTCCAATAATTTTAAATTTAAATTTGCATTGCTCTAATTTACTAAGACAGGCATCACTAAATGCGTTTTTATGCTCTTTTTCTTCCTCATCATCCCAACCTGAACCGTAAATGCTAGATAAAATAAAATTTGCAAATGTGAATAAGTCTTCTTTGCTTTCAGGTAAATTTAAAGCAATAATTTCATTTTTTCTTTTATTAAAATTCCTGCTTTGGGTGAATAAGTTTTTTAATTTTTGCATCTCAATTTGATTATCTGCTTTTTTCTGTTCAATTTTCTGTTCAATTTTTAGCGCTTCTTTTGCTAAACTAGTATTAGAATTCGAAAATCGATATGGTGTAGACCAATTATCTCCAAAAAGTTTATTGCTTACCCACTTTCCGGTATTTTTACCAATCTCTCTAAAGAAATATTTTTTAAACATAAAGATTATTTTTTTCTCAATATTTCACCAAATTAATAAAATTTGTTTAAATATGATACTATTTAGACCATCATCAAAAAGAGGTGATTCGAAAATGATTATTGGTCATGGAAATTATTCATATTTCCATAATATTTCATTCAAATCTTACTCAAAAATTTAATTCTTAATCGTTGAATCAATAAAATTTTCAGTTTAAACTCTAAAAAATATTCCCTAAAACAAATTTTATTTTAGGGAATAATGCTGTGGAGCTAAGGGGTGCTAAGTCATACCATTTTGATGAGAATTTTAAATTATTTTTACACCCAAGTGATAGCTAATATTCCCACTAAATTTTCAAACTACCAATGTGTTTTTTTTTAAATTAGCCATTGAAATTAATTCATAATAATTAAAACTCATGACTACAAGATTCTTTTCCCTATTTTTTTTGCTGATTACAGGATTTCTTTCAGCACAAAACTCACTGCTTCGTACGCCAAGAATTAGTCCAAATGCTCAGGAAATGGCTTTTTCTTATCAAGGAGATATTTGGGTTTACAACTTCAATACCAAGCAAACAAAACGTATAACAATTCACGAAGGTTATGAGACTAACCCTGTTTGGAACACTTCTGGGGATAAAATTGCTTTTTCTTCCAACAGAAAAGGAGCGAATAATATTTTTACGATTAAAAAAAACGGAGGAACACCCAAGCAATTAACATATTATCCAACAACAGACACACCCTACAATTGGACATCTTCTAACCATATTGTATTTGCTACAACTAGGGTTTTAAAAGGGCCTGAGTGGGATGAGCAAATCTATATGGTCAATGCAAGTGGTGGTACCCCGCAAAGATTTATAACAGCTTTAGGTAGTATGGCAAGTGTTTCTCCCGACGGCAATTTGGTGGCTTTTGTCAAAGGAGCTTGTAGAATTTCTAGAGAAGATTATTCTGGTTCAGCTCAAAGAGATGTTTGGATTTATAACATTCAAACAGGGAAGTATTTTCAAGTAACTTTTTCACATAAGAATGATCATTCGCCATTATGGGATGCTGCGGGTAATTTATATTATATAGGAGCTGAAAGTGGTCGTTATAATATTTTTCAGCAATCTATTAATTTGGATGGTTCAGTAAAAGGCGCTTCCAAAAAAATAACAAACCAAAATAAAAATGGTGTTGTTTCTTTTTCTGTTAGTAATCAAGGAACTATTATCTACTCAACACTTTTTGACTTATATCAAATAAGTGAGGGACAATCCAAGAAGATCAACCTAAAAATAGAATCAGATTACAAATTTGAAACTGAAAAAGAAGTTTCTACAAGTTCAGATATCTCGGAATTCGATGTTTCACCAAACGGAAAATTAGTTGCCCTTGAAATTAATGGAGAAATTTTTGTGAAGCAAAATGATAAGGATAGAAAGAACTCGAACAATGTAAGTAATCATTTCTTCAGAGATAGAAACCCTCAATGGATGAGTGATACAGAGTTATTATTTGTTTCAGATAGAGACGGCCATAATGAAATATATAAAGCTGTTTCTAAAGACACCTTGGTAGGATTAGAAAGGAGTTTAAAGATTTCAATCACCAAACTCACAAACAGTAAAGAAGATGTATATGATATGTTGGTCTCGCCAGATCATAAAAAAATAGTTTATAGAGTAGGTAGAGCAAACTTAATGTTGGCCGATATAAAAGATGGAGTTATATCCAATAACAAAGTATGTACCTCTGGATGGGCAGAGCCAGAAGATGTAAGTTGGAGCCCAGATAGCAAGTATATTGCTTATTCTCAGGAAGACTTGGACTTTGATAGTGAAATTTTCATTCAATCCGTAGAGAATTTAAACGATAAGTTTAACGTCTCTATGCACCCAAGAAGTGATAGAGCTCCAGTTTGGAGTCCCGATGGTAAAAAATTAGCTTTTTCTTCTAACAGAAGTGGAAATCGTGGTGGAATAGATTATGATGTTTGGATGGTTTGGCTACAAAAGGAAGATTGGGAACGATCTAAGACAGATAGAGAAAATGGAGACTACTACGCAGAAAAACATGCTGATACAGATAGCAAAGATAAAGAGGAAGAAAAAGAGATAAAGGTTACTATTGACAGAGAAAGAATTTTTGATAGACTTTCTAGAATTACAAGATTACCAGATGATGAGTTTGGAGGTATGTTTGGTCCAGAAAGCAAATATGTGTATTATTCGGCTATAGATCCATCAACAAATAAACGAAGTTTTTTTAAAGTTAAATTAGACGGTTCTGGCCCTAAAGCCATAAATGAAACTTCTAGAGTTGAAAGGGTTGCGGATATTGATGGTACATTTTATTTTACCTCAGGAGGTAAATTAAGGCAATTGAATCCTAAGGTAGATAAAATTACCTCTTTGGCTCATGTAGCAAAATATAAAGAAGATTTTACTGCCATGAATCAACAAATTTATCAAGAAGGTACTCGTGTGCTAACAATGGGTTTTTATGACCCTAATTTTCATGGCTACAATTGGGAGTCTTTGATTAAAAAATACAAACCATTAGCGTTAAAAGCGAGTACAGAGCAAGATTATAGTTTTGTGTATAATTTGTTATTAGGTCAATTAAATGCGAGTCATATGGGATATAGGGCTGAATCCTCTGAACGTAAAAATAGCGACAATATTGGCTTGTTAGGACTTGAGGTGAAGCATATTCCAAATGGAGTTCAAGTTGAATATGTACTTGAAAACTCAGTAGCAAATACATCAAAAGTAAATTTAAAAGTCGGCGACATTATCACTTCGGTTAATCGAAAACCTATAGATAGAAACACTAATTTTTATAGTTTATTAAAAAATTCTAAGGGTGATGAGGTGTTATTAACTAAAAGTGACGGAAAAGATGTTGTTGTTAGAACTTTGAGCTCCTTAAGAACTCTGCAGTATGATGCATGGGTAGCATCTAGAAGTGAATTGGTTAAAAAATATTCAAAAGGACAGCTAGGGTATATTCATATTAGAGGAATGAACGCTCCAAGTTTTGAGAGTTTTGAACGCGAGTTGAAAGCCAGTGGATACGGTAAAAAAGGTATTGTGATTGATGTTCGATACAATGGTGGAGGATGGACAACTGATCGTTTAATGGCTGTTTTGAATGTAGACCAACATTCCTACACTATACCACGGGGAGCTGCTGAGAACTTACAGAAAGAGAATAAAAAGTTTCAAGGTAATTACCCTTTCAACGAGCGAGCAATTTTATCAGTTAATACAAAACCCACTGTGGCTTTGTGTAACGAGAATAGTTACTCTAATGCAGAAATATTTTCACATGCTTATAAAAATTTAGGAATAGGTAAATTAGTAGGTCAGCCCACTTTTGGAGCAGTGATCTCTACTGGAGGCTATAGTTTATCAAAAGGGTATGTACGTATGCCATTTCGTGCTTGGTATGTAAAAAAGTCTGGACTCAATATGGAAAATGATGCTCCAGCAGTCCCAGACTATTTGGTAAAAAACACGCCAGGTTGGAGCGCAACAGGTGAGGATGCTCAATTGCAAAAAGCAGTTGATGTTTTATTGCAGGAAATAAAATAAGCTTCTTTTTTACATGCCAACCTCCAGTAATTGAGTCGTTTGGTTCTAATAAAGGGATAAATCTTAAAAAAAAGGTTTGTTCCTTTTAGTGGAGCAAAAGGGAGTGAAGTCGAACTATTTTGGGGAGGATTTGATTAAATTAAATAGTCAAAAATGATTATTTTCAAACCTTACCTCGTTCTAGTTTCCCAAAATTATCTTTGGGATTGAGCCATGGATTTTTCTTCGAAATAAGATACTTTTTTCCCTCCTTTTTTTCTGTTACTAGAGGATCTCTTATAATTTTATTTAATATGATATTTTTAAGATATTGTATCATTTATTGCATTTTGATTCAAATAAATGTAAAAAAAATTTATATCTAATTATAAAAAATTTGTTTATTTGATGATTTCCAGTGATAAATTGAATAATAAAATTTTACAGGAAAGGTTTTCACTTAGTTTTTTTAAAATCTGCTTTAAAAATTCTAAATTAGGCAACTGACTATTTTAAAATAAATGATAAACTTCTTTGGATTTTTTAAAGAAACAAACCATATAGGAATTAGTTCTGTAGGGTTTGAAAAAGCAGCTATTTTTTTAAGAAATAGAGATTTTAGGGTTGTTGAGCTTTGGGGATTAAAAAAAAATGAAGAGGTGAATTTGCTTTATGAAAATGAGGAGCCTCTTTGGATAACAAAAGATCACTTCCTGGAGATCTCTTCTTTACTTTCTGAAAACTGGCATACTCCATTTACTCATGTAAAGATTGAATTGGCCGATGGAGGTGATATCAATTACAGTGCAGCTTCATTATATGTTAAATTTCCAGATGGAGAAGACATTAAATCAAAAACCATAATGCTATTGGAAACTATGGGGTATTATGCATGTGAAAAGATTTTTGATTTTTGTACTGAAAATCCAGATATGCATTTGTTAGAATTTGTCTTAGGAATGGAACCAGAAGATATAACAGACGAATTTGAAAGAATGAAATTACATACCGAATCCATTAATAACGAGAGTTATCTTGAAGATTAATGTTTTTTCACCAAATTAAATCAATATTGTCGTAATTGTAATGGCGTTGTTCAAAGTCTCGAACAGCTTCCAGCATAATGTCATTATCAATCAGTTTTTCCAACTGTGATATTTTAAGATAAATATCTTTAATTAACAAAGTTTTGGATTTCTCAGGCGTGTTGACAAGTAATTTGATTCCTTTTTCAAAACTAACTTTAAGACTGTCAATATAATTTGATTTAATTTTTTTAAAATCTTTTTGAGTTGGCTTTTTATCTCTGTAGTTATAAACACTAAATTCGGCATAAGCTGCAATTCTTGCTTTTTGATGACCGAAAAAAGAGCCTCCCCTCTTGTATATCCCGTGGATATTATTCACTTTATTAAAGGCATCAATTAATTTAATTCTCAACTGCTCAGAGTTATTGTTATATTTTTCCAAATGATAGGCATAAATGGTGAAATAAACGTCTTGGCCGGTTTCTGAGTTGAATCCTTTGTCATTGTTTTGGTAAGCAATATCGGGATGGAGGGGAGGGTGCAAATTTATGTCTGAATGATTCTCTAAAATCGATTTGAATTCTGCTTTTGAAAATTTAAATGTGTCCCGAATGGAGTGGCTATGAATTGAAATAGAATCTTTCAAATGATAAGCCTTTTGTTCAGTATTTTTATTTGAATTTTGACATCCAAACAAACAGCAACACAACATTAAAATAGAGAGAATACGCATCTTAATTCTTTAAGCTAAGAAATCTATAGTGTCCAATAATTTCAAAATCAAATAAGCAATCTTCAAGGACTTGTCCACTGCCTATATTATGAACGATTTGATAGCGTTTATTATCTATTGAAGGGGTATCTACAACGACTCCGATGTGAGTGGTGCCTCCGCCCAAATCCCATGCCACTATGTCTCCCGGACGGTAATCAGCTCCGTTGCTTGTAATGGATAATTTTGAACCTTGACGCTCAAAATAGGTCATTAAATTCGGGACTCTCCTATGGTCAATATTTGCATCCGGTTTTTTGTGGTCCCATATATTTGGATAAACATTAAAATTGGCCGTCATATCTTCATGGACTTCTTTCTGTAAATCTAGCCCGTTAGCTCTATATGTTCTAATCACAACATCTGTACAAACACCTATACCTTCTGGGACATCTCCGTTAGGGTAGGGAATACTGTAATAGCTACCATCGTAGATAACCTGCTTATTGGTCAACGCCAAGGCCGAATCAGAAATTTTTTCTGGGTTAAATTGTTGTTGAGCGGATAGTGTCAGGCTAAATCCTAACAACAAAGGTAATACGAGTTTAATTGGATTTAATTTCATGGAATTTAATTTATATTGTAAAAATCGACATACGATTCTTCAAATAAAACATCACATTGTTCTCCTTCAATTTCTGGGCAATAACTTACTTTCAGATTAATATCAAACTCTATTCCCTTTTTTATTTTTACATCAACATTTCTATCAAAAATGAAATTTGTAGGTACATTATTATAATTTCTATGTGTTTCTCTATACAGCTCGAAAGTCTTTTCAAATATAGGCTCTAGGAAGTTATGATCTTCGATAGAATGAATTTTATATGCCATCACAGTTTGACCCATTGGAAATCCATAATTGTAATACGTATTTAAATACTCTTTGTCTTTTATCTTAACGAGCTTATAATTCACAACATTTCCCCATTGCCCACCATAAATTGTATCTGTTATACTGCCTTTATTTACAACGAGACTCCCGTAACAGTTTCTGCAATACTTGCTTTCAATTTCTTGAAAACTTATCTCATATTCTTGCTGCGCATTGGCTACCGACACGCCTAAAGTTAAAATAGTAATTAAGTGTTTAATATTCATAATTTTGATTTATTTAAAAAATCACTCACATTTAAGATCCTTTATTTTACTTAAAGAATATCCCAATTCTTTGGCCATTCTAACATCCCTACATGCTCCTTTTTTGTCATCAAGATAGTACTTTGCAACCGCCCTATTGTAATAATCACCAGATTTGTTATTTGGATCATCATCGCTTCCTTCAACTTCACCCAATTGATAACTTATAACATAGTTAAAATCTTTTAGTGAAGATTTATACTCTCCTATTTTAGAATAAGCAACACCTCTTTGCCTGTAAGCAGGAATGAATTTAGGCTTGATGCTAATAGTTTTGTTGTAATCTAAAATGGCATTTTTAAAATCTAATATTTTAGAGTAATAATAACCTCTATTATATTGCGTGTAAGCATCAAGTGGCTCTATATTTAAAGCCATACTACAGTCCTTTATTGCACCCGCATAGTCATATAACGCTGCTTTAACATCTGCTCTGTTGTAAAATGCAGTATTGTCACTCGGATTGAGTTTTATGCTAGATGTGAAATCTATTATTGCACCATTATAATCCTTGAGTTTATATTTTACTATTGCTCTGTTGTAATAAGATCCTGAAGCCATAGAGTCTAAGGCGATAGATTTATCATAGGCAATCAATGCTTCTTTAAAATTGCCATTATTTTGTTTATCATAAGCTTCTAGAAAATATTCACTACTTGATTGCCCCAAGCTAAATATTGGGATTAAGAGGATTAGTCGAAGATAATTATTCATAATATTTTTTTCTCAGCATTGGCAAATGAAAAAAAATTAAAATTGCAATCAAGAATTTTCATTCATGTTATTATTTATTTTCATCCTATAAATTCCCCAATAGCATAAGAGCTCACATCAATATCAAAATATCTACCAGTCCATATAGCCTCAGATTTTGAGAGTCTGTAAACATCTCCTTGATTCCATCTACCTGAGACATGGTTTGTTATGACATCATTTATGAGTACACGCTCACCAGATTTAAGGTCTTTTGGTACTATGTAAGCAGCATAAGGGCTAAAAAACTTGGAGGGGTTTTTTGAGGTCCAATCTACCAATGTTTTGTATCCCAGATTACTGTAAAAATTGTCCTCTCTGAAGTCTCCTATTGTAATAATTTCACCTGTTTTTCTGTGTTGTAGCTTTTTATATTTCACCTTAAACTCATCACTCACTTCTGCTTTTAATTCAAGTAGTTTTAATCCCTTGGCTTTAGCTGCTTTAATAGCAGTCTCGCCACGGATTGTTTTAATTACTCTAAGATTATCGCTCTTTTTATCACTAGCCTCATCCTCCACAATTTTTAAATACCAACACTGCAAACATTCTTCAATCTTATTGTCATAAGTATGTCCGCATTCCGTACAAGTTATCTCACCCTTCTTTGTTTGTGAATGAGTTTTAGTTTTAAATATTTCTACGAGTTTTTTAAACAGCATTAATGGACTATTTTAACGTTATCCTGGTTTAAACTTACCTTTAAGCATGCTTGTGGGTCATTCTTCATTAGTTTCACTATGTCATTGTCATTGATATTAGCTGTGTCATGGATTGTTTTGTTGCATTCAACACAAATTTTGCTTCTATCCCCATTTTTTTTCATAGCGTTCCATTTTACATGAATAGGGCAGTGCAAGCGTTTTACAAACTTTCCAGTGTCAGTATAAATCTCTTTTGTGGATGGGTTTATTTTCATTTTTCTTTAATAAAGCACATTAGATTTTTGACAAATTTTGAAGTTTTTTCAACTTTATTTGTCGATTCTTCCTATAATTAACCTAATTTCGGTTTGACAAAGAAGATGTTTTTGATTTTGTCTTTTTGAGAGAACAAAATTATAGTTTAGTATAACTTTGTAAAAGTAAAAATATCTTTTAGATATATTAAAATTGGACTAATATTTTAAAATATTTTTTTTTAAATTAGATGTTATTAACCAATGACTAATGAGAAAGATATTTATTTTTTTAATTCTATTAACGGTTTCGTGTGGACCGGGTACAATTGAAGAGCAAGTAGAAAGTCTAATTTCTACCCCAGAAAGAGAAGATATTAAAGATATAGCTTATTCTCTTGCTGATTCTGTCAATGTAAAATCACCTGAACTTTTGTTGAGTTACTATCCAAAAAATATTGTAAATGATGATGGTACAACAGATGTAATTGCTAAAATCAGGCGAAATAGAATTATTTGGGGTTTAGAAGATATTATTTACAGATACTCAAAAATTGATAATCCAAAAATAGAAAATTGTTTACTTTTCATAACTGATCCAAATCCTGATCATAATTTAGGAAATAATGAAAAATTAAAATTGATTTCATATGGTTTAACCATTGATTACAACAAAAAACAGTTCAGGGATATTCTCGCCACGTCAGCACTAAAGCACAATAGGAGCGGAATGCTAGCATTAATTGATATTTGGAAATCTGATAAAGATGATCGTATTCTGGAAGTTTTGAAACTTTTTGATGAAGAATTACATGATTATTTGGTTTCCAACATGACAAATGATGACAATTCAGTCGAATTATTGGCTAGAATTGGGGAACCCGTTATTTCTAGAATGAAAAGAGAAATGAGAGGTAGTGATAGAAATCGAAGATTTGCTGCAGGGGACGTATTGGTTAAAATGATTCAATATCACCCTGATGCTCTCAATGCGTTAACCTCTGCTATTACAAGCAATGGAACAAGAACAATTGCAAGAAATTATCCATTTTATATAAGACTTGGACAAAAAAATACCGAAAGTATTCTTTTAAAAGCCTTGAGATATAATTTTTCAACCACCATGTGTGTTGACTTTCTTAATTGTGGAAATTCAATACTAGAAGACGGAGCAACAATAATAGCTAAAGATAATGGATATTATATAACTTCTGGTTTTGGTAACAACGGAGGCCCTATTTGGGGAAGCGGAAATTGAAAAACTATATTTTCTAATTGTATCACATTGGCCAGAGCATTATTTTTGTTAAGGTAACAAAAAAATAAATTAATTATTATTTCGAGATATGAGTAAAGGAGAATCTATTAATGGAAATGAGAGTGTAGAAGATTTAATATCTATGCTTGATAGAAATTCAGAAACTTCAGATTCTATAATCTTAATGATCAGCCTTACGACTGCCAAGCACTTTCCAGCCACATACAATCAATTTATTAAAAGCCTAAAAAACAAAAGGACTTTAATTTTTGATAAATATTCGAAAACATTTGGTTTTGAGGAAGAGTTGAATAAGGATAAATCTACATTTAGCTTATTTAGTATTTTTAAGAATAATCGAAAAAAAGTAATTTCTAAACTAATCGATAACAAATTGAATACCATGGTTAGTCTATTGAATAACATACAACTTCTTACTGGATTAGATATGGATACCCATTTAAAAAATGAATGTAAACAATTAAAAGAAAAATTTAATTTACAAAGAAAAGGAGCAATTGAAAGCCTTAATAGGTTTAAATGGGCTAAAGATATATGTATGCAACATAAATTCGAAATTGGTGCTAAATCTATGCAATTTTATGTCGATGTTTACGATAACTATTTAGAAGTATATAGTGATTAGAATAATTATTCCGTGACCAATAGAGGAGCATTAAATAAAAGCAACAATAGTCCTGACGGTTCTCCTTTCACTGACACAAATGGCAATTTCAGTCCCAAGCCAAAGAATAATAATGACGCATTTAAATCAATGAAAATTTATCATTTAGCCTGAATTATAGACCAATTTCCATATCTTGATTCAATAATATTTGCTGGAAACTTGATGTTTCGCATTAGTGTATTAATAAAGTTTATTTCACTTTGCTGCATATTTCCATCTGACCTAGTTATGCCTATTGCAAAATCCATAATTATAATTTTTTGACTTTCAGTAAGCTCTAGTTTATATGCAGAATTTAATACATTATCACAAAGATTTAATCCATGCAATTGCCAATCAGACATAAGTGTGTCTAATTTTGATGACATGTCAAACTCCTTTAAATAAAAATCACTTTTTTCAATCTTCCGAAGATATTCTTCCTCCTCTGGAGCTATATCTCCATCACATACCATAGACACAAAAGCTATTTCTAATAAGACCTCTGTAAATTTTTTTGGTTCCATAATCAATTTGTTTTTAATTTATCAATCTGTGTTTTTATGTTTGCAGCAAGATTATAATCTTGATTATCTGCGGCTTCTTTCATTTCTTTCTCTAAGGCAATTATTTTTTCGTTTGCGTTTTCTTTCTTTACAATTGAATGTCTTCTAAAGCCAATAGGTGTTCTTTCAACTTCCTCCTGTTTTTCATTATTATATTCTTTGACCTCATCTTCACTTACCGATGCATTAGTCTTTCCAATAATTTCAAGGATTATTTTATTGCTTATTTTTAATTGATTTTGTGCTGCTAGTCTAGCTGCATCATTGACTATCAAAGAAACATCGCTACAAACAAAACCGTCTGTTTCCTTGGCAATAAGCTCGTAGTCAAGGTTTTCATCTAATACCTTTTGTCTTTTGTTAAGTTCAAGTTCAAATAATGCTTTTCTACACTCTAAATCTGGTATCGGTATATGAATTTTACGATCAAACCTTCCAGAGCGAAGAACAGCGGTATCTATTTTATTTAGCCTGTTGGTTGCTCCAATTATAAAAACCTCGTTTTGAGAACAATTATTTATTTGCACCAACCACTCATTAACCTCAGATTCATAATGATGCCCAGCAGACCCATCTCTGCTTGGTATCATTGCATCCATTTCATCCAAAAACAATATAGTGGGAGCATTTTCCTTAGCTTCTTTAAACAACTGCATTATTTTTTCCTGACCTCCATGTACATATTTGGAACCTACATCAGAGGGTTTAACTTTCATAAAATTAAACCCTACTTCATCAGCCAAACATTCTGCAAAAAATGTTTTACCACATCCTGGAGGACCATAAAAAAGCACACCGTTAGGCGGCTCTATACCATATTCTTCATTTTTTTCGGGATGTAGTAGGGGGTCAATAACATCTTGATTTATCATAGATTTAATGGTATCCATTCCAGCTATCTTTTTAAAACCAAGCCCTGGTGTTCTTTTTACTACCTGAAGTCGTTCCTGTGTTTTTACCTCATTTTCTGAAACTACCATTTCTTTGCTAAGAGTGTTTTTGAACTCATCAACACTTTTAAAGCGTGTATTTGCTTTTGGAAGTAAACTTTTAATGATTGTTAATTTAATATGATCGTCAACATTTTCAATAACATTAAATTTCAATTTTTTATTTCTAGAGTTTAGTAGATCTGTTATGAAGGTCTCTGACTCCATGTTAGAATTAGTAATTTCACCGTGCCAGGGAAATGTTCCATACAAAAGACAATATAACAAAGCTCCTAAAGAGAAAACATCACTCTCAACACTCGAGAAATCATCAAGCGTTTCTGGCGCACAGTAATACAACGAGGGTTGTGTTCTATTAAAAAAAGTTCCTTTGGTACCCTCATAACGTGCAAGACCAAAATCAAAAAGCACTGGTTTCATAACATTTTCTGAGAGGTCCATCATAATATTCTGTGGAGTTATATCACAATGTAGAACTGGTACATCTCTTGAGTGCAAGTAACTTACAGCATCCATAACTCCAGAGAAAAATCCTACTGCAAAAGCATTGTTTGGTGTTCCCTCTCGATCAATTCTATCTTGCAGGGTTTCACCACTAATAAACCCTACAACATAATAGATAAGTTCAACACCATTTTTAGTAATGGTTTTGTGTTCTACATATCTTGAGAGATTTGGATGGTCTAATCCTTTATGAATACTAGCCTCAAGTAAGTCTCCATCTTCAGTGAAATGGTGCGAAAGCAACTTGTTCTTTTGGTAAACCTTGAGCATATATATCTTACCATCTTCTTTACCTTTTACGCGGTAGCTCCAACCATAGGTAGTTTGATGTATAAAAAATAATATTTCATACTTATTATCAATGATATCTTTTTTATTGAAATAATTCATTTCTTATGTATTAACGTTCACCAATACCGCCTTTTGGACCAGGACCTGGAGTATTACCTCTATCTTTCATAAAACCAACTATTGTTTGAACCTGTTGGTTTAATTGATCAAAGGATGCACCTGAGTTAACCATTTGCATTCCGCGATCAACTGCTGTACGGGCCTGTACTTGGTTTGTCCATTCTATACTGCCAAATGTGGCATTAAATTCTCGTATCCAAGCAATGCGTCTTTCTTTACCAGCGTGCCTATCTGTTATATTCCATACTTTGTCTCTTATTTTATCTAAAACTTCTTTACCACGCTCAACATTTTTAGAGTCAAGCACAGAGTCTTTAGATGTTTTTAGGTACTCCAAATCGCTTTGATCTTTTTGGTATCCATCCAATGTATTATTTACACATTCTCTAACCATGTCTTCTAGGTTTTTGAAGGCCTCATTTATATCTTGTACTAGTTCAGGCCAGGCTAGTGCAGCTTCAGCAAGATCTAGTTCAAGAATTAATTCTCTTAGGTTTCCAAAAGCTTGTTCAGCAGATCCATCTTGCTCAAGAGTTTTTTTGATGCTCGTACTCTTCTCTTTTAATCTCGGTAAATCTGCTGGGGGTTGATCGCTACTCTCCAACCTATCAATAAGCTTGTCAGCCTCTTGAGCCAGTTCATCTAGTTGCTTTTGACTAGCTTCTTCAACTGGTTTAAATATCATTTTTTTCTCAATCTCAAAATCTAGTGTTGGAAACTCAGCTTCTAGTGTCATCTCTTGAGATATATTTATACTCAATGTAAATTTAACCTCTGTGTTTTCTGGTACCAATTGTGGGACATCGCCACCATCAATTTCTATCTGTCCAATTCGAGAATTCACTAAACTTCTAGAACCCTCAGCCCTTCCCTCAGCTTGAAAAATAGAGATAACCAATGTATCATCTGTATTGCCAGGTCTTAACTCACTCTGGGTGTAAAGTTCTATTGTAGTTTTACCTACAGCAGGCATAGGTTTGTCTTTTTCAAGACCTCGGAAAGCAGTATAGAGAGTTTTTCCGTTTTTTGCCTGGTAATCCATCCCAATATGATGGGGTAGAGGAGATCCACCACTAACGGCTACCCCTGGCAGAATTGTAAATTTATTTGGTGAACAGATTACACGATCGTTTTTGTCATTAAATACGTTAATCGTAAAATTGTTGGGTTTTTCCTGATCAATATCTACCATAAATACAGCATCCAAGGCGGCTTTGTCAGTTTTTAATCCATCCTCTCTTATAATTTCACCAAATAAAGACTCGTTTGCGCCTTTTAATAAAACCGAAACAGGCTCTTTATTAAGGTTGGAAGTTGAGCTAAAATCTACCTCAAGTTCTATGACAGGCTCATTGCTATTAGGCTCAGCGTTAGGTCCTGCACCATGCTCTTTTACATTATTTTGCATGGTACTTGCGTAAAGGGCTGCTCCCTCTGCAATTCCTGTCATTGGGTTTATAGAAGTATCTGGCTTCATGAGCTGCTCTTCTATCATCTCACGCAGGATTGGCATTTGAGTTGGCCCTCCAACTAAAACTAATGCCGATAAATCTGAAGTGGTTAACCCATTATTTTTAAGTAGAAGCTTTGTTTTGTCTATTGCCCTTTGAAATAGTGGCCTTGCCAAATTGTTTACTTGTTCTCTAGTAACAGTTAATTCTATCTCCATCTCTTCTCCTTCATCATCCTCAGGTAAATCTCCAAAATCGGTTAAAAACTCATATTCCTCTGACTTACCCAGTTCCTTTTTTAGGAAATCTGCCATACCCTTTAATACTCCTAGATCAAGCTCATTAAAAGAATAATTTTCTTTCAGATATGGTAATAATAAACCATGTAATATTGCACGGTCAATGTCTCCCCCTCCAAGGTTATTATCCCCCTCACTAGATTTTACTTCCATCACACCGCCCGTTGCCGTTACAAGGGCTGCATCAAAGGTTCCTCCTCCAAAATCAAAAACAACAAATTTCCCATCTTTAACCTTATTTTTTATTCCATAGTTAAAGGCCGCTGCTACTGGTTCTTGTAATATCTCTACCTGCTCAAATCCGGCAAGTTCTGCTGCTCTTTTTGTGGCAGAAACTTGTGGTAATTCAAAAGCAGCTGGAACTGTTATAACCACAGATTTGAACACCTCGTCTGTAATCTCTGAGGCGAGCTTTTTAAGTAACTCCGCAGAAAGTTTTTCTGGGTTGGTCTTATTACCATCTAGGGTATCATAATCTATATTTACACCCATATCTCTCTTAAATTCTATAAAAGGGGGTAATTTTTTTTGGTTTAAGGCCTGAATACCAACTCTAAATCTTCCTCTTCTGTCAATAGTGATACAAGAGGGCACAATCCTGCTTTGATCAATTTCACTTGTTACTACCTCTCCGTTTTCCATGCGAGATAACGCAGAGTTTGTTGTACCTAAATCTATTCCGTAATCAATTTTTATTCTTCCCATATTCTATTAATTTTCTAAATTTTCTATTACATCTACAACAAGTCTTACTCCTGGAATCATTTTATTATTATATAATACTTGAGGTTTAATTATTTTGCTGATTATTACTTTTCCTGCTGGAATTGATAAATCTTCCTTTCGATTTTTTATTTCTATAATTTGATTTTCGGAGACTTCTGTGCCCAGTAGTTTTGGCATGTCATATCCTAGGCTTTTAAATGTAGCTCGCATCTTTTTTGTGGCTCTTTCAATTCTCTTTCTAACTCCATCGCCTTCTGGTAAATGCCAAATATTATTCTCCATGCTAGCTATTTGCTGTGCAAAATCAAGTATTAATCCTTGGTTATCTTCAGGGTTTTGGGAAGCGTCACCTGCTTCTCCCGGTTTTGGTAATTTATTCATAGCCTCTAGAAGTTTTTCTGCAAAATCTGCATTGGCTGTATTTATCTGTTCTTCTAGGTGCGTTTTGGCATCTGCTATTTCATTTTGAGCTGTGTTGTGCTTTTTATGTGTTAACCAATAAACAACTATAATTAAAATTAGAATTATGCAAATTGCACCCAGAAGGTATAATACATTGTCTTTGATGTCTTGCCTGGCAAGTTCACTGCTTTGTTGGGTAGTTTCTAATTGTTTGTTGGCATCACCAAGTCCCGAGTCTAATGAGTCTAACTGAGAATTCATTTTGGTGAGATTTCCATCTAGCTGGTCTTTAAGACTAACAATGCTACCATTTAGTTTGGCCATCTCTTTGTTTTGAGCCTTTATAAGCGAGCTTAGGGCAGAAACTTCTTTTTCCACCAGGTTAATAAGTTGCGTTCTAACACCCCCAAGAGAATCTCCAATCGTAGATTTTGCGCTATCTTCAAGGCTTTTGAGCGCTTGCTTTTGCTGTTCTTTATTGGCTTTTAACTCTGTATTGATTAAAGTTATTTGCTCCTCTAAACCTCTTGTGGTTTGGTATACCTCACTATTTATTACAGTATGTAGAGAATCTAATTTAGTATTTGTCTGTGCATATGTAGAGATTGCAGTTAATGCTAGTGTTATAAAAATTAGTAGTTTTTTCATTTTGTTGGTTTATGACTTTATTTAAATTAGTAATTTTCTGTTTATTTATTTTTTACAATACGGGATAAAAATACCAGTGGTTTTACGATGAATAAATAACTTAATTTTCTCAAGGTAAAACTTTTTTCGATAACCTTTGCCGCAATTGCACCATAGTGGTAATACCATTTAACAAATCCTGCACCCCAATTTTTGGTTAAAATCCATTGATCACGGAAATGACGCAGTTCTATTACCTGTGAATGATCATAACTACCTAAGGCTGCAGTTGCAATAAAGCATTGACCATTATCACTACTATTGTATTGTTGTCTAACTCTTCTTTTTTGGCTGGCTTGTCTCGCTTTGATGATCGTGATTTGAGAGTTAGTTTCTCCAACTCCTTTTTTGTTGTTTTTTAAAGTTTCTTTAATTGGTAAATCTAAACCAGAGAGATTACGTATAGCGCTGTTATAAAGGCTAATGACCATACTCAAATCACATTTAAGTAATAAATAAAAATTTGATTCAGATTCATTGATTTTTTGAATGAGCATGTTGAAGGGTAATATTCCATGAAAATTAACTTGACTAAACACCTTATCCATAGCTTCTATGTAAATAGGATCACTTTTGCCTAGCAACACTTCTATTTCTTTTAATGTTTTCTTGGTTTCTTTAATTAATCTTTTTCCAAGAGTGACACCCGCACTAATCATAGAATTTTGGTAGGTGCCATGTAAAATAATTTTCATTTCATTTTCTGCTTTATCTACTTTAGCACTAACCTTATCTAACAATGCCTCAATGACTTGATTTTTGAGAACAGGGTAAATCAACGTATTGGATTTGAAAATATCTAACAGAAGTTTATCTGTATTTTCAGAGGGCACAAGTTCGTTTAACAACTCTTTCACCATCGGCATTGTTAATTCTAGTATTTTTTGAAAATCTGTATTAATACCATCTGAAGCAACCAAATCTTTAATTTGGGCCAACGTTTTCTTGTTTGTTATTATATCAAATTTATATGCAATTGCGCTTTTTAATTTGTCGAGGTCCTTGTGCTGCTTGTAAGCAATTATTTGTAGTGTAGAGTGATTAAGTATGGCAGAATAACTATCTGAGCTTATCTCGAAGCCTCTACATCCTTTCTCAAAGTCTGATAAAGCTTTATCTATGTCTTTTGAGCCTGTGAGGTGTTTAAGAGCTATTTTGTCAATACCATTTGCCTCCACAAACCAAAAAAGAGAATGTAATATTTTATCTTCTGTAGAAAAAATCCTGGAGGCTTGCAGATCAATTAATTCCTTTGTTCTTGTTAAGGGCTCTAATGGTGGTGTGATATCAAAATCAAGTTTTGCGCTTTGACCTATTTTAAGATACTGAGCAATTAGATTAGCTTGCTGGTTTCTGTCACTTAAGGAGGCATTGGCCTTTACACCTAGAATCCTAAAAGGATTATTTGAGATTAATTGCATTAATTGGTTATTAGTTAATTGTTAAATATAATAAATAGTTAATAATCAGTGAAAAAATTTTCTATTTTATAATATTGTAAATTTCAAACCATATACTATTCCTTTATTATTAGATTTAGTTAGCACCTTAATGTGTTTCGTTGTGATTAAAGGATTTTAAGCATCAAGGCATACCAAACTCGTACCCATCCCTTAATTGTTCTTTAATTGTTGAATGATTTTTTAAATTATTATAAAAAATTAACTTTCTAATTAGTCTGTACCACCATTTTCCTATGCCAAACCCACCAAACCATAAATCTATGAATATAAATATACCACTTGTTAAAGCTGCTATACCACCATAAACCAGAGTTGCAATCAAAATAGATAAAAAATAATTAATATTTTTTTTGTTTTTACAAGAACCACAACATTTTAATTCTAAACCTCCGTTTTTAAAATAAGAATATTGATTAAAACCGGTCATTTTGTGCATTTTTACTTTTAGACTAGCTAATGCTGGGATATCATCACTACAAAATTCACAATTACTTTTTAGTTTTAATCCTTTTATTCCTTCAATGTTTTTTAAAATTGTAGTTTTTATAGGAATTGATACATCATTTAAATTTTCCATCGATTTTGAAAACAGACTTAATATTTTTTCAAAATCTGCATTTTCAATTATTGTTTCATTTGCTTTTCCGTTTGTGGAATTAAGTTTTTCAATCATTTTATTGAATGGCAGTATACAACAAAAATTTACTTCTTGATACACTTTCTGTAAAGATTCCATGTAAACTGGATCAGAATTTCCAAGAAGCTCAGCTATTTCATTTAGCGTTGATTTTACACTATTAATCAAAATGGCACCTAATGCAGGGACGTCTATTAAAATTGTAGGTTTATAAATACCTTTTAAAGCTTTTTTTCTCTCAATCTCTGTATTATTAACCTTATTATCAATTTTATCTAACAATGCCTCAATGACTTGATTTTTGAGAACAGGGTAAATCAACGTATTGGATTTGAAAATATCTAACAGAAGTTTATCTGTATTTTCAGAG
>Ga0233395_1000284_pt1 | contig 26955 bp, 26 predicted proteins | sample 27DmetaG_FD_186029 | JGI IMG/M metagenome (GOLD analysis project Ga0233395, IMG submission 186029) | Seawater microbial communities from Monterey Bay, California, United States - 27D | ecosystem: Environmental > Aquatic > Marine > Coastal | place: USA: California | collected 2016-10-12 | reverse complement strand
CAGTTCGCCGCGCATTCGCCTCCCCTGTTCAGCAAAGAGTCTAGCCGCTGCTCGCTTCTCTTTGGTAAAGCGACCGTGCTTGATTTTAGCCTCTGTGAGTCGCGCAAGGCCGTCCTTGGTCCTTGGGCCAGTGGAAGCCCCTCCATGGAGCTTACAGCGGCCCACAGGGAGTCTGGCGGGACGCTGGCACAAGGTCCCGCGACGGGTCCGGGCCTCGCACCGAATACCCTGCCAGTTTGGGCCGTAGAGCCATGGTTTGGGGTTGGTTTTCATAGTGCTCAACTCGCATCGGTTTATGGGGTTTTATTATACCCCATTTTGGATGGCTTTACTAGGCATGCGTGGCTTGGTCCACGGACCGCGGCCCCAGCAAAATCATCCAACGCCAGCTGTGCTCAGGCAACGCCAGTAATAGGTCCACAATACGAAGTCCAATGCCCTCGGCCCTTAGCTCCATGTCTCAGCTTTAGGTATTGGGCTAAAACGGTCATTCAATCAATTTGCAGCGAAGGGCTTCTTTGAGCCCAATCTGTGAATTCGACTTTCTCGCTGCACGCTTTCGCAACGCCAGAAATGCCGCGTGAGCGAGAAATCTAATGCCGCCGCGCAACGGAAGGACCGGCCATTCAATGAAACCACAACAATAGATCATCAGTGTTCCGCCCGTTTGCTGCAGCTGTAAGAAAGTGAGTTCACTACGGTGTCCACTACACGAGCCGGTATTGCGCTGCTTTATTGCGCAAAAACGGAAGACCTTTGTCCATCACAGTTTGGAAGTCGGGCGCGACCGGCCGCCAAACCGACAGTCCACGAGACATCTCAGGTGGCATGTTGATGAAGCTCTCCATTGCCAAGCCGCCCTTGAAACCAATAGCAGCCAAGGCTCCGAATACTTCATCCCAATCGCAGCAACCTTCGCCTGGCGTTCCACGATCACTCTCGGACAGGTGAATGTATCTCAGATGCTCACGCGCATCCAGAATACCGTTAGCGGCACCCTTCTCTTCGATGTTCATGTGATAGGTATCGAGGTGTATGAAGATGTTGTCTGAGCCAATACGTTCAATCATATCCCGTGCTTGCCAGCCGGTGTTGATCAAATGCGTTTCATAGCGATTGACTGGCTCGATACCAAACAAAAGCCCCAGTGACTTAGCGTAGGCCGCGCAGGTCTCCAAGGAGCGCGCAACACTCGACAATTCAGCCTCTGTTGGCGGCATACCCGAACACTCACCAATACCACCATATGTTACACCAGAAACGGCTTCTGCGCCCATGGCCTTGGCCGTATCAAAGACCACTTTCATATGTTCAATTGCACCAACAGGGTTATGAGATGGCCAAACGGCTTGTGGCAGTCCTAGCGAGCAGACCGCGCGCATATCATTCTTTTCCAACAGTTTGCGCGTATGCTCTGCATCAACTGCCGGTGCATCGAGCAGCGCAATCTCCAAGAAATCCATCTTATAGTCGACCGCAGCTTTAACTGCTCGTTCGGCTCCCTCACGGTCCCATTTCATGGTCCACATGCTGGTATGAACACCAAATCCTTCCATCGTATATTCCTTTCTGTTTTTTGTTTTGAACCAATTTGCCGGGATTCCGACAGGTATGGCGTTAGTCGTTTGACGGTTGTTCTTCTTGCCCAACAGGTACGGCGTCACGCGCAATCAATGGGTCTTGGCCATAAGTGTTTGGATGGCATGCGGTAGTTTGCCCATGTCGTCGATCAACAGATCTGGCTCCAGCGATGCGAGGCGGTCTTTAAGTTTGGCGGGGGCTGCATGGCGTGCGCCATAATACCCGATAACCCGCATCCCGGCTGCTTTGGCCGCTTTGATACCTGCGGGACTATCTTCAATGACCACAGCGTCTTCCGGAGCAGCACCCATCACATGAGCGGCGTGTAGAAAGACATCTGGGTGTGGCTTGCCTCGCGCCACTAAGTCTGTGCTGAAGACGTGCTCACCGAAAAAGTCCTCTAGCCCGGTGAGCGAAAGCGACCTACGAATGCGTGCCATGTTTGACGATGATGCGACGCACTTTGCCAAGTTGATCGATGAAAGGGCAGTGCTAATGCCCTCTACCGGCGCAAGGTCAGTGCGAAAAGCAGTCAGAAGCTTGATTTGAAAATTAAGCAATTCGATTGGCGCGATTTCATGTCCGAAGGTCTCGCCTGCAACCCGAGCGATGTCTGCGATAGGTTTGCCGAGAAAGGCCTCATATGCCTGTTCTGAGGAGATCTCCAAGCCAGACGCCGCGCAATGCTCGACTAGAAACTTAAAAACAATCGGCTCACTCTCGACGAGGACACCGTCACTATCAAAAATGATCAGTGGTTGGTTCATGATTTCGTACCTTGAGTCTTTCTTGCAGATGCTTGCAGAGCTTCAAAAATTTGAAATTTTTGCGCATGGAGCTCTTTTGTGACGCCACCTGCTGGTGCGAAGCCCTCGCCAAGCGAAGACATTTTCTCCATGGCATCCTCCAAATTTAGGAAACTTTCTGCTGCGACGGCTCCAAGCATCGCAGATCCCAACAGCACCGGCTCTGGTGATCCAGACTCTGCAAAAGGGATACCCGAAGCGTCACACAACAACTGCTTTACAATCGGGTTTTCTGCAGCTCCGCCGCTCATCACCACAAGATCAGGTTGAACGCCTTTTGCGGTTTGTGCCTCTAAAATTTGGCGCAGCCCATAACCCAATCCGGCAATGCCAGCGACGTAGAGTCCGATCAAAGCGTCCTCGCTGTGATCCATGTCCAATCCCGATATGATCGCTTTGGCACTTGGGTCTGCAAACGGAGCGCGATTGCCCAAGAATTCGGGAACCACAACCAAATCCTTGGCAAGATTTATCGCCTCAGACGGAACGGAGATTTGAAGAGCCGCCTTATCAACAAGATAGTCCAAGACATGTTTGCCTTCTTGGACGGCCCCGGCCTTTGCATCCGCATATGCAGGGTGAAATTTTACCAGTTGGGCAAGTGCTTCGCCTGCCGCAGATTGGCCACCTTCGATAAGCCAAAGCCCCGGCACCATTGCGGAATAATATGGCCCCCAAACCCCCCGCACAAAGGATGGCTCGGGCGTTGATGACATCGTGCAGGCGGAAGTACCAAATACATATGCCATGCGCGATACTGTTGCATCATCAGATCCAGGTGCCCCAATAGTGCCAACACCGCCAGCATGTGCGTCCAAGAGCCCCGCCCCTACCGGCAACCACGGCAAAAGCCCCAACTCGGAAGCGGCCTTGGGAGTTAGTCCGCCTCCGAGCGGTGTGCCTGCATCCACAATGGACGTTCCAATGCGCTCAAAGTTTTCGTCAACCAATTCATTTAAACCGATGGTCTCGAAATAGTTCGCATCCCATGCGTTTTCATGGGCGAGGTATGTCCATTTACAGGTCACAGTACAGACTGATCGGGAAGGATCGTCAGTCGCACGCCATGTCAAAAAATCAACTAGATCAAAGAACCGCCCGGCCCCGTTGTAGGTTTCAGGAATCTGCTCCTTTAGCCAAAGCAGTTTTGGAGTTTCCATTTCCGGCGAAATTCTCCCGCCAACATAGTCTAGAACGCGATGCCCGGTCGCATTGATCCGGTCAGCCTGATCAGCAGCACGATGATCCATCCAAACCATAACGTTTTGATCGTTCTTGCCTGTTTGACTGACCGAAAGCGGCTGGTCATCCTTATCCAAAACGACCAACGAACAGGTCGCATCAAACCCCAAACCCCAAATATCTGTTTGGGCAAAACCGGACGCCTTCAATGCTGATTTTACGCTTGCACAAACGCAATCCCAGATATTGTCACTGGATTGCTCAACCATGTCTCCAGGATATCGAAACACTTCTATGTCATGTGCTGCGCTCGCGATGAGGTTTCCCTCAATATCGAAAACGCCAGCGCGCGCGCTGCCGGTTCCGACATCAACTCCCACAAAGTATTTTTCTTTACCCTGAACCATTGCCTTCATTTTCACTCATTGGAGGGCCGAACTCGACGGCTACGCTCGCTTAAAATTCGAGGCTATTTGGCATGAGAACCAGGTCGCGGATCGTGACGTTGCGAGGTCGGGTCAGCATGAAAAGAATGCAGTCCGCGACCTCTTTTGCTTCCATCAGGCTGCCGTTCGCGATCGCGTCTTCCATCTTTGCTTTTGGCCAATCATCTAGCAGCCCTGTGACAACCGGACCCGGCAAGATCGCTCCAACACGGATGCCATACTCTGCTACTTGGCGTCTGGCCGTGTGAGTGAAGGCCTGTATTGCGTGTTTGGAGGCCGTATAGATGGGCTCCCATACGACAGGGATCACGCCGGCAACGGAGCTGGTCATAATGATATCACCACTGCCTGCGTCCTTCATCACCGGTAAAACGGCATGAACTGTTCGAAATGCAGAGTTGATGTTGAGGTTAAGCATGCGATCCCATTCATCTGGATCGCCTTCAAGTAGCTTGCCGCCGATGTAGCTGCCTGCGTTGGCATGAAAGATGTCAATCTTCCCCAATTTCTCCAAAATGGTAGGCACCATCTTAGAGACGCTTTCATTGTCTAGCAGATCAGTCACTATCGGAACCGCGTTGTCGCCGAGCTCCGTACAAAGCTGTGTCAGCTTGTCTTCCGCATAGTCGAGCAGTGCAACCTTTGCGCCTGCATCTAGCAAGCCCTTTGCCGTTTCCAAACCAATTCCAGATGCGGCACCGGTTATGACAGCTACTTTGCCCTCTAAACTTATTGATCTAATCATCACTTTATTTTCCTTATGTGCCGAAGCCGCTGGTTAGTTGATACGTTGCTCATCATCGTTAAAGAGGTGGCATCGTTCCGGATCGAAACTTAGGAAAATGGTGTCTCCGCGGGTGAAGCTGCGCTCATCAACTGCGCGAACTGTGACTTGCCCAATCTCTGGCACATCGACGTAGAGAAACGCGTCACTGCCAAGCTGCTCTTCGACAGTCACAGTGCCTTGCCAATCTCCACTGTCATGCGAATAGGTGATGTGCTCAGGTCTAATCCCAAGCTGCATATTCGGTGTGAGTTGGTCTTGAACGACACCAGGAATGCTCTTGGACACCTTATTGGCCAAGAGCACTGCCCCGCTTTCTCCAGGCGAGGCCTTCACAAAATTCATTTTTGGCGACCCAATGAACCCAGCCACAAAGAGATTTTGGGGTCGGTCATAAAGACGAACTGGTGTGTCAAACTGCTCGACGCGGCCATCTCTTAGGACGACAATCCGTTCGGCCATTGTCATGGCTTCAACCTGATCATGTGTGACGTAGATCATTGTCGCGTCTAGCGACGCGTGCAATTTGATAAGCTCGATGCGCATCTGGACACGCAGGGCCGCATCAAGGTTGGACAAAGGCTCGTCAAAAAGGAAAACTGCTGGTTCACGCACAATGGCGCGGCCGATAGCAACACGTTGTTGCTGTCCGCCTGAAAGCTCGCGCGGTTTCCGGTCTAGCAGTTTTTCAAGGCCAAGGATTTCTGACGTCTTTGCTACTTTCGCATCGATCTCTTCTTTTGGAAGGCCAGCGATCTTTAAGCCGAAGGCGACATTGTCGCGCACAGAGATGTGCGGGAAAAGCGCGTATGACTGGAACACCATTGCGATCTCTCGCTCAGAGGGCTGCACATCGGTTACGTCTCGACCGGCAATGCCCACGGTTCCCTCGCTCATGGTTTCAAGACCAGAGATCATCCGCAGAAGCGTCGATTTCCCGCAACCTGACGGTCCGACAAAAACAACGAATTCACCGTCTTTGATATCAAGCGAGATATCTTTGATAACGTCGACCGAGCCAAAGCTCTTCTTGACGTTTTGGAGTTCTACTTGCCCCATTTTTTGTTCCTTTTCTTAGTATCGTGTAAACAGTCGTTACACGTGGTTAGCCGTTCTTGACGGCGCCCATAGTGAGACCAGACACGATGTGTCGTTGCATGATGAGTGTGAAGATAATTGGTGGCAGCACTTGGATAACTGTCGCCGCAGAAACGAATTCCCAGTAGGTTCTCGAAAGTGTCGAGAAACCGGAGATTACGACAGGGAACGTCTTGGCGTCACTCGATGTGAGGAAGAGCGCGAGCAACAATTCGTTCCATGCAAAGATAAAGACAAACGTCGAAACCGTTGCGATACCGCTTTTGGTGAGCGGCAAGGCCACCTGCCAGAAGGTCTGAAACCAGGTGCAGCCCTCAATGCGAGCCGCCTCGATGATCTCCTTGGGAAGGTTACGGAAGAAAGACATCGCAACCCAAACCGCGAATGGGAGATTAAACCCTGCGTAGACGATGATCAGTGCCGCATGGGTATCCAACATCCCCATCCCATTGAAGATCATGAACAAAGGGACAGCGGCAGCAATCGGTGGCATCATCCGTGTCGATAGAATCCAATCGGCCAGAAAGTTGTTGCCTTTAAATTGGAAGTTCACCAACCCGAAGGCACAGGGCAGCGCGAAGATCATACAAAGAACCGTGGCTCCAAGTGTGATGATCACTGAGTTGAGTAGAAACGACCAATTCTCAGCTAACAGGGCTTTGAAGTTCTCCAAGTAGCTGAAATCAGGCCACCAGACAGGCGGGATCGAATAGATATCAACAGGTGTCTTGAACGCGCCCATGAACATCCAAAGGATGGGCAAAGTAAAAATTAGCATCACGAAGATTGCGGCGGCATAAGAGCCAATGAGGTTTGACTTACGCATTTTGCATTTTCCTTAGAAAGCCCACAGCAATCGTGGTGACGATGATGCTGATAACGAGGATGACGACTGCAGCAGCCGATCCGTAACCGACGTTGAAGAACGCGAAATCCTGTCGGTACGTGAAGAACGTCAGCAGTTCGGTGCGATCACCTGGACCGCCTCGGGTCGTTATGTAGACAAGATCAAAGAGCTTGAGATTGTCGATGACGCGCAAGATGACCCCGATCAGGATAACGTCCCTGATGGCAGGCAATTCGATCCAACGGGCAACATGCCACCAGCGTGCTTTTTCAAGCGAAGCCGCTTCGTAAAGAGATGTTGGAATCGATACCAAACCCGCCAGCATCAGCAGCATCATAAACGGGGTCCATTGCCACACGTTGATGAAAACGATGGTCCAAAGGGCCAAATTAGGGTTGCCAAACCAAGAGATGGGCTCAACGCCGACACCGGAAAGGATGTAATTCAGAATGCCAAGTGTTGGATTCATAATGTAGCTGAAGATCAACGCCACGCAGAGCGGCGTAATCATCATCGGCAGGATCGACATTGACCGTAGAAAATATCCGACGCGTTGTTCTTTAAGCGACAAGAACACTTTGGCGCAAATGAAGGCCAAAACAACCTCCAGAATGATCGATGACGTTGTGAGCAGGAAGGTGTTTTTCAGTGCCGCAAGAAACACTTCGTCTGAGAACAATTGTTTGTAGTTGTCCCATCCAATGAAGAACTTCTTGTGCAACCGCGTCAGTTTTGCCTGATAAAAACTCAAGTAGACTGAGTAGATAAACGGGAAGATGCTCATAAACATCAGGTAGATGACGGCCGGGACGATGAAGGCGGCACGCACCTTACGTTCGTCCCTCGAGAGCGTGTTTTTTCTTGGTGGTTTTTTTGTAATTATTGCTGCGTCTGACACGTCTAACATCCACGAGATTTGAGGGTGAGATGCTCGGCTGTTCAAAGAGCATCCCGACGGTTTCGAGTGACCCAATGGCAATTCAAACGTCGGTGACGCGCCATCGAGCGGTTAATTTCTATGCGCATTTTTCTCACTATGTTCGGCGCTTAACGAAGCGCGGAAACCAGTAGACGAGCCGTGGTCAATTGACTGCCGGTCGCTTTTGAGCTTGTGTGCACGGTGTTCCCAGCCTGCCCTATCCTCTGAACGGAAGGCAGGCTGGGGGAGTGGTGCCCTGCAACTTGCAGGGCACCCGTTCGCTTAACGCGCGATCAGACCTTCGGATTGAAGAATCTGTGTCACGTTTTCGTTCGCTTTATCGAGCGCTTCTTGAGCGCTGATTTCGCCAACGATGGCACGGTTCACTTCAAGACCAATCGCATCGATCACCTGGAATGTACCCGGGTGACGAGGACGAAGATCAGGCCAAGCAGCTTGGGCCGATTCATAAAGTGTTGGTGTCCAGAACTGCTCTGCATTCACCTGTTTATCTTGGAACGCGGAGTGACGCGAAGGAGGTCCACCGGCCAGAACGAAATCTGTGTGCACCTCAGGTGAGGCAAACCACTTCATGAAGTCCCATGCTGCGTCTTTGTTGTTGGAATTTGCGTTGATACACATAATCCAACCGCCAACTGGAGGCACAGACGACTGACCTTCCGCATGTGGGAACATCGCAACGCCGAAATCATCCGTCACCTTAGAGATGTCAGGATCAGTAAAGAGCGGTGTACGCACAGACCAGTTGTTGATCATCGCAACCTTGCCCTGTGTGAACGCGTTTGCACGTTCGTCCCAAGCAAAGCTTTCAACGCCAGGAGGACCGTATTGAGCGATTTCATTGAAGAACTCGACCATTTTTACAGCTTCAGGATTGTTTAGCGTTGGCGTTAGATCAGCATAAACATCGTCAGATCCGACGAAATTTGAAGCCCAAGGGCTGCCACCAGCAGAGTAGAGCCATTCGAAGTACTGCTGACCTGCAGCTGCACCACGCTGGAAGTTCATCGCCATGCCGCCTTCCAACTCAGGGAAGTCCGGGTTGTCTTTGAACAATTCAGCAGCTGCCAACATTTCTTCAAACGTCGTCGGTGCTTCGAGACCAGCCCGCTCAAAGAGATCCGTACGGTAGTGCAGCATATGCCAGTAGCCTGCAATGGGCAGACACTGACGCTCACCATCCCAGCTTGCCTGACCGGCAAAGCTTTCCATGTAATCGTCCCAAGCGATGATGCCATCATCGGTGTCAGCAATGCGCGACTCAACCGGGTCAATACAACCAGACTCAGCAAATTCGCCGACCCAGATTCCATCAATAAAGAGAACATCGTATGTGTCGTCCCCTTGGCTGCAGTTTAAAATCTGCTTTTCGTACAGACCACCATAGCCAAGCTCGTCTTGCGATACATTGGCACCTGTCAGGGCACCAAACTCGCTCGACATTTGAGCAAGAGGTCCAGTGTACGGGTCATTGATGACCTGAATCCGTAGATCTGTTCCAGTGTGATCCCCCAATTCAGCGGCCCAATCGACACTGTGGCCGTCCGCTAAAGCGCTCCCCGCCATGGCCGCACTGGCCATCGCAAACGCGCAGGTTGTTTTGAGTAGTTTCTTCATTATTTCCTCCAAGTACTCTCTGTTACGGTTCTTCGAACCATTGCGAGTGTGAGACACACTCCTCCCGTTCGCTGTCGATGTATCAACAACGTTCGAATCGAAATTTGTTTGATAGAAGTGCAGCTCTTCTGGCTGCTACATTCCCGTTACACGCGCCTGAGCGCGTTGGAATTCCAGGTTATGTCTGTATCCCCCCAGTATTTTGTTTGCTCTTTAGGTTCCCTCGCAGAGTCCCGAACAATAAGTTCACTTTCAAAGACAGTATTAACAACCGCCCCGGTTTGACCGTTCATCCGACTCAACAGTTGCGTCCAAACAGCCTTGGCAATTTGATCAACCGGTTGGCGAACTCCTGTAAGTTTAGTACGTCGCGCGGACATCCAAGAATAATCATCGAAACCCACGACTGACATCTCGGAAGGCAGATCAATCTTGCGGTCCGCTAGAAAACGAAGGACCGAAAGTGTCGTCATATCCGTTGTGGCGCAGATCGCAGTTGGCGGTTCGTTGCTTTCAAACCACTCGCCCAGAATGCGCGCGCCATCTTCCGCATCCGCGCCAAGTTCAACAACACGAATGGAACCGCCAAATTTTTCAACGGCCTTCTGAGCACCAGCCGCACGTTGGCGGATCGGGTGGATCGACAAATCCGATGCTGTCATCAAGATATTCCGATGACCCAAGCCAGCAAGATACTCTGCCGCCTGCTCTCCTGCACCAAAGTTGTTTATGGTCACCGTATCCGCGACATCGAAGTTTGCGATACGGTCCACTAGAACGCACGGAGGCGTTTGACCCTCCACGAGGCACTTTGGCAGTTCGTCGGTACATGGAATGACAATCGCACCTGCTGGCTCCCAAGCCAGCAATGCGTTCAGCCGCCCCGCTTCAACTTCGACATCATCGTCAGAATTCCCAATAATGATTTCATAGCCGTCTTCGCGGGCGTGATGTTCGATTCTCGTAATGATGGAAGTAAAAAATGGGTCAGACAGGTCAGGAACAAGTACGCAAACAACGCTGTTGCGCCCACTGCGTAAAAGTGACGCTGCTTTGTTGACAGTATAACCTAAGTCTTTGGCAACCTTCCGTACCTTCTCAGCCAGATCGGGGTTAACAGGCTTACGCCCGCTGAACACATTCGACACCGTAGCCGTAGATACGCCGGCTGCCTTCGCAACCTCTTTGATAGAAATTCTCTTCACTTGTCCTCCCAGAAAAACGTATGTTAAACGTTTTACAGTTAATCGTTTAACAGAACTTCAGAAGTCGAGTCAAGCTTGATCTTGATGGTTGTGAGTGTCGCATCAACCGAAGTTATCAACAATCACAAGTGCTTGCTAAACTATGACCGATAAAAGGTAAAATAACTGTCGCAAACAACTGAAGGCATTAAAAAAACAAAGAGGTCAGCTACAAGATGGTTAAAAACGGGAAGTACTATGTTGCACCGACTAATGACGGCAGCAATTTTAAACTACTTTTCTCCCGTTTGGCAGCTGAGGGTGCCCAGCGACCAGTAGACTGCAACGGGGTTCCTGATGGCCCTTGGACCCCCGAACTCCTAACAGATGCAATCTGTGCCATTGATGCAAATCGATCAGGGGTCGAGATACGCACTGTGCAAGTCTGGTTTCAGGAGAATGACAATGGGATCAGCCCAGATAATATTCGCTGGCTTGCACGCATATTTGGTTGCAAGGATCCCGCAAGCGCCGCCGGTTTGGCTATCGGTGGATCGTTGGGCCAGATATGACAAATAGCGACTAAGTCCGCGACCTGATTGTTGAGCCCGTACGCAGCAAAAGTGTAGTTTGGAATTGTCTAATTTCGACGCTCTGAACGGCTGGTTTGGTGAAATCCGCTGCGCCGCCAAAAATGTTCCGCCGCAACTGCAAACGTATGCTGCGTCAGCAACATGGCTAAACGTCAAGGTCGGGAAAGTCCGCAAAGCAGCCGTAAGTGCTTGGCGAAGGCAATGTCTGCTGCCGCAGTTAGTGGCCGCAAACAAAATTACCCCCAAATGAATTTACAACGCTAATACTAAAGGCCCGTGGTCCGAGGCGCGGGGCCCTGGGATTGGGGGGCCCACTCGCGCCAGCTTCAGCTGAACCGTAATGATTAGGCACAGTAACCCGTATTTAAAGGCAGCCTATCTTATGTGACTAAGAAAGTTTTATGTTAGGGGACAAAATAGGGGACAGAATTATTTTTTTATTAATTTACTAAATTTAAACAACCACTTAAGTCTAGCAAGTGGCGGAGGAACAGGGATTCGAACCCTGGGAGGACTTTCACCCTCGTCGGTTTTCAAGACCGGTGCATTCGACCACTCTGCCACTCCTCCGACAGGGCTTACTTAATCGCGGGAAATTGATTCAGCAAGAGCAAGAATGCGTAAGAGGCGCAAGAAATTGCCTTTGTGCGATGATCGACAATACTGGGCTTTCCACCTGTGCGGCGATCGGGTTACTCTGAGGCTCGGCTGGGCAGGCGTTTTGATCAAGGCAAGCGCGGGTTTTGGGTGATCGGTCTCAATGGGCCGGCGATGAATTTTGCGGTAGTTTGGGTCGAGCAGTACCGCAGGCAAATATAACAAGGAGTCGATCATGCCTAATCCTTTTGGACCAACCATGATTTTAGCCATTCTTTGCGCGTGGATCAGTGGGGCCGCCTCGGCGTTTGAAACCAAGGCACAAGCGGCCTATGTGCTGGATCATGACAGCGGCACCGTTTTGCTGGCCAAGCAAGCGGAGGTGGCCCTGCCTCCGGCCTCAATGTCGAAATTGATGACGCTCTTTTTGGCCTTCGAAGCACTCCGGGATGGACGCCTGCGCTGGGATGAACGTTTGCCAGTCTCCGCCCATGCCATGGGCTATGGCGGATCTACCATGTTTTTGGACACCACGGACCGGGTCACCGTCGAGGATCTCATTCGCGGCATTATCGTTTTATCCGGCAATGACGCCTGCGTTGTCATTGCTGAAGCCCTGTCTTTGGATGGCACCGAAGCTGGCTTTGCTGCGATGATGACCGATCGCGCCAAAGATCTCGGCATGGAAAAATCTGTCTTTGCCAATTCCAACGGCTGGCCCGATATGAACCACCGCATGTCGATGAGAGATTTGGCCATTCTGGCGCAGCATTTGATCACAGAATTCCCTGAGCAATACAGGATGTTTTCAGAAACTGAATTTCTGTTTGATGGCCGCGCGCCCAGCAACACCCGCAACCGCAATCCTTTGTTGACACTTGGAATAGGCGCAGATGGCCTGAAGACCGGTCACACGACGGAGGCCGGTTATGGTTTGACCGGATCTGCGCAACAAGGCGATCGGCGGGTCATTTTCGTTTTAACCGGTCTGCAAAATCCGCAGGAGAGGGCTGAAGAGGCCGAACGCATCGTCACTTGGGCCTTTCGGCAGTTCACCTCCAAAACACTCAGCCAGCCGGGCGAAGCTTTGGCTCAAGCCGCGGTTTGGATGGGCAGCAGCCACAACGTCGGCATGGCGCTTGATGGCGCTCCTAAAATCCTGATCCCTGTCACGGGCGGGCAGGAAATCTCCTCAAAAATTGTCTATGACGGACCGTTACAAGCGCCGATTGCCAAGGGTGATCAGGTCGCAGAGCTTGTGATTTCTGTACCGGGCCTGCCCGAGACCCGCCTGCCACTGATCGCGGCACAAAGCGTTAGGCGTGGTGGATTTTTAACGCGCTTGCGCACAGCGGCACTAGTGCTATTGCGTAAAGTAAACGGGGGCCTGTCCGGCATATAAATGACTGACGCAAAATTTTTATCCTTTGAGGGCATAGACGGCTGTGGGAAGTCCACCCAAGCCACGCGGCTTGCCGGCCATCTCACCGCTGCGGGTCAAGAGGTTGTGCTCACCCGTGAACCGGGGGGCAGCCCGGGCGCGGAAGCCATACGCCGGCTTTTGCTGACCGGCGCCACCGACAAATGGAGTGCTGAAACTGAACTATTATTGTTCACCGCCGCCCGGCGCGATCACCTTGAGAGCACCATCACCCCAGCCCTATCCGCGGGTAAAATCGTGGTCTGTGACCGTTTTGCCGACAGCACCCGTGTCTATCAAGGGGCCACCCGCGGGAATCTCCGCGGTAAGGTCGATCAGCTGCATACCGCGATGATTGGCCGTGAACCAGACATAACGCTGATCATCGATGTCGATCCTGAAGTGGCTCTTGCACGCGGATTGGCGCGCAACTCGGGCGAGGATCGCTTTGAAGATTTCGGCCTGCCGTTCCAACAAAAACTGCAGGCGGGCTTTCTAGCCCTTGCGGCGCAATATCCGCAACGGTGCCACATCATAGATGGAAATCGCAGCCCAGAGGCGATTTTTGCGGATGTATTGGCACTGGCGACGTCATGAGTGATCTGCCACAAGCCGATCGCATTGCCGGCCTGCCTCACCCGTGTGAAACCGAACATTTATTCGGACATGACGGCGCTTGCGCACAGGTCTTGGAGGCCTTCAACGGTGACCGGATGCATCATGCTTGGATGCTGACCGGTCCCAAAGGGATTGGCAAAGCTAGCCTTGCCTATCATATCGCACGTTTTTTGCTTGCCGCCGAGCCCACCGGAGACAGCCTCTTTGGCACGTCGCCACCAGCGACAAGCCTATTCGTGCCCGCAGATCTTCAGGTGGCGCGCCGTATCCGGGCGGGATCAGAGCCGGGCCTATGTGTTTTGCGCCGGCCCGTGGATGAAAAAACCGGCAAGCTGAAGACCGTGATCCCCGTCGACACTGTGCGCGAATTGCGGCGGTTCTTCAGCCTCTCGGCCGGGGGCAATGGTCGGCGGGTGGTGATTGTCGACTGCATTGATGAGATGAATGCCAATGCGGCCAATGCGTTGCTCAAAGTTCTAGAAGAGCCGCCACAAAATGCGGTTTTATTGCTGGTCACACACCAACCAAGCCGGATTTTGCCCACCATTCGTTCGCGCTGCCGCACCCTGGCCTGCGCGCCTCTGTCGCCAGAGGATTTGCAGCGCGCCTTTGCGCAAGCCTTGCCAGAACAGGCGTTTGATCCGGGCTTAACTGCCCTGGCGGCAGGCTCGGTAGGACAGGCTGCAGAGCTGTCGCTCACCCATGGCACTGACACCTATGGCGCGATTGTGAGCCTCTGCCACGGCTTGCCGCAGCTGGATCGCAACGCTCTGCTGAAATTGGCCAATTCTACAGTCCGCGCCACTGATGGAAAACTGGAACAACTTCTCGATCTGCTGGATCTATTCCTCGCCCGGCTGGCCCGCGCTGGGGTAAGCGCGCCCGGTCAAGAAGCGGCGCGCGGTGAGGCGGAGGTCTTCGCGCGTCTCTGCCCCGGACCCGCGGCCGCCCGAATTTGGGCAGATGCCCAGCTTGAGCTCAGCCAAAGAGCTAGGCAAGGCAAAATAGCGAACCTTGACCCCAGCTCACTGATCTTAGATATGGGATTAAAGATAGAAGAAACCGCGTCTAAAATTTTGCGCGAGAAAGGTCTTTCGTGATCGAGGCGCCAAAACTGACCGACAGCCATTGCCATCTTGATTTTCCAGATTTTGAGGGCGAGCTGGACCAGATCATCGCACGGGCGGCCGAGGCCGGCGTGCACCGTATGGTAACCATTTGCACACGCCTGCGCCACGAGCCCCAAGTGCGCGCCATTGTTGAAACTCATGCACCGGTCTTCTATGCGGCCGGCACCCATCCGATGAATGCCGACAAAGAGCCATTGGCAAAGGTCGAAGAGTTGCTCGCTCTGGCGGCGCATCCGAAGTTTGTCGCCATCGGCGAAACCGGATTGGATTACCACTACACCGCCGAGAGTGCCGAAATCCAAAAGCAATCCCTGCGCGTCCATATTGAGGCCGCTCAAAAAAGTAACCTGCCTCTGATTATCCATGCGCGCGCCGCCGATGACGATATGGCTGACATTTTAGGGTCCGAATATCGCAACGCACCCTTTAATTGCGTCATGCATTGTTTCAGCTCATCACCCGAGCTTGGGCGCGCGGCTTTGGATTTGGGCTTTTATCTGTCCATGTCCGGCATCGCCACATTCCCAAAATCGCAAGAGGTGCGCGACATCTTCGCATCGGCTCCTATGGACAGGGTTTTGGTGGAAACTGACGCCCCTTATCTCGCCCCGCCGCCCTTTCGCGGCAAGCGCAATGAGCCAGCCTATACCGCCTTCACCGCGCAGGTTGGTGCGGATGTCTTTGGTCTCTCTTTGTCGGAATTTGCCGCCCAAACAGAGGCCAATTTCGAGCGCCTCTTTTGGAAAGCTGCATGACGCGCCGGGTCACTATATTGGGCTGCGGTTCCTCCGGCGGCGTGCCGCGTCTGGGTGGTAATTGGGGGGCTTGTGATCCAAAAAATCCCAAAAATCGCCGGCAACGCTGCTCCATATTGGTTGAGCAATCCGGACCAGAAGGCACAACGCGCGTTCTGATCGACAGCTCGCCCGATTTGCGGACGCAATTGTTAACCGCGCAGGTGGGCACATTAGATGCAGTGGTTTACACCCATGCCCATGCAGATCACGTGCACGGGCTGGACGATCTGCGGATGATCGTCATCAACATGCGCCGACGCCTGCCGGTTTGGGCGGATGGGCCGACCAGATCCGATCTCTTGTCGCGGTTCTCCTATGCCTTTGAAACGCCCGAAGGCTCAAGCTATCCGCCCATCTTGGAGATGAATGACATAAGCGGCCCCTTCACCATCACCGGTGCCGGTGGCGCGCTAGACTTCATCCCCTTTGAAGTGGCCCATGGCACAATCACCGCTCTGGGATTTCGCATCGGCGATATGGTGTATTTGCCCGATGTCTCCGACATCCCTGAAAATGCCTGGTCGCATTTGCAAGGCCTCGAGCTTTGGATTGTCGATGCGCTGCGCTATGATCCCCACCCCTCTCACACCCATTTGGAAAAAACCCTGCAGTGGATTGCGCATGTGCAGCCAAAACGCACCATATTAACCAACATGCATGTGGATTTAGACTACGCCACATTGCAAACCGAATTGCCCAATGGCGTGGTGCCGGCCTTCGATATGATGACAGAAGTCCTCTGATATGAGCATCCTGCTCCAAGTGATCCTGCCGGTGTTTTTCGTTGTTGGCTTCGGATATCTGGCCGTCTGGCGCAAGTGGTTCTCCGACGAAGGGGTTGGGGCTCTGATGGCCTTTACCCAAAATTTTGCCATTCCTTGCCTGCTATTTCGCGCCATTTCAACTTTGGACCTGGGGCAAACCTTCCAGCCGGGGTTGCTCGGCAGTTTTTACATTGGCGCGATAGCCGGATTTGGCTTGGGCCTGTTTGGCGCGCGCATTTTATTTAAACGCAGTTGGGAAGACAGTGTCGCCATTGGCTTTTGCTGTCTGTTCTCAAACACAGTGCTCTTGGGTCTGCCCATCGCAGAGCGTGCCTATGGGACGGACGCCCTGACGGCCAATTTTGCCATCATAGCGGTCCATGCACCGATCGGCTATACGCTCGGCATAACGGTGATGGAGCTGGTGCGCGGACGTGGCGTGAGCGGCATAGCGCTTCTGCGTAAGATAATAAAATCAGTATTTAAAAATGCGTTGGTGATTGCCTTAAGCCTTGGGTTTGCGATCAACATATCAGGCTTTATTTTACCAGAAATCGTCACCGATGGCGTTGATCTTTTGGCCCGGGGGGCTCTGCCGGCGGCCCTGTTTGGCTTGGGCGGTGTTTTGGTGCGCTACCGGCCAGAGGGCGATATCCGGGTGATCTTATATATCTGCGCGATTTCGCTTGTGGTTCATCCTGCCTTAGTTTGGATCACGGGAAGCTATGTCGATCTCTCTACCAGTGATTTTCGCAGTGCGGTGCTGACAGCGGCCATGGCGCCCGGGGTCAATGCCTATATTTTCTCGCAAATGTACGGGCGCGCACAGCGGGTAGCAGCTTCCGCCGTCTTGATCAGCACCGGTCTCACGATTTTCACCGCAAGCCTCTGGCTCTACGCGCTGGGGTAGTGCTCAAGCTTCGGCAAATCTCGAGGCGCGAAAACTCGACAGCAAGGGGCTCGGGCTGCCTTGCAAAATTTCCTGCGCCAGCAACTGACCTATCAAAGGACCAAGGGTCACGCCACTGTGCATAACAGCTAGAAAAACCCCCGGGGCGCCGGGGACCGCGCCCACAACAGGCAAGCCATCCAAGGGCACGGGGCGCTCCCCCAGCTTCACTTCTGCCAGCTGAACATCCAGCTGCCCACGCAGTTTTTGGCGAATCCGCGCGATCACAGTGTCCGCAAGTGCGAGCGTATCCTCAGATGGATCCAAGTCACCACTGAATATTTCCCCTGCCACAAGACTGCCATCGGGATTTTGTCTAAAATGCACATCAGGCGTCATAAGAATATGATGAATGCGCGTCTGCACCGGCCGGGTTTGCAAGATCATGCCGCGTTTATTGGCCATGGGCAAAGCCCATTCGACACCCGCCAGACCGCGGCAGGCCGCGGCGCCCGTGGCCAAAATCACAAAATCACACGGCAAATCTCCAGCTGATGTCTGCACAATTTGGCCACCGCCAGAACTGAGGCGCACAGCTTTGACGGCCTGGTCGGGGCAAAGCCTTCCGCCGCGCTGCGCCACATGCGCCAGAAGGGACTGCGCTACAGATTGAGCCTGTGCGGCCCCTTCCATGGGCGTGAACAGCGCATGGGCTGGACACTCACACAGATTGGGCTCAAGCGCCGCGATCTCATCGTGATCAAGCCGCCGGGCCCCATAGCCCCGTGCGGTCAGACTGGCAAATTGCGCCTCAAAATCTTGCCCTGCATCTTCCCACCACAGCGTGCCTGGCCAGCTGATATGGGCCTGTAACTCTAACCTCTGCCCCAGGGTTCGGAAGGTCTCTAGGGCCGCGTTACGCAGATCAAAATAGGCTTGGGTTTCAGCAAAACTGGCATTGATCCAGCCAAAAGAATTGGCACTGGCCACGCCGCCCAAAGGCCCCTGATCCACAACAATGACCTCTGCACCAAGATCTTGGCAGGCCAAAGCCGTGCTCGCGCCGATGATTCCAGATCCCACGATCACAACTTTTGCAGCTGCCGTCATATCCTGCCCTTCCCTGCGCTGGCGCCTCCTTGACCAGTCATGACACGTTCGCGGCGCGCGACGGAAGCAATTTTCATCCCCAGCGGGGAAAAATGATCACAGCGAGGGATTGAATCGGACTTTGCCGCCCCGCCCCCTTGTTTCTGCCCCCCAGAAGACCAAATCTAGGAGGCACAAGGAATCAAATATGCACAATAATTCGCCCGAACAAATGCCCGTATTGCAAAACCCCGCTCCGAATGTGCGCGACCGGGAAAAGATGGAAGGGGGCAAGGCCTTTCGACTTGAAACCGAGTTCACCGCCGCAGGCGACCAACCCACCGCCATCAAAGAGCTGGTGGAGGGGATCACCGCGGGAGAGGCCAATCAAGTTTTGCTCGGGGCCACGGGCACGGGCAAGACCTTCACCATGGCGCGGATCATACAAGACACCCAGCGCCCGGCGATTATTCTTGCGCCAAACAAAACCCTCGCAGCCCAGCTTTATGGCGAATTCAAAGGGTTTTTCCCCGATAATGCCGTGGAATATTTCGTCAGCTATTACGACTATTACCAACCAGAAGCCTATGTGGCCCGCTCGGACACCTATATTGAGAAAGAAAGCCAGATCAACGAGCAGATTGACCGGATGCGTCACTCGGCGACCCGCGCTTTGCTGGAGCGTGATGACGTCATTATCGTGGCTTCTGTCTCCTGCATCTATGGCATAGGATCAGTTGAAACCTATGGGGCGATGACTCAAGATTTGCACAGTGGCAATTGCCATGACCAGCGCCAAGTCATTGCCGATCTCATCGCCCAACAATATCGCCGCAACGACCAAGCCTTCCAACGCGGCACCTTTCGGGTGCGTGGAGACAGTTTGGAGGTTTGGCCGGCGCATTTGGACGACCGGGCTTGGCGTTTGAGCTTTTTTGGCGAAGAGCTGGAGACCATTGTTGAGTTTGATCCGCTGACAGGGGCGCGTACCGATACGTTTGAACGGGTGCGGATCTACGCCAACAGCCACTATGTGACCCCGCGCCCGACCATGCAGCAGGCTGTGATTGGGATCAAAAAAGAGCTGCGTATGCGGCTTGATCAATTGGTGAGCGAGAGCAAATTGCTCGAAGCGCAACGGCTGGAACAGCGCACAAATTTCGATCTGGAAATGCTTGAAGCGACAGGCGTATGCAGCGGGATTGAAAATTATTCGCGCTATCTCACGGGCCGCGCTCCGGGTGAACCACCCCCCACACTGTTTGAATTCATCCCAGACAATGCGATTGTCTTCGCCGATGAAAGCCATGTCAGCGTGCCGCAGATTGGCGCCATGTATAAGGGCGACTACCGCCGTAAATTCACCCTTGCCGAACACGGGTTCCGATTGCCGTCGTGTATGGACAACCGACCGCTCAAGTTCGAAGAATGGGATGCGATGCGGCCGCAGTCTGTTTTTGTCTCTGCCACCCCATCCAAATGGGAGCTGGACCAAGCAGGCGGCGTGTTCACAGAGCAGGTGATCCGCCCCACGGGCCTGCTGGATCCGCCGGTGGAAATTCGCCCCGTGGAAACGCAGGTTGATGATCTTCTAGATGAAATTCGCAAAGTCACGGCTATGGGGCAAAGGGTTCTGGCCACAACATTGACCAAACGCATGGCCGAAGATCTCACGGAATATTTGCATGAGCAGGGCATTCGGGTGCGTTACATGCACAGCGATATAGATACGATTGAGCGTATTGAGATTCTGCGCGATTTGCGGTTGGGCGCCTTTGATGTGCTGCTGGGCATCAACCTTCTGCGCGAGGGGCTCGATATCCCTGAGTGCGGTTTGGTTGCGATCCTTGACGCAGATAAGGAGGGCTTTTTACGGTCTGAAACCTCGTTGGTTCAAACCATTGGCAGGGCCGCGCGCAACGTCGATGGGCGGGTCATCATGTATGCAGATCGCATGACCAACTCGATGGAACGCGCGATTGGCGAAACCAACCGTAGGCGCGAAAAGCAACATGCCTATAATGTCGCCCATGGAATTACCCCTCTGACGGTGAAAAAGAATGTCGAGGATGTGCTGGCCGGTCTTTACAAGGGCGATACCGATATGGCGCGGGTCACGGCGAAGATTGATCCGGCCTTACAAGGCGGCAATATCCAAACCGTGCTCGAAGGTCTACGGCTCGATATGCGTAAAGCGGCAGAGAATTTAGAATTTGAGGAAGCCGCTCGGCTGCGCGACGAGGTCAAACGCCTCGAGACAGTTGAGCTGACGATCTCAGATGATCCCCTGGCCCGGCAATATGCGGTCGAAAAAGCAGTTGAAGACACCCATAACGCCTCCGGCCGGTCAAAAGGGGGACGCGCAGGTCAAAGGGGCGGCGCCCGGCGGCGCAAATAGACATGACCCCGCGCAAAAAGGGGCAATAGGATCTGCGCCCTAATGCCCCCTGACTTGCGAAGAGCGCCAGATTTAGGTGGGGTTGTCCATGCACGCGGTGAGGTTAACGCTCCCGCGACAGGCCCGCGATCAGTTCAGTTTCACCTGGCTGCCGCTGCCCCCTTGTTCAGCCTGAGAATGCGGCAATTCATAGATATTCGCACTGCCTGATTGAATGGCTCCAACCGGAACAACCGCCTCAACTGTCCGCGCGCGGCCATTGAACGGTAGCGATGGCGCAAAATCAACCGTCCAGGTTTGGGTATGCTCCAAAATGCAGGGATTGTAGATTGGCTCACTGATGGCATTGAACGTATTGCCTTGCACCACGACATTGCGCGCCTTGCTGTAGTTGAGCGTGGCGAAAGTGCTGTCCACGGACTCGACGCCCGTGCAATTGCCTGATCCAACAATGGCCGAGAGCTCGACTACCTCACCATAGGTATTGAGGCTGGTGACCGGCCCCGCTTCATTGACCCCGGTCAAATGCCCATTGCCCGCAGCCTCAGGCCAACCGACGATGCTCACCGTGGGAAATGCGGCCGATACCAATTTCACACGCGTGCGAATGCGCAGATAGCAGCCCGGAGAGAGCGGTGTTTGATAGAAGGCGCGCAGCTTTTGCACGGCTTGCGTCTTGGTCAGCTCCAAGCAGCCGGAAAAATCTTGATCCGCCGGCACGAAGGCGGCGTTGGGCTCATTGTCATAGTCATCTTGCCCGGGCGTGCCGTCCTGGCTCGACTAATGATGCAATCCAAACGCAAATCTAGGTGGTGTAAAGACGATCCCATCGGTGATTGTTTTGTTCATTAAAGCCCCTTTCCAAACGCCGCTCGATGTTAAGAAGGCCTAGCTGTAGCGTAAGGTGCTCACACGCCGGTCTCTTGCGAGGGCAAAAGCTGGACACCATTAATGCGCCATGCTCCGTCCAATTGGATCATTTGATAGGCCATGATGTGATATCGACCCTGGTCGTCGCGAATTTGCACTTTCTGCCAGTAGAATCCCTCAACCGTGGCGAGTTCCAAAAATGCAATCTCAGACGGGCGGTACACCATAGGATAGCCTTGCCTGACCATGCGCCCAAACACCTCTGGCGCGCGAAATATCTGCTGAATCGTCGGGCTGGCGTAGGTAAAGGCACGTTCGAAATCATCCGCCTGAAAAGCGGTAATTTGCGCACGAATTATTGTTTCAATCTCTTCGCTCTCGGCCCAGGCCGGCAGTGCCGCCGCAACCCAAAAAGTAATTGCTAGAATGAATTTTCTCATAACACCCTCCTATTGATTGCCTTAAAAATAGGACGCAACAGGAGGGGGTCAAATTCATCGCGGGTTAGGTAAACTCACCGGCAAGACCTTTGTCGATCAGGGCTATGCTCTCTTCGATGCCCAAAAGCGCAATAAATCCGCCAAACCGCGGCCCCTGTGATGCGCCCAAAAGCACCTCATAGAGCGCTTTGAACCAATCGCGCATCGGGTCAAACCGCTCGCGGCCACAGGCGAAAACCAAAGATTGCAGCGCATCCCCATCCAAACCTTGATCCCAAGCCTTCAGCCCGTCGCGCAGCGCGATCAAAGCCTCGCGTTCGAGATACGTGGGCGCGCGGTAGACTTTGGCGGGTTTGACAAAATCATTGTAATAACGGACCGCAAACCCCGCCGCCGCGTCTAAGTCCGCATGGGTTTCGGCGGAGGCCTCGGGAGCATAACGTTTGATAAATCCCCAGAGTTGATCTTTATCGTCCGCGCCAGACACAGACGCCAGATTGAGCAGCATTGAGAAAGACACGACCATTTTGCTGACCGGTACATCGCCGCCATGAATATGCCACACCGGATTGTTCAGACGTGCTTTGTCGTCTTGCCCCTCATAGGCGCGCAATTGTTGGTGATACTCATCTACCGCCTTAGGGATGACATCAAAATGCATCCGCTTGGCGGTTTTCGGTTTTAGATACATGAAGTAAGACAGGCTTTCCGTGCTGGCATAGGTCAACCACTCATCAATCGACACGCCATTGCCGGAGGTCTTGGAAATTTTCTGCCCATTCTCGTCGAGGAACAATTCATAGCTGAAATGCTCCGGTGCCGGATGCCCCAGAATACGACATATTTTGTCATATATGGGGGTATTGGTGGAGTGATCCTTGCCATACATCTCAAAATCTACTCCAAGGGCCGCCCAGCGCGCCCCAAAATCGGGTTTCCACTGCAACTTCACATTGCCGCCCGTCACCGGAAGGGTCATCTCTTCGCCCTCTTCGGTGTCAAAAGTGATGGTGCCATTTTGGGCGTCCACAGATTTCATCGGCACATAAAGCACCCGCCCTGTTTCAGGATGAATGGGCAGAAAAATTGAGTAAGTCTTCTGCCGTTCCTCGCGCAGCGAGGCCAGCATCACCTTCATGATGTCATCATATTTTTCAACCGCACGCAGCAAAACCTGATCAAACTGACCAGATTGATAAAACTCCGTGGCACTGATGAAATCATATTCAAAGCCAAATGTGTCCAAAAACCGACGCAACATGGCGTTGTTATGATGACCGAAACTCTCATATTCCTCAAAAGGATCTGGCACAGAGGTCAAGGGCCGCTGCAAATGCTCGACCAGCTTCTCCGGATTTGGTACATTGCTCGGCACTTTGCGCATGCCGTCGAGATCATCAGAGAAACACACAAGCCGGGTTGGCAGGTCACTCAATTCTTGGAATGCGCGCATAATCATTGTGGTGCGCGCCACTTCGCCAAAAGTGCCAATATGCGGCAGCCCGCTGGGGCCATAGCCCGTTTCAAACAAGACATAGCCCTTTTCAGGCGGCTTATTTTGAAAGCGTTTCAAAATCCGCCGCGCCTCTTCAAAGGGCCAGGCTTTCGATTGAGTAGCAGCGTCTCGCATTTTGGACATGTTTAACTCCAATTTCCTGACGCTTCCCTATTGCCGCAGAGGCGTCAGGTCAATAAGTTGTCCTCACAGCTAGAAAGGTCGTCGCTTCGTGAATACCCATCCCCCATCTCTGTCATCACAAGATTGTCTAGTTGCGGTCATGATTGCCGTATCTGCAAGTGACGAAAATATTCGCACAGCAGAGCTGATGAGCATTCAAGCGATTGTGAACCACCTGCCGATCTTTGGAGAATATGATGTAGACCGCATCAAATCTGTGGCCGCTATGGTTTTGGATCTTTTGTCCGAAGAAGACGGGCTTGATGCTCTGTTTGGCTTGATCCGGGACGGCTTGCCCGATGGTTTAAACGAAACTGCCTATGCTATGGCCTGCGATGTGGCCGCGGCGGATGGAAAACTTGGGCAAGTCGAGCTGCGCATGCTGCAAGAAATTCGCCATGAGCTTGAGGTGGACCGCCTGCATGGGGCGGCGATAGAAGCGGGCGCACGCGCAAGGTTTCGCACCCTAGCGTAAATGCCCCAGCCAATCGCGCAAAATCGCATATTGCAAGCTACGAGATCGCGCCTCCCAGCCCTTGGCCCCCCGAGGATTTTCACTGCCTTTCACTTTTTCACGCCGCGCCATATCGGCGGTCAATATAGCAAAGCCAAGGCTTTTGCCCTTGTATGTGAGATATCCGGACAACGAGCTGACAAAATTTAATGTGCCTGTTTTGACCCGCAGATCCACACCATCCATCGGCTTTCCTTTGCGCCGCAGGATCTTGGGCTTGAGCAAATCGGCCAGCCCGTTGCGATGGTGCCAGGCCATGAACATTGCCAAACCACCAGCCGTTAGCCGCGACTGATCCGACAGACCGGAATGATCAACAACCGCGCCACGCATCCCATGGGCCTGAGCAAACTGGCTCAGAGCCGACGCCGATTGGCGCAGCGTTGGCGCGCCCGAGGCTGTAAGGCCGATCACCTCAGCCGTTAAATTCGTCGATAATTTCAACATTGATTTGGCAATTTCATAATACGGGCGCGACTCCTTTTGCGCGATTTCCACCGTCATCACCGCATCCGGGTATTGCCCATCAACGATGGTTGGAGACGGCAGCCGCATCCCCATCTCTGCGCATATCGCCTGAAAGGCCTCACCGGCGTAGCGTCTTGGATTGCGCGCAGGCAACCACCGCCCCCCATCCTTGCCCAAGACCGCGCGCTGAACGGACCACTGCTCGCGATCCAGTGCGTGTTGATAGGCATAGCTTGGCGCAGCCCGCTCTTCAACGCGCATCCCAATGGAAGGGATCTGTGGCCGATATATGCGCCCCGGCGCGCTCATCGACAGATCATAGCCACCACTGGCCTGGCGTGCCCATTCGAATTGTACCCGGTTGAGGTTTAAGTTCACTCCGGCAATCGCTGGGTTGTAATTGGCTTGCGGCAATTGGCTGCTGTCAATTTCACGTTGGTAGGGAAACCCATTGTCCACAATCACAAGCCGACCTTTAACCCGTTGAATTCCTGTTTTTTGGAGGGTCTTGGCAAAATTGACCAAATCATCTGTGTGCAGAGTGGGATCCGCAGATCCGGTCAAAATGATATCCCCAACAAGCGCCCCATTTACGACCCGCCCCTGAAGGCTCAAACGTGTGATGAATTGAAAATCACGCCCAAGTTTCTGCAAACCATAGGCAGCCGTCAGCGCTTTGGTCACGCTGGCCGGGGGCAATTCAGTCTCAGGTAAATATGCGTCGAGAAGCCTGCCATTTTCTGGATCCATCAGAGCGCAGCTGACCTGACCTTTGAGAGAAAACGAGCGGATAACCGCAGCCGCCCCGCCCAAAAGATCAGGCGATGCAGCCGGCCTTGCGACGGGCCGCAAGGAATTCAAGGGCGCCACAGCAAAGGCTGAAGAGCCAAGCGCCGCCAGGGCTGTGCTGAGCGCGGCTCTGCGTGTGAGAGTATTTTCCATTCCTAATGGCTAGCGGGGCGCGTGGGTCTTTGGCAAGATGATTTTCCTCAAGGCTGGTGCCGGAGGCGGGTGGATGTTAACCCGGCAGGATGTGGCGCGCGATACTTTTTATGTTGATCGGGATGATGCTGATCCCAACAGGCGATGCCGCCAGCAAACTGCTGTCGAACAGCCATGGGTATCATCCCTTTTTCATCGCCTGGGCCCGCTTCGCTGTCGGGTCTTTCTTGGTGCTGCCCTTTATACCGCGAAGCTGTTTCACAGTGTTTCGCAACCCGGTGGCTTGGGGTCGCGGATTTCTGCTGGCGACCGGCATCAGTGTCATCACCTTCGCCGTTGCATTGGAGGACCTGGCCAATGTTTTCGCGGTCTTTTTCATCGGACCAATTATCAGCTATATTCTGGCGGCCATCTTCTTAAAAGAAGCCGTGACCCTCCCGCGCAGCGCCCTGCTTTTCCTCGGCTTCACTGGAATTTTGCTCATTGCCAGACCCGGCTTCGGCTTTTCCATTGGACTGGCTTGTGCCCTTTTTGCCGGGTGCACCTATGGAGTTTTTCTAACCCTGTCGCGTCTGGCCGCGGGCCAAGAGGAGCCCAAAGCGCTTTTGTTCTCACAAATGCTCATCGCCACCATCCTCTGCACGCCCATGGCACTGATATATTGGCCCGAGCAACTTTTCGCCAGCCCGGCCATGCTCGCCATCTCTGGCGGCGCCTCTATGCTTGGCAATATGTTTTTGATCCTCGCCTATGGGCTTGCACCGGCGACCCGCCTGGCACCCTTCGTCTACTTTCAACTTGTCGGCGCATTGCTATTGGGATGGGGTGTCTTTGGCACATTGCCCGATATCTGGGGGCTTGCCGGTTTGGCCTTGCTGATGATCTCAGGCTTTGGCTCCGCCCTCTTGCGGCGCTAACCCCAAGCCCCGCGATTGCGAATAGCCGAAGAACTTGCCGGGCTCTGGGGCATATCCACAAAACACCAGGCCGGCGCCGTGCGATGGCTCAATAACCGTGAAGCGCGCGCGGCAAGCCTGGCCGAGGCAAAGCGCCGCGCCGCAGGTGCGCATTGCGCCGCCAGCCCTTGCCCGGGCCGCGCTAAAACACCAACCGGCATAAGCTGGAATATATCCTGCCAATCGCGCCAGTGATGGATCTGCGCCAGATTATCTGCCCCCATCAGCCAAGTGAAATGCGTGGTGGAATAGATCGCCCGCAGCGCGCGCAAGGTGTCACAGGTAAACCTTGTGTCCAGCTGGGTTT
>Ga0233395_1000280_pt1 | contig 27291 bp, 19 predicted proteins | sample 27DmetaG_FD_186029 | JGI IMG/M metagenome (GOLD analysis project Ga0233395, IMG submission 186029) | Seawater microbial communities from Monterey Bay, California, United States - 27D | ecosystem: Environmental > Aquatic > Marine > Coastal | place: USA: California | collected 2016-10-12 | reverse complement strand
GATCATAGATTTGATTCTGCGTGTGATTCCAGAATCCTATTTTGTATGTTGCTCGCCAAAGACTATCTGTTTTCTTTTCATAGCTTAGTTCATGAATAAGAAGAGCTCCATCAGTCTGATTTAAAGACCATTTGAGTGAATTAGGATTGTTTTCTTCCGTTCCAGGATCTCCATCGTAGATTCCATTTGAAAAGGTAATTTTAGGTGTAATGATAATAGACAAAATCCCACCAAGTCCTGCGAGTGGAAAAATAGATATAGGTGCGTTTGATGATAAGTCAGGTTGAATTCCAAAAGAGCTGTTTATAAAAAAGCCTCCTGTTTCAGTAATTGCAAAAACAGAATTAAGGTTATGTTGTCCTAAGGTAAGCGAACCATTCTTGAAATGATGCTGGTACCAGAATTCATATAGTCTTGAGTTGGAATCAGCTTCTATATTATTGGCTACCTGGAAATCTCCCATTAGAGGAGACAATGCATTCCCGTGGTTATTTAAAAGATAAACAAAAAATTGTCCCCCTTCCCACAAGCCTAGTTTTTCAGTGTCAAATGTAAAATTTAAATCTAAGTTCCCTAAATAAGCATAGCCCTGTTCTGTTCCACCTTTAATGTTTGAGGCTAAATCCAGCGTGTAATTCCCCTCAAAAAGAAATGCCTCGCTTGGGTTTTGAGCCATTAAAGGTGTGCACAAAAGCCAAAATGCACATAGCCTAGATATTAGTGTATTGGATTTATTATTTAAAAAAAGGAAATGAAATATAGACAATTTGTTTTGTAGTGTTAGCTATCAAAATTAAACTATTTTAAAAACTATATTAATTCCTCTCTTCTTTAGTATGAAAAAAGTAATTTCGAGCTATGAATTTTTTGGCTCATGTCTATTTGTCTGGAAAAAATGTATCACTTGCTATTGGAAATCTGATTGCAGATAGAGTCAAAGGAAATACGTTGGATGAGTTTCCTCCCATGATTCAAAAGGGAATTCTTTTACACCGAAAGATAGACCATTTCACAGATCATCACGAAAATTTCAAGGCTTGTGTACAGTTGCTGTTTCCTGTCTATAGACATTATAGTCGTGTCATTGTTGATATGTATTTTGATCATTTTTTAGCCGTCCATTGGGAAAAATATCATCCTGAAACCCTCAATGCATTTTCTGCAGAATTTTATACTCATCTCAAGGCACATTCAAAATCACTTCCTGACGCTATTCAAAAATTTACTGAAGCCTTAATTCGATATAATTGGTTTGAAACCTATGCTACCCCATCAGGTTTGGAGCTCATTTTAACACAGATGGAAAAGCGGACTCAATTTCCTTCTAAATTAGGCTCATCAATAAAGGAATTAAATGAAAATTATACTTATTTTCAAAGTCATTTTACTCATTTTATGAAAGCGGTAATCCCGTATGTCAACAACGAAATCAAAACATTATGAAACAAGTTCAGATCAAATTAGTTAAAGGAATTTTACTTTTTATTGTTGTCCATGCTTGTTCTCCTCCAAAACCAATCAAAGGTGCTGTGGTTAGCGCAAGAGAAGAAGCCTCTGCGATAGGAGTTGAAATAATGAAAAAAGGGGGATCTGCTTTTGATGCAATGATTGCTACTGATTTAGCTTTAACCGTTTGTTATCCAAATGCAGGAAATATTGCAGGAGGAGGTTTTCTTGTTTATAGAACTAACCAAGGAGTTAAGGGAAGCCTGGATTTTCGTGAAAAGGCACCTTTAGCAGCAGATGCAAATATGTACTTGGATGCAGAAGGAAATGTAATTCCAAAGATCAGTACTTTAGGTGGTCTTGCTGTGGGTGTCCCAGGTACTGTTGCTGGGCTTTTTGAAATTCATCAAAAATTCGGAACCTTGGCCTGGGAAGATTTAGTGCAGCCCGCAATAAACTTAGCCAGAAATGGTTATGTTGTCACAGAAAAGCAATACAAAAGTTTTGAAGGTAAAAAAGAAGATTTCATTGCAGTTAATGGAACAGAAACCTTTTATGCACAAGGATTTAAAGCGGGAGATTTGGTAAAAAACGAGGCTTTAGCGGTTACTCTAGAACACATCGCAAAAAAGGGAAAAGTAGGCTTTTATGAAGGTCCAGTAGCTGATGCTCTAATTCAGCGAGTTCAGTCTACAGGTGGGATTATAACCCATGAGGATTTATTGAGTTATAAACCGGTATGGAGAGACCCAGTTAATTTCAAGTACAAGGACCTGAGTATATATACCATGGCACCTCCTTCTAGTGGTGGAATTTGTTTGGGTCAAATCATGAAAATGATAGAACCCTATAATGTGGGGCAATACAGGCAAAATTCAATGGAAGCCATACAAGTCATTGTTGAAGCAGAAAGAAGATCCTATGCTGATAGGAGCTTATATTTAGGCGACCCCGATTTTGTTAATATCCCACAAGACAGTCTTTTGGATGTTTCCTATTTAAATGAAAGAATGGAGTATTTTAGTTTTGAAAATGCAACAAAGTCATCAGAAATTAACCCAGGAACCATCGTTTGGGAAGAGAGTGAGGAGACTACACATTATTCTATTGTTGATCCCATGGGAAATGCGGTTGCAGTAACCACTACTCTTAATGGGAGTTATGGCTCTAAAGTATTTGTAGAAGAAGGAGGCTATTTCTTAAATAATGAAATGGATGATTTTAGCAGTAAACCTGGGGTCCCAAATATGTTTGGATTGATAGGTGGTAAAGCGAATGCAATAGCACCACAAAAACGGATGCTAAGCGCGATGACTCCTACTATAGTTGAACGTAACGGAAAATTAGCGATGGTAGTTGGTACTCCAGGAGGATCAACAATTATCACCTCTGTTTTACAAACTCTTTTAAATGTATTTGAATATGATATGGACATACAAACAGCAGTAAGTACACCACGTTTTCATCATCAATGGCTCCCTGATGTTGTTATTTTTGAACCGAATTTGTTCAGTCAGAGTTTAATTGATTCTTTACAAAAAAAGGGCTACGATATAAAAGAGCAATATTCAAGAATTATTGGACGAGTTGATGCCATCTTAATTTCCGAAGACATGAGTCTTTCTACAGGAGCTGATCCTAGAGGGGATGATACTGCAGTTCATCTGTATTAATAAATGAAAGATAGGCACCGAGAATACTTTATTAATCTTATTTTTGTGCGCTATACTGATGAGAAAAAAAGATAACAACATTCATATTGAAGGGGCTCGAGTTCACAACTTGAAGAACTTAAATGTAACCATTCCAAGAGACGAATTAGTCGTTATTACAGGGCTTTCAGGAAGTGGAAAATCTTCTTTGGCATTTGACACCATTTACGCTGAGGGACAGCGTCGCTACATGGAAACTTTTTCTGCCTATGTTAGGCAGTTTTTGGGAAATATGGAACGTCCTGATGTTGACAAAATAGATGGTCTGTCTCCAGTAATTGCAATTGAACAGAAAACGACCTCCAAAAGTCCAAGATCTACCGTAGGTACTATCACAGAACTTTATGATTATATTCGGTTGTTATACGCCAGAATAGGTACCGCTTACAGTTATGTTTCTCAGCAAAAAATGGTTAGTTATAATGATGATCAGATTCAAGATTTGATTGTTGAAGAGTATTTGGATAAAAAAATAATGCTTCTTGCTCCTATTGTAAAGTCAAGAAAGGGTCATTATCGGGAATTGTTTGATTCTCTTTCTCGTCAAGGGTTTTCTCGTGTATGTGTGGACGGTGTGGTTCTGGATTTGAAACCTGGGATGAAGCTAGATCGTTATAAAACTCATGATATTGAATTGGTCATTGACAGATTTACCGTAAAGAAAGACGAGGAATTCATTAAACGTTTTAATGAATCATTGGTGACTGCAATGCATTATGGAAATGACGTATTAATGACTATGGATATTGAATCCAGAGCAACTAGATATTTCAGCCGTAATTTAATGTGCCCAACTTCAGGGATATCGTATCCAAAACCTGAACCCAATTCCTTTTCTTTCAATTCACCAAAAGGAATGTGTCCAGACTGCAAAGGTTTGGGGTTACAACACAAAGTGAATTTAAATAAAATTATCCCAGATTCAAGTTTATCAATAAGTCAGGGTGGAATTAGCCCTCTTGGGACTAAGAAAAATAATTGGACATACAAACAGATTGAGACGATAGCAACCTGTTATGAATTTTCACTTACTGATCCAATTGCAGAAATTCCTGTTAAAGCAATGGAGATAATTTTAAAAGGAAGTCAAGAAAAATTTGACATTCCTTCCTCTACTTTAGGAATTACTCGTACCTACAAGATAGATTTTGAAGGATTAGAAAATTATATAGAATCTTCCTATGAAGAAGCGGCTACAGCAAGTATCAAGCGCTGGGCATCTAGTTATATGGATAGTTATAATTGCTCAACTTGTGAAGGTTCCAGACTTAAGAAAGAGGCACTACATTTTAAGCTAGCAAATAGCACAATCGCAGATGTGGTCAGTATGGATTTGAAAGATCTACATGAGTGGACACAACAGCTTTCTGAAAGTCTTTCTGAAAATGAAAATAAAATTGCTGCAGAAATCATAAAAGAAATTTTATCTCGCCTACAGTTTTTATTGAATGTCGGTTTAGAATATTTACAATTAAACCGTTCTTCAAAGTCTCTTTCTGGTGGAGAGGCTCAACGAATTCGATTGGCGACACAAATTGGTTCACAATTAGTCGGTGTATTGTATATTCTTGATGAACCCAGTATTGGTTTACATCAACGAGATAATGATCGATTAATAAATTCATTAATAGCGTTAAGAGATTTAGGGAATTCAGTGATTGTAGTAGAACATGACAAAGACATGATGCTGCGCTCTGATTATCTAATTGATATGGGGCCCTATGCAGGGAAAAATGGTGGGGAAATCATTTCGCAAGGAACCCCAAAATCAATTTTATCGGAAAATACACTAACTTCTAATTATTTAAGCGGTGCGTTAGAGATAGAGATTCCATCCACAAGACGAAAAGGAAAGGATACAAAATTAACACTCTCAAGCTGTACAGGAAATAATCTAAAAAACATAACTGTTGATTTTCCTTTAGGTGTGATGATTGGAGTTACTGGTGTCTCAGGAAGTGGTAAGTCAACACTGGTCAATGAAACCCTCTACCCTATTTTAAATGCGCATATTTTTAATGGTGTGAAAGTACCATTGCCCTATGAAAAGATTTCCGGATTGGAATATATAGACAAAGTAGTGGATATTAACCAAAGTCCAATTGGGAGAACACCTAGAAGTAATCCAGCAACGTACTGTGGAGTTTTTAGTGAAATACGCACCTTGTTTACTTTAACTCCAGAAGCTCAAATAAGAGGATATAAGCCCGGTCGCTTTAGTTTTAATGTTGTGGGTGGTCGATGTGAAACTTGCCAAGGAGGAGGAATGAAGGTTATTGAAATGAATTTTTTACCAGATGTTTATGTTGAATGTGAGACCTGTAATGGAAAGCGTTTTAATCGTGAAACCCTTGAGATTCGTTATAAAGGGAAATCCATCTCAGATGTGTTAAACATGTCGATTAATGAGGCTTGCGCCTTTTTTGAGGCCATTCCAAAAATCTACAGAAAAATAAAAATGATTCAAGATGTTGGATTAGGATATATAACTTTGGGACAATCTTCAACGACCCTTTCGGGTGGAGAAGCACAACGTATTAAATTGGCCAGTGAGTTATCCAAAAAAGATACTGGGAATACTTTTTATATTTTAGATGAACCCACTACTGGATTACATTTCGAAGACATTCGTGTACTCCTTGAAGTATTAACGATTCTAGTTGAAAAAGGAAATACTGTTTTAATTATCGAACATAATCTTGATGTAATCAAACAAGTAGATCATGTAATTGATATTGGTCCAGAAGGAGGACGCTATGGTGGAGAACTTATTTGTCAAGGAACTCCAGAAGAAATTATAGCGCACAAATCAAGTCACACTGCACGATTTTTAAATAAAGAATTTGAGACCCAACTTACCCAAAACTTAATATGAAAACTAACAAGAATTGGAATGAAATAAAAACAAATGATTCATGGGCTTTGTTCAAAATCATGAGTGAATTTGTTGAAGGATATGAAAAAATGAGTGCCATTGGCCCTTGTATTTCTGTTTTTGGATCTGCTAGAACTCCAGAAGACCACCCTACCTATCAACTAACAGTCGATATATCTGAAGCCATTGCTCGTTCAGGATATGGAATTATAAGTGGTGGGGGTCCAGGAATTATGGAGGCTGCTAACCGTGGAGCTCAAAAAGCAGGAGGAATATCTGTTGGATTAAATATTAAGCTTCCGTTTGAACAATTTAGTAATCCATACATTGATCAAGATAAACTGATTGACTTTCAGTACTTTTTTGTTCGAAAAGTAATGTTTGTCAAATATGCTCAAGGTTTTGTTGTAATGCCAGGAGGTGTAGGGACTTTAGATGAGCTTTTTGAAGCCTTTACACTCTTGCAAACCTCCAAAGTTGCCAAGTTTCCTATTATTTTAGTGGGAAGTTCATATTGGAATGGCTTAGTTGATTGGATCAAGAATACGTTACTGGCTGAGAGAAATATTAGCCCAGAAGACTTGGATTTCTTTGTAGTGGTGGATACAGTGGATGAAGTAATGGAAAACCTTAATCGTTTTTATAGTAGGGACAACTTTAAACCTAATTTTTAATGCGAAATACTTTTGTTTTATGTGCTCACAAAACAAGTATGCTGACCTTGATGTTAGTGACTTTAAGCTTGGTGGCACAGAAAACAAAATATACAATAGAGGCTACTTTAAATCCTGAATTAAAATTAGTACAAGTTAAACAAGAAATAAGATATACCAATCCAGCATCAGAACCCTCAAATCTAGTATATCTTCAAGATTGGGTAAATGCTTATAAGGACACCCAAACCCCACTAGCAAAACGCTATGCAGAAGATTTTAATAGAAGTTTTTATTCTTCTGCAAAGAGCAAGCGAGGATTTACAACAATAGATACTCTCCATAATTCTAAGTACCCTTTGGTATGGCAAAGATTAAAGGATCAGCCTGATATTATTAAAGTTTTTCTTCCAGAATTTCTTGCTCCTGGTGCTACTACTACCCTTACGTTAAATTATACAATCAGAATCCCAGACAGTAAATTTACAGGGATGGGAATTAACGATGCTGGGCGAGTTTACCTTAATCATTGGAATATAGTTGTTGCTCCATTTCGAAATGGATTATGGCAGCTACAAAGCAATTTAAATCTAGAGGATTATAGTGGTCATGCTTCTGATTATGAAATAAGGTGGAGGTATCCAAAAGATTACTTTTTGACAAGTAATCTCATAGAAACAGGAAGTGATAATGGAGAAGGAATAAAAAGTACATCGTTTAAAGATACTGACCGTATTCAAGCCGATTTTATATTTGACACTTCGAACAAGTTCATCACGGTCACTCTAAAAAATGGAAAAAAGATAGTTACAGACTTACTTCCCCCACGTTTTGGAAATGTGGATCTTAAATCAACTTTTGAACGCATTGTTCAATATGCCGACACCCTCTTCACTCCTTTTCCAAATCAGAAAATTTTAATTTTAAAATCCACTTACAATAAAAATCCTTTTTATGGATTAAATCAATTGCAGACTGAGGTTAAAATTTCTAAGAATAAAACCATCAATTTAAAATTCTTTACGGATACATTTTTTTATGAAATAAAAGTCTTGAAGGCCTATTTCGGGAGGTATATCAATCAAACCCTTGCTATTGATAAACGTCAGGGACATTGGGTGATTGGTGGGCTTCATACTTATGCTATGATCAAGTATGTTGAGGATTCTTATCCAGATCAGAAATTCTTAGGTAATCTTGCTGATTTTAAAATATTAAACCTCACTCTTTTAAAAAACTACAGCATCGCTCAATTAGGATTTAATGATGCGTATGAATTTATTTTTGAATTCGTTGAAAACTCAAACATTCATCAGGCAGACAAACAATCTAAAGATAAGCTATCAAAATTTAATGAGAAAATTGCAGGACCTTATCATGTCGGCGTTGGACTTCGGTATATTGAAACTTATCAAAATACTGATTGGCTTCCAAATACCCTCAAAAGATATTTGATGGCAAAGGGAAACTTAGACTTTGAAATCTTATTAGAAAAAGGAGAAGATGATTTGGGTTGGTTTTTTGAAAACTACATTAGTGAGCGCAAGTCATTTGATTTAAAAATAAGAGAGCTACAAAAAACTGTGGATTCAATAAGTTTTAAGATTACAAGTAGAGATCAAAGAGCCCTACCGGTTTTGGTAGGACTAGTAAAAGACAATCAAATTATAAAGAAAGAATGGATTAAGTTAAAAGCTCAAGATACGATCATTAAGTGGGAACGTTCAGAAGCAGATTATATAGCGCTAAATCCAAATGTCAATTTTCCAGAAGCCAACAAGGGCAATAATTGGAAATCGTTGACAAATCCTATAGGAATGAAACCTCTCAAGTTCACCTTAGTAAAGGATGCAGAAGATCTTCAAAAAGAGCAGGTGTTTTTTCACCCAGTGTTTGATTTTAATGCCTATGATGGTATCACAACTGGGATTCGCTTTTATAACAGCAGAGTAAAAAACAGACCTTTTGAGTTTGATTTTCATCCTCAATACAGTTTTGTAGAAAAAAGTGTTGTTGGATTTTTTAAAGCAGACTATAAATTATTCAAAGCCAATAGTAAAAACTATTTAACACGTTTTAGAGTGTCAGGAAGAAGTTTTCATTATGATTCCAATTATCGCTATTCCGTTTTGATACCCTCTATTGGTTGGTCATTTAGACCAAAAAACATTCGAGACAATAAGCAACAAATCCTACAATTGGCGTGGTATAATGTATTTCGGGATAAGTCACCAAATGTAGTTACAAATCCAGATTACAGTATATTAAACTTACGGCATGCCTTTGTTCAAAACAATACTATAGACTATTTAAGCGCCAGAAGCAATATTGAATTTTCAAAACCTTTTGGTAAAATACAATTTACTGGAGAAGCAAGAAAATTGTTTCCTAGTGGTCGACAATTGAGTGCGAGGGTGTTTTTGGGTAAATTCCTTTGGTACAATAATTTAAATACACAATTCTTTGATTTCAACTTAAACCGCCCATCCGATTATCTTTTTCAATATGGCTATTTGGGGAGATCAGAAACAACAGGGGTGTATAGTCAACAGTATATACCTGCAGAGGGAGGATTCAAATCAAAGTTTGAACAGTCTACAGCCAATGACTATATGATTTCTTTAAATACTTCCATGGGTATATGGAAGTGGTTTGAAGTTTATGGAGATGTGGGAATGTTAAAAAATATTGGATCTGACGCTAAAGTATATTTTGACTCTGGGATCAAATTAAATCTTACACCTGATTATTTAGAGTTGTATTTCCCTATATTTTCCTCTAATGGATTTTCATTGACACAGCCAAGATTCGCTACAAAAATTCGATTTATTTTATATCCAGGATTTAAGACCTTAACCAGCTTGTTCACTCGTAAGTGGTTTTAAACTAACTGTTTATAAAACTTGTTAAAAGCCCATCTGCAAAGGCTTTATAGACCGTTATATTTTTTGTATTTTTGCACTTCAAGATGAAAATCCAAAATCAAAAAGAAGATCTCAAAATCAGTTTTGAAGCCTTTAAAAATCAAGTTTTAGAGGACTACAAGCTTGCTGTTTTAAGTAGAGAATGCAGTCTCGCAGGAAGAAGAGAAGTTTTCTCTGGAAAAGGTAAGTTTGGGATTTTTGGTGATGGAAAAGAATTACCTCAATTGGTGTTAAGCCATTATTTCAAAAAAGGGGATTTCCGATCAGGATATTATCGTGATCAAACCCTATTATTTTCTCAAGGTTTATTAACCGTTGAGAACGTTTTTGCTGCATTGTACGCAGATTTAGATTTAGAACGTGAACCCATGTCAGGAGGGCGTCAAATGGGTGGTCATTTTGTTTCTTCTAGCCGAGATTCAGAAGGTAATTGGAAAAATCTTTTGGAGCAAAAAAATCACAGTGGTGATATCTCGCCTACCGGATCACAAATGCCCAGACTCTTAGGTTTAGCACAAGCCTCTAAAGTATACAGAAGCCATAAAACCCTCAACGATAAACTATTTTCTAATAATGGAAATGAGATCGCTTGGGGCACTATTGGTAATGCCTCTACAAGTGAGGGTATGTTTTTTGAAACACTCAATGCCGCTGGAGTGATGCAAGTGCCAATGGTAATTAGTGTTTGGGATGATGATTATGGAATTTCTGTTTCCAATAAAGACCAAACTGTAAAAGAAAGTATCTCTGAAGCGCTAAAAGGTTTTCAACGTACTGAAGATACACCTGGATTTGAAATTATACAAGTAAAAGGTTGGGATTACCTCGCTTTAATTGAAGCCTACGCATTTGCTTCACGTGTAGCTAGAGAGGAACACGTTCCAGTACTCATTCATGTTATTGAATTAACACAACCTCTAGGACATTCGTCCTCAGGTTCGCATGAACGCTATAAATCTAAAGAACGTCTTGTTTGGGAGAACGAGTTTGATTGCAATAAAAAAATGCGCTCTTGGATCATTTCAGAGGGATTTGAAACAGAGGAAGCATTGTTAAAAATAGAAGAAGAAGCAAAGAAAAAAGTTGGAGTAGCCAAAAGATCTGCATGGGAAAGCTACATTACCCCCATTCTTAAAGAAAAAGAAAATTTAGTCAAGTTTTCTGAAACCCTCCGAAAAGTAACCCATAATGACACACAAATCCAAGTTATTTTTTCTGCTTTAGAGAAGGTTTTAGACTTGGGATACAAGGATATTATATCTGCTGGACGACAGATTAAGCATGTGTTAGCAAAATATCCAGATCAAGAAACTGATAGTTTTATCAAATGGTTGAACCAATTAACCATGTATGTAAGTGACAAAATATCTTCTCATTTATACACTGTTTCTAAAGAAGACCTTATTGCTTTTAAATCAACTCCTCTTAGGTATTCCGAAGATGCTTCAACTGTTGATGGGCGTATGATTATTCGAGATAATTTTGAAGCACTCTTGAAAAAGCATGATAATCTATTGATTTTTGGAGAAGATGTTGGAAAAATAGGTGATGTAAATCAAGGACTTGAGGGCTTACAGGCAAAGTTTGGTGAAATTAGAGTAGCAGATACTGGAATACGCGAAGCATCTATTGCTGGACAGGGAATAGGAATGGCGCTCAGAGGCTTACGCCCTATTGCAGAGGTTCAATATCTAGATTATATTTTATATTGTATCCAAATCCTAAGTGATGATTTAGCTAGTATGAATTACCGCACAGTAGGCCAACAAATAGCTCCATTGATAATACGAACAAGAGGGCATCGATTGGAGGGAATTTGGCATTCAGGCTCTCCTATGGGAGGCATGATTCATCTGCTAAGAGGAATGCATATTCTTGTTCCAAGAAATATGGTTCAAGCTGCTGGTTTCTATAATACATTACTACAAATTGAACAACCTGCTGTGGTTGTTGAATCATTAAATGGATATCGTTTAAAAGAAAAACGCCCTTCTAATCTTGGAGAGTTTACTTTACAACTGGGTAAAATTGAAGTGCTTGCAGAAGGAAATGATGTAACTGTAGTATCCTATGGTTCTACATTGCGTATTGTAGAACAAACAGCAAAACGATTATTACAAGCTGGAATTTCAATTGAAGTCATTGATATACAAAGTTTGATTCCATTTGATTTAAATGAAGAAATACGTTTGAGTGTTGTTAAAACAAATCGAATCCTTATAGTAGATGAAGATGTTCCTGGTGGAGCTGCCTCCTATATTCTTCAACAGTTAATAGAGAAACAACATATTTTTCATTTACTTGATAGTGCACCGAAATTACTTTCTGCAAAAGCACACAGGCCAGCCTATGGTGGAGACGGCGACTATTTTTCTAAACCTTCAGAAGAAGATATTTTTGAAGCAGCTTACAGCATCATGCATGAGGCAAACCCAACAAAATTCCCTATTCGCTAAAGCGTAAATAATTTCAGTAGCAATTCTTCCATGATTTGCTGTGGGCTTGTGTTTACCCCCTTTATTCCTTTACTTTTTAAATCAGCATCTAAAATAGAGCGCATCGCCTTTGTGATCTGTTTCATGGAAAAACGAGCTGCCGCACTTTGGAAGTCTTTAACAAAGAAAGGGTTAACACCAAGAACACGTGGAGCATCTGCGGGATTCTTAAGGCCCTTCAGTATTAATAATTTTTGAAAATAATTATGTAAGGTTGATAAAGTCAAAACCATGGGATGGTTCTTTGGGTTTCTATTGAGATACTGAATGATCTGGAAAGCCTTTGAAAATTGACCAAGACCAATGGCTTTTTGTAATTCAAAACTATTAAATTCTTTACTTATCCCTACATGTGATTCAATATGATCTGGAGTGATGGTTTCCCCCTCTTTAACAACGAGCTTTAGTTTCACGAGTTCATTGTGTAATGCACTCAAATTGGCACCAATATACTCCGAAAGTAAAGTAGAGGCAGCGGGAGAAAGAGACAGATTCAAATTTCTTGCCTCCTCAGCGACCCATTTCGTTATCTGATTATCATAGAGTGGCTTTACAGTTAGCACCTCTCCTACCTTTTCAGCAGCTTTATAAAGTTTCTTCCTTTTGTCAAAGGCCTTATGCTTAAAGCAAAAAACCATTATAGTTTGTGGCGTTGGATTTTCAACATATCCTGATAAGTCGTCCCAGGAAGAAGAGGACATGAATTGTGCTTCTTTGATGATGACAACATTATATTGTGCCACCATAGGATAGCGTTTTGCTGTTTCTATAATTTCAGAAGGAGCCGCTTCTTTCCCATAAAAAAGTGTGTAATCAAAATCACGTGATTGTTCATTGACTAATTTTTCAATCAATGCGTTGGTCACAGCATCTATATAATAGGATTCTGTCCCCGACAATAGATAAAATGGCGAAAACTGATCGTGCTTAATTTTGGAAAGTAGCGTGTGGAACGCTTGCATCTTAAAAATTTATTGCATTTTTACAGCATGGAAAAACTCAATTTTCCCAACTATAAAGTGTTGCTCAAAAATAAGGAAAATAAACCCTACATCTTTGATCGAATTCGCAAAAAATGGCTTCAACATACCCCAGAGGAATGGGTACGAGCTCATAGTGTTCAATATCTCATTGAAACGAAAGCCTATCCTGCCTCATGGATTCTCATCGAAAAAGAGATAAATTTGTATCAAACTCGCAAAAGAATTGATGTTGCAGTAGTTGATCCCCATAATAATGAGAATCTAATTTTGGTTGAATGTAAGGCTCCTTCAGTTAAAATCACACAAGCTACTTTTGATCAAATTGCTCGATATAATTTAAATATTCAAAGTAGGTATCTTATGGTAACCAATGGTTTAGATCATTATTTTTGTGAAATGGATTACGATCAACAGCGCTATAGTTTTATTAAAGACCTACCTAAATACATACAGAAATGAAGTCCCTTGCAGTTGTATTATTAAATTATAATGGAATTGATTTGCTCAAGCAATTTCTACCAAAAGTTTTAGAATATAGTCCCGAAGCAATAGTTGCTGTAATTGATAACAAATCAACAGATGACTCAGTTGTTTGGCTTAAAAAAAAACATCCAAAAGTAAGTTGTGTTGAATTAGAGCAAAATTATGGTTACGCTGGGGGATACAATAGAGGACTCAAAGAAATTGAAGCGGATATATATTGTTTGTTAAACACAGATGTAATGGTTACTCCAAATTGGATCCCTCCTCTTCTCGATCATTTTAATTCTAATCCTGCTACAGCCATTTTACAACCCCATATCTTAGATTACAAAGTGCCAAATCAATTTGAATACGCTGGAGCTGCCGGAGGGTATTTAGATGCAAATGGAGTGCCTTTTTGTAGAGGACGCCTTTTTTCAACCCTAGAGGAGGATCAAGGGCAATACCAGGAAACCACTCAGATTTTTTGGGCCAGTGGAGCTTGCTTTTTTATTAGAAGTCGGCAGTTTTGGGAGTTAAAAGGATTTGATGACGACTTTTTTGCGCATCAAGAAGAAATTGACTTATGTTGGCGAATGCACCACCATGGCTTTAACGTCATGGCGGTTGGAGAAAGTAAAATATTTCATGTTGGTGGCGCAACCCTCAAAGCCTCCCCTAGAAAAGTTTTTCTAAATCATCGAAACTCGTTGTGGATGCTCACAAAGAACCTTCCTGATCAGATATTGTACACGCGTCTTTTTAGTCGTTTATGTTGGGATGGTCTTGCAGGCATACGATACTTATTAATGTTTGATTTTCTTTCAACTTGGGCAATAATTCGTGCGCATATTGCGTTTTATAATCACTTCAAAATCATGAAAGTAAAACGTACTCAAAAAACACGTTTTGCGAATTATTATTACGTTAGAAACATTATTTTACAGTATTTCCTTCGTAAGAAATTAAATTTTAATGATTTGGATAAAGAATAAAATAATTTCTGTTAATTTGTAAAACTAAAATTTAAAAAAACTCACACTATGAAAAAAGCATTAGCTTTAGTGATCTCTGGAGTACTTTTATCCTCTTGTGTATCACAAAAAAAATTCACTGAACTTGAAGAATTACAACAGAACACTAAAAATCTTTTAGATTCAGCTACTGTTAAATTGAATTCATGTAATGAAGAAAAAGAAGCTGCTTTGGCTTCATTGGCAACTCTTACAGAGCAAAATCAATTCTTAAAAGCCAACAATCAAGACTTAATAAATAATATCGGTAATCTTACAACACTTTCTCAAAAAGGTGCTGAGAACCTTGAAATGTCTTTGGAGAGTATGAAAGAAAAAGATATTCGTATTCAACGTATGCAAGATGCAGTAACAAAGAAAGATTCTGTTACACTTGCATTAGTTACTAGCCTTAAAGGGGTGTTAGGAAATATGAGTGATGAAGATATTGAAATCAACGTTGAAAAAGGTGTTGTTTATGTTTCAATCTCTGACAAACTTTTATTCCGTAGTGGAAGTTATACAGTAACTTCTCGTGCTAAAGAAGTATTAGGGAAAGTTGCTACTGTGGTAAACAACAAGCCTGAATTAGAATTTATGGTGGAGGGACATACAGATAACGTACCGATCAAGATTGATGGTATAGTAGATAACTGGGATCTTTCTGTAAAGAGAGCAACTGCAGTTGTTCGTATTCTCGAAAAAGACTTTGGTGTAGCACCTGCTCGTATGACTGCTGCTGGAAGAAGTTTTTACATTCCTATAGCGGACAATGATACTGCTGCAAACCGTGCTAAAAACAGAAGAACTCGAATTGTAGTACTTCCTAAATTAGATCAGTTTTATGATTTAATTGAGCAAGGTATGCAAGCTGCAAAATAAGCAGTAAATACATTATTAAAAAGCCGTCTTATGGACGGCTTTTTTTATTCTAAATGTTTAAGAATACTTTACAAAGGATTCTCACCTAGACCTTCCCGAATCAATTGAAAAGGTTCAGTAGTTAAATCCAAAACAGTAGAAGGAATATTTTGTCCATATCCATCAGAGAGCATCAAGTCTATACGAGATTCCCATTCTTCAAAAAGTATTTCGGGATCAGTAGTGTAATCAAGAATTTCATCAGGGTCATGAAGAGAAGAAGTGATTAAAGGTGCATCCAAAAGGGGTAATAATTGCTGTAAAACTACATGACTTGAAATACGGACTCCAATTGTTTTACGTTTATTAAAGGGTTTAGGCAATTTAGGAGCCGCATTCATAATTAACGCATAAGGTCCTGGCAATAGCTTTTTAACTAATTTAAATGTAGTTGAGTTCATATGTTTAACATATTGTGTTAACTCACGGATGTCCTGAAATAGAAAACTCAATGGGGCTTGTTCAATTTTAATATCCTTAATTTTCGCAAAACGCTTAAGGGCTTTTTGATTGTTACTCAAGCAACCTAAACCATAAACTGTATCCGTTGGAAATATTATTAACCCTCCTTGATTCAAAACCTTTGCCGCCTCCCCTATTATCCTAGGATTTGGACTTTTAGAAAAAAGAGTTGTTAATTCGGCCATACTATTTGACTTTGAGTTTTGCGAAACGAAGCAGTAGATTTTTCACACCAAAGCCTTTAAAAGCTATAGCTGCTTTCTTGTCTGCTCCCTGTCCTTCAATTACTTGAACTACCCCTTTCCCAAAGCGAGCATGCTCTACCTCCATGCCTAATGAGAGTACCAGAGCCTCTGGACTAGGTGAAGTTGATGCGGGTTCAATCTTGCGTAATTTCTTTAATTGAGATGGTGTGGGTGTGGTAATTAGTTTCTCTTTTGGTGCTTTTTTGAAATCTTTATTCCACTGCTTTGATTTTACAGGTTCATCAAAAATGGAAGTATTTAAAAGTGGCTTAAAAGAGTAATCATCCTTTGGCAATACTTTATGCAAATATTGTGGATTAATTTCTTCAATGAAGCGACTGGGTTCTGCATCAATTAATTTTCCCCAACGATAACGCGAAAGCGTATAAGAAAGAAATGCCCGTTCTTCTGCTCGTGTAAGTGCTACATAGAACAAACGGCGCTCTTCTTCCAGTTCTGTTCTAGTATTCAGACTCATGGCAGAGGGAAATAAATCTTCTTCCAGGCCAACGATAAACACATAAGGAAATTCAAGTCCTTTTGCCAAGTGAATGGTCATTAAAGCAACCCGATCACTATTAGGGTCATCATCTTTATCCAAATCTGTTGCTAAGGCAACATCTTCCAGAAATTCCGATAGGCTTCCTGTTGCATCTGCTAATTCTTCTTGCCCCTCAGTAAAATCACGAATACCATTTAGAAGTTCCTCTATATTTTCAATTCTAGCGATACCTTCAGGAGTTGCGTCTTTTTTTAATTCTTGAACTAAACCAATTTTTTTGGTAACTAAATCTGTAATTTCAAAAGCATTCAAATTTTCATTTTCAATCTGAAAACGTTGAATTAAAGTGGCAAATTCGTTGAGTTTTAAATGGGTACCTGCATTAAAAGCTAATTGTAATTCTTTGGCTTTTACAATGGTTTCAAAAAGGGATAAATTATGTTGTTTAGAAGCGACTACCAGTTTATCAAGGCTTGTCTGACCTATGCCTCGGGGTGGATAGTTAATGATTCGTTTTAAACTTTCCTCATCTTTTGGATTAACTAACATTCTAAGGTAAGCCAAAATGTCTTTGATTTCTTTTCGTTGATAAAAAGAAAGTCCCCCGTAAATTCTGTAGGGTATGTCACGCTTTCGGAGCGCATCCTCCATGGCTCTGGATTGTGCATTAGTTCGATAGAGGATAGCAAAATCAGCATTCTTGCGTTGTTCCTGCATCTTAAAATCAAAAATGGAGGCGGCTACATGTCGACCTTCTTCTGCATCTGTAGCCAAACGGTTTACTTGTATGGACTCTCCTTCTGTATTTGAGGTCCATACCACTTTATCAATTTTTGTTTTATTGTGGCTAATTATAGAGTTTGCGGCATTTACGATGGTTTTGGTGGAACGATAATTTTGTTCTAGTCGATATAAAGCGACAGCATCATAATCTTTTTGGAAATTGAGTATGTTATTGATGTTTGCTCCGCGAAACGCATAAATACTTTGTGCATCATCTCCAACGACACAGATATTCTGATAACGATCGGATAAAGCTCTTACAATGAGGTACTGAGAATGGTTGGTATCCTGATACTCATCAACTAGAATATAACGAAAGCGGTCTTGATATTTTGCCAATACTTCAGGATATCGATTCAATAACTCATTGGTTCTAAGCAATAAATCATCAAAATCCATGGCTCCAGCTTTGAAGCAACGTTCTACGTATTCTTTATAGATCGCTCCCATTTGAGGTCTTCTAGACATGGTATCGGACTCTTGCAGATCTGAATCATTGAAATACGCCTTTACGGTAATCAAACTGTTTTTAAAGGCTGAAATACGACTTCGTACTTGTTTGTATTTATAAATGTCTTTATCCAACCCCATTTCTTTGATGATTGAAGAAATCAAACGATCGGAATCTTGAGTATCATATATGGTGAAATTGGAAGGAAACCCCAGTTTGTCAGCTTCCTGTCTTAAAATTCTAGCAAAAACGGAGTGAAAAGTCCCCATCCATAAGTTTTTTGCTTCTCCCTCTCCTACAAGCTCACCAATTCTTGCTTTCATTTCACGAGCGGCTTTATTCGTAAAAGTTAGGGCCAAAATGGAGAAAGAGTCCACCCCTGAGGCCATCAGGTGAGCAATTCTGTAAGTTAAAACACGTGTCTTTCCCGAACCTGCACCTGCGATGACTATGAGCGGGCCTTCTTTGTGTAATACTGGCGCTCTTTGCGCTTCATTTAGGGTGTCTATATACGCTTTTTCTGGATCTTCCATATCGAGTTTAAAAGTAGGGATTTCCTTATTTTTAAATTCCATTCATAGAATTAATTATAAACATCTATATTTAAAAAAAATAATATTTTGAAACGAACGACAACAAAATTTACAGTAGGTATAGTGTTAATAGCTACCACTGCTTATTCACAGATTAAGGATGCCGTTTTTGATGCTTTAGAGTCTAAAGTAATTGAATGGAGACATCATATTCATCAAAATCCTGAACTTTCTAATCGAGAATTTAAAACTGCTGAATATGTAGCGGCTCATCTAGAAAGCTTAGGAATTGAAGTTCAAACAGGAGTTGCGCATACGGGTGTTGTTGGAATCTTGAAAGGAAAACGTCCCGGAAAAGTAGTGGCACTTCGTGCAGACATGGATGCGCTGCCTGTTATAGAGCGTAATGACCTTCCTTATAAGTCTGAGGTTTTATCTACTTTTAATGGTCAAGAAACTGGAGTTATGCATGCCTGTGGTCATGATACCCATGTTGCTATTTTAATGGGAGTTGCTGAAGTTTTATCAAAAAACAGGAATTTTTCAGGAACAGTCAAATTCATTTTCCAACCCGCTGAAGAAGGCGCACCTCCCGGGGAAGAAGGCGGTGCAAAACTAATGGTGAAAGAAGGAGTGTTAAACAATCCTAAAGTAGATGCTATTTTTGGTTTACATATCAACTCAGGTACTCATGTAGGGAAAATCTCCTATAAACCTGGAGGGATGATGGCAGCATCCCAACGTTTTGTAATCAATGTAAAGGGAAAACAAGCTCATGGTTCAACTCCATGGCAAAGTATAGACCCCATTGTAGCAAGCGCACAAATCATTAATGGATTACAAACGCTGATTAGTCGTGAGTCACAATTGACAAAGGAAGGCGCCGTTATTTCTGTAGGTTCTATTCATTCTGGGATACGCTTTAATATTATTCCTGAAAGCTTAGAGATGATAGGAACGATTCGTACACTGGACAAAGACATGAAAGAGTTAATTCGTAATCGAATGCTTGAAATGGTTCCTGCTATTGCAAAAGCTTACAGAGCAGAAGCTACAGTGGACATTCAAGATGGAGCCGATATTACATTTAACAATCTAGCCCTCACAAAACAGATGTTACCAACTTTGCAAAAAGTGGCAGGTGCTGATAAGGTGATAGAAATTGACGCCATCACAGGTGCAGAAGATTTTTCATATTTTCAAAATGAAGTTCCTGGATTCTTTTTCTTTTTAGGAGGAACGCCATTGGATATGGATGAAAAGACAGCGCCTTCACATCATACCCCTTCCTTTATCGTTGATGATGCAGGAATGAAATTGGGCGTAAAAGCTTTGACACAATTGACGCTTGAATATTTTAAGAAATAGTAGATTGTTTTTGGGCATGTTCCCATCCCATTTGCCACCAATTTTCCATTTTTGTTTTATTGAAAACAAGAGAATTGGTGGTTAATATTTTAGGGGTATAAAAAAACACGAAGGCTTGCATTATAGTCTTCTGTAATCAGCTTCCCTATGTGCATGTTTTGGATTTCAATTCGATCGGAAATAAATCCAAAAACACTTCCCAACGCATCAAATACATTTCTAGATCGCAATCGATTGGTTTGTTGAAATTGAGTGTCAAGCAAAATCGCATCGACATGGGTTGCTCCTCTTCGTATGGCTTCTTCAATAGGGATGATACATCCTAATCCCCCATCAGCATATTCGCAATCATCTTTTACCACAAGAGTCATAAAAGGAACATAATTACATGAGATCCAGATCCAATCCAGGAAGTCTTCATAATCACACTCTTTTAAACGTTTGTATTTAACTGTATTTGCGGTTAAATTGGATACACAGACTATAACTTCCCCTGCTTTTTCTTTCAATGCCACAAAATTTGATTCAGGAAACTCAATTGAAAGAAGTTTCCTAAGATTATTACTTTCTCCAAAGGTTTTCTTTCCTCTGATAAAGTTTTTTGGACGTTGAAATGATTGATTTTAATTCGCTCCTCTTCTCCATTACGGACAATAAGATAGGGGGAATTGTCAAATACACTTTTTTGATTGACATTAGTAAATGCTTTTTTAATTTCTTGAATTTTTTTGAGCGCCAAGTGTGAAACCAATAGGCTCCCTGTGGAAGTACCTAAGAAAAGATCATAATTTCGTTTCTCCTCTTCAATGAGATATTGGGCAACACCACCTGCAAAAGCGCCTTTGCTTCCACCTCCAGAAATAACTAATGCTCGCATTTGATTTATATTTGGGATTACTATTTTAAATTTACACTCTTACAAATTCAAATTTAAGTGTTTTAAAAGAGATATGGATTCTATGCAAACTGAAATAGCGTATTTAAAAGGGGTTGGTCCCGAACGAGCACGCTTGCTTAAGGAGGAATTGAATATTAAAACATTTCAAGATTTGCTTCATTTTTTTCCAAACCGCTATATCGATAGAAGTAGATTTCATCCAATTAATCAGCTTCCTAACACTAATGCAGAAGTCCAAATCAAAGGAAAGATCATTTCAATTGATTATGTACAACAAAAACGAGGGAAGCGAATGGTAGCCTCTTTTCAAGATGAAACGGGAATCATGCAGTTAGTATGGTTTAGAGGATATCAGTGGCTTAGAGAAAGTTTACGATTAAATCAAACCTATGTCATCTTTGGTAGAATTAATTGGTTTATGGGACAAGCAAGTATGCCTCATCCTGAGATGGAATTAGAAAGTGTTTTCCAACAAGGAGTAAAAGCAGCCTTCTACCCTATTTACCCCTCTTCAGAAAAATTGATTAATAAAGGAGTTTCTCAACGAGTTATTCAGAAGTTAGTAGCTAGTCTTCTACAAGAAAAAAAAGCTGAGTTTTCAGAATCCTTACCCAAGTATATTTTGGACCACTTCAAATTGATATCAAAAGAAGAGGCGTTACATCAAGTTCATTATCCTTCCACACAAAATTTACTTGCTAAAGCTCAAATGCGTTTAAAATTTGAGGAGTTTTTTTATATGCAGTTACAGCTGATTTTAAAAAATCACCAACGGAAACAGAAGATTAAAGGCTATGTTTTTGCTTCAGTTGGTTCGGTGTTTTTGAATTTCTTTGAAAATCAACTTCCTTTTACACTCACTGAAGCCCAAAAAAGAGTAGTAAAGGAAATACGCGCCGATTTAGGTTCTGGAAGACAAATGAATAGATTATTACAGGGAGATGTAGGTTCGGGAAAAACTATCGTGGCATTACTGGCCATGTTAATTTCCATAGACAACGACTTTCAAGCAACCTTAGTAGCTCCAACTGAAATTCTTGCTCAACAACACTATCAGTCTTTATTCAGTCTTTTGGAGGGCACTGAAATTCGCTGTGCCTTACTTACGGGAAGCAGTTCGAAGAAAGAAAGGCTTCTTTTACATGAGGCTCTGGAATCGGGTGCGCTTTCAATATTGGTGGGAACTCATGCAGTTTTTGAAGAAAAAGTTCAGTTTCATAATTTAGGACTTGCAATTATTGATGAGCAACATCGTTTTGGTGTTGCCCAAAGAGCTCGATTATGGCATAAAAACGAAATTCCACCTCATGTTTTAGTCATGACGGCCACTCCTATCCCTAGAACTTTAGCAATGAGTATTTATGGGGATTTGGATATCTCCGTCATTGATACCTTACCGCCAGGAAGAAAACCAATTAAAACATTGCATCGTTATGACAATAATCGACTTGCGGTATTTGCATTTGTAAAGGAACAGTTAACTCTAGGACGTCAAGTTTATATTGTCTATCCTTTAATTCAAGAGTCAGAAACTTTAGATTACAAAGATTTAATGGACGGTTATGAGAGTATTTCAAGAAGCTTTTCTCCCCCAGTTTATCAAATAAGTATTGTTCATGGGAAAATGAAGTCTGATGATAAGGCATATGAGATGGAACGCTTTGTTCAAGGGAAAACTCAAATCATGGTGGCAACTACAGTAATTGAAGTGGGAGTAAATGTTCCCAATGCCTCAGTAATGATTATTGAAAGTGCAGAACGTTTTGGTTTGTCGCAATTGCATCAGCTACGGGGACGTGTGGGAAGAGGTTCAGACCAAAGCTATTGTATTTTAATGAGTGGTTCTAAAATTTCTGAAGAAGGAAAAACTCGTTTAGAAACCATGGTAAAAAGTAATGATGGTTTTGAAATTGCAGAGGTTGATTTGCGTCTCCGTGGACCAGGAAATCTTATGGGAACTCAACAAAGTGGAATTTTACAACTCAAAATTGCTGATGTTATAAAAGATACGGAATTGCTTAAAGCGGCTCGTGATACAGCACACCAAATCATAAAAAAAGATGCTACCTTTAGCAGTAAAGAGCATCAAGTGATTAAAAGAACGCTTTCCGCAATGAAATTTGATTCAAATATTTGGAATTTCATAAGCTAGTTATGGCCAAAGAGATTCTTATATTTGCACTTTATAATTTGAAAATAACACGCATTGAAAATATCCTATAACTGGTTACAACAATTTATCAAAACTGAACTCACTATAGATGAAATCTCTGTTTTACTCACAGACTTAGGTCTTGAGGTGGAGGGTGTTCAGCACTTTGAGAGTATTAAAGGAGGGCTCAAAGGAGTCATTGTTGGTGAAGTGGTTTCTTGTGAGCAACATCCCAATGCAGATCGACTTAAAAAAACAGAAGTACATCTTGGGAATGATGAAATCGTGCCTATTGTTTGTGGAGCACCCAATGTCGCAAAGGGACAAAAAGTGTTAGTTGCTACTGTAGGAACACTTTTATCAATGCAAGATGGGACCTCATTGAAAATCAATAAAAGCAAGATTCGTGGGGAAGTAAGTATGGGAATGATTTGTGCTGAAGACGAATTAGGTTTAGGTAAAAGTCATGATGGAATTATGGTTTTAGAGCCCACTCATGAACCTGGAACTGCAGCAGCTGCTTTGTTTGAATTAGAAGAAGATTACGTCTTTGAAATCGGATTAACACCCAATCGCGCTGATGCAATGAGTCACATGGGTGTAGCAAGGGATTTAAAAGCAATTTGTATGCTAAAAAACATCCCTTTTGAATGGACGGTACCCGAAATTTCTTCATTTCATGTAGATAATAATGAAAACATCATTAAAGTAGAGGTTAAAGAACCTAAGAAGTGTAGTCAATATTACGGGGTAACAATTTCTGGTTTGGCTGTAGCTCCCTCACCAACTTGGTTGCAAAATCGTCTAAAAGCTATTGGAATCTCACCAAAAAACAATGTAGTAGATGTAACCAATTATGTTTTACATGAGTTAGGACAGCCTTTACATGCTTTTGACGCACAAAAAATCTCTAAAGAAATTATTGTGCAAACATGCTCTGACGGTACTGCATTCAACACCTTAGACGGAACAAAGAGAGTTTTAGATGGTGAAGATTTGATGATTTGTGATTCCAAAAAACCACTGTGCATTGCTGGTATTTTTGGAGGTCTTGATTCTGGTGTTTCAGAACAAACAACAACAGTCTTCCTGGAAAGTGCTTATTTTGATCCAGTAAGTGTTAGGAAAACAGCAAAACGACACGGCTTAAATACTGATGCTTCTTTTCGTTTTGAACGAGGAATTGATCCAGAAATTGGAATTATTGCACTAAAAAGAGCTGCTATTTTGATTAAGAAACTTGCAGGTGGACAAATAACAAGTGATATCCAAGATTTTTCAAAGCCTTTGGCTGAACCAAATCAAATATTTTTAAGTTTTGATGAGTTGGAACGTACAGTTGGACAGGCAATTGAGCAAAAAGATTTGCACACTATTTTAAACGCATTAGAGATCAATATTAACAATGTTTCACAGACAGGAATTGGAATGACAATACCGCGTTATCGAGTTGATGTATCTCGTCCAGCAGATGTTATTGAAGAAATATTGAGGGTTTATGGTTATAATAATCTTGAAGACAAACCCCTTCAATATGAAGCAAACCCTCCTTATAGTTGGAAAGACCCCTACAAGTTAGAAACAGCTGTAGCTCAGAAGCTTACGGGTCATGGATTTATGGAGATAATGAATAATTCTTTGACCTCTCCCCAGTTTAATGCGGACTTTCATGCTCCAGTTACCTTAGTGAACCCTCTTGGAAAAGAACTTTCCTTAATGAGACAATCACTTATTTTTAATGCCTTAGAAGCAGTTTCATTTAATTTAAACCGACAAAATAGAAGCTTAAAGCTTTTTGAATTTGGATCAATATATGGGAAGAAAAATGAAACTTTTGTTGAAGCAAAACGATTGAGTATCACATTGGTTGGAAATGTTTTTGAGTCTCATTGGGACATGAACAATGCGCCTAACAATTTCTTTTATGGAAAAGGTGTACTCAATGATATGTTAGAAGGACTTGGATTAGGAGCTGTTGAATGGCATCCGGAGACTCATCCAAATTTTGATAAAGCTTTTCAAATTACAGCTAATAAAAAGAGATTAGGTGTTTTTGGTTTGATTTCTAAAAAAACGAATGATCGTTTTGGAATAGATCAAGATGTTTATTTAGCAGAATTAAATTGGGGAAATCTTGTAGATAAAGCCTACGCTCATCCATTGAAATATGAGGAAATAGCCAAATTTCCTATAGTTCGTAGGGATTTCGCACTATTATTGAATGAAGCAGTTCTTTTCGAATCATTGAGAGAAATAGCGATAAAAACAGATCGTAAAATCCTTAAAGAGGTTAGTTTGTTTGACGTTTATGAAGGGAAAAATCTTGAAAAGGGTAAAAAATCGTATGGATTGAGTTTTACTTTTCAAGACAAGACCAAAACCCTTACTGACAAACAGGTGGATAAGGTAATGGCTAAGTTGCAGCATAATTTTGAGAAAGAGTTGGGTGCACAATTGCGCTAATAACTTACTTTGAAAGGGTAATTAGTACACTATAATTTATTATTTTTGTTACAAATGAGATGGAACTATGAAGTTGAATGTATTACCAAGAACCAATATCAAAACTGCTCTTGACAAAACAAGAGCTAATCTATTAACAGCTGAGGATCAGGAAAGTGCTCTTAAGTCACTGTATCAATCCTTTGAGATCAAAACGACAAATGCTTTTAAATTTGATTTGTTAGATCGCAATAAGATTTACCATATAGATCAAATAAAGAAAGTTAGCATTAACCATCGTCTTAGATTTCTTGATTTAAAGTATTTTAAAAACAAACTGCCGGATTCAGCATATGAAGATATTCAACAATTAGAAGCCCTTCATGATACCCGTTTAAGTGGATTTAAGATCATGGCTCCATCTGCCCTGTTCCGTTTGGAAAAGACAGATGATCCCCTCCTCTTCGCTCCTCTTGGGAATGATTATTATTATTTAGTTCACAAGTGGGGGAATGACCTTCATCCATTGAGAAAAGTAATGATGTGGCCCTTTAAGAACATTTGGAATTTATTAGGTCTTATACTAATCATTAGTTTTTTTGCTACGGAAATTATGCCAATGAATTTGTTTACAAAATCTCCTGATTCTTCAACTTATTGGATGTTACTGTTTTTCAATTTTAAAGCGATCGCCTCCATTGTTTTATTCTATGGTTTTGCGTTAGGTAAAAACTTTAACCCTTCCATTTGGAATAATAGATACAACAAAGTCTAAATACATTCTTATGTCCCCAAAATATCTCAAAATTTTCTTCGGCCCTCCGGTTCAAGTTATCAATCTGTGTAATGCTTTGGACGAAGTTTCTATCGTCCCAGTAATTAAAGACCGTGCTGAGTCAGCGCGGCTTGCAGGTTTTGGTTGTTTTTCAAGTGATCAAGAGGTTTGGGTTCATCCTAATGAAGAAAAGCAAGCTAAGGAAGTTCTACAAAGTATCTTTCCTTAAGATAAGTTTTCTTATTTTTAGGTCGAAACAAACGAATTAAACTTTCTTATGCAATTTATTATATTCATTGCCTTCACCTTATTGGTAGGTTTAGTAGCTTATTTTGCTACTAGAAGTACTAACGAAAATACGGAGGATGGCTATTTTTTAGGTGGGCGAAGCCTTACAGCCCCTGTAATAGCCAGTTCCTTATTACTAACTAACTTATCTACTGAACAACTTGTAGGCTTAAATGGATCTGCATTTAATGAAGGAGTTGTAGTTATGGCATGGGAAACTTTGGCGGCAATCGCTATGGTTATCACAGCGGTGATCTTGTTACCACGTTACCTCAAAGGAGGATTGACTACTATTCCTCAATTTTTAGAGCGACGTTATGATACGGCTACTAAATCGATTACTTCAGGATTATTTCTCTCAGGTTATGTTGTAGTATTACTTCCAATTGTATTATACTCGGGTGCAATTGCCCTTATTGGAATGTTTGATTTAACAACGCTCTTTGGGTTAAGTGACACGAGCACACTAATTTTAACCGTTTGGGCTATTGGAATCATAGGGTCAATTTATGCCATTTTTGGAGGACTTAAAGCCGTAGCTGTTTCAGATACAGTAAATGCGATTGGTTTGCTTATTGGTGGGATTATGATCCCTGTTTTCGGTTTAATGTATATTGGAGATGGAAGTCTTATGAACGGTGTAGAGGCCTTGTATGCTCATGAGCCATCAAAATTTAAAGCTATGGGGGGGTCGGATTCAGCAATTCCGTTTAGTACCCTGTTTACAGGAATGGTTTTAGTACAATTGTTTTATTGGGGAACCAATCAAGCTATTATTCAAAGAGCTCTTGGAGCTAAAAATTTGATTGAAGGTCAGAAAGGTTTAATCCTTGCCGCTTTTGTTAAAATTTTAGGCCCTATCATTGTTGTCTTGCCAGGGATTATTGCGTATTATATTTTTGGAGGGT
>Ga0233395_1000275_pt1 | contig 27524 bp, 22 predicted proteins | sample 27DmetaG_FD_186029 | JGI IMG/M metagenome (GOLD analysis project Ga0233395, IMG submission 186029) | Seawater microbial communities from Monterey Bay, California, United States - 27D | ecosystem: Environmental > Aquatic > Marine > Coastal | place: USA: California | collected 2016-10-12 | reverse complement strand
AGGGATATTTTGCAGATTTAGTTGTTGTTGATACGAAGTCCAATTATGCTGTGACAAAGGAGAATATTATTTACAAATGTGGATGGTCTCCATTTGAAGGCGTTCAATTTTCAAATTCGATTGATTCAACATACGTGAATGGGTTAAAAGTATTCCATAATGGTTCAATTATCGAAGCTGGAAATGGCAGTAGATTGATATTTAATAGATGATTCGTTTTTTGGTTATATCGTTTGTTTTATTTGCTTCTTGCTCACCAGGAATTGATCGCATATCTGCGCCAAAAGATTTAATTCTGCGTGAAGATTTGATACCTGTACTTACTGAACTAACCAAATTGGAAGGGCATGTCACCTCAAAGTTCAATACAATCAATAAATACCACAAAGTGATTACAAGAACAGGTGACTCATTACTCAAATCAAAAGGATATACGAATGCTCAGTTTGAAGCATCGATGGATTATTACATTTCTCGACAAGAAGAAATGATAGCAATCTACGATCAGGTACTTGAGAACCTAAATGAGGATCTAGGAAAAATTGAGTCCAGTCGAGACACGCTTTAAGATCGTCTGTTTTCCTAATCAATCCGAGTGAATTTTAAATCGTGAAAGTCAAAGCTAAAGTCGATGTCAGGGGAAATTCCTTCCATACTTATACCGCTTGCTTTGCCAGTTTCATCAAAAGTAAAATAGGCAAAGGCACTACATTCCATATCAATATAATCCCATTTAATAACAAAGGTAGTATCGTTATAATACCGCAATTCACCGCTCAATTTAGGCGAGCGTTCTGATTTGATATAGAGCGTTTCATCTCCCATGCTGATTGATACATTACCATACCAATTGTCGTGGTAAGTCCCAATCGTTTTTGTTAAATCAGAGAGGGAATACTTGGCATTTTTCAAGACATGATCAACCGCGTTTAATACTGAGTCTTCCTTTTCTTGACTTTGCGTTATCCAGCTATCAGCGAGGGTAACCCAATCAACTTTTTCAACTCCAAGGTATCCATCGATAATTGATCGTGAAATCATTTCGTAACTGTATCCTCCGGGTGCGGCATTGGTAAGCACAACAGCACCAATTCCGAGTTCTGGAATCATTCGAGTTTTGGAGAGCATTCCGGGTAGACCACCTCCGTGTCCAACTACTGTATATCCATTGTAATCATCAATACTCCATCCCAAGCCGTAAGCTCTAAATTGACTCTTATAATGGCCTTTAGGTACAGCGTTAAAATTGATATTCGTATGCGGCTGCCACATGAGACTGTGGTTTTCTTCCGATATAATTTCCTTATTATTCCAGTTTCCATGGTTTAGGTTGAGAATCATCCAAGCTCCCAAATCGTGTACACTTGAATAAATTCCAGCTGCGGCTTCTCCTTGTGTGATGCTCATGTGTGAGAGCGGAACCAATTCCCCATCAATTAGTGAATGTGGTACCGCAACATTATTTTGATTTAGCAATCGTGTTTGCTTTCCAGCAGACTCAGTCATATTTAAAGGCTTCATAATCTGAGTTTCTATGAAGTCACACCAGCTCATTCCACTTACACGTGCGACTATTTCTCCAGCGACAATGAACATCAAGTTGTTGTAGTCGTATTTTGTCCGAAAGGAAGAGGTGGGTGTTTGGTATTGAAAATTTCCAAGAATCTCTTTCATTGTATAATCATTTCCGTCAGGGAACCACATCAAATCACCTGCGCCTAAACCCAATCCACTTCGATGGCAGAGCAAGTCCATGATCGTATAATTACTAGTTACGAATGTGTCGTAGGTTTTAAATTCGGGCAGATAATCAATGACTTTGTCGTTCCAGTTAAGTTTGCCTGCATCAACTAGCATCGCAAGTGCTGTTGCGGTAAAAGCTTTGCTGTTCGAGGCGATTCCGAAGCGGGTATGCTCATCAACTTTTTCTTTTGTCTGAACCGATGCAACACCATATCCTTTTTCATGGATAATTTTACCGTTTTTTACGATTACAACTGCAACACCAGCATGTGGTGAAGTATTCATTGCTGATTCTACAATAGAATCTATTTGTTTTGAACTCAACTCTTGAGCAAGAATCAATGATGACAGACAAAAAGTGATTCCGAATAAAGATAGTTTAAGCATAAATTAAATAATTGGTGGTGAATCTTAATAGTAATTTACAGATTTTGTAATACAAAAGATGTATTGATATCCGTCTGTGGTATTTTTATGGTTATTGGAGACTTAAAAATCAGCTTTTACTTCGTTTAGGATTATTTTTAATGAAAGACCCCCAATCTGATGATTTGGATTTATTGTGTTCTCCCACACCATTGGAATAATGGTGACACAAGGCAACTGCAAGTCCGTCTGTTGCATCAAGATATTTTGGTATTTCATCGAATTTCAAGATTTTTTGAAGCATTGCAGCGACTTGTTCTTTGCTTGCAGCACCCGATCCAGTGATTGATTGTTTGATGCGTCTTGGCGAATATTCTTCAAACGGCAGATTGTGCGACAGCGAGGCAGCAATAGCTACGCCTTGGGCCCGTCCGAGCTTTAGCATTGATTGCACATTTTTACCGAAGAATGGCGCTTCAATTGCCATCTCATCTGGTTTGTATTCCCTTATTAACCCATCCAAACGTTCAAAGATTCGTTTCAATTTATCGGGATGTGTTGGAAGTTTTTGGAGTTTGATAATCCCGAAATTGAGCATTTTCACTTGCTTACCCGTAACATGGATAATACCATAACCCATGACAGTAGTACCTGGGTCAATTCCAAGAATTATTTTATCTTCAAGCATGAAATGGACTTCATTGCTTAAAACTAAAAAAAATCAAAAGAACATATTTGTTTTTGTCAAACTGATTCTCTTCGTGGGCGTGATTTTTGTCTTATTCGAGCAAATCCGTCGGTTTGATCATGAGGCCTGGAATTCTTTTGTATTGATACGACCACTGTCTTTTTTTCTTGCAGTAATATTAGTTTTTCCGAATATATGGTTGGCTTTTTTAAAGTGGAAAATTACGTTGACTTCGATTGGTATTTATTCTGATTCAGCATTGAGGGTTCAGTCTTTTTTTGCGGGGATCGTTACTGGTATGCTGACGCCAAATATGATCGGAAATTTTATTGGAAGGTTCTATTATTTCGAGCGAAAACACCGCCCCCAAATTGTTGTGTTCACTATGCTATCCAATTTCTCACAGTTCATAGCGAGTGTTACATTCGGAACGATTGCAATTATGATTCTGGGCAAAGTACTGGTTTTAGATAGTAGTCAGGAGGTAGTTACCTTATTGTTTGTAGTATTGCTTTTGTCCTATTTGACCTATTTTTTTCTTGATAATTTTTTGGCACGTTTCAAGGCCCGTCAGACAACCCGTGTTTTTCATGAGATTCTGAAGCAAAATCGATCATATCGTCTAAAGTTGTTGGGTTTAAGTTTTGGTCGTTTTTTCTTATTTACAACCCAATTTTCTCTAATGTTAAATGCCTTTGGTGCGGAATGGAATTTAACCCTGATTGCATCGATTTGGCAGGTATATCTGATAACGATGCTTGCTCCATCGCTGTTTTTAGGGAAAATAGGTATTAAAGAATCGATTTCTTTGTTTGTCCTAGGCGCATTGGGTTTGAATGACGTATCTATTTTATTTTCATCCTTAGTTATCTGGTTTGTAAATTCGATGCTTCCAGCTTTAGTTGGTTTGGCCATTTGTAGAAATCAATTGAAGGAATGATATCACTCGTACTACTATATCTCTCCATTTATGCCCTTTCATTTTTTATACTTGTGCGGTTGGGTGGCATATATCAATCCAAAAAGGAAAGAATTTATGTCTTAGAAGAGCCTCATATCAATCGTGAAGAAATTACGGTCTTAATTCCGTTTAGAAATGAGGAAAAACGATTGGATGGTCTGATTCAAAGTATAAATCGACTCGTCAAAACTCCAGCAAATTTTATCTTCATCAATGATCACTCTGATGACGAATCTGTCCTTAAATTGAAAAACGGTTTAAAAATCCGTAATTATGAAATTTTGAAGCTTCCAGTTGAAATGACAGGGAAGAAGCGGGCATTGCGATATGCAGCGGCAAAAGTTACTACCGAATACACGCTAACTTTTGATGCGGATGTTCAGTTTGAATCTAACTTTTTTGATAAAATAGAGGCTTTAAGTAAAGCAGATATGTACGTACTTAATGCAATAATGAAATCGGAAAAATGGTACGAGTGTTTTTATGAAATAGACGTATTATTGGTTTCTGCTATAAATACTGGAGTTTCTGGATTTGCGCGACCAATTGCTGCGAGTGGTGCCAATCTGTTGTATCGAACAGCTGTCTTCAATCGGGTTGACCGTATTGAATCTCACGTTCATCTTTCGAGTGGGGATGACGCATATCTTTTGCGCGACTTCCGAGCAGCCAAATGTGATGTTCGTTTACACACGAGTCGCGATTTTTCAGTAATTACAGAGACGCCCAAGTCAATCAATGAATTCATTAACCAGCGTATGCGCTGGATAGGAAAGACATCAAATGTTAAGGATACCTTAAGTACACGATTGATCATTTTCCAAACACTATTTACTCTGGTGTTTTTGGTCATTTTAGTATGGACTGTGATGGGAAAAGATTGGGGTTTGACACTGAAATTACTTGGTATCAAGACCAGCATTGACCTTTTTGTTTTTGGGATTTATTTTATGAAACTTGGCAGAGCAGTGGTTCTATTGTTTGTACCGATTTATGAGTTACTCTTTCCTATTTATACAGTTGTATTGATGGTTCTTCATTTCATTTATACTCCGCAATGGAAAGGCAGGGAGATTTATACGAGGGAATAATAAGTTTACTTTAAAAAAATGTGCTCATAGTATGGGTAATCGTCATTTCCTTTTGACAACGGCAAATGAAAGTCTGACATTCGAAGTTCTTCTGAATTGACAGAACCAACAAGTGTATCAGATTCCCTATTGTCTAATTTTATTTTGTAATCAAAACCACTGCTTAATTGAGTTGATCCACTTTTGAATTTATCCAAAATCACGCGGTATTGTTCTTGATCAATTCCATCTCTCAATGTGGTCACCTTTCCTTTTTCTAAAAATGTGACCGCATATAAATTGGGATAATCTTCTGCTGATAGGGTTGAAACTACTACAGTATCGTTGGCACTGTCATAGTTGTACTCGATAGAATGACTCCAAGTCCAGGTTCCGACAAGTAGTGAGGCCTCATTCTCGAGTCTATCTTTTATGCAGCTTGTGAAGGATATAGCAGCGACAAACAAAATGAGGTATTTCATGCTAAATTTTTTAAGTGAATAAAAAAAAACTCTCTGTTCCGATTGAGAGGATGCAGAGAGTTTAATAATTCTAGGTTTCAAATTAAAATGGCAAATCGTCATCTTCAGCAGCCTCTGTAGAGGCCGATGGTGCAGATGCAGGGACAGGGTTCAGATTCATGTCAGAAGGGCCTCCTTGCGGCATTCCTTGTCCTACTTTTTCAATTCTCCACGCATCTAAGGTATTGAAATACTTTACCTCTCCCTGTGGGCTTGTCCATTCTCGACCTCTTAAGTTAAATGAAACTTCAACATTATCACCTTCCGTATATCCATCGAGCATCGAACATTTGTCTTGAACAGATTGGAACAAGATATCTTGAGGATACATGCTTGAAGCATCATTAATTACGAATTCTCTTTTCGCAAATTTTTCGGTTACTTGAACCGTGTCTTTGATCACTTTAACAGTTCCGGTTAATTTGAACATAATTGATTTTAATTTATTTATGGTTAATTTGATTCCTCATTGTCGTTTAAATTGACAGTTGATTCCTCATTCTCTTTTTTTATTCAAAGCGAATACTTCGCTGAAATTAATTTATCCATTATTAAACGAAAGCAAGGTCAGCCATGCTTCTTCTAATTTGTGTTCATTCAATAAGATTTTTGCCTTTGAATGAAGTTCCTTTTCTAATTGTACTGCATCGTCTTCTAAAGATACGAATAAATCGCTCAATTCTAGAAGTTTGAATTCGTTGACGTCTGTTTCATTCGGTAATTCTTCAATTCCTGCTAGTTGGCCTAAATCATTACCTGTTAGAATGCTACTTTTCCTGATATCTTCTGGCAATTGATCGAATCCAATTCCGATCGTTGTAATCGGTTTCATAATTTCAAACATTGATTTTTCATCAGCACGACAATACCAATTTCCGCCCATTCTTGAAATGAGGTCAATTTTTTCTTGGTCAATCATCTGATCCCCATCCAAAACTGACTCATGGATGTGTATCCTAAGTACCTCGCAAATGACCAAGTTACCTGCGCCTCCTTGGTCTCCAAGCTCTTTCACTTCGGTTACTTTACATTCAAATTGGACAGGTGATTCTGCAACTCTTTTCGGCTGAATTGTTTCTGAATCTATCGCGGTAAATCCAGCTTTTTCAAATTCATTGATATTTGCAGAGAATGGCGAACTAGCCAGACTCATCTGGTGCACGATGTCAAAATTTACAACATTTACGACAACCTCAGGAACCTCCTTTACATTGTTGTATGTATCCTTTGTAGTATTTGTTCTTCCACTTCTTGCAGGAGAAAAAATGAGAACAGGAGGATTGGAACTAAAAACATTGAAGAAACTAAAAGGTGCAAGATTTTCATTGCCACTAATATCAACTGTTGAAGCAAATGCAATAGGCCTTGGACCAATAGCACCGAGTAGGTAGTGATGCAGTTTGGGTACTGGAATTTCTTTTGGATTTATCGTCAACATATTTAGTTACTAATAGAGAACAAATTTAAGATGTTTTGTCTTTACAACAACGATAATTCGTGTTGACTTTTCCACAATTCATATGATTTGATGGATTGATATAATTTTGACTTTTACTTCTCATTCAAATAATTATTGAACAATACAGATTTATAGGATCGTTTTATAAATAACCATATTAAAAAAAAGTCTCTGCATTCTTTTCATTTTAAAATAAATACATAACTTTGCACTCCATTTTTAGACGAATGGAGACCAAGATAAAACGAGATTTTGGTAGTTGAAATTATTGCGGATGTGGTGAAATTGGTAGACACGCTAGACTTAGGATCTAGTGCCGTGAGGTGTGTGGGTTCGACTCCCTCCATCCGCACTTATTAAAGGATGGTATAAGATGGACTTATACCATTTTTTGTTTTATAACTATTAATAAAGAAGAACGATGAATGTAGTTCGCGAAGACGTTGATGCATTAAATGCTATTTTAAAGGTTACTGTAACTCCTGAAGATTACGCTGGAAAAGTGAAAGCAACTTTAGATAAGTACCGCAAAACTGCTAAAATACCTGGGTTTCGTCCAGGGCATGTTCCTTTTGGGTTGGTTCAAAAGCAATATGGTAAAGGTGTTTTATCTGAGGAGCTAAATAAATTGGTGAATGAGTCACTTCAAGGATTTATTGCTGAAAATAAAATTAACATCCTTGGAAATCCAATCCCACAGGGAGAAGGTAACTTTGAAGGTGACTTTGATAACCCAGCGGAGTTTGAGTTTACCTATGACATAGGATTGGCTCCTGAAATTAAGGTTGCTCTTTCTGGAAAAAATAAATTTGATTATGTAAAGGTCAAGGTGGACAAAAAGTTAATCGATAAGCAGATTGAAGACTTACGGCGCCGCTATGGAAAATTGACTTCTGCTGATGAGGTCGGGGAGAGAGATATGATTATGGCGCAGTTTGTTGAGTTAAACGACGACGATTCGATTAAAGAAGGAGGCATTATGCACACCTCTACCATATCAATGGAATTTGTAACAGATAAAAAAGTAGCCAAACAGTTGATGGGCTTAAAGGTTGGAGATAAAACAATTGTTGACCCAACAACAGTTTCAAAAGGAGGCGCCGATACAGCCGCAATGCTAGGAATCACTGAAGCTGACCTTGGAACAATTTCAAATAAGTTTCAATTGTCGATCAACGAAATTAAGGCCATGGAATTGGCAGAATTGAACACTGAGCTTTATGATAAACTGTTTGGACCAGATGCCGTTAAGGATGAAAAAGAACTTCGAGCGCGTGTTAAGGCTGACCTAGACGGAATGTTTGTTAATGATTCTGATAAAATGCTGACACGTTCGGTATATGAATCGTTGTTGGAAAAGACGAAGGCAGAATTACCAGATGCATTCCTGAAGCGTTGGATTAAACTCTCAAATGAAAAAGAAGTTACGGATGAGCAAATTGAAGCTGAATACGATTCGTATGCAAAAAGTTTGAAATGGCAACTGATTCAAGGGCACATCTTTAAGACAAATGAAATCAAACTTGAAAATGAGGAAGTAATAGCATTTACAAAAGGTCTCTTAGTAAATAACTATGCGCAATATGGAATGCCAGCGCCAGAGGATGCAGAGTTAACAAAGTCTGCAATGCAGGTATTACAGAACCAGGAGGAGGCAAATCGAGTTTATGACATGTTGGCTGAGCAAAAATTGACCGTTTACTTCAAAGAGACAGTAAAACTATCTGAAAAAGAAGTTTCATACGATCAATTCAATGAAATGGTTTCTAAAATGTAATTCGATATGTCAATCCAAATTGACGGTCACTAAAAATTATTAATCCCTCTTAACCTTCAAGAGGGATTTTTTTATTCAGATCGGAAAAATCTCAATCTTATAAATGGATTCAGTTGTTTTTGAGGTATCGAACAAGATGATTTACAGCATCTGTTTGAATCATATCAGGATTTTTCTGGACAGCATCAATATTGCTACTTCTGTTGTTCACTCCCCAAACTGTAACAAACAGATTCATTGAGTGTGCTAAGTTCACTTGTACGGTATTGATTCTGTCATTGCTTATGGAGATGCCATGCAATCCTAAATTCATTGCAATTGATAGCCCACTTTCAAATTTTTGCGGATAAATATATAGTTTTATTTGTGCATTTTTTGATTGCATTTCTTGAAGGAAGTATTCGTTCTGTGATTCAATAAATACACTATTTTCAATTGGAAATGCTGAGTAAATTTCATCTAATGCATCGGTGAAATCATCAATGTATTCAGTAGTCTCTTCAGCTCCCTTGTTTAGTTTAATATCGAGCGTGAAAGTATAGTTCTCTATTCCATCGAGAGAAGATAGAAATTCACTTAAATTCATCAATTTGTAATTGAGCTGAGCCGTTGATGTGTAGCGAACATCTTTTAATTGATTCCAAGAGTAATCTCTTATTTTCCCTGTAAAATTGGTGTTTTCATTGAGCGTGGCATTATGAAATGCCACCAGTTGGTTGTCGGCGGTGAGTTGAATATCTATTTCACTTCCATCAGCACCTTTACCTAAGCATTTTAAAATTGACTCTGCTGTATTTGTAGGGTACAAATTTGAATATCCCATTCCACCGTGTCCCATTAATTCGATATGATTGTTGTTTAGGTTGATGACCGTTATTTCTCCTTTTTTGCATGAAAAAAGTAGAACTCCAATGAGGATTATGAGGGCTGTTTTCATCGTTAAAAAGTATGTCCAATTGATAGTGCTCCCCAATGCCCAACACCCAAATTCTTCGTTAGGATTGGTGTGTAAGATAAACGAAATAGAATCTTTTCGGAAAGTAGATATGAAGTTCCAATTTGGAAGTAAGAATTAAATTGTATGTTTCGTTCTGCCAATAACTCATCATTTGCATGTACGACAGAGGCAAGAATCAAACCACTTCCAGCGGTTACGGATAATCTTTGGGTGGATTTTTTTAGGAGTGAGTAATCAACAAAAACACCAAAAGGCACATAAAAGTCGGGATTAAAGTTATCCGAAAAATCTTTGAATCGAGACGTTCCTAATCCGAATCGAGCTCCTATTTTAATATTATTGTTCTCAACTGAGCAGTGCTCGATATTAATAGATGCAATATTTCCTGGTCCGCCAGCCTCTGCATATATGAAGCTGTGCCATTCTTTGTTCTCTTGACAAAAGGCATTCGAAAAAGTAAAAAGTAAAATTATACCAATTATTCGTGTGGTCATTGTGTGTAAACCGCTAGTTTTCCTTTATATTGTAAACGTATAACAGAGTAATTATTGTATGGATTTCTAATTAAACTGCGGTACAAGTGGCATTCTCATTTGTATACCAGATATTGACTCTATCTTTTTTAAATTTTCGTAGTATTTTAGGATGCTCTCTGAGAGTTGTTTGTTTTTTATTTTTATTGATTCGGTAGATTCCTCAATGGCTTCAATGATTGCGGTTAAGTTGTCTTTCTCTGCGATGGGGTAGAAGAGTACCTTCTTTTTTGATATCCCGGCTTTTTTCGCAGCATATGCAATGGCATCCTGCAATCCGCCGAGTTGATCAATAAGTCCAATTTCGAGCGCGTCTGTGCCGGTCCAAACGCGACCGCGAGCAACGATTCCAACTTGCTCCAGTGTCATTCCTCTTCCAATTGCTACAACCTCCTTGAAGCGATCGTATATTTTGTCAACTTCTTGCTGTATGGTGCGACGTTCATCCTCGCTTAATCTCCTATTTAATGACATTACACTGTGTGTATTGGTTCCGATTGGATCGAATGAAATTCCCAATTTATTCTCTAGCATTGCACCAATGTAGGGGATTACTCCAAACACACCTATAGAGCCTGTTATTGTGTTCGGTTCAGCAAAAATTGTTGTTCCTGGTGCAGCGATAAAATAACCACCTGAGGCGGCCAAGTCTCCCATTGAAACAATAACTTCTTTTTTATCATTTGTGAGTTGTACTTCCCTCCAGATTTCATCACTTGCCAGCGCACTTCCACCTGGGCTATTTACTCGTAGTACAACGGTTTTAATCGTCTTGTTTTCGCGCGCCTCTTTGAGTAATTTGCAAATATCCTCAGAAGTCAATCCTTCACCTGTTCTTGAAATGTCTCCCTCTGCCAATATTACAGCAATATTTGGTGCATCTCCTTTTGTAAGGGTTTGATCTTGATAAAATCGTTCTTTTGCATATTTTGAGAATGAGAGGAATTCAATATCACTAGAAGTTTTTACTTTAATCTTCTTGGCAATGATTGACAAAACTTCATCTCTATATTTTGTTGCATCTATCAAATTGTTTTTCACTGCATTTGAAACGGATACAATGGATGCGTTTTCTGCCAAATCATTGAGTTTTTCTATTGAAACATTCCGATCAGCAGCAATATCCTCGCGCATTGTTTGCCACATACTCGCCATATATCTTTCTGTTTGCATTCTTGAAGAGTCGCTTGCATTCGTTCTGAAAAAGGGCTCAACTGCACTTTTAAAGTCGTTATTTGATCCACGAATCACTTGCATTTCTATTTCTAGCTTGTCCAGTAGACCTTTGAAAAACATAAGCTCTCCGCCCAAGCCTAAAAATTCCATATTTGATGATGGAAACCCATAAGTTTCATTTGCGGCTGAAGTAAGATAATAGTTTTTCATGGAGACCATTTCACCTCCATTGTATGCAACTACGAACTTTCCACTTTTTTCAAAATCATTGATGGCGTTTCGAATTTCTCGAGCCGAAGCCATTCCGCAATTTAAATTATCTATTTCCAAAAATACCCCCTCAATATTGTCGTCAGATTTCGCCTCTTTCAGTGCGAATAAAATTGTTGCAAGACCGAGTTGATTGTCTAACTTTAATTCTGTCGGATTGAGTGATGCTTTTGTGCGTTCTCCTATTTGTCCATCAAGTGTCATATGAAGAACTGTCTTGCTTGCAACTTCGAAAGGTTCAACGCGCAAAGCACTTCCTATAATGAGTGCCCAAATACCCCATCCAAGAATTGATACAGTTATTGCTGCGATTAAGCTTGGCCAAAATATTCTCCAAAACGATACTTTTTTCTCTGACATCTGATCGTGTATTTTATAGTTTAACGTAAAAATAGTTTGTTTTTCTAGGTTATCAAACAATAGTTAGAGCTGATCAGCTTTAATTCACCTATTTGGCTTTAAATTGGGTCAGAAGAGACGATAAATTGCGTGATTTGTACAGAATTTGTCCTTAAATTGCAAAAGCATTAAAAGTTAAGAAGTATGAAATTTTATCTAATTGTCGTTGCATTTTTATTTTCTGGCATGGGCTTTTCCCAAAGTTATTCAAAAGTCAAAATAATATTAGACAATAATGGTCTTGAAGAGTTGTCAGAATTGGGGATTCCGGTTGATCATGGTATACATAAGTCAGGATATTTTTTCATCAGCGATTTTTCAGAGAATGAAATTCAACGGATTGCAGATAACGGTTTTGATTATGAAATTTTAGTCGATGATGTAAAATCGTATTATGCAAAACAAAATCAATTGCCCATTTTTCAGGCCAAGAATGTGAGCTGTACTCAAAATAATGATGTTCTTCCCGCACCACCTGTGCATCATTTTGAAAACGATAGTTATGCAGGCTTTTATAAGTATCAAGATATGCTAAATGCCCTGGATTCGATGGCAATTCTCTATCCTAACTTAATTACTACACGTGCTCCGATTTCCACATTTTTAACTCATGAGGGACGGTCGATTTATCATGTAAAAATTTCAGATAACCCAACCACTGATGATCCCTCTGAACCAAAGGTACTGTATACCTCAATTCATCACGCACGGGAGCCCATGAGTATGTCACAGACCATATTTTACATGTGGTATTTACTTGAGAATTATGCTACAAATTCAGAGGTGCAATTTTTGGTTGACAATACTGAATTGTACTTTGTTCCTTGTATCAATCCTGATGGATATTTGCAAAACGAGTCAAATGATCCGAATGGTTTTGGAATGCACAGAAAAAATAAGGCTGCTGTTGGAACATTCAACCCTGGAGTCGATCTAAATAGAAATTATTCGTATCTCTGGAATACGACTGGGGTAAGCTCGAATGAAGATAGTGATACCTATCCGGGCACCTCTGCCTTCTCTGAGCCAGAGACACAAGCCATCCGTTGGCTATCAGAGCAAAAGGGTTTCAAGACTGCATTCAATGCACATTCCTATGGTAATCTTTTATTACATCCAATAGGTGCTGAAGCTTCAGAGTTTGCAGATCACCATGATTACTTTACAGAACTCACTGGTCATATGTGTTCAATGAATGGGTACGTTGCCCAGAAGGCAACCAGTTTGTATCCTGCATCTGGAAATTCAGATGATTATATGTACAAGATGGATATAGGTTTGGTCATGAAGGATACTGTTTTTTCAATGACGCCTGAAATTGGAACAGACTTTTGGCCAACTCAAGGTGAGGTGGTACCAACGTGTCAAGAGATGATTTCCCCAAATATGATTTTGGCGCATATTGCACACAAATATTTAGTGGTGAAAGAAGCGGATCCACTATATGTTGAACTTACATCGGGTAGTTTTACTCACAATGTTCATCGCCTTGGGATTGAATCAGGTGTTGTGACAGTTTTATTTACACCTCTTTTGAACATTCAGTCTCTTGGAGCGCCAATTCAATATGATATTAATTGGAATTCCTTTGCTTCTGGCACTGTTAATTATGCGCTTACATCAGGTATTCAGACGGGTGATGAGATCAAATATGTAATAACAACAGATTATGGTTCTTGGGCCAAATACGATACAATTACAAAGCTCTTTGGACAATTGGTGCCACAAGTATTTGACGACGCCGCCAACAGTTCAAACTGGATTGGGAGCTGGTCAACAACAACGGATGATTCATACTCTCCAGTGTCGAGTTTTACTGAGAGTGATGGAGGCGATTACAGTAATGATGCTTTTGAAACGTATCGATATGTAGATGATATTGACTTGACGAATGCGCAGTCCGCAATTGTCTCCTTCTATGCAAAATGGGATATTGAATCCGATTATGATTATTGTCAATTTCAAGTTTCCTATGACGGTGGAAATTCATGGGTAGGTCAATGCGGAACATACACTGTTGAGGGTGATAATGGTCAATGGGGTGGTGGTGTTCAGCCACCCGGTGAGCCCGTTTGGGAGGGCAGCTCTGATTGGGTATTGGAACAGATTAATTTATCAGATTATCTCGGACAAACGATTCGAGTTAGATTTGCTTTTGGATCTGATGGAGGATTGACAATGGACGGTTTTTATTTTGATGATTTTGAGATTGCAACTATTGGAGGTTTAGGTATAGATGAGCAATATTTTCAAGTGATGGCATTTCCAAATCCAGCCGATGAACAATTTGTTTTAAGCACATCTCAATTGATTGCGAATGATTGGGTTTGTGTTTATGATCCAACCGGTAATCTGGTAGCCAAGAAAAAAATAGTAGATCAAACGAACCAGGTGATTATCGATACATCAGGTTTGCCGAGTGGATGGTATATGATTAAGGTTTTAAACGCTGGAAAAGCTGTAAAACCAGCTAAACTTATTGTAATTCATTAGGAATTCTGTGTTTTCTATTGAGGAGTTATCCATGCATTGTTTCACTCCGACCATATTTACTCATAAGCGTGGCTTCAAAAGCTAAGAAGTCTTGCCATCTTGCATCAACATCCACACCTTCGCCATATTTGCGGGCGAAATTTAAAAACGTTGTATAATGTCTTGCTTCACTCTCCATTAAATTGCGATAGAAATTGCGGAGATCCATATCGTTTATTTCTTCTGACAAAATTCTGAATCGCTCGCAACTTCTGGCTTCAATCATAGCTGCAAACAGCATACGGTTGACGAATTGATTTGCTCTTGATCCACCGGAATTCTCCTTTCGCAAATGATCTGCTAAGTCGTTCACGTAGGGATCTTTTCGCTCAAAGCCAAGATTAAGTCCCCTTTCTAAAATTTTATTGTGAACCATCCCAAAATGTTCCATTTCTTCAATAGAGATTGCTGTCATTGCCTCAACAAGATCTGGGTATTCAGCATATTTAACGATAACAGAAATGGCATTACTCGCTGCTTTTTGCTCACAATACGCGTGATCAGTTAAAATTTCTTCGATGTTTTTTTCAACTATGTTTACCCAACGTGGATCTGTTGGGAGCTTCAATCCGAGCATAATTAATGATATTTAATACAAAGTTAATGTATGTAAATTGTTCTAAGGCGGGTTTAAATCAATATTTTTGTTTCATGGTAAAATTAAAGCAACTTCTTTTTGGTCTTTTTATTTTAAGTTCGATTGTCTCGAAAGGGCAACAAGATAATTCTCCCAAACTAGTGGTAGGAATTGTCGTGGATCAAATGTGTTACGAATACCTCTATCGCTTTTCTCATAAGTTTTCAGATCATGGATTTAAGGTAATGATGAAAGATGGAGCAAATTGTAGGAATATGAATTTCAATTATGTACCTACGTATACAGGTCCTGGACATGCCTCTATCTATACAGGAACTACACCAAGCAATCACGGTATTGTTGCGAATGATTGGTTTGATCGAAAATTGGGGAGGTCGATAAATTGCGTTGAAGATTCTTCATATTCGACTGTCGGGAGTGCCTCAAATGCTGGTTCTTGTTCTCCGATAAACCTGAAGTCGAACACAATAACAGATCAGTTAAAGTTGACTTATCCAAATGCGAAGGTAATTTCTATGTCCATAAAAAACCGAGGAGCTATTTTACCTGGTGGCCATCTCAGCGATGGGTCTTTCTGGTACGACTATAGTTCTGGTAATTTTATTACAAGTACTTATTATATGCAAGAGCTTCCAACATGGGTGAAGCAGTTCAATGCACAAAAATATTCTGAAAAATATATGTCAGGAACCTGGAACACACTCTATGACATTAACACATACACTGAGAGTGGGGTAGACAATTCAAAGTATGAACATTTACTCCCAGGAAAAGAAACACCAACTTTCCCATACAATTTAAAAGCCATGACAGCAATTGAGGGCGTTACGGCACAAGGAATGTTGCCTTATACTCCATACGGCAATACAATTCTCACCGATTTGGCAATTTCGTCAATTCTTGCAGAGGGATTGGGACAAGACAATCAAACTGATATGTTATGTATTAGTTATTCAACTCCAGATATCGTTGGACATGCTTTTGGTCCATATTCAAAAGAGATTGAGGATATCTACCTGAGGTTAGATTTAGAAGTTGAAAAGTTAATCTCATATTTAAAAAAGTCTGTTGGGAAGAAAGATTTTGTCATCTTCTTAACCGCAGATCATGCAGTAGTTCCTGTGCCTCAGAATTTAACTGATCAAGGGTTACCAGGAGGTTATGTTTTTATGGATACGAATATGGTTCAGCTTAAAGCGGCAATGACTGAAAAATATGGACAAGCATTGGTTTTAGAGCAAGACAATTTGAATATATATCTAAATCATGATAGTATTTCAATTTTAGGTCTGGATTTGAATGAGGTTGTTGATTTCGTTGCTGAATATGCGATCCAATGGGCTGGAGTGAAGCGGGTCTTTACGGGAGGTCAACTTTACAATGCGAATGTTGATGATCCATGGTTAAACAAGGTAAGAAATGGTTACCACCATTCCGAAAGTGGTGATGTTGTCTTGATCCTAGAGCCCGGATACTTGCCCAAAGGACAGGATTCTGAGTTGGCAAGAAAAGGAACGTCTCACGGGTCAGCCTACAGCTATGATACCCATGTTCCGTTGTTGTGGTATGGAAATATAATCAAAGAGATGGAAATTTTTCGTCCTATGAACATAACGGACATAACTTCAACCTTAACTCATTTGATGTATTTGCAGCAAGTCAACGCAATGACAGGTCGACCAATTGAGGAGGTTTTAGTTGATTAGAAAACTTCAATAACTAAGTTGGACCTTTATTTTTTCTGTATTTTCTGAAGCTAGCGCAACTCTGCCGATGCAGAGATTTACGCACCAGTGAATGTATTTCTCATCTTCAAGTACGAATATATTTTGTTTTTGAATCCCCGTCAATTTGGCATCTGAGACAATATCAGATATTAAACGAGTTCCTTTCATGCCAACTGGAGAAATTCTATCTCCTGATTTCCAACGTCTCAAAACTAGTTTCCCTTCGATTCTTTCTGGATTCAAATAGATTTCAGTTTTTCCAAATTTTTCTGGGAGTGTATCAATCGTAGTAAATTTTAAGTGTGGAATTGACTTGTTTTCTGCTGAAACGAAACTCAATTGACTTTTATCGAATACAACAGAGGAAAATGTATGGTCTGTAGCTGCTAAAAGTGGAACTTTTGTTCCTTTTTGATTCAGTTTTTCCACTTCCTGAGCTATTCCATGAGGTTGCTCAAGCATCCGGAACAATTCAATTTTTGCATTTTCAGACATCTTCTCAAATTGATGCATTGAAAGCATGTGATTCTTTAGGATACTTTTATAAATCGGCTCAACTGCAAGCTCTAGTTCATTCTGTTTGGATTGAAATTGTCGAACAAGTATGAGAACACTCTCCTCCAATGTTGGAATGGTCTTTTTTACAAATGGTAGGACTTCATTCCGAAGTAAATTACGGCGGTATTTTTTATCGCTATTCGATCGATCTTCCCTCCATTGAATTCTGTTTTCTTTGGCGTATGAGCTTAATTCTTCTTTTTTAAAGGGGAGTAGCGGTCGAATAATTCCATTATTTTCTTCAGGCATACAAGCCAGTCCCATAATACCAGATTTTCGGGCAAGATTAATAAAGAATGTCTCCACTTGGTCATCTGCATGCTGGGCCAACGCGATTCTATTGTTATCAGATCCGTTTGCGATCTCTTGAAACCATTTGTATCTAAAGTCGCGTGCTTTTTGCTGTAAGTTACCACCTGATTTTAGTTGTTCATTTAAATCGATTTGTCGAACTTCACATTTAATCGATTTGCTTTGGCAGAATTTCCGGACAAATTTTTCATCATCTTCCGAGTCTTGTCCTCGTAATTTGTAATTGACATGTAAGACATTTACATCTAATTCTAGCTTGCAGAATAGAGCTAATAATACCATCGAATCAAGTCCACCACTGCATGCAATAGAGATCGATTTAGAGCTCAGGTGGCTCCAGTTGGATTGAATATGTTTTTCTATTCTATGCATTCATACCTTGTAAAATAGACTGCACTTTTGTATTGCATTCATCATACTCAGCCTCTGGCTTTGACTGAATTGTTATTGCTCCTCCTACAGGGCAAGAAAGGTATTTATTTTTGGTATTGTAAATGAGGCTTCGAATTACAACATTGAAGTCAAAGTCGCCATTTGGTGCAATATATCCAATTGATCCAGAATACAAACCTCTCTGAAAATCTTCATGTTTTTCTATCAACTGCATTGCGCTATGCTTCGGCGCCCCCGTCATTGAACCCATCGGAAATGTTGCTTTCAAAATGTCTGTAAAAGTTATTGAATCTTCAATTTCGCAAGAAATTGTGGAAATCATTTGGTGTACAGTTTCGAATGTATAAATTCCGAATAATTCATCAACAGATACGCTGTTTTTTTTAGCTATTCGAGATAAATCATTTCGAACCAGATCAACGATCATTACATTTTCTGCACGTTCCTTGGGGTCATTTAAAAGTATACTTTTTAGTCCAACGTCTTCTTGTTTCGATTTTCCGCGTTTGCTCGTGCCTTTGATCGGTTGGGAAATTAATTTGTTCGATTGTTTCTTAATGAATCGCTCTGGGCTCCCACAGAAAACCTCAAAGTCAGGCATAGAAATGTAACAAGAAAACGGTGCTTGGGTGATTTCATTTAGCTTAAAATAGACTTCGGCAGGATGTTCGATTTGAACATTTTCAGCATAAAATTCTTGACAGAAGTTGACCTCATAAATGGTTCCCATTTGAATTTCATGCTTTAGTTGTTCAATGTGTTGCAGATAATCTTTTTTTGAAAGTCGTGCCTGAAAGTTTGCATTCAGTGGCGATGGATTCAATTTGGTCAAAAAAAAAGAGTTAACAAATTTGATTTTTTGAGCCGAGCTAGAACCAAACAAGAACTCTTTGATTGAATCATGTTGAATTGAGACTACTGATTCCGGCGCCCATATTGTTGCTAAAGGAAATTCTTGATTGTCTTTGTTTTTTGATGATAAACCCTGAATTGTTGACTTTAAGTCATAGCTTAATGTTGTAAATAAGTAGCGTCCTTTATGTGCATTGATGAACGACTGCATTTCTTCTAATTCCTCATTAGAATTCAGCACAAATCTTGGACCTTCACCAAATGCAAAGATACCAGTGCCATCATTTTCATTGAGATATGCAATTGGGGTTTTCACATGGTAAATTTAGTTCTTATTCAGAGAAAACAACCATTAACTACTTAAGAGAATTATTATCTTTCTTGTGAAATATATGTTTTATCATTTTCTTCGAATAGTTGTTATTGTTGGTATTCGTCTGTTCTATCGTCAGATTCGGGTTAAAAACCGCATGCATATCGATACGAAAGGACCTAAGATTATTATTGCGAACCACCCCAATACACTTATGGATGCATGGATGATTGGATACATCTGTAAGCAGCGTGTTTATTACATGGCAAAAGGAACATTTTTTTCAAGTCCTTTACGTCGTTGGGTGCTTAACGGGTTGGGTATGATTCCGGTTAACAGAATGATTGACTCGAAAACCCCAGGCGTTTCCAATATCGATTCATTTGAGGCCTGCTATCGACTTCTTGAGGAGGGAAAAACATTGGTTATTTTTCCGGAGGGGAATAGTTTTCAGGAGCGTTTATTGAGGAGATTAAAGTCCGGTGCAGCTCGAATTGCAATCCAAACGGAATTGAGGAATTCTGGAAAATTGAATTTATCAGTTGTGCCAATTGGATTGATTTATGTTCAACCTGAAAAGTTTAGAAGTTCTGTTCTGGCCACTGTTGGTCAACCAATATTTCCAGCACCTTACATCGAAGAGTTTAAAAAGGATTCTCTAAAATCAGCGCGTAAACTCACAGAGGAGTTCCGCATGGGACTATCCCGTATTCTATTGCACTCAGAGGAAAAAGAAGAAGAGGAGTTGGTGGAAAATATTGTAGACATATTATCGTCTGACTACGTAAAAACCGACAGAAAAGGCGTAGAGCGAGATGTGTATTTAATGCGAAGTATCTTTGATCAGATGAATGCTTTTCGAATTTCACAACCCTGGAGGATTGCGGAAATAAAATTTTTGGTTGAAGATCTCAATTGGAAAATTCAATCATTAGATATAAAACCAGGGTTTCTTGACAGAAAATACAGAGGGCGCATGTTTTCTAGACAATTATTGACGTCTTTTTTCTTCTTGTTGATGGGACTGCCTTTTTTTCTATTTGGTGCGATCCACAATATCATTCAGTACAAACTTGTTGACGTTTTTGTGACAAATCGGGTGAAAGACGTAGAGTATCATGCACCGGTATCAGTTCTGCTCAGTTTGATTCTGTATCCAATAATGTATTTCTGTTTTCTTTTTACTTTTAGCGAACTATTCGCCCCTAAATATTGGGTCAAAAGTCTTTACTTCCTTGCAATGCCAGCATCAGGACTATTGGCTTTTTATTATTCGAAGTATTACAGGCATATTTTATTTAAACGGAAGTTTATTTTATTGATGCGAAGTAAAAAGAATGACATTGAATCGTTGAAAAAGGAGCGCGATTCGCTTAGAAGGTTGATCTTTGATAATTAATTTGTGTACTTCAGTCCGATTCGACCTGTCATTTTATAGATCTCTAAGTAGGTGTCAAGTTTGTTGAATAAGTTCTCGTAATGTTGAATTAGCGTGTTTTGATAATTGTTTTGAAACCCAGAAAATTCGATTGAATTAATACTACCTACATTAAATCGATCTTCTGCCAATTTAAGAGCTTTTGTGCTGTAGATGAGGTTTTCTTTTGAAATATCTGCGAGTTGAGCACGAGTCTTGTAGAGCGATATCAAGTTTTTCAGAGTGCTCGAGAGGGTTTGTTTCATACTCTCAATGTTCATTGAACCGATTTCTTCTTGGATTTTAGATACTTCGACGGCACGTTTGTTCTTCCAATTATTGAAAAGGCTGAAGCGGAGGTTTAAGTTCCCGTAATATGATATGTTATTGCTTGTTGCTTCAAAGTTACTGTCTTTGATTTCGCGTAGTGTTGCCCAATTCGGATTGACTCCTGCTTGGAAGTTAAGTGTGGGATATAGAAAAGAGCGCTGAAACGATGTATTTGTTTTTTGAAGTTCAAGAGATATGTATTGGTTCTTGAGGTTTTGGTTGTTTGCGAGCATTTCTTCCTGTGCATTGGAGAAGTCAGCGTCGATAAGGCGCTGGTCCAATTCGTCCGTAAGTTTCATTTTGTCGATTGCAATAGTTGTATCATTCATCAGTAGCACAAGATTTCGGAGTGCATTTTCGCACGAAATTTTTTGAAGTAAATAATTGGTGCTATCGGTTAAATACTGATTTTTAAACTGCAGCAGTTCGAGCGAGTTTGAGCCACTATATTTTTCTTTCAGTTCATAATAGGTCACTTTATTCCGTGATAGTGCCATTATATTTTCGAATAGCCCTTTTCTTTCGTTTTGAAGTTGAGCTGTATAATATGCTTTTAGTACATCTTGAACGGTGTTTTCAATAATAGCCATTGCATTGTTCGCGCTTTGTTGCTCAAGTTGTTCAAGTCGCAGTTTAGAAATTCGCACTGCAAAGCCATTGAAGATATTCCAGTTTGTATTTAGTGAAGGCGTGATACTTTGGTTCAAGATGAGGCCTTGAATTGTAAATGGAGCCTCATTGTTACTGTTGTCTTGCAACGAATAACCATTCATTACTGAAAGATCAACTGTGGGGAAAGCACCAGCCTCAGACCATGAATTATTTGTTTGCGTAATTTCAAGTTGTTTTTGTGAAATAACGATTTCATAGTTATTTTCTAGAGCGGTAAACACGGCGTCAGAAGCTGATAAATCACTCTGAGCTTGTCCTGAAAGCGCAATTAGCAGATAAAATACGAGCTTACTTTGTTTCAAATTCATGTTGATTTTTTTCAAATTTCAAAGCAGGTTCAACACTGCTAAATTCTTCAATTTTCTCACCGTGGATAATAATTCTCCATGCAACTCTTCCTCTATTCCAGAATAAAATCGCAGAGGGATAAAATACCAATATAAATACTGTTCCGAACAAGACTCCAAAAGCAATTGATACCGCCACAGGAATTAAGAATTGAGCCTGCATACTCGTTTCCAATATAATTGGTAGCAGTCCAGCAACGGTTGTAAGTGAAGTTAAGAGGATGGGTCTAAATCTCGATACGGCAGCTCCTTTCGCTGCGGTCGTGACATCTTGCCCCTGTTTTAATAGTTCATTGTAACGATCGAGGTATACGATAGCATCATTTACCAGAACTCCGATCAGCGCAACAATTCCAAACATAGATAATATTGAAACGGGTATTCCAATCAGGCCGTGCCCAATGATTGCTCCAGCAATTCCTGATGGAATGACAAGCATAATTAGAAACGCACTACTCAGTGAATTAAAGTGAAGAGTAATGATGATGAACATGATCACTAAACCAATTGGAACAATTCCAGACATAGAGGCTTGCGCTTTTTTTTGACGTTTGGATTGTCCTTGCTCTACACTGCTTAGATTGGGATATGATTTGAACATATCTTCTAGAATACTTTCTTCAATTTTGGTATTGATCTTTGCAACCTGATCAGGGTCGGTGCATTCCGCGTCTACTGTAATGATACGTTGGCCATCGAGACGTTTTAGTGTCTCAGGGGCTCTTGACATATTGAAATCACATATATTTTTGAGTGGAATAGCTGTTCCCTGTGGCGTTTTAATTTTCATGTTTTTTAGATCGAACAATGAGTTTCGATCTTCTAAAGGAAAGCGGACCCAGATTTTGATTTCGTCCGTTTCAACAATTACCCGTTGCGACTCTGTACCGAAGAATCCACCTCGAATTTGCGCAAGAATCGAACTTTCAGTAAGTCCATAAATTTCAGCTTCAGGACGAATTTTTATATCAACCTCGTTTTTTCCAGGAGGCATATTGTCTTTGATATTGATTACCCCTTCGATTTCTCCCATGCGCTGCTTAAGTTCATTTTTTGCGCGCAACAAATCGTTTTCTTTTTGGGCAGTTAGGCCGATGGCAATTTCTTTTCCAAATCGATTGAACCCTCCGACATATGTATTCTCAGCAAGTTGGCCTTCCTCGCTGCTATTGATTCTGCGAATAATTCGGTTCATTAGGGTATCGACTGGTGTGTTTTTCCCTTCACCATTGTAGAATACTTGAACCATTCCTGTATGGTTTCCGCTCTGCCCAATATTCATTGATGCGCCAACATTACTTGAATAGTAGGTTAAGAGTGTGTCTCCTGTTTCATTGATGATTCGATTGTTTTCTTCAATTAAAATTTGAGTTGCACGATTGATGAATTTTTCGGTCTTTGTTTTCGATTCACCAGGTTTGTAAGCTGTTTCGATAGTGAAGAAATCAGGCTCAATATTGGGGAAAAATGTTGCTCCAATTACGCCGTTCCCAACTAATATGAATGCCGTAATTGTGAAGAACATGGGTATAAAAAAGGTAAAGTAGAACCATTTTCGCTTGCTTCCAACAATATTTTCAACAGCTGATTTGAACCAATGATCACGTATGTATTTGATCATACGATCTGCACCTTCTCGCACTTTGTTTTCCATTAGCGATTTTGTAAATCCTGTAATGAATAGTGTTGCTCCTAAAACAATAAGGGTGAATGGAAGTAATAACAGACCATATGAATTGGTCTCAGAAATTAGACCTGTAGCAACGTAAATTACGATGAGACCGCTAACCATTAATCCAGATCCCAAAAAGTAAGAAACATTTGATGATTTCTTTTCAGAGAGAACCGTCTTATGTCCGAGGTGTGAAGGAAGAATTATGAATGCTTCAAACAATGAAAATAGTAGACATGCGATCACAACAAATGCCATTTCTCGCATCATTTCCATACCTTCAATAAATAAGAGCATTGAAAAGGCGACAATTGTTGTAAGTACCGAAGAGAATACCGGTTTAATTACTTCCATTGTCCCATCCAAAGCTGCTTTGTGTGCTGGCTTTCCTTTTTCGAAGTGGGTATAAATATTTTCAGCTATAACAATTCCGTCATCCACCAATATCCCGACAACGAGGATCATACCAAACAAGGAGATCATGTTGATTGTGATGCCATATGCCGCACCGAGTATGAACATTCCTAAGAATGAAAATGGAATACCAAATGCAACCCAAGCTGATAGCTTGAGGTTTAAGAATAGACCTAAAAACAAGAGCACTAAGATTAGTCCCATTATCCCATTTCTAGTCAAGAGATCGATCCGGTCGTCAAGCAAGCTATTGAATTCATAAAAGATGTTGAATTCATATTCCGGGTTGTTTTTATTGAACTTATCTCTATAGTCGTAAAGCGCATCCGTTATTTTTGAGATGTCTTGATCCATGGTTTTTTCAATTTGGAAAGAGACCGCTGGTTTTCCATTGAATTTTGCTTGTTGTGATCCTTCTGAATAGGTTAGCTTCACGTTTGCAACATCTCCGACAGTAATATTGTCACCTACAGGCGTTGTTCGGACTACAATAGTTTTAATTTTATTTGGATCTGACGATCTGTTGTTTGAACGAATATTCAGATCTTCCATCGTTCCACGTATAATTCCTGTTGTGATATCTACATTTTTAGAGCTTATTGCTGAGCTTACTTCTTGCATAGATATGTTATATCGCAACAAGTCTTGTTCGCGCATTTCTATACTAATTTCCTTATCTGGGAATCCTGTTTTCTTTATTTGTGTAATTTCTTTTGAATTCAACAGTTCGTTTTCAACCTGAGATGCCATATCGGTGAGATTGGTAATATCTCCATTGGGATTGCGAGCTGAAATACCAACGAATGCCACTACGCTTCCCATTCCTCCTGTTTTTTGCTTTGTTACAATGGGTGGCTCAATTGATTTTGGGAATCCGCTTATAGAACTTACTGTATTTTCCACGTCGCTCAGCAATTCATCAATATCTGTGTCTTCGTTTGCCGTTATAGCAACTTGAGTGAAGTTCTCAGTTGATGTCGAGTTGATCTCATCAATACCGTCTAGGCCTTTTACTGCTTGCTCAATCTTAATAGTAATTCCTTGTTCCATCTCGGTTGGAGAGGCTCCAGGAAAGGTTACAGAAACAAAAATTGTTTTTGGTTCTAATTCAGGGAAAAATGATTTTTTCATGTTTAGGACGGTGAAGAGTCCAAACATCAAAACAATCACAATACCCGCATTTCCCCATACCGGTCGATTTATGAAAAATTGTATGATTTTATTCATCTCTCGTGGGTTAACGTTTGATTCCTTTGTAAATGGCTTTTTTATCTATGTTGCCCATTCGACTTAAAACAACTGAGCTATAATCTGGTAGTCCAGTAACATAGATTGAATCTTGAACTGTACCAATTATGGTTACTTCAATGGGTTTAATTTTTGTTCCATTTAGACAGTTTACTTTTCCATTTTTTATGGCAGTCCTGGGAAGTAATGCAGATTTTTTTGTTTCTTTTTTGTTGGTACAAACATTAACAAACATACCGTTGTAAATTTTTTGTCCATCGAGTTCTTTTACTGAATAATAAACATCAGCGGATTGGGTTTGTTGATTGATAACATCTGAAATACGGACAATCTTACCGGTGGCTATAGCGACTCCTTCTGAGTTCATGAAGTGCGTTTCAGTTTCTCCCTTGAATGCGTCAAGGTCCTTCATTTGAATCGGAACCTTTACCTCGTATTCGTCAGTACGTGCAATTTTTGCGATTTGTACTCCCGGATTCACGATTGACCCAGGTTCAGCATATATATCGAGTACTGTACCGTTGAAAGGTGCTGTATAAAGGTAGTCTGCCATTCTTACTTCCATACTGATTACATTATAATGTTCCTGAATCACGTTTCGGTTCATCATGAACATTTTTTCTTTCGTTGACATGTTTGGTAGCGGGGGCATTTCTGAACTCGGGCTTATTGAATTTAAGTAGGCAATCCATTTGTCTTTTTGATCTGGAAAATCCAATTCAATATCAGGAAGTGAGACGATAATTAAGTTTGAAAGTGATGACTTTCGTGCTGCCAGCGTATAAAATGCATCAAGATTTTCTAGTTTGTACAAAATTTGACCAGTGGTGAATCGGACTCCAGGCTTCATTGATAAATCTCCTTTCTTGAGCTTGCCTTGAATCTTGAATGCAACCATTATTTCGCGATTTGGACTCACTTGACCATAGGAAACCAGTTTCAATGTATGGGCTTTATTCACTATTTTATTGACCGGGACGAATACAATATTGTCTTCTGTTTTTAGCGTCTTTGGTTGTTCCTTTTGATTGATCTTTAGTTGTATAAAAATTCCAGTCGTGAGAACAATAAATATCACAAACAAGATGATTTGACTTCGCTTCATTGTAGTTGTCGATTTGTTAGTGAGTTAAAGTTACAATTCATTAGAGATTTGCTTTACATTATTTAATGAAAATCAGTTTTTTTTGAATTATTGGCACATGAACAGGTAAACAAGCATGTTAACAACTGTTGAAAAAAATGTTGAAAACCCAAAAAAGGATGCTTCAATCTCGAATCACAGTTTGTTAAATTTGTTTAACGCATTACTTTCAATCTCACTATATGTTTGGAACTATATTAAGAAAAAAAGTCTCTGATGATAAATTAGCTAACGTGTTTATCAATGGTCTTTTTTCAACGATTGATAATGGGTTTCCAATTATTGCTGATTTTATAAATGAAGATCAGGCTTTCGTTCACTCACCAGGCATACAGCACAATCAAAGTTATGAGTTTTCCCTTGTCATTGTTGTTGGAAATTTATCTTTTTTAGAAAGTGCTTTTGAATCGGATCAAGCGGATCGTATAGAGCGTATCGTGTTTGAGAAGCTAGCAAGAATTTATGAGGTGTCGGTTGTAGAGTTTAAATATTTGATAAAAGACTACAAGTCGATGATGTGTCGACTCAATCATCCTTCGAGAAATATGGTCTATGCCATGTCGAAAGGGATTTTTGACAAATACATGTTGTACAATTTTCAGGATGAGTACTTCAAGCGGATGCAAGCACCAAATCCACTTTTTCTAAAACGTTTGGATGAAATTGTAGAGAATTTTGTTTGGGATTGGGATGTTTTCTTCAAGAAGTACAAGCTCAATTAAAGCGTTGCACAATTCGAGGGCGCTTGATTTGATAGTGAAAAGTCACCGATTGTCTATAATCGAGAGTGTTTGATTAGTTTCTGAGATAAACAACTTTTTTTGTTTCAAAAAAAGCTTCTGAATAAAAGTCTGGTATCTCAAAGTATTGAATTGCTTTTCTGACGGTCTCCATTTCTTCCTTTAAATTTCCTCCTTTGAGATATAAGATTCCGTTTCTAAATTCATTATTGTTTGTTTTTAGGAACTTTCCTTTGGTCCATTTTAGGAATTTAGGCATTGCAGTCACCGCGCGACTTACGATAAAGTCAAATTGACCATCGATATTCTCTGCACGTTCATGTATTCCTTGAAC
>Ga0233395_1000273_pt1 | contig 27665 bp, 44 predicted proteins | sample 27DmetaG_FD_186029 | JGI IMG/M metagenome (GOLD analysis project Ga0233395, IMG submission 186029) | Seawater microbial communities from Monterey Bay, California, United States - 27D | ecosystem: Environmental > Aquatic > Marine > Coastal | place: USA: California | collected 2016-10-12 | reverse complement strand
GTACATATAAAAATAAAGTTATTAACATTCTAAATTGGGGATTGTGAATAAAAAATAGAGATTTTAGACAAATTGTCACCCCATTTATTTGGTTTTTAGAAAAAAAAGACGTAGAGGAGCGGGACGGGTCAGACCTTTTCCCCCACTTTCTACCACTTTAGGAATATAGTCTAAACGTAAAAAATCCCTGATTCCACCGAGAAAAAAGGGATTTAATTACTGTTTTGTAGTTCTATAATAGTGTATAAAACTGAATAACTTTTTACGACAAATAGTCTAATAAAGTAGGGTTTTTAGGGTTAAAAACGGACATTTATTAGGGTTTTACTATAGTGGTAAATCCTTACCATCAGTAAGGTCATTTAGTTGTTGTGTAATAGATAAGTTAGATATATTAATATCATCATTAACTGTTAGTTTATCAGGATTCTCTATAAGTTCTTTTGTTATTACTTCTAAAGTTTCATTAATAAGCGACAGACCCTTTGAAAGATTATCTTCAACGAGTTTTAAGGTATTCTCATCCATACCGTCTTCTATTCTATCATCCAACATTTTAATTACGTATGTTGAGGAAAGTATTTCATCTGTTAGTTTTGTTACGTCCATTGTATTGTATCTAATTTTTATTATTTATACATTCTTATGTTTAAGGAATTCATATACTTCTTGTAGGTCATCACTTGCTACAATAATCTTAGCCTCTACCCAATCATCTAATTCTACACCTTCAGGGATTATATTCATAAGGTCGTCTATTATATCTTTTATTTTAGATAGACCCTTTAAAGACATATAACTTCCTTCTTGGTGTTCTTCATTAATGATTTCTACAGATTTCACTTTCTCTGTAATCATGTTTAGTTGTTCCTGTGTTACTTTAATATTTTTACTCATGTTCTTAAGGTGTGTGTATGTTGTTATTACTATTGATACACTCTACATATATTAAACATTTCTTAGAGTACATCTGTCTATAAATATACCTTATACAGATTCTTCTATGAAAGTCTCTTAAATGGGAGTATTAAGGTATTGACTGAGTCCCCCTTTGTGAGTGGGGGGGATGAAGTAAATATCCTTAATAATCACTGTATAAATATAATATATAGATTTGGATAAAACAATAGTAATATTAATCTTTTTGTGTGTGGCTAGTTAAACCCCCTTTATCCCCCTTTTGATTATCTGTCTTTGTGTGGCTAGTCTAAATCCCCTAATCCCCTTTACTACTACCACCGCTCTGTGTATCTTATAGTAAACAATTATATTATGGGAAGCAAATTCTTTGGAAACAAAAACGATAACAAGAACAATAAGAATAAATCATCTAATAAGATGAAACAGAATAATAATAAGAAGAATGGTGGTTCAGGTATTAAGAAAGCAGGTAGAGGTAAATAATACTCTATAACTTATATCTCTGACTGTGGCTGGTTTAAAATCCCCCTAACCCCCTTTGTGTTGTTAAGGTGTGGTATCCTCCTTTAAATCGTTTAATATGGGGGACCAATAGTCATTCTTAAAATTAGGAACAAGTTCTATTGTACCCATCTCAGTGTCTGATATTCTATCCGTCCATTCATTAACTTCTTTACTACTTATATCACCCATTGCAGAAATGTGATATACTCCCATACCCCATCTATATATCATAGTATACTTATCAGTACGACTCACATAGGTATCAGCTTTATTATCGAATGTAAGCCAACTATCTTCACCCTGAGCATCAATAAAAGGTCCGACTCTCTTTATAAAATTAGAACTATAACAATTACCGTTATTAACTGAACCATGAATCCCCTTATACTTATTGTGTGTGAATACATAATGACCTATATCTCTAAGGATATCTTTGTTTGGATGTTCCTTTACCCTTACACTTAATTCGTCCAATGCGTATGGTGATAATAAGTCATCATCATCTAATCTATAAATCCACGGATACTTACATTGTTTAAATCCCCATTCTAATTTTTTACCTACAGATGAGAAACGTTCTCTTATATTAATTATTCTTATGTTGGGATGATTATATACATACTCCACACCGTCAACGTCATTGATGATTACCATCTCAGTAGTCTCTTCGTGTCCCTCTATTTGTAATAGATAAGACTGTACCGCCTCCTCTAATAACTCTTTCCTCTTATATGTTAATGTTAATATAGATATCATACCCAAATAAATACCTGTAAAACAATAAACCCCTCGAGTGAGGGGTTATATTTAGTTAGGAGATTTAAGTCCTTCTACGTCTTTGTATTGTTCGTAAAACGTATCATACATTTTTACTATATCATCCTTATATTGAATATCCATGAACTCATTCTTACCTGGCAATGTTAAGTTAGAGTCTGTACGGTATCCTACCATCATATCCTTTAACTTCTTCTCAAAGTCTACCGCTCCTTTAGCTTGTAGTTTATTGTCTCTTACAACCTCTATAATGTCTAAAGTGTTTTGTCCCGCATATCTCTTCTCTCCGAATCTTCTTACAACATCATTCTTTGTGTAACCCACTTTTAACATATCCTCACCGTTCACTTTCATATGAACCAAATATACTGTGTGTTCCCCAAAGCAAGTATCCAATCTATTATATAAGTAATCTATAATCTTTGGGTATGTTGAGATGATTTCATTTATTACTTCTATCTTCTCTTCCTCATCCTGAGTTTTAGAATTCTCGTATCTATTATATAAACTAACATCTTCAACCTCAACAATATCTTTACTATCCACAGGTTTTAAGTGAGTAAAACCCAACTCCTCATTCAAATCTATATTATAGGCTTCCATCTTCCTAAACATCATCTGAGATAAAGTTTCATCCCCTAACTCTAAACTATCGTTATCATATAACTTAATACTATCCAATATAGATAACATACATGACGCCATATTATGTGTTTTTTCTTTACTCATCTTTGTTTAATTTACATTACCAACTTAACTAACTCTCTTATAATCCATATCGTCATCCATATGACTGACATAACCGTATACCCAATAAGGAATATAACTTTCCATCTAAATTTACGCATCGTTACGTAAACATTAACACTAAAAATACAGTGACCACCATAAGATTAATCAATGTATATATTTCTTCTTCGTTTAACTTTCTCATATGTCTAATCTATATTACCTAAGATGAACGCTATCATTTTCTTTTTAATGTCGATTGATGTCTTCCTGTTATAATACTTCTCAATCCTCACTAAGTCTTTCGCCAAATCTTCTAAAAATGGTTTTTCGGGTGTTCTTTCAAGTTCTTCGTGTTCCGAATATCTTCCTGTTGTTCTCATTGTCTTATCTTATATTAAGTGTGCAGGTAACATTTTAACATTGTTAACCGCACGTTAGTTTTAACTTTATATTATAAATTACTACTCATACGTAATTGGTCCGCATATATCTTTTCGGGGGCAGGGTACTTACAATCTATCTTATGAAAGATATAGTCACCCTTTAACATACCTTCTTGATACCTATTCATACCTTTTTCCATATGTTTAGCAAAGTATTCTGCCTTTTCATTATCAGGAAAAATAAAGATTGTTTCCCATTTAGTAAAAGAGGCATCATCCATCATTCTAAACCCATTCCATTTAGTTTCAATAACAATATTATGTTTATTGATAATAGGTGGAGTATCATTCTCTTCTCCCACAATATTCATATTATATAAGCTCATAACTATTTTATTTTAAATCTCTATTACATTACCATTAGATGTTAACTTACCTCTCTTACCGTCAGTCACTGTTGTTGCGTTTGAGAATATAGTTTCCAATCCGTATAACTTTCTTATTCCCGTATTAACAATGTCTCTAGCATTATGTATATGTCCGAACAATACTAATTTAGGTTTTACTTCTTTTACTCTGTTGAGTAATGACTTATCACCACAATACTCTAAACAACCATTACGGTCCTCAGCTAAATCTAATATCCCTTTAGGTGGTCCATGCGTAACTATAACATCAACATCGTCATCTATCGCCATACCCCACACTCTTTCTAACTTATGTCTCGCCTTCATAAAAGCCCATTGACCGAACTGTGGTGTGTGTGGTGAACCAAATATTTTTATACCATCTAAAACAATAGACTCATTCTCTAAATAAGTTATACCGTTATCCGTAAAATCGTTACCCATTATAAGACCTTTTTCAATCGAAGTGTCGTGGTTACCCGCAACATAAATCTTAGTTGGGATGTCAACACCACTAAACCAATCGATGAAATCTCTCACCTCTGATTCGTTGTTATACGGGTCTCTGTAATTACTACAATCCCCACTATGTATAACAACATCAATACCTTCAGGTATCACAAGACTTTTGTGACTACCGTGTGTGTCTGATATATGCCAAATTTTCATAATATTTAATTTTAAAAGTTACCTTCAGCAACCTGTAAACATGAGATACCATTGTCTCTCCACATCTTCACTACTTTGTCTCTATCATCAAAGACACATAATACATCGTCAGTATTAGGGAATAATTGGTCTAACCATAACTTCTTTAATTGGTCGTCAGGCATAAACTTAAAATCTTTACCAGTTGGTCTCATCTTCAATACATCAAAAGGTACATCAAATTGTTTTAACCATTCACGAGTAGCGTCTTTAGTTACCTTACTTCTACCACTTAAGATTACAATCCTATGACCCGACTCCTTTAATAGTCTTGCCATTGTAATCACAGGTCTGTTTGGTATGTCTAATGAAATATTCTTTGGGTCAAAGAAAATGTCCCAATCCATCTTTCCGTTCTCTTTTATTGAAATCACTCTACGAGTCTCAATGTCCGCAAGGGTTCCGTCTAAATCAAAAATTACTGTCTTCATATTACTCTATTTTATAGAATACAAAGATAAAATTTTATTTCTTAATAAACAAAAAAAACCCATCATTTCTGATGAGTTTTGTATATTAACTGTCCCAAAAAAAGAACACCTATTTATCCCACCCACGTAATGGGTGATGAACTCATTTTACCACATATTTTATTTTTTAATAAATAAGAATTCCCAATACTATTTTTTCTTTTGGTCTGTAATGGTTTTAAAGAAGTCAAATTTATCAAACCATTTTTTGTGGTGAATTCTATTTTAACCTTACCGCTTTTTATGTTTTCGATAAAATCGAAATTAATACCTCTTTCTGATTCATAACCTTTTTTATATATTTCATGTCTTTTTGATTTACTTATGACATCATTTACATCTAAAATAAAATTATGAGCCGAATCCTTTTCCACATTAATAATCTCTTCATCAACAGATGTTAAATTAAGTTTTATGGGACTAAAATTTACATTAACACCAAAAACATTAGGGTCAATAGTTATAGTAACATCCACCTTTGCTGCATTGCGATGCCCCCCTCTATTACCATTTAAATTAGGTAACCATATATTCCCAACCTTATCAAACCCTTCAAAATCTTTATACGTTGGTAATATTTCCCCATCCATAACCATCTCACTTTCATCAATCGGTTTAGTGGTACACCAATAAAATCCTTTTTCGCTATCATTGGTTATGTAGTTATAAACCCCCTTAGAAGCATATGTTGTCACACCTAACACATCTGAAGCTTTCTTTAACGTGTATAGGTCATTGGCTCCGTGACAAGCGGTAAAAAAAACGATAGTATTTTGAGATATTAACGGCTTGAAGGAGTTCAAAAAACTCACATTAAATCTGTAATTTGTACCTTCTTGAGTCATTAATAACACTCCTGTTTTACCGTGAGAACCAATAACAAATTCATCCGCCTTAACTCCTTTAGAAACAAGGGTTTTGCAATATCTTATGGCATCATTCAATGACGAGTAAGCACCAGTAACAACTCCCAATGCTTTCATAAGGTCAACCGCCGTAGTTTCCCAACCACTTTTTGGGAAAATCAGACTAATCTTTTTTGGGCCTCTTTTGAAATTGCCTAAGGCGATTTTCATAAGATATTTCGACGCGTCCACAGGACTCGGCAGTTTACCAATAATCGATGAAACCTTATTCCATGTTAATTGTTCAGTAATGACATCTAGTAGTACATCTTTAATTAATATTTTCATAATATCACTATGCTTTAGTTATAAATATGAAGGATTTACATTCTAACAATAAAACCTTTTAGTTGTTTTATTCGTCGCTAGAAATAGTAACGAAATTAGGATAGACCGATTCATAATAGAAATCCACAGATTCTTTACTTATTGTTGAGTGACCTCCCATATCAATCTCTATCCATTCAAGTTGATTAGTTTCACTGTTCAATTTTTTTAGAAAGTAATTATCCCCTTCCCTTTTTCTGTATTCTGACATACTAATTTCTTCTTCTTGTCGAATTAGAATTATTAGTTGGTCTTCTACTATTTGTAGTTGTAGTATTAGTTCTAACAGGTCTACTATTATTATATGTCGGCCTCGTATTAGTTCTAACAGGTCTACTGTTATTATATGTTGGTCTTGTGTTATTGTTTCTAATCACTGGCCTTGTATTATTCCTAGGTCTTGTATTATTGTTTCTAATCACAGGAACTACTGGCTTCTCTCTAATAACTCTTCTCGGTTTTGTGGTATTGTTATTAATTGGTGTAGTATTAGTTCTAATAACTCTCCTCGGTTTTGTAGTTCTTTTAGTAGATTCTATCATAGCAGCGTGTGCTCTACTATTTCTTGTAGTTGTAGTTCCTCTTCGACCATTAACGTATGCCCTATTAAACATACCTCGTCTTCCGTACCAATTATTCTGCCCATAATAGTTGTTCCATCCGTAATAGTTATTCCAACCATTACCGTAATATCCGTTATAACCCCATCCATGATTATTCCAACCATAGTGGATTCCATAACCCCATCTATCATATCCAAATGGTGACCATCTATGTGGTGAACCCCAAGAATTCCAACCTGTATAACCCCAAGCCCAATCATTCCACATTTGGTCTCTATTCCAATAATAGTTATTCCATCTAGAGTCGTATTGTCTTCCTAGTAATCTATTATTCCAATCAAACGACCTCGGTTGACTTAAAGCATATCGTGCAAAATCTAATCTAAAACCTATATCTGTTCTTAGTTTATTTCTAAATTGAAATTCACTTAACGTGTCTATTACAATCTCATAATTCTCATCACCTCCATATATCGGGTCATGATTTAATGTTGAGATAGTATATGTGGTTCCACAAGATGTTAGTAATAATACAGTTAATAATGTTAGTAGGTTCTTCATAGTTTTTTATTTTCTTTTTTTCGTTAACAATTCTTTTCTTTCTGTCAATATTTTAATCATTTTATCAATCTTATCAATATTTGTTTCATATATGATACTCTCATTAACCGTACCATCTTTTTTTTCTTTACTGTCTTCCACTAAAATAATTCGGTCAATTATACTTTCTGAATCCCATGTGTCTATGATATCTTTACGGTCAAATGTACCATAGTCGAATATAGCATCCATTTTCGTAAGATAGTCAGTCTCAACCTTAAATGGTGGGACCGCACCATCGTTTATAACCTCTAAATACTCTAAACTGTATGACTCCAGATACATATAATACAAATCCGCAGTTGCCTGAGAATACCTCTCTTCACCTTCGATTTTATATGTCTCTAACGTTGGTTGAATATACTTACCATAATCTTGGTCACCACCCAACAACAAATCAAGGTTTTCTGTAATAAACCCATAAATGTACGATTGGACTAAATCTGAATCGTATTTTAAACCCAAATACTTAACCTTCTTAATCGGAAACTCATCAATCGTTCCCCAATCATTAAAGTCGTATCCACTATTATTTAATAAAAAAGAAACTAAATTCTTATTACTTATATTAACCATCCTCTTTTGTTTTATAATAAATAGTTAAATTTAAGGATTATCCCAATATTTCCCCAATACCATCTTAGTTTTATTTGTAATACTTTCTTTACCTTCATCCACATATTTTGATATTGGTATAATTCTAAAGTCGACGCTTATTCTCGCCTTTCCAGTATCGTTTATCTTATTACCGTGTTTTAACGTAGCACCATTCCAATACCAAAACTCACCATACTTCGCTTCCATTGGTGAGTAATCCTCTTTCCCCTCTTCAGATTCTACCCAAACAGTGTTATTACCAATCGCATTGGTTAGTGGTAAAAAGAAGTTCCTTTCGTGAACTGAATGACTATAATCACTGTCTTTGTGATACGCAGCAACGGCTAAGTTGTTTGGTTGTTGTACCCTAAACGTAGGTATTTTTTGGAAGTATATTGGCTCTCCTACAATATCAACGACAACTTCCTTAATGAAACGTCTGTATATTGAATACCATTCTGTCGTACTAACATTATCATAAAAGTGTTTATGATAAACAGTTTTTTGGTCTGTCTTTACATCATCTAACACACCATACTCCGTTGAATCAACCCATTCAGAATGTATTTCATCTAAATTTGTTATGTTATATAATTTTTGTATTTCTTTAGCGAAATCGTAATTATTCGTATCGTAATTAAATTTTTCCATCTACTTCCATTTTTTAATAGCATCGACGATATACTCTCTGTCTTCAGGTGTTACCCACCAACCAACAGGTATTGATACTACATTACCAATCGTATCATCTAAATTAGGTAATTCAGTTTTGAACTCACTCATACAACTGTGTTTATCATTTCTTTCGTGAACCTGAGAAACCATTATACCACAATTCTCCATATACTTATAGAACGAAGGTCTATCATCAACTAACATAGTATAAATCCAAAATGCCGAATCAAACCCTTCCTCTCTCTTAAGTAACGTAACTCCTTTAACACCTTTCAAATGTGTGTCATAGTACAACGCATTGTTCTGATGAGTATCAACGATAGTTTCTAAGTGTTTAAAGTTCTCAATCCCAATAGCAGCACAAACATCATTCATATGAAATTTAAAACCCCACTCTTCAATATCCGCCTCACATCTAAAATCGGTCCTACCCTTTGGGTTCCTATCTATCCCATACCACCTAAGTAATTTAGCCCTTTCTGTCGTTTCTTTAGTTGGACAATATAACAAACCTCCATCAACAGATGTAATATGTTTAATCGCTTGAAAAGAATTCATTACAAAGTTTCCGTGATTACCTAAAAACTTACCTTTGTATTTAGTACCCATAGAATGAGCGGCGTCTTCAATTAATATTGGAGACCATCCGTGTTTTTCTTTAAACCGTTTTTGTATCTCTTTAATCTCGTCTAAGTCTAAAGGATATCCACCCCAATGAACACCCATAATTGCCTTTGTCTTTGGAGTCATCTTTCTCTCCAAATCTTCTAAATCCATATTAAGTGTTGTTGGGTCTATGTCCACCCATTTAATCTTTAACCCATTAGCAACAATAGGCCAATTAGATGCCGTACACGTCAATGGTGTTGCTAAAACCTCATCTCCGTTTTCAATTCCCGGCCATTCCTCATTTGATTTCTTTAATAAGTGTAGGGATAAATGTAATGCCGATGTACCTGAGTTAGTTGTTACGATATTGTCGGTCCCAAAATACTTTGATAGGTCAGACTCAAACTCTTCAACCTTTGGTCCTTGCCCAATATATCCACTATCCAAGACCTCACCCACCTTACTTTTAACTGTTGGTGACATAAACACCTTAAACAGTGGTATAATATCCTTACTTTTCATCATCTCTTTTCTTTAATCACATATCGTCTCCACAATGTTGTGAACTTACAATTCGGTTCCTTACAAGCATATCTCTCACCCATAACCAAACATACCGAAAATATCAAGGCGAATATAGCGTAACAAAATAACGCCATCCATATAATTTTTAAGTTATCCATAATATGAAATATACATAAAAACTATTGATAAGTAAAACATAACACTTATCTTTGTAATATAAAATATTATCTATGGTTATATGTGAATTACATTCAGGAGAAACAGTATTAATCAATACTAAAAATATAAATTACTGCGTTGAAGGTAGATTACCTCATCACGGAGACACTAAGTTAGTGAAAGTAGTATTTGTAGATGGTACAGATAAGTGGTTAAAACACTCACTACCCGAATTGGTTGATTTATTTACTACTGTATCCTCTTAATATTCTAACATCATATAACCCCACACCATACTTATCGTATAAATCTCTATTAAAATAATCCTGCAGACATTGTCTTACTTCTTGCATTATTTCATACCCTGTACCTGGTGAATACCCTAATACTTCGTCAAACATTTCTTCAGTGTTGATTAAATGTTCAAAGTCACCGCTAGTTCCGTCAAATAAACTAAATTCAGAGTCTTCAGATAATTCAAGATTGATAAATAAATCACATGTAGATTCTGACACATCATCTGTCCACATTGAAAGATAATTAAACTTTAACGAATATCCCCCACACTCATAAGACAACTCACCATTACGATATAATCTCTCACATTCTTCTTCAATAAGTTTAACGACATTTTCCATCCCTCCGTGGTATTCAATCAAATAATCCTCATATTCAAGGTTAGTCCCATTTTTATTTGTAACCCCTAAATATTTCAAATTCTTTAGTGATGGACCCATAGTATCGAACAACTTATAAATCTTTTCTTTATCGTCTAAACTTTCCGATATGACATTATCTTTTTTACTTACCTTAGTTTTAACAGTATTTAAGTCACCAATAAAAACCTTTGGGTTCATTCCCATCGATGCCGCAGTACACAATCTAGTATTACCTGAAACAACATGATACCTATTACCAAACTTAACAATCATTGGTCTTTCATATTCATCATTAGCTAATTTTAACTTTAACTTATAAGGATTACTTTTGTTGTAGTGTTTTGAAATCATAAGGACTTTGAAGAACTCACCTTTAGATATTTTGTTAGACTCCGTATTTTCTAACTTAGCCCATAATTCATCGTTTAATGTTGTTTCCTCACTTTTCTTAAGTGATTGTTTTACATCATCAACAGAAACTGAAAAGTTTTCATGCCGAGTTAGGTATTGAGATACTCTTTTTACTTCGTCCATTTCACCCTTAACGTTGGGTTTAAATTGTGTTTTACTCTCCATTATAATAAATATGTTATTTTTTAGATACCAACCAATTAAGTATTGTTTTTGTGTTTTGTGTTAATGATGTTACTATACCACCCAACTCATCATTTTTAATATGTAATTTATATTTCTTTTTAATCTGACTTTGACAGTATTCTAATAATAATTCAGTGGTTTCTTTTCCTGGCCGAATGTAAAATTTACGATACATATCATACACATAATCTAACACATTTGTTTGGTATAAGTCAAATAAAAAATCGTCTTTATGTGTAAATTCATGTAACTTATCATAGTTTTCCTTCTCATAATACAGATATTTATTATCTATTTTTATACAGGATAACTTACTGACAATAAAATAATCACACATAAACTTAAGACCTCTTTCACTTAACCCCATAATCTCTCCAAAACTTAATCTTATCACCAATAACCTCTTTGGCTTTCTCAACCGATGGTTTATATATGTCATACAAAACCTCATAAGTTTTAGGGTCAATGTTTTTTAAGTATTTCTTTTCAGATGTGTTTGTAACCATAAAAGGTAGTTCTTCATGTTCTACCCCCAAGTATCGGAATAAGTCTCTTAAAACCTTACTACGATTCTTTTTGAAGTCTTCTGTGACGATATAGAAACAGTTATCCCCAAACACTTCTTGAATATTACCAATTAGATTATCATAACGACCTAATTGTATCTTATTCATTGAACTCATTCTATTGGGTTGGTGTTCTGTTAGGAAATCATATCTCTCCAATTGGAATTCTAAAAACTCTTGAAATGTCGTATTATGATTTATCTCCTCAAGTACACTATCATAATAATTTTTATTGTAGGTTGAATAATCATTATTATATTTAGACATCACAACAGAATACATAAAACTCCACCACGATAAAAACTTATCAATCGGGTCTCTCATCATAAAGATTATCTTAACATCGTCACCACAATATCTTTTTATCGCCTGTAAATATAACTTATCGTTAACATGAGTGACACTCTTGTCACATATTATTTTATGTTCTGATGTAGTATGAGCAAATGTCTTACCGCTAAGCGTACTAATATCCTCATTAAAAAAATGTCGGCTAAAGAAGTGAGATTCGTAAGGTAGACCATAAATCTGACTATGGTCATTAAGTATTTTTTGTAAAGTTGAGGTCCCTGATTTTGAACCACCAACAATAAAAGTATTAGGTAAACCCATTTTAATATCTTATTTTAACAAAGATATACTTTTATCAAGTTTTTGTGAAGTGTTTTCTAATTGTTCTCTAATGATTTTTGTTTGGTCAGTTGATGAAGACTTTAAGTAACTGACTGTCTGAGTTTTGAGGTGACAATGACTCTTGGTTTCCTTTTTGGATACCATTAAGATGGTCATTGTTAGTAAAAATAACGTAAATAACCTAGCTATGTTATTATTTGTTTTCAAGTTTTTCTAAGATAAGGTCTACTTTACCGTCCACCTTCTGTACATCTCTTTTGATGTAATTCAATTCAATCTGTAACGCCTCAGGATTAACTTTCTCAAGTTTTTGTTCCATCCTTGTCACTTTATCCTGTAATAATTCAGTCTGTGTTGCCATATTGTAATATAACCCAACTGCTGATATAACGAATATCGTAATTGTTACGTAATCTTTGATTGATAATTTAGGTGCCGTCATAATTTCTTTTTCTTACATTAATAAATAGTCTGAATTTAGTGAAACTACAAAGTTAGTTTACAATTTTTTCGGACATTATTAATTTATTTTGTTTAAGAGATATAAAACCTTTAATAAACTTTTTAAAAGTTTTTATTCCCTTTATCTATAAATAGTTTGTCGCATAAAAAAACCTCTGTATTTTTTCTAAAAAGAATATATACAGAGGTTGAGGAAAATAGTGTACGCTGAGACTATGCGTCTATGGGATTCATCTTTAGGTGGATTACCTCAATAGTGAGTTGCCATCCTGTCCACTATGCTCTCACATAGTATTGAATCAGTGTCGGTTTTTTAAGTATACCACTCTTATCGTTGAGAACTACTCAATTATTACTCTGCGATATAGAAACTTGCGGTCTCTCTAAGGGATTGCAATCCCACTATACATTTTATAACTGACATTCGATGACTTGCGGTCTATCAAATGACTTCATTAGTCGTGTGACTTGAAGTATTAGACACCTTTCGTTGTCAACGCCCGAAGAACTTTTGCTCATCTCTATGTTTAGATTATAATCTGACGTTAAGTCAGTTATTAAGCATTTGCGGAAGAATGAAAGATGTGCTTCGGGAGAAGTTTCGTTCCGTTTGGGAACAAAATGCTTCACAACTTTCTGTAAGTCTGTCAACTCACGGTATTTCAGGACTACGTAGACTTTAACGTCTCGGAAACCCCTCATACTGGTACCCAGCCCTACTACACCTGACAGGGTGTGTCGAACCGTCACCTGTAACTTTTCCTATTGATGTCACCATCTCAACTCTGATATTCCACGGACTCAGAATAACTTACATCCCCCAGCAGTTGCCCTCGGGACCTAAGTCGTAGTTACTTTGTTTAGTTGTCAGTCGTGATGACTGCGAACGTTCATAAGATGCAACTCTTATTTCAGTCCCTTTATTCTCGTTACCGAGGTTATCTAACGACGCTAAACCGCCGCTTTGATTTAAACTCTTTATACTTTTTAGACAGGGATTAATCTACCAAAAAAAATTTAAGTTGTTGAGTTTAAATTCAACATTTACCATAATTTTAAAGAACTTGTCTTATTTCTTATTGACTATACAAATATATAACTTTTATTTTAATGGGTCAACACCCTTAGTTAAAAATGTTATATTTTTTTTGTCAGTAAATAAAGAACATACACTCTAATAAGAAGTCTTATTGTTTGTGAGTACAAATATAAGAATAATTATTTTAAGTTTGTGGTTAAGTTTATAAATATATTAAATATTTAAAAAATCACTCAACCGTCACACTTTTCGCTAAATTTCTTGGTTTATCTACGTTTTTACCATTAAGAGACGCGATTTTGTAGGAAAGTAGTTGTAGTGGTATCACCGTCAATAACGGGGATATATACTCATTTACTTCATCTACATAAATCACATCATCAGCAATTTTTTTAATTACCTCATCACCTTTATTACATATAACGATGACCTTACCTTTACGTGCCTTAACTTCTTGAATATTGGAAAGTACTTTGTCGTAATGTGGACCTGTTGTTGCGATAAAAATACTGGGACATTTGTCATCTATCAACGCTATCGGTCCATGTTTCATTTCACCTGCAGGATATCCTTCAGCATGAATGTACGAAATCTCTTTAAGTTTAAGTGCTCCCTCCAATGCGGTTGGGAAGTTAATCCCTCTACCCATAAATAAGAAGTCCTCATAGTCCTTATACTTTTCAGCGATTTTAAAAATCTCTTCCTTATTACTTAACACCTTTTTTATCTTCTTAGGAATATACCTAAGTGACTGTTTGATGTCATAAAAGTTATGGTCCGTGATGTTGTTTAATTGTTTCGCCAATTTTAAAGCCAATAACATAAAGGCAGTTACCTGTCCTGTGTAGGCTTTTGTTGACGCAACACCTATTTCAACACCTGAATGTGTGTAAATACCAGCATCAACCATTCGTGCGATTGATGAACCAACGACATTCACCACACCAAATAATGTGGCTCCTTTCTCTCTAGCCATCTCCAACGCAGCTTTGGTGTCAGCAGTTTCACCTGATTGTGAGATAGCGATAACCACATCACCCTGACGGATAATTGGATTACGATATCTGAATTCAGATGCGTAGTCAACCTCAACAGGTATTCGAGTGAGATTCTCAATCAAATACTTACCGATAAGACCTGCGTGCCAACTTGTCCCACATGCTACGATAAAGATTCTTTGTGCCCTTAATAGACTTGGTAAGACACTTTCAGTACCTCCCATCATTAGTGGTTCTTCCCCATCGGTCAAACGTCCTCTCAAACAGTTCCAAATAGTCTCTGGTTGTTCTGAAATTTCTTTTAACATAAAGGAGTCGTATCCACCCTTTTCAATTGTTTCAAGGTCTAAATCAACTTTCTCAATAATAGGGTCAACACCTTTATTATCCATGTCTACCATATTCAAACCATCTTTGGTGATAACACCAATCTGATTATCCTCAACATAAACAATATCTTTAGTGTATTCAACAATAGGTGTGGCATCAGATGCGACTACAAAATAGTCCTCTCCTATACCGATAGCCATTGGAGAACTCTTTCTCGCAGTAACCATCTTATCACTACCACTTTCAATCACTAAGATTGCGTAAGCACCTACTACTTCTTTCAATGAGATACGTACGGCATCTTCTAATGAACATTTACATTCTTTACGAATATATTCAATCCAATTAACCAACACCTCAGTATCTGTGTCTGAATGAAAAGTATAACCTTCTTCTTCTAATTTAGTCTTTAAGGTTTCATAGTTCTCTATGATTCCATTATGTACCAAACCAATAGTACCATCGTTGGATAAGTGTGGGTGAGCATTTCTTTCCTCAGGTGCTCCGTGAGTTGCCCATCGAGTGTGACCAATAGCAATTGTCGATTCTTTATCAGTAACTTTCTTACCTAAAGCATCAACTAATTCACTGACCCCACCAACAGACCTTGTAACATCAATTCCGTTTTCACCATGATGTATCGCAATACCTGAAGAATCATATCCTCTATACTCCAAACGGAATAACCCTTTAATTACTACATCAATAGGGTTTTCTTTACCAACATATCCTACAATACCACACATTTAGTTTAGTTTTTTTTTAATTTATTATAACTCTGGATACACATTGTTTAAAGCCTCCAACTTATCTTTAGCCGACGCCAATTGGTCAACTAAATTATCCAACTCTTCAGTATGTTGTGGATGCTCTCCAATAGCAACAGGGTTATTAAAATAAATAGACAGTCTAGCAGTTGCATCAGCAATGTCAGACTCATACTTTTTAATCAATGATTGATTTAATAATTCTTTTGTTGTCATAATTCTATTTTTATTCTTTATATTATTTTAATAATGTAGTTTTTTTATCTAACACTTTCAAGCTCTGAATATACATTTTTATTACAGACTCCACATCGTCTTTATGAGCCATCTCTACTGTGGTGTGCATATATTTTAAAGGTGTTGCGATAATAGCAGTTGGTATACCTCCGTCAGCTAAAAAGAATCCCATTGTGTCATTACCATACGAACCAATAGTTAGTTGATACTTAATATCATTTTCATCACCACACTCTCTAAACATCTCAATTAACTGTCTATGGTTTTGTGCAGTGTGTTCAATAGCACATCCATTACCACCAATAGTCTCACAATCTTTCTTAACATTATACATTGGAGACTTTGTTATGTGACATACATCAGTAACCAAAGCAACATCAGGTTTTATTCGATTTGCTATCATACGTGCCCCATATAGACCAACCTCTTCCTGCACCGAGTTTACAATATAAAGGTCGTAAGGTAATTTAATCTTCTGTTCCACCAATCTACGTGTTACCTCAGCAATTATATAACCACCAATCTTATTGTCTAATGCTTTACCAACATAATAATCACCCATCTCGAATAATCTATCATCAAAGGTTACAATATTTCCAACCTCAATACCCATCTCACTAGCCTCGTCCTTAGAGTGAGCAGCAACATCAATAAAGATATTATCCAATGAAGGAGCTTGTTCTTTACCTTTTCTAACGTGAACCGCAGGCCAACCAAACACTCCTTTAATCCGACCATTCTTTCTGGTATGGATGACCACAGTCTTTGAAGGTGCAATCTGTTGGTCTGAACCACCATGACGAACCACATAAACATATCCGTCAGAATCAATGTGAGATATCATCCATGATATTTCATCACAATGAGCCTCAATCACCACCTTCTTAGCATTTTTAACACCACTCTTTATCACACCGTAGGCAGTACCGTAATGGTCGTGATGTATTTCATCAACATACTTATACAGATAATCTGTCCACACTTTTTGACCTTCACTTTCCTGAGCCACAGGTGAATACGCATTTAAGTACTCATACAAAAATTCTTTACTTACCATAAATCACTTGATATTAAGTCGAACATTGGTCCTAACTCCCCATAGTATCCCCCTACTATATTATAACTGTAAAACTCTGAAGCCTCTTCATAACTCATACCATCTCTTTCCATAAGTTTTTTAAGTACTTTCTCTCTGTTATATACAATATGTCTACCGTGAAAAGATTCTACAACAGAAGTTATACAATCATCAAACCCATCTATCATGATACTTTCATCTGATGTGTTTTCCATAACCATTCCTTTGTGACTAAATGACATAATCGACTATTTATTATTATACTTTAATATGAAAATACAAATCAATAATATCGAATTACCTGTTACCATTTGTGCAACACCTGAAAAAATACAAAAGGGTATTCAAGGGTTAGACACATTAAACGGTGAAGGGTATCTTTTCTTCCTATCTGAAGGTCCTCATTCTTTTTGGATGAAAGACTGTAAGATTCCAATCGATATTATATATCTTCAACAAGGTAAAATTAATGAAATTTATAATGACTGTCAACCATGTGACGAAGAAATGTGTGAACACTATAAAGGTACTGGTGATATGGTGTTAGAAGTTGACTCAGGGTTTTGTGAAAAAAACGGCATAAAAAAAGGAGAATCGATTAAAATTCTCCCTTAATATTTTATTTATCTTACTCGTCACAAGTCCCATATAACGAACTATCAGTATAAATTTCACCTTGACTAAGCTCCCCATTTGGTCCGTTATAATAATGTTTTGTACCAATAGGTATAATGGATTGTACAACACCTGAAAGTATTGTAATAATAGTATAACCTGCATATCCCTGAATATTAGCAACTCTATAACCTGAAGTATTTACCATCGCTTGGTTTTGCCAATTATAAATCATGGTACCTACTTGGAATGTTCCAAAGTATTTTTTAGCCGACCCACCACTATTAGTACTCGCGTTAGTCATCAAAAACTCAACCGCATCACAATACGCATCCTCTTTAGTCGCGTTTTGATTGAAATAATAGGTCACAGTACCATTAACATATCCGACATTTATTTCACTGAATTGGTTAGGTGGTTGATTAGCATATGTCGTTGTTGTAGTAACTTGAGCACTAGTCGTTGTGGTAGTTGTTGTTGGTGCCACAGTAGTTGTCGTAGTAACATCTCCGTCATAATATGACGCACTACTATAACCTGTTATTACAATAGTATCCCCACATTTCTTAAATAACGTAATGGTATCTCCATTTATAGAACCACCAACAATTGTATCACAATTTTGATACGAGTGAAGAGATTGACTATATCTTGTAGGATATACATACGTTGGTTCAGTATCATTAATAGAGATAGTATCACCACCATTTTTAGTTAATATTAAATCATCACCTACGAAACCACCCGACACTATTGTGTCTGAATTTTGATTCACAGATATTTGATTAGCGGTATATACATTGGTTTGTGCCGTTTGACCTACTGAAACCTCTATCGAATCACCTTCAGAATTCTTTAAAAATAAAACCCCATTGTTGAAGTAACCTCCAACGATGTGACCGTTTACTTGGTTTTCATTAACTTTACCCATCGTTTATTCTATTTTGTAAAAAGGAAATTAACAGAAAGAATAATTAAACCTGATAATAATAATTTCATTATCGGGTCATTCTCTCCACTAACCACCTCAGTATTAGTTTTATTATTGTCTTTGGTTGATGCCTTTGTTGTACCACACCCAAAGATTAAGATACTCACTAACAGTACTGATATTAATTTCTTCTTCATCTTATTTCTTCATTTTTAAATCACCAACAATTGTTTTAAATTGTGATTCAGTAATCTTATATGTTTTATTACTCTCCTCTATTTGAGAGTCTTTAATCTTATCTTTTAATTTTTGTACCATTTTCATCTGTACATTCTTCACTAAAGAAACGTATGGTGTTTCACCACTTTTCTTACTTTTAGGTCTATAACCGTAACTTGGTCTCTTAGCTCTCTTAAAGTATTGTAAACCTGAAATGTTTGTAATACATTTATGTCCACCTGAATTTCTTTCAATAATTTTCATTAGTGGAATACCAATCTTATCTAACATCTCAAATTGTTTGTCAGATAATTCATTAGATGGTTTACTCATAATATTTTCAATAATCTTTAAAAGACTATCTTGTTGGTTTGTAAGTTCTTCGTCAGCATATAACGCCTTTAAATCAGAAAAAGTAAAACCTATTGGATTTTTAATCTTATCAACTTTGTTTCCTTCAGAAACGTGTTTGATAGTCGATAATGGTACCACGTAATTCTCACCCCATGGTTTCATCTCATTAATTAACTCACCAGCAATCGCTCCTAAGTCAACACCTTTCAATGCTCTCGTCTCTTTAAATGGATTACACGATGCTTGTACTAATCCCATTGGCCATGCAATTACTAAGAAGTCAGCTTCAGGATAATTTTTAAACGGAGTATATCTATCATACGAACCAGGTTTAAACATTGAACCTCCACCGTATTGAATAATAATACCGTCCTCGTATCTTACGTTTGGATTTGATTTTTGTTTCTCAACATAATCTTCGTGATTAGACATCATATCTTCAGGTGACGCATAACCGTTAATCTTCGCTAACTCACGTATCTTTAAATAAATGTTAACCATTGATGGTGTACATTGTAAAACTAATTGTTCTAAGAAACTTGGTTTGTTTTTGTACGCCAATAATAATTTATTTACAACCAATCCAAATAACATTTTATTCTCACCCGCACTTTTAGTTGGGTCCACTTCCTTAACGAAGTTTGTTACTTGGTCTGGTGTGATACCATATTGTTTATAGTTAGCCGAATCGACTGTTGAGATAATTGTAATATCTTCATTTGGAAAAATATCCGATGGAGATAGTATTTGTGACATTGATTCAACATTAGAACGAGCAGACCTAAATGACTTTGATTTAGTATCATCAGCACCCGCTTGTGAATCGTGATGGTCAGTGTGTATCTTAAAAATTGGTTTACCGTGAGCAAAATCAACTAACACTGGCATGATATCACCCTCTGCCATTGGTTTTTGTATTGTGAATTCTTTATCACCATATTGGATAATCTCAGCATCTACAACTTGAATACCGTTTCTTACCAAATAATCTTTCATACCGATAGCGGTAGCAACTCCATCCAAATCTTGGTGGAAAAATATCTTAGCCTTCTGATATCTTTCAGCTAATTTTTTTATATCACGAAGTCCACCTTCGTTTAATACTTTCTTAGACATATTATTAGTTTTATTATAAATAGTTTAATTCTGAATAAATACGAACTTTATCCTTAAATAACCGCTCTTCCTTTCATGTTTTCCCAATCTCTATCATTACGAACTTCATCATTAGTCCTTTGTGTCGCTAGTAAAACATTATTAGTGGTATTCATCTGTTTAGTTAAGTGAAGTAATGCAGACAAATCTTTAGGGAAACAGTGACCACCAAAACCAAAGTCACCGTCAGGTCCTGGTACATTCCAATGTGAAAGTCCTAACCTGTCGTCTAATGTCGCGTACTCAACCACCTTATCATAATCAATATTAAGATTGTTACATAGTTGATATATTTCATTTGCGAATGAAACTTTAACAGATAGAAAAGTATTTGTTAAATATTTTACCATCTCAGCATGTGTGGAATCAGTTTTGATTATGTGTGCTTTAGGAAACACTTTTGAAAATATCGTTTTTAAGTTTGTAGTTGCAGGTCTTACCCCACCTAATATAATTCTATCTTGGTTTTCGTAATCAGAAACCGCATTAGCTTCTGTTAGGAATTCAGGATTAAATACAATATTTAATGACTCGTATTTTCTATTCCATTTTTCAGTGGTACCGGGAGTTATTGTCGACTTAATAACCACAGTTTTAATAACCTCTTGGTTATCTGCAATCAAATCTAAATTAGACAACTCCGTCTCAATAATATCAACATTACAACTACCATTTTTATTCATTGGTGTTGGTAAACATAAAAACACATACGGTTGTGATATCACATCACTTTTAGTACTAGTCGCCTTAGACTCATCTAAGTCATACGTAAATACGTCATAATAATTTTTAAACTTTTGGTACACTGCATTACCGACAAATCCTTGTCCTATAATTCCTATCATTATAAATTGTTTATGTAATCTTTAAGTTTATCAGTTGGGTTCCAATTAAGTATCTCCAACGCCTCATTCTTCTCTCTTAATGTTACTCGATAGTTCCCATCTTGGTCGGGAACGTATACAGAATCAACGTTAAACTTTTGTTTAAATAGTTGATACACTTCGTTGATTGAATAGTTTTCTCCTGTCCCTAATTCCCAAGCATCATCAACAGTTTCTTTAGTGTTCATTACCTTAATCAACGCATCGACAATATCATCGATGTGTGTGAAATCTCTTCTTTGTTCACCATCACCAACAATCGTAATCTTTTCACCGTCCCTAACTTGTCTTCTCCATTTACCTATGACCGCAGCCCAATCACCATCAGTGATTTCGTTTGGACCATAAACATTATAAAACCTGACTATCTGTGTGTCCATACCGTAAGCTTTCTTATACATCTTACACACTTCCTCACCTAAGTATTTATACGTTGCGTAAGGGGATAGATATGGGTTATGCCATTTGGAAGACGAACCTGAATATATTAATCGTTTAACGTTTGTTAGTCTGGACCATTCACAAATAACCTGTGACGTTACAGAGTTCGCAACGAAAGTAACCATAGGTTCTTCAAAGGATGGTTGTATCCTACTCAAACCTGCAAGGTGAAACACATAATCGATATTAGGTATATCATAATTAAATATATTATTCACATCGTCGTGTATATATTTAACCCCATCAATCTCATTATCAACAGTACCAATTGATAAATCATCAATCGATGTGATGTTGTGTTCTTCCTTAAATAATTGTTTGATTAATGCAGTACCTACGAATCCGTTACCACCTGTTACTAAAATATTCATACTTTTATTTTTTATAAAAATATAAATAAAAAAAAGGGAGTAAATACTCCCTTAGTTTTTATTCCGACACTTCACTTAGGTCTACGTAATTTTTAGTTTCGTTAAAGAATTGTTCTTTAGTGAATCTACGTGAAGTCGATTCGTAAGAAACACAAACCGCGTATACACATTTGTTTGTTATTTTGGTGATAGACCAAAAGTCCCCACCGTCTTTTTGAATTGTGTCACCACCTTTAACAATTTCGTAGAATTTAGTACTGTTGATAGACTTTAACTCCATATCGTACAACTTCACCGCTAGCTTACGTTCGTCGTTAGCTTTAGTTAGGTTACTTCTCAAAACTTTCATGTCTTTTAGGTCCTTTGTCCCTACAGAGAATAAACCCTTTTTCTTTGGGTAGTCCATAAATAGTGAGTTAGATAGCGTAATGTCATCCAAGTTAGTTTCTTCATCTATTTCTCTAAGACCTCTTAATGAAGTTGATGAGTCACTCACCGAAATTCTGAAGGTCGAAGCATAACTACTGTAGTTATCTCTATTGATTGAATATACGATTCTGTCAGACCAAGTTGAGAATTCCACACTTACCTTCATTCCATTAACACCGTACATGTCCGTTAACATAACCTCCCAATATTTTTTGATGGAATCCATAGTCTCATCGTACAAAGACAATGCGTTAGTGTAAACTAATTCTTTTTGGTTTTTTTCTTCTGTAAGTTGTTCTAAGTATGTCATATCTATATCTGTTTTGATACTTCAAAGATAAGCCTAATTAATGGTTACTACAAACTTATTTTAAGTTTATTTCATCTTTCTTTTTGTGTAGGACACTAACATCTTAGCAGATGAATAGTTGGTTGCTAATGGTATGTTGTGAACATCACATTGTCTCATTAACATTGATATATCTACTTCGTGTGGGTGTTTACCTAGTGGGTCTCTAAAGAAGATAACTAAGTCAATTTCTTCTTCTACTATTCGTGAAGCAATCTGAGCGTCACCACCTAAAGGTCCACTGGCTAATCCGTGTATCTTATCCACACCAGCATTAATCAAATGTTTTGATGTAGTCCCGGTACCATACAAAACTATCTTATCGTTATTGAAGAACTCTAATCGTTTCATAACGAAAGCAACTAAGTCAGCCTTCTTACCGTCGTGGGCAACTAAAGCAATCCCCACTTTCTTATTCTTACTTAAATTATTCTCAATTCCCATATCCTTTACCTGTTATTGATGAGATTATATCACTCACTTGTTGTCTGTCTTTATAAATGTATTCATTAGTATCGGTCCACGTAACCCACCATTTACCATTAATCGTGTTATCGTGTTCGTTAGACACCAATAAAAACTGGTCGTTTTCTTTTGAGAGTTCATAAACATAATAATAAAATGATTCTCCCTCAGATTCTTCAACTGTTACATCAAATCGTTTAAACCCTAAATCTACTAAATCTATTTCAGACATACTTAACTCTTTATCTTTACTTCTGATGTGGTTTCCATAACTACTCTGGCACCACAACTTATTAACGGTTTTTGGTCTCCTGAACCACAATACTTAACTGTTGATGGTCCATCTATTTCTATCTCATTACAGTAATAATTCTTACCACTATACTTAATCGTGATTACAGGTAAATCGGTTTCTTTAGATTTGTTTGACCGTATGTTATGTTGGTTGATATGAATCTTTTTGATTCTTTTACCTTCCTCTAACACATCTCCTTTATTCAATCGTATCACCATTCTTTAAGTATATTTCCACTGATGAGGATTTACCTCTGTTATCTAAGTAATCAACAACCTCTAACTCCTCACCCTTAAAGAAAAATTTAGAGATGAAATCCCAATCCCCGTTGGGTGTTGCAACATCCCCACTTTGGTAAGAGATATCTTCTTTAGTCGGTACAACATCTGATTCAAAAACGTAATTAGCAATACCACCTTTATTCTCATCAAAGGTTGCCAATATATTACGAGGTGTTGGGTCGTTTCTTAATTCAGGGATTAAGTTATACCCCTCAAATGGTATTGTATCAGCAACGTCATCACCTAAAGATTCATATACATCTTTTATATCTGTAATATCAAACCTAAGAACCTCGTTTCCTTGTTCATCGTAAATTATTCCCCATAGAGAACCATTGTCACTAGGTTTTGTAAGATGACAGATGTCAGGGTTATAAAGGTCATCAATAATACCTTCATCCTCTAAATCGTGTCTAACTTCCCACAACTCCTCGTAACCGTTAAGTTCCATTAACTCTTGAATACTACTAACCTGTTCGTCTGTAATTGAATGTGCGGTTGTTTCAACATCCCAACCGTATAAGTCCATACTATACTTCATCCTTATCTTCTTTAATTATATTACCGTAATCATCAACTAAAGGGGCGTTTTTTATTTCGTAGATAATCCATATCCACAACACCACAAAAATACCAATACCTAATCCCACCATTTTTCTATATTATTTTCCATTATTTTAAACACTAACTTACGTACTCTATTATGATTAACATTTGAAATGTTCATAGCGATAGACTTCTTTACATACTTATCGTTATCACCATCCAAAGGGAATGGTCCTTCACCATTCAGTACTCTCTTATAAATTAACGGATACTTTTTAAAATACTCATCAAAATCTTCTACAATGATTTTAGAGTCAACTGTGTAATAACGTTCGTCGTCGTCTTTTACCAAACTATGTTTAGACTTAAAGTAATCAACATACTCTGAGGAGTAATACTCATCACCAAATTTTTTTAATAATCGAACACATGTCATCATCACTTCAGAGTCTCTCTTAGCTCGAGTATGCCTATCTTTACTTCCGATATAGTCAGATTGTTTCTTTAACTTAAACTCTAAAACGGTAATAAGATATCTGTAGTCCCAATCACGGTCCTTCCATACTATTGGTAACCATTTCCACAAATTCTTAAACCCTATCTTAATGTTTTGAAATGTGAACCTACCCTCCATTTCGTACCAAACAATTAACCCCTCAAACTTCTTAGAGAACCAAGTAGTATTTTCGTCTTTATCTATGTCAAATATATGTCTCATATTCCGTACTTATTTAATATAAACCCTATCTCCACCATCACAAAGTACTAAACAATCTTCTGTATCAACAACGTACTTGTCCATACCACGATACTCCACAAGAACACATAGAGTTTTCACTGGTTCATTATTAGGATAACTTAAGCCATCCATATAAAACTCGTTACCAACTTTCATTTCACTTAATATCATATCTTTATTGTTTTAGTTTCAACAAAGATAGTATTTTTTTACTTAATTAACTATTTTTTCTTTAAGTAAATATCCATGTCCATATCCATAACTTTAGTAATTACCTCCTTTGGAACTCTGAACTCCTCAAAGTCTGAATTATCTTTAACTAAGACTACAATACATCCTAACAACTTTATATTCTCATACTTAGTCCCCTCTAACATCTTAAGTAATAACTTAGCATAGAATGGTAGTTGTAAGTAATAATGACCAAGAGCATTATCAGGTTGCTTGGTGAATGGTGGTTTCATAGGTTTGGTCCATTTAGACATCTTAAAGTTTTTAGGTTTATTCGTTTTCCAATCTGTTATGATTAGACCGTAACCTGTTTTCTCTCTGTTTTGTATTAACCAAACCTTATCAGGTTGTCCTGTATACCCTAAGTCTGGATGACCTAACACCATCTCAGTATCTAATAAAATCGCACCTCTCTCTTCCATTAAGGATAGGAAATTATTACCCGCTTTAATCATCGAGTTTGATTTGATTTCCTGTTCCATATCAACCTCAAACAACGGTTCCCTTACTTCTTTGTAACCACCATATTGTTCTATAAGATTCTTTTCTAATATGTAGTGAACCCTTGACCCCATATTTGTAGCATAACTACCAGCCGCCGACCATTCATCTAACAACCTTTGCATCTCAACCTCGTCACCCTTAGCCTTTCTATACGCAATGTCCTGAGCAGGAAATGGTTCGTAAAAATGTTTTAATAATTTAGACACAGAAGGAAAGTCAGTTCTAACCTGACCATCCTTATCTTTCATAAAATATATGTGATTCTCCTCAATAAAGGATAACTCTAATTCTTTCTTTTTTACTTCTAATATCTCTCGGATATCTTTTGCTATTTCATTTAATTCCATATCCAATATTACATATTTAAAAGTTGGTATTCAATTCGTCAGTTTTTGTTTTGTTATGTGTCTTAATAATTTCAACGGCTTCAGCAGCGGTATCAACCAACTTAAATAAATCAAAGTCCTTTAGACTTACCATACCGTTTGTGTTTACTGTGTTGATTAACCAATCCATTAACCCACCCCAATATTTCTTACCAACTAATACTATCGGGTAACTTATGTTGTGACCACACTGTGCTAACGTTAACGCCTCAAAGAACTCATCTAACGTCCCCAAACCACCAGGGAATACTACGAACCCTTGAGAGTATTTTAAGAACATTACCTTCCTCGTAAAGAAGTATCTATTCTCAACACCTTTCTGTACGTATTCGTTCATTCCCGACTCAAACGGTAATTCAATACCAACACCAACAGAAACACCTTCATTGTCTTTAGCACCCTTATTTGCTGCCTCCATAATACCAGGACCTCCACCTGTTATCACACCATAACCCTCTTTGGTTATCAACTTACCAAACTTCTTAGCTTCTTGATACCATTGGTTAGTTTCCTTTGTTCTAGCACTTCCAAACACAGAAATACAGGGACCTAAATCATTAAAAGTATCAAAACCTTTAGTGAACTCTCCCTGTATTCTAAGTATTTGCCAAGCATCTTCGCTTTTATTACTCATACTTTACTGTTTTATATAATTCATTTAATAACCCACTATATACTTCTTCATAGTCAACAATTATAAGATACTCTTTATCTATGTCATACTTGTCATACATAAATTCACCAAAATACTTACCCTCATCATTAGGTTCATCATGATTTTCCAAAGACCACGATAAGTACTCCATATTTAATCTTTCATAACTCAATTCTCTTTTCATCTCTCTTTGGTGTTAAAGGTTTCTTCATAAACTTTATTAAGCAACATCGTCCAAATAGGTAACTCTTCTTTAGTAGTTACTATTGGTGTGTACTCACATCTTTCAAGTTTCTCTGCTACTTGGTTTAATAATTCTTGTCTTTTCATTTTTATTTAGTATTAAAGGTTTTATTGTAGTATTCTTCTGCGTTAGGCATCGTTGTATTATTGTAAAAATAGTAGTCCTTACCCTTATTGTAAGCAGATGTAATCACCTCCTTCTCTTTCTCAAGCATTGATTCAATCTTCTGCTCAATCAATCTTGGCGTTTCTAAATCCATTGGTAGGGTTGCTCTAACCCATTCTAATAGTTCTTGCATTGGTGTTTTCATCTCTCTTTGGTGTTAAAGACAATGGTCATTTAA
>Ga0233395_1000256_pt1 | contig 28407 bp, 20 predicted proteins | sample 27DmetaG_FD_186029 | JGI IMG/M metagenome (GOLD analysis project Ga0233395, IMG submission 186029) | Seawater microbial communities from Monterey Bay, California, United States - 27D | ecosystem: Environmental > Aquatic > Marine > Coastal | place: USA: California | collected 2016-10-12 | reverse complement strand
GCTGTGACATTCATAAAGCAGTGCATTGTTGAGAAAAGAGAGCACCTCCTCTAGAGAAGGGAAATTATTCCTTATACTTTCTCTAGGATCAATCGTCCTTGAATTAATTGATAGTGTTATTAAAATAAATCCAATGGCCGTAATAATTCGTGTGCTGTTCATCCGCTAAAAATAGGATGAATTTTTCAGAAGAGGTTGTGAACAATCGTTAAGACTTCAACTTGATTTCGTAAATTGCATTTGATGAGGTACGCTTTACAACGGCAATACGATGGCTATCAAAAAACAGAAGTGCTGTGGGTGCAGGAATTGGATGGAATCAACCAGTTTGGGCCTGTAATTGGTCCGAATCCATTTGATATTGCAATAAATAAGAAATACCGTCTCGGTCACTTGGTTGAGTATTTTTATCGTTATGCGCTTGATATGGATGAATCGTTGCAATGTGTGGAACAAAATCTTCAGTTTTTCAACAAAAAACGTACGATTGGTGAGATTGATTTTCTAATTCGTTTAGGAACTGTGATACATCATGTTGAATTGGTTTATAAATTCTATCTTTTTGATTCAAACGCAGGGCATACAGCCCTTGAGCATTGGGTAGGACCCAATCGAAAAGATGCCCTGGTTAATAAATTAGATAAAATTAAATCAGTGCAATTCCCATTAATTAGAAACTCTCAGGTTTCTCAGTTACTCGAGTTAAAGGGCTACAATGTGGATCAGATCGAGCAATCAGTTTGTTTCAAAGGACAGTTGTTTGTTCCTTTTGGTGAATTTATTGATGCTGCACCATTGAATCAAGATTGTATTGTTGGGTGGTATTTGAATTTTGATTCAATTGATAAATTTAAGGATTGCATGTTTTACATCCCCTCAAAGCTGAATTGGCTCGTTGCTCCCTTTACTAGTGTTTTATGGATTTCATATTCTAATGCGAAAAAAGAGATTGAGGAATTAATTAAAAATCAGCGATCACCAATGATTTGGGTCAAGCGCAATCATGTGATCCAAAAAGGCTTTATCGTATGGTGGTAATTTCAATTCCAAAAGAATTTTATCTTTGATGTAATAAGATTTGAATGAAATATTTGGTTTTTATAGGGCTTTTGGGCTTAATTTATTTTTCGAGCAGTTTCTCAAATATTATTTTGGTGCAGTCTAATTTCGATTCTGTGAAAAAGGGAGATGATACATTAAAATATATTTTCCTCGGGCACACTTATGATTATCAAAATCCCGGTCCATGGCATCGCTTAGATCCTCGAATTCAGGATTTGGATTTAACAAGATATCATCGGATTTGGCTTGGTGGTGATATTTCAAGTGAGGCTACACTTGATTTGGGGACGATGATTTATTTGGATAGTGTATTTGATTTAGGGTCACCTCGGGTTCAATATGCGCTTGGCAATCACGACATTAGAAATGGAAATATCCAGTATTACAGAACGATCACTAATAAGAAAAGCTACAATGTTTATTCTGAAAACGGCGTTGTTTCAATTTGTATGAATTCGCAGCTAAACCCCACTCAATGTGAGGATTTAAATTCACAATTTCAACTCATCAAAAACGTATGTGACACGATTCAGGAGTCATCTCATCTTTTACTAATGATGCACAATTGTTTGTTTTATGGAGTTCCCAATATACCGCATCCAAGCAATTTTGCACATTCGAACTACCAGTATTGGAATGCAAACTGCTCAAGTGCTACTCAGACCTTTTCAACGGCAATTTATCCAATGTTGGAGGCTGTGAAAAATCGCGGCATTGAAGTATATGTTATGATGGGAGATTCAGGAGTAAGCTCAAAGCAATTCCATCAAGAATCTACTGATTCGATTCATTTTTATGCCAGTGGAATTGCGAATTCAAAGTATACAGATTCTTCGGTTTTGGCACAGGAGCCACTCGATCGGGTTTTAATTTTCGAGCATGTTTTGACCACTCAAGAGATGACATGGAGTTTTCAGGACCTCGATTCCCTCTTTAATGCACAATAAAGGAACCTCGCAGCTCATTAAGACAGGGTGAAGACACTCTATAAATGTAACGGCCTTGTGCAAATTCAGTGACATCAAGAGTTACCAGTTTTGTCGCATTTGTTTTTGAATAAATAAGGTTTCCAACACCATCATAAATTTCGTAGAGGTAGTCGAGACAATCATTCCCCTCTTGCAGGTAAAAGTTCAATTGATCTACTGCGGGATTCGGATATACTAACATTGACGATTCATTAGAACCCAAAAGCGGCTCGATGAGTCCATTTGATGAAAGCTTTATAAAGAAAATATCATCTCCGCCCATTCCAAAAGATTTAGAATTTCCAATAATAGCGCATCCTCCATCGGGCGTAGAGCGGATAAAATTGCCATAATCAGATGCCGATCCACCAAGTGTAAGAGACCAAATTTCATTTCCTTGTAGATCGGTTTTAAGCACCGCTATATCGGTTTTAAACGTTAAGGTATCGGTGTTGGTTGTTCCAGCAATATAGATTGCACCGCTTGGATCAATGTCTAGTGAGCTACCGTAGTCAAACCCAATATTTCCGTAGTTTTTAGACCATAGTTCGTTTCCATTTGGATCAATTTTTAAAAGGTACATATCGAAACTCCCGAATCCCGCGCTTTGTGTTGATCCGATAACATAAAAATTGCCATTTGGACCTTGTTTTATTTGTCGACCTAGTTCATTTTCATTTCCACCGTACTGATTTTCCCATATTATTTCTCCGCTCGCACTGATCTTTGATATCAGAAGGTCAGAATGTGTATCTGTAAATTCGAAAGTTGAATATCGGTGAAATCCCGAATAGGTTCCTACTGCGAGAAATGATCCATCTGCAGTCTCGATAATATCGAAGGAATAATCTTTACCGGGTCCGCCAGCGTAGGCATGCCATTCTTCATTTCCAAGTGGGTCTGTCTTCACAATATACATTTGCCCGAAACTAAATATGGTATCTGAGGTTGTAAACCCACATGCAATATAACCTCCATCTGAAGTTTGCTTTACAGAAAATATTTCTTCTCTACCGCTCCCACCAATATACTTCAGCCACGTGATTTCTCCTTCTGAATTTATTTTAGAAATGAAGCCATCAAAGGACAAAAATCCACCGTCATATCTACTTCCTGCTATGATGTAGCCTCCATCCTTCGTTTGTTCGATGTGTTCGGGTATATCACTTCTCAGCGATCCCCAATTGCGTTTCCAAATTACATTTCCTTTTTCGTCGATATTGACCCAAGAAAAATCTTCAGAACTGTTTTCAGATGTACGCTCTGTGCCAAGCAAAACGTATCCTCCCAGTCCATTTGGAGCAAAGCAATAACCTATATCGTCATCAGTTCCTCCATGCGTGAAGGCTTCAACCTGTCCGCTGGCGCAAAAAGAAATCAATAGGTATAACAAGACGAGGTTACATTTCATGGTGTAAATATACAAAGAAGCATCTCAGAATGGAAATATAAAATCTTAGCTAAGTTTCTTTTGCATCCAAAGGTTACAGGCGAAATGACCTGAGTTTCCCATGGGGGTCTTGAGTGTTTCGTATCCCATTTTTCGATAGAGGTGAACAGCGCGATTTAGTTCTGGCATTGATTCGAGATAGATAGTTTCATATCCGAGAGTTTTGGCTTTCACATCGCATAACTTCATAAGTTGCCTTCCAATACCTTTCCCACGAAGTTCTTTTGATAGGTAGAGTTTAACCAATTCAACGCATCCATTTTTTAGACCAGTGGTAGGGTAGATACCACAGCCACCAAGAATGGTTTCATCGGATTCGACAACCCAATAAAATGAGCCTTTGGTTTGGAACAATTCAAATAGTGCATTTGTTGTTGGATCTGTATAAACAGTGCCCGGCTTGTTCATACCGTGTTCTGTTAAAATTGAACGAATCGTAGCTGCTATTTTGGGATTGTCTTTTTGCTCTATTTGACGAATTCTAATTGACATTGTTTTTTGCTTATTGTGCGTCACAAATACACGACCAAAGTTAGGATATTTACATCGATTGATTTTTAAATTTTAATTATCCATCAAGTCAATTTGCTTGAGGTTTTCAACACGATTCCGTGCCAAAAATTCATCAATCGTTTCAAAATGTTCAATGATCCGTTTGTTTTTGAATTCAAAAACTTTTTGTGAGAGTCCCTCGAGAAAATCCCGGTCGTGTGAAACTAAAATCAGCGTACCGTCAAATGATTTAAGTGCTTGCTTCAGTACATCTTTGGATTTTAGGTCCAGATGGTTGGTTGGCTCATCCAGAATTAGAACATTAACGGGCTCAAGTAATAATTTCACCATTGCGAGTCGTGTTTTTTCTCCTCCTGATAGGAAACTGACTTTTTTATCGATTGCATCTCCACCAAACATGAATCCACCGAGAATATTTTTCATTTCTTTCCGCACTTCTCCCTCAGCAATATTGTCTACAGTCTCAAATACGGTTATGTTTTCATCCAGCAATGAAGCTTGATTTTGTGCGAAATAACCGACCTTTGCATTGTGTCCTAATTCGCAAGTTCCTTTAAAATCAATCTGTCCCATAATGGCCTTAATCATGGTGGATTTTCCTTCACCATTTCGACCAACAAATGACACTTTCTCTCCTCTGGAAATGGACATGTTTGCATCTTTAAAGACGATATTTTCACCATATGATTTACTCATGTCTTTGACATGTATCGGTGTATCACCAGATCGTTCAGATGGAGGAAATCGAAGATTTAGTGATGAAGTATCAATTTCATCAATCTCCACCAGCTCAAGTTTATCAAGCATTCGTTTTCTTGAATTGACTTGATTGGTTTTTGAGAATGTTCCTTTGAACTTATCGATGAATAATTTTGTATCTACAATAAACGCCTGTTGCTCTTTGTATGCTTTGATTTGAGCTAATCTACGGTCTTCTCGCAATTGTAAGTAATGTGAATAATTTGCTTTGTAATCATAGATGCGTCCCATGGTGACTTCGATAGTTCTATTGGTAATTGTATCGATGAATGTTTTGTCGTGGGAGATCACGATTACGGCCTTGGCTTTGTTCATTAAAAAGTCTTCCAACCAAATGACAGATTCAATATCAATGTGGTTTGTAGGTTCGTCGAGCAGGACGAGGTCTGGTTTCTGAAGTAGAATTTTTGCTAATTCGATTCTCATTCGCCAACCTCCACTAAATTCATTCGTTTGACGTAAGAAGTCGGCTCGTTTAAACCCAAGTCCGAGAAGGGATTTCTCAACTTCAGCATCATAATTAATCTCCTCGATTGCGTAAAATTTTTCACCTAAATCACTCACTTTAGTGATGATGTCCATGTATTCTTGAGATTCATAATCCGTTCGGGTTTCCAATTCTGAATTCAAGCGATCCATTTCTGTTTTCATTTCAAAAATGCCTCCGAATGCTTTTGAGGCCTCTTCAAAGACAGTGCAATTATCTTCCGTTAGTAAATGCTGCGGGAGATAGGCAATAACTGTGTCTTCAGGAGACTGTATCGTGCCGCGAGTTGGAGCATTTACACCAGCAATAATTTTCATCATTGTAGATTTTCCTGCACCATTTTTACCCATCAAAGCGATTTTGTCATTTTCATTAATGACAAAGTTTACATCGCTGAAGAGCGCTTCTCCGCCAAATTCAACTGCAATTCCGTTGACTGAGATCATACTATTAGTTTAAGCGGCAAAGGTATGAATACTTTCGTCCCTAAGAGTACTTGAGCCATTAGAATTGTCTTTCTGACTTGCATTGTTCTAGCGGTCTAAGAAGATTCTGTAGATTGGTATATCAGTATAAATAAATTTTTGAAAAATCTCCTGTCCTCGATACGGTCTATACTTTGAAATTCGTTGTTGTTCGGTAGTTTTCACTGCGATCATAAAACCCTCTTTCTCTCGCCAAATACACTCATCGTTACAAAGTACGTTGTTGAATGATTTGGAGTTCGGATAGTGCGCCAAGAAATCATTTAAGTTCATGCCGACATGGACTTTTTCATCAATGATATAATTGGAGTTTAGAATGAGGATTCCGCTGATTTCTTCATGTGCTCCATCCAACCAAATAAAGAACAGTGGCTCTCCATTTCGTATCACGTCATATCCATTTCCACCACCGTTAATGCCATACTTTATAGCCTCAACTTCTATAAACTCTGCAGTGGGATAAAGTTCGTTTATTTTTCCCCATTTCATGCCGAATTCTGGCATTGGAAATGTTTCAACAGATTCAATTGGTTCTATTTTCGACTCCGTATTTGTCGCCAATTCTGGATTGTTCACTTCATTAGAATCTGTATTTTCTTGAGTCGGTGATGTACAGGCATTTAACACACCAAAGAGAAACAATAGACAAAGATATTTTGATTTCATACGCCAATATTCGAGGTTAATCCAGTTAAAATCGAAACGAAGTTAGTGATAAAATCATCCAAAATCACTACCTTCGCATGCCTATAAAGGCAGCGTGAATTATTTTTTTTATGGAAAGAGTAAAGCCTTATATCCCTTCTAATAAAGTACGAATTGTGACTGCAGCATCCTTATTTGATGGTCACGATGCAGCGATCAATATTATGCGTCGAATCATTCAATCTACGGGTTGTGAAGTAATTCATCTTGGGCATGACCGCTCTGTAGAAGAGGTTGTTAATTGTGCGATTCAAGAGGACGCCCAGGCTATAGCAATGACTTCATATCAGGGTGGACACAATGAATACTTCAAGTACATGTATGATTTGCTGAAAGAGAAGGGAGCACCCCAAATAAAAATATTTGGGGGAGGAGGTGGAACCATTCTTCCATCAGAGATCGCGGAATTGGAAGCGCATGGAATTGAGCGCATTTATCATCCAGATGATGGAAGAGAGATGGGACTTCAAGGTATGATTAATGATCTTGTAAAGCGGTGTGATTTCCCTGTTGGAAATGACCTAAGTTCAGAATTGGATTACATCAAGGAAAAGAGTGCACCGAAGATTGCTCGCATCATCTCTGCGGCGGAAAATTTTGCAGTCGAATCAGAGGGTATTCTCTCCAAGATTTCTGATATGGCGAATGCTGTTGATGTTCCGGTTCTAGGAATCACTGGAACGGGGGGGGCTGGAAAGTCGTCATTGGTCGATGAGTTGGTACGTCGTTTCTTGGTCGATTTTAAAGATAAAACGATTGCTGTTGTCTCGGTGGATCCTTCAAAACGTAAAACTGGAGGAGCGCTTTTGGGAGATAGAATACGAATGAATTCGATAAAGAATGATCGTGTTTATATGCGTTCTTTGGCGACACGACAATCAAATCTTGCATTGTCCAAACACGTTGCCGAAGCAATTAACGTTTTAAAGGCTGCCGAATTTGATTTGGTGATCCTTGAAACTTCCGGAATTGGTCAATCAGACACTGAAATTTTGGACCACTCTGACACTTCATTGTACGTAATGACTCCAGAGTACGGAGCAGCAACGCAGCTGGAGAAAATAGATATGTTGGACTTTGCAGACGTTATTGCTTTAAATAAGTTTGATAAGCGTGGTGCATTGGATGCGCTCCGTGATGTCCGCAAACAATACCAAAGAAACCACAACAAGTGGGACGAAGATGTTGACTCAATGCCGGTATTTGGAACCATCGCCTCGCAGTTCAATGATCCAGGTATGAATACACTTTACAAAGTAATCATGGATACGCTCGTAGAAAAGGCAGGAGCAAATTTAAAATCCACGTTTGAGATTACTGAAGAAATGTCTGAGAAGATTTTTGTGATACCACCAGATCGTACAAGATATCTTTCAGAAATAACAGAGAACAATAGAGGATATGACAAATGGGTAAATGAACAAGTTGCTGTTGCCGATAAGCTCTGGGGATTGCAATCTTCCATGGAGGCAATCAAAGCATCTAAAGTAGATGACAAAGACCGCTTGGTAAAGGCATTACAGGAAACATTTGAGCAAGAGAAGTTGAACTTTGACCCGAGGAATTGGGCAACTTTGGAAGCTTGGGAGGACATACGTGCCACTTATAAGGAGCCAGTCTTTAAGTTCAAAGTTCGAGATAAAGAACTTTCCATTGAGACACACACTGAATCACTTTCACATTCAAAAATACCAAAGGTTGTTACACCGAAGTATACAGGTTGGGGTGATATTCTGAGATGGGTGCTTCAAGAAAATGTACCAGGAGCGTTTCCTTTTACGTCAGGTTTGTTCCCTTTTAAGCGAGAAGGAGAAGATCCTACCCGTATGTTTGCTGGGGAGGGCGGGCCTGAGAGAACAAATAAGAGGTTCCATTATGTGAGTTTGGGAATGCCAGCTAAGCGGCTCTCAACAGCATTCGATTCAGTGACATTATACGGTAATGATCCAGATACACGTCCTGACATCTACGGTAAAATTGGTAATAGTGGTGTTTCAATTTGTTGTTTGGATGATGCGAAAAAATTATATTCTGGATTTGACCTTTCAGATCCGAAAACTTCTGTTTCAATGACAATCAACGGTCCTGCTCCAATGTTGCTAGGATTTTTTATGAATGCTGCAATCGATCAAAATTGTGAGAAGTACATCAAAGAGAATGGTTTAGAAAAAGAAATTGAAGCCAAAATTCAGGCGATATATCAGCAAAAGGGAACGGAGCGTCCAAGGTATCAAGGAAACCTTCCGGAGGGGAACAATGGTTTGGGATTGATGCTCCTTGGGGTAACCGGCGATCAAGTACTTCCAGATAAAATTTATTCTGAGATCAAGAAGACGACACTCATGCAAGTTAGGGGTACCGTTCAAGCAGATATATTGAAAGAGGATCAGGCACAAAATACCTGCATCTTTTCAACGGAATTTGCGTTGCGTTTGATGGGTGATGTTCAAGAATATTTCATCAATAACGGTGTTCGGAACTTTTATTCTGTATCTATTTCTGGGTATCACATTGCCGAAGCTGGTGCCAATCCAATTACACAATTGGCATTCACTTTAGCGAATGGGTTTACTTATGTTGAATACTACCTGAGTCGAGGGATGGACATCAATGCATTTGGTCCAAATTTGTCCTTTTTCTTTTCAAATGGAATTGATCCGGAATATGCCGTAATTGGCCGCGTTGCAAGAAGAATATGGTCAAAAGCATTGTCCAAAAAATATGGTGCTAATTCAAGAGCTCAAATGTTAAAGTACCACATTCAAACATCTGGGCGATCACTTCATGCGCAAGAGATTGATTTCAATGACATTCGAACTACTCTTCAAGCGCTGTATGCTATTTATGACAATTGTAATTCTTTGCATACTAATGCTTATGATGAAGCGATTACTACGCCAACTGAGGAATCTGTGCGTAGAGCTATGGCAATTCAACTGATTATCAATCGAGAATTAGGTCTTGCAAAGAACGAAAATCCGCTACAAGGGTCATTTATAATTGAGGAAATGACTGATTTGGTTGAAGAAGCAGTGCTTACAGAGTTCGACAGAATCACAGAAAGAGGAGGAGTTCTTGGTGCAATGGAAACCATGTATCAAAGATCTAAAATCCAAGAGGAGTCGCTGTACTACGAGACCCTGAAACATACAGGTGAATTCCCAATTATTGGGGTGAATACATTTCTGAGTTCCAAAGGTTCTCCCACGATTTTGCCGAAAGAGGTTATTCGAGCAACAGAAGAAGAAAAAGAGTACCAAATTTCAATGTTGAAGGAATTGCATACGTCTTATTCGAAGGAGGCTGCTTTAGGAATTGATAACATCCAAAAGGCTGCGATTCAAAATGAAAATATGTTTGAGCAGCTCATGGAGGTTTGTAAGTATGCTTCATTAGGTGAGATTACAAATGCGTTGTTTGAGGTTGGTGGTCAGTATCGAAGAAACATGTAGTCGTAAAGTATTTGTTGGCCAATCTGTGTCGGGTTCGGTTTTCTAATTTGAGTAAAAAGAACCTGATTGACTTTCAAAATAATCGTATTTTGTATGCTCAATCAACAGAGATTCTTCAAAATGAGATACAAAACACTTATTCGATTGTTGTTTGAACTTAAATTAAATAAATGAAGTTTCTGTTCACATTTTTCGTACTGATTTCAGCCGCAACATCAAGTTCACAATGTCCGATTATACCAACACCAGATCATTTTTCGGAACATACAGGTTTTTTTACATTCTCTGATACACTTTCTGTAAAAGCTGATGGATTGCCTGCAGGAGCGAAGGACTACCTTTCTATGCATCTTTCAAAGCGTGCAATCACTCTTGTCGAGGTGGACGGTCGAGCAGATATTCAGTTTGAAGCGGTTGCCGGTAAACCAGATTTTTCATACAAAATCCATGTGGACAGCAATGCGGTCGTATCATTTTATACTCCAGAAGGCGCATTTTATGCAATGAATTCCTTTTTGCAGTTAATTCGTAATGAAAAGACGATTTACAAAATCCCAAAATGTAGTATTCGAGACCAACCAAAATTTGGATGGCGTGGGCTGCATCTTGACGTAAGTAGACACTTTTTTTCAGTAAAAGAAATCAAGAAATTTATTGATGCCATGGCGCTTTATAAATTCAATAAGTTCCATTGGCACTTAACAGATGATCAGGGATGGAGAATCGAAATAAAGAAATTCCCCAAATTGACTCAAATTGGAGCGTATCGCGACAGTACTGTAATCGGTCATTACTCCGATGAACCAAGAAAATATAAAGCACAACGCTATGGTGGATATTATACGCAAGAGGAGGTACGAGATCTAGTTGCCTACGCCAAGCAGCGTTTCATTGAAGTAATACCTGAAATTGAAATGCCAGGACACAGTCGAGCCGCATTGGCAGCTTATCCCGAGTTTTCTTGTACAGGAAAAAAACAAGAGGTTCCAGGACTGTGGGGGGTATTCAATGATATCTATTGCTCAAAAGAGGAAACGCTTCGCTTCATGAAAGATGTACTCACCGAAGTGTTGGAATTATTTCCTGCTGACTACATTCATATTGGGGGAGATGAAGCACCAAAATTTCAATGGGAACATTGTTCGGCCTGTCAGAATGTAATGAAAATAAATGGTCTGGCTGACGAGCATGAGTTGCAGAGTTATTTTATTGGTGAAATAGATGCATTTTTAACGCAAAGAGGTCGGAAAATCATAGGATGGGACGAAATATTAGAAGGAGGACTTTCACCAAATGCTGCTGTAATGTCCTGGCGGGGAGAAAAAGGAGGTATTGAAGCTGCAAAGCAAAGCCATTACGTTGTCATGTCGCCAACGACTTATTGTTATTTCGATTACTATCAAAGTTCATACGATAGTGAGCCACTGGCCATCGGCGGATATCTCCCACTTGAGAAGGTGTATGACTACGATCCAATTCCTGATGAAATTCCAGAAGAATACAAGAAGTTCGTTCTTGGAGGTCAAGCAAACTTATGGACCGAGTATATGTCAAGTATGGATCATGTGGAATACATGGCTTATCCAAGAGCGCTCGCATTAATTCAATCACTTTGGTGTTTTAATAAACCAGATTACCGCTCTTTTTTAAAGGTTTATCTGCGTTTTCATGAGTCATATTTGAAATTAAATGACATTAATTTTGCTCGTTCCGTGCATTACCCAGATTTAAAAATTGCTCGTGTAGAGGGAGGTATTGAACTTCAATTTTTGGGATCAAACGCGAATGAAATATTTACCGTTAAAAGAACTTCCATGGTTCAAGGAATACCGGAAAAAGTCACTAATTCAAATAGCGATAAACACATGTTGTTCTCGAAGAAGGCCCACGATCGCTTCGAACTGCTTTCCGATCAATTTGATGATACTTTAGTTTATGATTTTTATACGACTAAAGATTTGGGTCGTGAGATTGAATTCATTACACCGCCGCATCCAAAATACGATCACAACGGTAGCTTGAACCTTGTAGATGGTGTCTGGAGTGGCGAGAAGTTCAAAGGAAGTGAATGGCTCGGTTTCAGAGACACAATTATTGAAATGATTGTTGAAATGAACGATTCAGATTTCGTTGAGGGACTTGAAATTGGATTTAAGGAAGACAATGGATCATGGATTTACTTGCCACATATTGTGCGTGTTTATGTTTCTGATGATAAAATTCAATGGAAGGAAATTCTTCGAGGATTTGATATTCAATCGGGAATAAATAAGCTAAATTTCAAAAGAAGTGCAGCGAATTATTTTAAAGTGGAAATTAAACCATTAGATGCTATCCCTTTTGGGAATGGTGGAGCAGGAACTCTTCCTTGGACATTTATTGATGAGATTCAATTTATTAGAAATTAGTTAAATGAAAGTAGAACTTTGTGCAGCCTCAATTGAAGCGATTCAATTGGCAAAGAAAACAGGAATTGATAGAATTGAACTGTGTCAAAATCTTGAACAAGGAGGGACTACGCCTTCTAAAGGGCTTATCGAATATGCATTGGAATCAGGTGTTGAAACCCACGTTTTAATTCGCCCAAGACCCGGAGGATTTCAATATACAAGTGATGAGGTTGGAATTATGCTTCGCAATATTAACGGATGTGAGTCTATCGGCGTAGAAGGTGTAGTCGTTGGTGCGCTCAGCAAAGATGGATTGATCTGCGAGGATACCATTGGTTTAATGCGTGATGAAGCGAAGGATCTTGAGTTGACCTTTCACCGTGCTTTTGATGATACTATTGAATTCGAAAAATCGCTAGATTGCTTGATTCGCTTGGGAGTTGACCGTGTTTTATCATCTGGATTGGCAGATAATGTTGAGTCAGGGATGCAGGTACTATCCCAAATGAAAACGTATGCGAAAGGACGCATTCAAATTATGCCCGGAGGTGGAGTAAATCCATCCAATATAAATACGATTCAAAAGCAAGTTACTCCGGATGCGATTCATTTTTCAGGAACGAAAATGGAACTACTAGATCCCACTTCAATGTTTTCGCAGAATACACTGAAAGTGGATGAAAACCTCGTTTTAAGCCTGTTAAATGAGCTGCTTTAGTATATCAGCCGTTGCGCTTTCTGATTGAAATTTAGAGTCGATCAAGGACATATTTTATTAGACCGACCATGTCTTTATCGAATCCGGAGGCAAATTCCTTGTTGGGGCGATTGGCTATTCCGAGACATATTGTTGCACAGCGATGGCCAAGGGCTTTTCCCAAGCTAAAAAGGGCGGAGCTCTCCATTTCGAAATTTGTTATTCGATGCGACTCATGTTGGAAAGATGAGAGGTTGTTGTTTAATTTTTGGGTTCTATTTTTCAAGCGCAATTGACGTCCTTGCGGTCCATAAAATCCACTTGAAGTGATTGTTATTCCAGATTCGGTTCTTTCAGAACTCAACTTTTTGAACAATTCACTATCTCCTTCAGATACATATGTATTTATTTCATTTGGCAGTCCAATATGGTTACTAATGATTGTGTTTAACTCAATTTCTTCTGATGAAAAATCAATGTTGTAGAAATGAGCAACATTATCTAAGCCATAGGCGTGTGACGATAAAATATAAGACAGTAGAGGTATTTGGGGATGTAAAATTCCACATGTACCAATACGAATGAGATTCAATGATTTGAATTTCGCATTGTCTTTTCTCTCCTTTGAATTTATGTTATGGATGGCGTCCAATTCATTGATGGTGATATCAATATTGTCTGTACCTATCCCGGTCGAAAGTGCTGTGATGCGCTTACCATTGTAGGTTCCTGTTTTGCAGACAAATTCACGGTGTTGAGATGCATGCTCTAGTGTATCAAAAAGTGAAGCAATCAAATCAACACGATCTTGATCTCCAACGAGTAGAATCGTATCGGCAACATTTTCCTTTGAAAGACCGAGATGATATACATTCCCGTTGGCATCTAAAACAAGTTCAGTCGGTGGATACTGCATAGTTTAAGTTTATTGATAAGACATACAGAGAACTTTTACTGCTTTTCCCTTTTTGCATTCAAATTCGAATCAATTGTTATCGAGGCTACCGAATACTTTCTGGAGGATGTCTGTCACGCGTGCTAAAGGGTCTTTTCTTATTTTGTTTTCCTCTTTTTCAACCATAAAAAATAGTCCATCAATGGCCTTGCCTGTAACATAGGCATTCAAGTCGGCATTGATTTGTGTCCCTCCATTGAACTTTTGAAATGTATTGTATTTTGAGATTATTGGTTCCCAGTACCTCGTTAGCTGGACTTTTTCAATTGCGGCCTCTACTTTTGGAAGAAATGCACTGCTTAATTGAGCTGTTGTATTTGCTTTTAGATATTTTGTAGCTGCACCATCGCCACCATTTAAAATTCCAAATGCATCTTGAATACTCATACTCACGATGGCATTTTTAAAAATTGGAAGTGCCTCTTTGCACGCTTCCTCTGCTGCATGATTAAGCGTTTCTTCGAATTGATTGATTTTATTTTCCATCCCCCAAGAAATTGCCTTTTCACGAACCTTTATGGCATCCTCTGGAAAAGGCAATCGAATGTTCACATTGTTTAGAAATCCGTCTGTAATGGAGGTTGTATTTACGGCATTCGTAATTCCTAATGTCAATGCTTCTTTTAGCCCTGAGGCAACCTCTCCTTCAGTTAAACTTGGGGTTGTTGTTTGTGCTGTGTCACTCAAAGCAATATCTGCGACATCTTGAAGTACATCACAAGATGAGAATACAACCGATGTCAAAGTAAATAGTAGAACGAATTTCTTTTTCATTTTTCTTTTTTCCAAACTTAATAACTTAATGTACAATACAAAAGCAATGCCATATATAAAAAAAGTCCTAATCGTAAATCAGGACTTTGAAGTTGTTTGGTTGATGGAATTATCGAATTATATTGATTGTTCCGTTAAATTCGATTTTCTCGTCATCATAATTCGTTGAGGCTCTTGCCCACCATGCGTATGCTCCATCGGGAACTTTCTCGTTGTTGTAAGTACCATCCCACGCGGCACTTGGATCATGTGATTCCCATATGAGTTCCCCCCACCTATTGTAAATATACAAATCAAAGTCAAAGATATTGATTCCAGTTATTTGTGGTTGCCAAGTTTCATTGAATTCGTCTCCATCAGGAGTGAACGTGTTAGGCGCAAAACATAGGACATCATAGATAACATTGAACAGATATTCAATGGTATCAACACAACCTCTTTCTGTCACGACTGAAAGCTGAACTGGGTATTGCCCCACTATTCCTTCAGGAAATACAAATTCTGGGTTTGTTAGTGTACTGGAAACTGGAATTGAGTTCGGACTGTACCATTCCCAGCTGACAACATCAGTTGACGATTTATCCTGCATTTTTACAGTTGTCTCAAAAATCGTTACTGGGTTTGATGTAAATAAGAAATCGGCCGTCGGGTTTTTTTTGACTTCTACAATATTCGAAATAGAATCGACGTAGACGCATCCAAAAACTGAGGTAACGGTCATGGTTAGATCAAAAAATCCAACTTGTCCAAATTCAACGGCGGTAGAGTCATTACCTACTTCTAATTGATCCCAGTAGACATTACCAAATTCCCAGTATGTTGATGCAATTTCTCCTTGATTCGATGACGTATTGGTGAATTCGAAAGCACCAGGAAGACATTTTTCTACTTCGTCTGGACTTGCATTTGGTGCAATTGGGGTAGGGAAATAAATCAGCACACACTCATTATCTACGGGTGAACCGCAAACCTCTGAAAGTTCAACACAGTAGGTTGTATTTGTTACCGTTGGATCAACTAAAATCTGATCTCCCGTACCTATGATTGCACCTCCTTGACTCCAAGTAAATATATATTGAGAGGAACCGCCTGAACCAATTGCCGAAAGAAGAATGTCATCTTCAGAACAAATTTGTGTATCTGGTGTGATAAATGTTATGTCCAGTGGATCCGGTTCTCCAAGTGTTCCTGTGATTGTTATTACGCAACCATTGTCGTCAGTAATTGTTAATGTATGCTGACCAACTACAAGATCGTTTGCAATGTTTGTTGTCGAGGCTGAGTTATCCCAAACATAGGTGTATGGAGGTGATCCTTGAATTATATCGACATCAATAATACCATCATTTCCTGTATAACATGAAACATCGGTTTGGCTGACAATGGTAGCGATCATACCTGGTATTTCTGTTACAACTAACTCGACTGTATCGAGACAACCAATATCTGAGCTAATGATGCAGCTGTAGTTTCCAGCGGAAAGACCAGTTGCAGTTTGCGTTGTTTGCGCTAATGGATCATCCCATTGATAAGTAATGGTTCCATTCGCTGGAATTATTTCAGCGAAGGCAGTTCCGTCGCTACCACCCGGACAAGTTACATTCGTTGTTGTTCCTTGGAAAATTGCTGGGGTATCACCAACCAAGACATTCGTCGTTGAAACGCAACCCAATGAGTCAGTCATTTCTACGGTATACGTTCCGCTAAAAATATTGTTAACGGTTGCTGTTGTGGCATTTCCCAATCCTGCCCAATTGAATGTGAAGGGGGGCTGACCATTTTGTGGTATAGCAGTAACCGATCCCTGTCCCGAGGAACAAATATCATCTGTAGCTGTTGCAGTTACACTGGAAGATACACCTGTGATAAATGTTGTGTCTGAAAATGAAGTTACTGGATTGTTCGAGCACGCTGCTGGAGTTACACTACTCAGGAAATAGCCAGTAACACCGGGCATCGCTTGTGGTACGTTTAAGATACCCCCATTGTATGGCCATGTAGTGGTGTTCACGGTGTTTGCCCAAGCCAAAGTATTGTTGACATTTCCATTAACAAATACTTCATACGGGATATTACTGATGGTGTAATTTGCGGTGTTATTTGGAGCTGTGGGTGTCCAAATTTTTGAGTCTTGAATAGCTACCCATTGTGTATTATTTCTTCCGGGTGTTATGTGAGCTATGGTACCCGTACTATTTTGAGAGCCTTGAATGGCTAACCCACCATTCCAAGTTGGTGACATTGATTTAAAGCCCAAATGGAACTCGAAGGTATTTGCAGTTTCATTCATTACTACGGCCATATCTGCACAAAACCCCACGGGTCCGAAGTTTGCGAGGTTACTGTACACTATGACAAACCGCCTGTTTGGAGCAGTTCCAATGGTTTTGTAGTATATGGAACCCCCAGGTGAAGCCCCAGGATTAATATCGTGATACGCAGGCATTATACTATTCAATGCAGCTGCGAAAGCTGGAGAAGGCAGAGCACCAACTCCTCCTAGGGCCCAAGGGCAGTATCCATTTGCGTTAGCTGTATTGAAGGAAACAACACCGTTTGAACCAATTACACACTGATTGTAGGTGTTTCCATAGAAGTTGAAATTGAACCCAATAGGCACAGCTGCGCTCCATGAATCATCCGTCAGCGTAACAGTTGTTGGATTTGTAATGGTTGTGCCTGAAATTACACCAGGGTTGCAGTCTTGTATGAGCACAGAGTTCCCAACGCAAACGGTTGCATCGGTGCCAAGACAAACAGGGTTTTGCGCTCTGACGTTCACTGAGATACACAGAAGTGCTATAAAAAAGGTGAGTAATTTTTTTAACGTCATTCTAATGTGTTTAATTTTAGTAGCATGTAAAGTTATAATTTCAAGACGTAGGTGGAAAAAAATCGTTGCTTTGGGCTCAATAATTCTGTTCTACTTTGATTCCGATCAATCAAAGCTAATACTTGTGTTTTAAAGAGTTTCTTTAAATGAATATTTGAGCGCATCCAATTATCAATTTGGAATTTTAAACATACTTTGTGTTTTTGATTTTTAGATTCAAAAAATAGTTACATTTGGTGCCATAATAAACCACAAAATAAATGTCAGATAAATATCAATCACAAATTGATGCTTTCATGGACAAAATGAAAGCTTTACATGGTCATGAATTAGAGTTCCTTCAGGCAGTGCATGAAGTCGCTGAAGCGGTAATTCCAGTGATCGAAGAAACACCAAAGTATAAGGCTGCGAAAATTCTTGATCGTATGGTTGAACCTGAGCGGACGATCATTTTTAGGGTTCCTTGGATAGATGATAATGGAGATGTTCAAATCAACAGAGGATATCGTGTTGAATTCAATTCTGCAATTGGACCTTACAAGGGTGGTTTACGATTTCATCCATCGGTTAACCTTTCGATACTCAAATTTTTGGGTTTTGAGCAAATATTCAAAAATTCGCTGACGACACTTCCGATGGGAGGAGGTAAGGGAGGTTCTGATTTTAATCCGAAAGGAAAATCAGACAATGAAGTAATGAAGTTCTGTCAGTCATTCATGACTGAGTTGTCACGACACATTGGTCCAAATACAGATGTTCCAGCGGGAGATATTGGCGTAGGAGGAAGAGAGATTGGTTACATGTTTGGACAATACAAGCGTATTCGTAATGAATTTACAGGAGTGTTAACGGGGAAAGGACTGAATTGGGGAGGTTCCTTAATTCGACCAGAGGCAACAGGATATGGAACTGTCTACTTTGCGAAAGAAATGCTTGCTACTAAAAATGACAGCTTTAAGGGAAAAACAGTGGCAATTTCTGGTTCAGGAAATGTTGCTCAATATGCACTTGAAAAAGTGATTCATTTGGGAGGTAAAGTGTTAACGGTCTCTGATTCATCAGGATACATACATGCCCCAAATGGCTTTCACTCAGAACATTTGGAATTTCTGAAGGAGTTGAAAAATGTAAGAAGAGGAAGAGTAAAAGAGATTGCAGATAAATTTGAAGGTTTTGAGTTTATTGCAGATGGACGTCCATGGGGAGTTCAATGTGATGTTGCTCTGCCGTGTGCAACGCAAAATGAGTTGAACGGCGAGGAGGCTGCTCAATTGGTCGCGAACGGCGTAATTGCTGTTGCAGAAGGAGCGAACATGCCATGTACGCCTGAAGCAATTGAAGCGTTTCAGTCGGCGAGTGTGCTATTTTCTCCTGGAAAGGCATCAAATGCTGGAGGTGTCGCAACATCTGGACTAGAAATGTCTCAAAACTCGCTTCGTTTTAATTGGACGAGTGAAGAGGTAGATGAGAAATTACACAGTATTATGGTTTCTATACATAGTGCCTGCGTGAAGTATGGAAAAGACGATAACGGCTATGTTGACTATGTAAAAGGAGCAAATATTGCTGGATTTGTCAAAGTCGCCGACGCTATGATTGACCAAGGAATCGTATAGCTAGAAGAAATTAAATGATTAAAAGTCGCTCGAATATCGAGCGACTTTTTTTTGGGGCAACTCTTCGTCAAAATAGGATGAGAAAATACATGAATTCTCATTTGAAAATTAAGAATCAATCTAATCTATTTGTTAGATTTGTTTCAAACAATAAATAACTATGGCAGTCCTTGAAAAAAGAACCATTGACTTCAATCGAACAGGATTTGATGATGCTGAACTTTTGGGCATTTACAGGAAACTCCTGAAGCCAAGACTTATAGAAGAGAAAATGTTAATTCTTCTTCGTCAAGGTAAGATTTCGAAGTGGTTTTCTGGATGGGGTCAAGAGGCGATATCTGTAGGTTCGACTTACGCGTTAAAAGATGAGGAGTATATCTTTCCCATGCATCGTAATCTTGGAGTGTTTACCACTAGAGAAATTCCTTTGAATCGTTTGTTTGCTCAATTTCAAGGTAAAATGTCTGGTTTTACGAAGGGGAGAGATCGTTCGTTTCACTTCGGTACACAAGAATATAATATTGTTGGCATGATTTCCCATCTTGGTCCGCAAATGGCTCTGGCAGGTGGGGTCGGTTTGGCTTCTAAAATAAGAGATGAAAAGAAAGCAACACTCGTATTTACAGGCGATGGAGGCGCAAGTGAGGGAGATTTTCACGAGGCATTAAATGTTGCATCTGTTTGGGATTTACCTGTCATATTTGCTGTTGAAAACAATTGTTGGGGATTGTCCACTCCATCATCTGAGCAGTTCCGTTGCAAACAATTTATTGATAAGGGTATTGGATACGGGATGGAGGCCATTCAGGTAAATGGAAATAATATTCTAGAGGTAATTGCTACGGTAAGAAAGCTTGCTGAAGATATACGTAAAAATCCAAAGCCTGTTTTATTGGAATTAATGACATTCCGAATGCGTGGTCATGAAGAAGCTTCCGGAACAAAATATTATCCTGAGGGACTTCAAGACGATTGGGCACCATACGATCCGCTGGATGCGTTTAACCGCTTCTTAAAAGAGGAAAAGATTCTAACAGATTCTATTGAGGAATCGTATCAAAATGAAATTAAAAAAGAAATTCAAGAAGGTTTGGATTTGGCTTATGCTGAGGATGCTATTGTTCCAGAACTTACTGCTGAGTTAAGAGATGTTTATGCTCCCCATCAACAAGTGCTTCAGATTACCTCTGGAGCCAAATCAGAGAAGCGATTTGTTGATGCGATTCAGGACGGTTTGCGACAGTCCATGGAGAAGTATGATAATCTCGTTATTATGGGGCAGGACGTTGCTGAGTATGGTGGTGTTTTTAAAGTGACAGAAGGTTTTGTTGATCAATTTGGAAAAGAACGTGTTAGAAATACTCCGATTTGTGAATCTGCAATTGTTGGAGCAGGACTAGGCTTGTCTATTGCGGGGATGAAAGCTGTTGTTGAAATGCAATTTGCTGATTTCGTAACATGCGGATTTAATCAGATCGTAAACAATTTAGCCAAAATGCACTGGCGTTGGGGGCAAAATGCAGATGTTGTTGTTCGAATGCCAACTGGTGCAGGTGCGGCAGCAGGACCATTCCACTCTCAAAGCAATGAGGCGTGGTTTTTTCATACACCAGGATTGAAAATTGTTTTTCCGTCAACTCCATACGAAGCAAAAGGATTGCTTGCAGCAGCTATTGAAGATCCAAATCCGGTTTTGGTGTTCGAGCACAAGTTCCTATACAGGAGTATTAGAGAGGATATTCCGGATGATTATTACACGGTTGAAATCGGAAGAGCAAACATTGTTCAACAAGGAGAGGATCTTACGATTGTGACTTATGGAACGGGAGTGCACTGGGCGAAGAATTATTCCGAAAACCATGCAAATCATAGTATTGAAATTGTCGATTTGAGAACACTTTTGCCATTGGATACGGAGATGATTTATGCGTCCGTTAGAAAAACGGGTAAAGTGGTTGTATTGCATGAGGATTGCATGACTGGTGGAATAGGTGGCGAGATCGTTGCATTGATTTCTGAGCATTGCTTTCAAGATTTAGATGCTCCCGTCAAAAGAGTTGCCTCATTGGACACACCAGTGCCCTTTGCTGCGGATCTTGAAAAACAATTCTTACCTGTTGACCGCCTCAGTGAGGCTATCGGTTCCTTGATGGAATACTAGAAGGTTAAACTTTAGTCTTTAACGACGGGGTAACCCGGATACTTTTGTCTGTTGAATACAAATTTTGAATCGTTAACAGTTGGATTTTCTTTGTAAGCTAATAGTTTAAATGTCATAATTGTACCGTCTTTGTATCGCAATACAACTCGACTCAATTCATTATTTTTCTTTGAAATATACAACACGACTGTGTGGTAATCTTGCTCACTCGGATTTTTTGGATATAAATAAATAACATCCACAGTTTTGCCGTTCAATGTGGTCTCTTTGCCGTATTTGCTTTTGAAGCCATTTTCCCATATCGTCATTAGTCTTTTAGGGTTGATAGATTCATCATCATCTTCGTCAGCATCTGATTCATAAACCGCTTTTTCTTCCTTCACAATTGTCCAGGTCTTTTTCCCGTTTGAAATAATCGTATTGTCACCGAAAGAGGCATGGTATTTATCGCCCTTCAACCATCCTTTGCCAGAATTGTTTTCATCTGTTCCGGTTGCCTCATTTTTTATGTTGACCGTATATTCGATGTAAAAAGATGAATGTGAATTCAGTTTAGTAGATAGCTTGCTTAAAATAGCATCAGCTTTTGTGTCTTGTCCAAACGCTGAAAATATTACGAAAGCAAAGAAAGTAAGCGCAAATTTCATTTTTTATAATTTTGAAATACAAATATCTAAAATTGTGCCAAAACTTCAGGGGGTTGAGTTAAATTAATTTGGTTTTACTTAGAATTTGAGTGAGTGTATCCATATTAATATCGTGTTTCCCATTGTATCGTTTGATTTCAAAACCAATGCTTGTATAATGCGTTATGAGTTCTTCTTGAGTTTTGTCATCGAAATACTCATCATTTGATCCAATTACAAAATAGGAATGCTTCACATTTGATGCGCTCATTATTTGTTCAAGATCTGGCGGGAAAACACATGCCCAAAGCACCATTAAGTCAAAGGCTACAATTCCCTCTTTTCCCCATCGCGCAGCTGTTGCGCCTCCTTGAGAAAAACCGAGGAGAATTCGTCGGGTGATCGTATGCTTCTTCGCGATTTGTCGGTCCATCTCATTCAACCATGCCGTTGTATCGGTAATATCTGATTCGCGCGCCTCCTTTGTCATCCAAGAGGCTCCTACGCGTCCACTTGATCCTTTCAGATAAAACCGATGCATTCCCTCAGGTGCAACGATCATTACGTTTGATGGGAGATTGTGAAATTTATGGATAAAAAACTTTGCGAGTTGACCGTAACCATGCAAGACATAAAGCACAATTTGTGGTTCAGGCTGTGCATTGATCAGCTCGTAGCGGAAGCTTTTTGTGTGCTTGAATTCATACTCCATAGAAGACACAAATATAATTGAATTAAACTTGGCACATTGATTGCTAGATTCAGGAATATTGTATTTTAGCATAGTGGATAATTTAATCAAACACATACTTTTAAGTGGTCTCCTTTTTTTGGCTCCAAAACTTTTTGGACAAGAAATTACAATTGTCGATAAATTGACCAGAAAGCATGTCCCAGGTGCAAAAATTGTATCGCTAAATGGAAAAGTAAAGCGCCTAGCAAATATTGATGGAAGATTTCAATTGAAGCATTTTTATGATAATGATTCCGTTTCTGTTACGTATCCTAGTTATGAACCAGTTTTTTATTCTGTTGAAGACTTAAAGCAGACGGTTTGGATTGAATTGTCTGAAATGAAATTGGAATTTTCTGGAATTAAAGTTTCTGCAAACAGATGGAAACAAGACAAATCGGAAGTTCCCGGACGTATTTCAAATATACGAATGAGGGATTTAGACATGCAGAGTCCTCAGACAGCAGCAGATTTATTAGAGTCGAGTGGTTATGTTTTTGTTCAAAAAAGTCAATTGGCTGGTGGTTCACCTCAATTACGTGGTTTTGGAACCAATCGAGTTATGATTGTGGTGGATGGTGTTCGCATGAACAATGCTATTTTTCGTTCTGGAAATCTTCAAAATGTAATTTCAATTGATGCCAATGCTTTGGATGAGGTTGAAGTTCTTTTTGGTCCCGGAGCTGTAACTTATGGCAGTGACGCAATCGGTGGTGTAATGGATTTTACTACAAAGAAGGCAAGGTTCTCTCCCGATTCTGTTCGACGCTTTACACAAACGAATGTTTTTTCCAGATACTCGAGTGCAAGTAATGAAATGACTGGACATGCCGATTTTAATTTTGGAACAAAGAAGTTTGCATCATATACGGCCATTTCTTTTTCACAGTTTGATGATTTAAAGTCTGGAAAATTTGGAGATGACGACCTGCTTCGACCGACCTATCAAGACAATGGATTAACTCGTATTAATCCGAATCCAAGGGATCAAATTCATACGGGTTACAATCAATTGAATCTCCTACAAAAACTATCATTTCAAGCAAGTGACAATTTAAAGTTGGATTATGGGTTGACATATGCAACAAACTTGAGTGATGCGCCTCGATACGATCGATTGACTTTAGATAACGATAGCGATGGCAATTTGGATTATGGAGAGTGGTACTATGGGCCGCAAAAATGGATGATGCAGCGACTTGGTCTTAATGTCTCGAAGAAGACCTGGTTTTTTGACGAATTCAAGGCAATTGCAGCATATCAAAACTTTCAAGAGAGCAGAAATGATAGAAAATATAAAAGTGACAATATTCGCCGTCAATTTGAGCAAGTTGATGCCTTTTCCGTAAATATTGATTTCGACAAGGCGATTAGACCAAGATCTGAATTGTTTTATGGTTTGGAAGGGGTTTTTAATTTGGTAAAGTCAGCGGCTTTTCGAGATTATGATTCAGATTCAACAGTGACAATCAATTCACGGTATCCGAATGGGGCTGTATGGCAGTCTTACGGAGCATATATAAGCTTGAAACAATTTCTCTCAGATGATTGGATTTTAAATGTAGGTGCGCGTTATAGTCATTATTCCATTCAAGCTGATTTCGATACAGCTTTATTTCACTATCCGATCGCTTCAACAACGAACAGTAACGGTGCCATGAATGGAAGTTTGGGGTTAGTTTATCGACACACGAAAAATGCACATTATTATCTGAATGGATCGAGCGGGTTTCGAGCACCAAACATCGATGACATTGGCAAAGTTTTCGAATCAGCACCGGGGAGTGTTGTTGTTCCGAATACGAATTTGAAACCGGAGCATGCATACAATGTTGAGTTAGGTTTTGTGCACGCATTAAAAGGAAAAGTTAAACTCGATGGAGCTGTTTATTACACTTATCTCAAAAATGCCTTAGCCCGCGCCAACACTTCCTTCCAAGGAAGTGATAGTATTTTGTATGACGGTCTAATGAGTCAAGTTCAAGCAATCCAAAATATGAGTAGTGCGCATGTTTATGGAGTTCAAGCTGGGCTTGAAGTGTCTCTTGCTAAAGGTATCTCAGTTTTCAGCTCCTTTAGTTATCAAAAAGGGTATGAATGGAACATTGATAGTTCAATGTTTTTTCCCAAATCACATGTTGCTCCAATTTTTGGGCGCACGGCCTTACGCTATTATCGTCCTCAATTGAAAATGGAGTTTTATGCAGTTTATCATTCAAAAGTAGCAAACAACGAGCTTCCACTCAATGAACGAAACGATGCTTCTTATGCTCGAGATGAGAATGGTCTTTCATATGCACCAGCTTGGTATACGCTCAATTTTAAGGCTTCTTATTTTTTCAATAAGCATTTGGCGCTGAATGTCGGAGTTGAGAATATTACCAACGTACTATACAGGTCACTTGGGTCAGGCGTTTCGGCACCTGGATTTAATCTCATTTTTTCATTAAAGGCGACGTTTTAGAATTCACCTTTCTTCATATAATACTTCTTGGAACGTGGATCAAAATACCACCTTCGAATCATTTTCCCCGTGGATGAAATCTTTGGATCCGATAAATAGATGTCGTTTATACTATCAAATACTTTTTGTTTTAAATCTCCATTGTAAACAGCAATGTCTTTAAATGGAGAATCATTTGAATCTTCGAAACGGATTACACTTGATCTCAATTCTGCCCCCTCTTTGCCATAATTGTAGTAGATTACTTCTTCACAAATCTGCAGAGGTATGTTATTTTGTATTGTATAGAAACGTCGGCGTCTTGAATTTTTAATTTTTAAATCGACTGTAAAGTCTTTGTTCGTTGTTGATGTTATGTAATCAAACTCCACTATTAATTTAGCATAGGCACTTGAAGGAATAACCACCGCTGGGGAGAACTTTTTTGTTTTACCATCCATAAAAAAGATGTAGTTGAACTGCCCCATGTATCCAACAGCTTCCATCTGTTTTATTCGATTTGTTGCAGCGGCTTGGTTGAGTGCTCGATCCAAAAGGTTGACCGAAACAATCCAATCGGTGCTATCATCACGGTTTAACTCTTCTTTGAAAATTTCAATTTCATATTTTTCGATTGCATTGATATTTAGCTTGGACTCAATGTGTCCAATCATTATTTCTTCAACTGAGTTGTGTTTGGTTTTCGCCGATGTCTTCTCTACAACAGGTTTTATATCCTCTGATTTAGGCGCGCATGCTACAAATGAGCCCACAAGTAGAAGTAAAACAGAATATCTCATGATTTCAAAGATAATGCTTCTGATTGATTTTTGTATTAAATTTAGGATCATGAACAAACTGCTTGATGCATCGTGGAAAAACCAATTGAAAGATGAACTTTTAAAGCCTTATTTTAAGTCGCTCGAAGAGTTTTTAACGGACGAATATGATCGTTTCCCAGAGGCGATATTTCCAAATAAAATGGAAATCTTTAGAGCTTTTTCTTCTTGTCCTTTCGATGATGTTAAAGTTGTTGTTCTCGGTCAAGACCCTTATCCAACAAAAGGTCACGCTCATGGTTTGTCGTTTTCTGTGGATGCTGCTGTTCGACCATTGCCCAGAAGTCTTAGGAATATTTACAAGGAAATGGAAACGGATTTGGGAATTATTCCCCGAGATCACGGCGACTTATCGCATTGGGGCGAGCAGGGTGTACTTCTGTTAAACGCAATATTAACTGTTCGTGAAGGAATACCTGAAAGTCATGCGAATGTGGGATGGGAAACCTTTACAGATGCAGTAATTTCAAAATTAAATGCTTCAAAGTCCGAGTTAGTATTTGTACTTTGGGGCAATAAGGCGCAACAGAAAGCTGCTTCAGTTGATCGATCAAGACACATGGTTTTGACGTCTGCACATCCGTCTCCGTTGTCTGCTTATCGCGGCTTTTTTGGAAGTCGACCCTTTTCGAAGATAAACGACTATTTGAATTCAAAGAATAGAAAACCAATTCGTTGGTAGAAGCCCATGGCTGTGGAACCTTCAAACTCCTAGAATCTCGCTATTTAAACGATGAATTGAACAGTTCAATACTTCATTCTTATTATCTTTGCCCCAATGAATTTAAAGAACGATTTAATTTTGAGAGCAGCACGAGGTGAAAACATTGAGCGCTATCCTGTCTGGCTCATGCGCCAAGCAGGTCGAATTTTACCTGAATATAGAGCGGTACGTGGTGCTTTATCTGGGTTTAAAGAGCTTGTTGAAACACCCGAGCGGGCTGCCGAAGTCACAATTCAACCTGTAGATCTTCTTGGTGTTGATGCTGCAATTATTTTTTCTGATATTTTAGTGGTTCCTGAAGCAATGGGATTGGAGTATCAAATGATAGAGAAGAAAGGACCTTGGTTTGAAAAAACGATTCGTTCTGATGCCGCATTAAAAACGTTGGACTTCAATTTTGACATCCAAGACCGTTTGGGCTATGTTATGGAAGCCATAGAGATAACAAAGAAAGAATTGGATGGCCGTGTACCTTTGATTGGTTTCGCCGGTGCACCTTGGACAATATTCTGTTACATGACTGAAGGTCAGGGGTCAAAAACTTTCTCAGAATCGAGAAAAATTTTATACACGAATCCAACTTTGGCACACGAGTTGCTTAATTATATCACAGATGTGACAATTCAGTATTTAAAGGCTCAGATTTTGGCTGGAGCAAATATGGTGCAGGTATTTGATTCGTGGGCCGGTATTTTGGGTAAAGAGCAGTATGCTGAATTTGGACTAAAATACATGGATAAAATTGCCGCTGCAATCTCCGAAGTTCCAGTTACTCTATTTTCTAAAGGCGCCTATAACTCGATTACGAATTTGGCAAAAATGGATTGTAATACGATTGGAGTTGATTGGAATATGAGGATTGATGAGATTCGTGATCTTGTTGGGGAAAACAGAACACTGCAAGGAAATTTAGACCCATGTGTTTTATACGCATCGCATGATGAAGTGGAAAGACTGACGAATAATATGCTAGATTCCTTTAAAAGTAAAAGACATATTGTTAATTTAGGGCACGGTGTTTATCCGGATGTCGATCCAGAAAAGGTAAAAACATTTATACAAACAGTTAAAAATTATGAGATTAGCTACTAAGAAAAAAATTACGTCATTACTGACGGTCGCATTTGTTGCATTGTCGTTTTTTACATTCGCTCAGAATGGCGAAAATTTAATTTCGAACCCAAGTTTTGAATCAACGGGTAAAAAAGTGAAGCGTCTGGGGTCCATTGAAAGTGCTACAGGCTGGATTTCTCCAACCGGAGTTCGAGCGGATTTATTCGTTGCCAGTAAAATTCCAGATGTAAATGTTCCTTTGAATATTTACGGAAGTGAGGAACCAAAAGATGGCGGTAATTATGCAGGCTTAGTTTCGTATTCTTACGGAAACAAAGTGCCTCGTAGTTATATAATGTCAAAGTTGGAAGCTCCAATGAAAAAAGGAATGAAATATTGTGTGAAGTTCAATGTTTCCCTCTCTGAAGCCTCTAAATATTCGACGAATAATATGGGAGCCCTATTTACGAAAAAGCAAGTTGTCAATGGATCAAAAGCACCAATTATAGAAGAGCCAAGTTTGGTGCATTTCAATAACGACATGAAAATCATTTCAGCGCGCTACAATTGGTCTGAGATTTGTGGAGTTTACACTGCGAAAGGTGGAGAAAAATATATTACTCTTGGAAATTTCATGTCAGATCAAGACACCAAGAGTGAGCGTATGAAAAAGGACAAGAAC
>Ga0233395_1000237_pt1 | contig 29525 bp, 25 predicted proteins | sample 27DmetaG_FD_186029 | JGI IMG/M metagenome (GOLD analysis project Ga0233395, IMG submission 186029) | Seawater microbial communities from Monterey Bay, California, United States - 27D | ecosystem: Environmental > Aquatic > Marine > Coastal | place: USA: California | collected 2016-10-12 | reverse complement strand
ATTTATTGGAATAAACCCAATCTGGCCAGCGGTGATGCTGTACTACGCGCAGAATTTTTGGACTACATCAAAGCAGCGATACCCGTTGCAAAACGTGTTAATGCTAAATGGATGACCGTTGTTCCAGGACATGTTGATTTAAAATTGAACAAGGCTTATCAGACGGCTCACGTTGTGGAAACACTAAAGCAGGCATCGGCCTTACTTGAACCACACGGCTTGATAATGGTCTTGGAACCCTTAAATTTCAGTAATCATCCTGGACTGTTTTTGACAGAAAGTCCTCAAGCTTATGAGATTTGTAAATCCGTTGATTCCCCATCATGTAAAATCTTGTTTGATATTTACCATCAACAAATACAAGAAGGAAATTTAATTACTAACATAGAAAAGTGCTGGGATGAAATAGCCTATTTCCAAATCGGGGATAACCCAGGGCGAAAGGAACCGACTACTGGGGAAATTAATTATACCAATGTCTTTAAATATATTCATAATAGAGGTTTTAAAGGCATCCTCGGAATGGAACACGGCAATCACCGCTCTGGTAAGGAAGGGGAGTTAGCCGTCATTAAAGCGTATCAAAAAGTGGATCAATTTCTCTAATGCAGCATACAATCACCCAACTCTTTGGGATACGTTACCCGATCATTCAAGCGGGTATGATTTGGGCTAGTGGATGGCGATTGGCTTCTGCAGTAAGTAACGCGGGTGGACTTGGGCTTCTTGGAGCGGGATCCATGTATCCCGAAGTTCTAAGGGAACACATACAAAAATGTAGAAAAGCAACAAACCGCCCCTTTGGAGTTAATGTTCCCTTACTTTATCCTGACATTGACCAATTGATGAAGGTCATCGTTGAGGAAAAAGTCCCCATCGTATTTACAGCCGCTGGAAATCCCAAGCTATGGACCACTTACTTAAAAGAACACGGCTGTACCGTAGTCCATGTGGTTAGTTCGGTGAAATTTGCTTTAAAAGCACAGGACTGCGGAGTAGATGCAGTGGTGGCTGAGGGTTTTGAAGCCGGCGGACACAATGGAAGAGAAGAAACCACCACGATGGTGTTGATCCCATTAGTCAAAAAAGCAATTGACATCCCCTTGATAGCTGCTGGAGGTATTGGTTCGGGAAAAGCAATGTTAGCAGCAATGGCTTTAGGCGCCGATGGAGTACAAGTTGGTTCGCGTTTTGTAGCTACTCCAGAAGCCTCCTCTCATCAACACTTTAAAGAGGAGGTGCTCAACGCAGAACAAGGCACAACAGTACTTACTTTAAAAGAGATTACTCCCGTACGGATGATGAAAACCCCCTTTTATCATAAAATTCAAGCACTCTATGAAAAAGGAGCTCGTGTAGAAGAACTTCGAGAAGCCCTTGGAAGAGGACGAGCAAAAAAAGGGATGTTTGAAGGAGACCTAGAAGAAGGGGAGTTGGAAATTGGACAAGTAGCTGCACAAATAGATTCGCTTAAACCTGCGGCAGCCATCGTCAATGAGTTCATTAATGATTTTAATCTGGGGATTAAAGAGTTAAAGGTAATGGATTAAGCCTCTACCTTTGTTTTAAAATCAATAAGGATTTGATTTTGAATCAAATCGTCAAAATTTTCTTCTTTTCTGATAAGATATGCTTCATTCTCATGCCATAAAATTTCTGCAGGACGAAAACGGGAGTTGTAGTTACTCGCCATGGTAAAACAATACGCCCCTGCATTTTTAAAGGCAAGAAGGTCTCCCTCCGAAATTTCAGCAATTTTTCGATTTGTTCCAAAGGTATCGGTTTCACAGATATAGCCCACTACGGTATAGAAGCGATGATTTCCGTTGGGATTACTAAGGTTATAGATTTCATGGTGCGAACCGTACAACATCGGACGAATCAAGTGATTAAAACCCGAGTCTATTTGAGCAAAGACTGTAGAAGTCGTTTGTTTAACCGTATTAACTTTAGATAAAAAATAGCCAGCTTCACTGACCAAGAACTTGCCAGGTTCAAAAGCCAATTCAAGTTCACTACCATAAGTAGAGCAAAAACGATGGAATCGTTCGGTGAGTTTTTCACCTAATTCTTCAAGATTGGTTTCGATATCTCCCGCTCTATAGGGGACTTTAAAACCACTACCAAAATCTAAGAATTCAAGATTTTTAAATTTTAAAGCGGTATCAAATAAAATTTCAGCGGCATATAAAAACACTTCAATATCCAAAATATCACTACCGGTATGCATGTGTACCCCGTTAATGTGCATCTTAGTGTTTTCAACAATGCGCAACACGTGGGGTATTTGATGAATGGAGATCCCGAATTTTGAGTCGATATGGCCTACAGAAATATTGCTATTTCCCCCAGCCATCACATGAGGATTGATCCGAATACAGACCGGTACTTCAGGATGTTTGGTACCAAATTGCTCTAAGACTGCGAGGTTGTCTATGTTGATTTGAACCCCTAGGGCAGCAACTTGTTCGATTTCATTTATTGAAACTCCATTTGGGGTAAAAATGATGTCTTTGGGTTGAAAGCCTGCTTTGATCCCCAACTGCACTTCTTGAATGGAAACCGTATCCAAACCCGACCCCATAGATCGAAGTAGATTTAGAATGGAAAGGTTAGAAAGGGCTTTGCAGGCATAGTTGATACGTAACTTTTCTACTCCACTAAAAGCATTTTCTAGTCGGCGGTATTGCTTTTGGATCTTTTCTGAATCGTACACATAGACCGGTCCCTTGTATTGTTCCGCAATGGATTTTAATATGGCGTCTTTCATTAGATGTAAATAATAAAGACCAAAAGTAATGAGTATATCTATGCGAACAAAAGAAAGTAGCAAACCCCCTCATATTTGAAGAAAATGTTATACATATAACAAAAAGTTTTAAGTCCTACGCGCTAAAAATCCGCGATGGATTCTCTATTTTTGTCACTGATTTTAGAAAAGACTTATGAATTTACACGAATACCAAGGAAAAGAATTATTGGCAAGTTTTGGGGTTACCGTACAACGGGGGATCGTCGCTAAAACTGCTGAAGAAGCAGTGGCAGCTGGAAAAGAACTTATGGAAACTACAGGAACTTCATGGCATGTTGTCAAAGCCCAAATCCATGCGGGTGGACGCGGTAAAGGTGGCGGAGTTAAATTGGCAAAAAGTTTAGAAGATTTAGAAAAAATCTCTAGAGAAATTATCGGGATGCAATTGATTACACCCCAAACACCTCCTGAAGGAAAAAAAGTAAATCAGGTTTTAGTAGCTGAGGATGTTTATTATCCTGGTGCTTCTGAACCAAGCGAGTTATATATTTCGGTACTGCTGAATCGTGCTACAGGAAAAAACATGATTATGTATTCAACCGAGGGAGGAATGGATATTGAGGCGGTGGCTGAAGCAACACCGCATTTAATTTTTACCGAAGAAGTTGATCCTGCCCTAGGCTTACAAGGCTTCCAAGCTCGAAAAATAGCTTTTAATCTTGGACTTTCTGGAGCAGCATTTAAAGACATGACCAAATTTGTTAGTGCTCTTTACAAGGCTTATGTCGGTTCCGATGCTTCCTTGTTTGAAATAAATCCGGTATTAAAGACTTCAGACGATCGTATTATTGCAGTAGATGCTAAAGTAACCTTAGACGATAACAGTCTGTTTCGACATAAAGATTTTGAAGCCCTTCGTGATTTAAGCGAAGAAAATCCTGTAGAGGTTGAAGCAAGAGAAGTAGGATTAAACTACGTCGATCTCGACGGAAACGTTGGCTGTATGGTAAATGGAGCTGGACTTGCAATGGCAACGATGGATCTGATCAAACAAGCTGGAGGGGACCCTGCTAACTTTTTAGATGTAGGAGGTACTGCAGACGCCGCTCGCGTAGAAACTGCCTTTCGATTGATTTTAAAAGATCCAGATGTAAAAGCCATTTTGGTAAATATCTTTGGTGGAATCGTACGTTGCGACCGCGTTGCACAAGGAATAGTTGACGCTTATAAAAACATGGGAGACGCTATAAAAGTTCCCATTATTGTGCGTTTACAAGGAACAAATGCCGATATCGCTAAGGAACTTATCGAATCCTCAGGTTTAAATGTTCTATCGGCAACTGCTTTTCAGGAAGCGGCAGATAAAGTAAAGGAAGCTCTTAAATAATGACAAAATGACAGTTATTTTATAAAAAAACTGTCATTTTGTCAAAATTCTTAATTGGTCTTGGTTTTGCTTTAAAGAAGACAATAAAAATTGTTAACCTTTAAAACATTTGATTATGAATTTAATTAGAAAACAAACTCCATTTATTACTTCCCTTTTTGATGATTACGTCAATCAAGATTGGGATTTTAAAGTGTCTTCTTCCGCCGGTACGCCTGCGGTTAATATAAAAGAATTAGACAACCAATTCGAAATTGATCTTGCAGTTCCCGGTAAGAAGAAAAGTGATTTTGAAATTGAAGTAGAAGAGGGACTCTTGTCCATCTCATCTTCAATGGAAGAAGATCAAGTCACTGAAAAGGCAAAATTCACTAGACGTGAGTTTAGCTATAATAGTTTTAAAAGAACCTTCACTATACCAGATAGTGTAGACCCCTCAAATATTGAGGCGCATTATTCGGAAGGCGTTTTGAAGCTCAGTTTGCCCAAACGCAAAGAAGCTTTACCACAACCAAAGAAGCTGATTAAAATCCGATAAGTAAATCAATTATTTGTTTTTGTTTGAATCGGTCTCTTCGGAGACCGATTTTTTTTGCTATAATTTGATGAAGATTTTCTTTTTAAACAAGATATAAGTGGGGATCCAAATAAAGAGGACATACATCAAGGCATAGACTAAAGAGCCAAGTTTAAGGGGAAGTCCCAAACTTTGCCAAAGCCCTATAAATTCTTGATTAAAAGCAATGCCCCACCATTTAGAACTGTAAAAAACGACGGTCATCAAACTGGAAAGGGCGTAAGCAAAAATTGAATTTACCCCAAAGACAAGAGCAAATTTAAAATTAAAAGCAGGCTGCTTTAAATCAAAAATATAAAGAGAGGCGGCTAGGCTTAGTGCTGCGATTCCTCCCATAAATAGACTGAATGAAGAGCTCCATAAATTTTTGTTCAATGGGAAAAACCATTGCATGATATCACCCAAAAAAAGTAAAATAAAGCCAAAAAAGAAAAGTTGCGTGATTCGCTCTACAAGGGGATCTTTTTTAAGCAATATGTAGCCTGCTTTCATGCCCATAAGTCCTGTAGCTATCGCTGGGAAAGTACTTAAAAGACCCTCAGGATCCCAACTGTGTTTCCAGAGCCTACCTGGTAAGAGGAGTTTATCTAAATAATTTGCCCAGTTCTTTTCAGGAACATTCAGATCAGGGAAGCCAATACCTGGAATTGGAATATAAGTCATAAGGATCCAATATAAAATCAAAATACTAATGGCGAGATACAATTGAAATTTTCGATTGCTGTATAAATAGAGTAGGGCACAGGCTAGAAAGACAAAAGCGACACGGGGAAGGACTCCAACCCATCGAATACCAGGGAAGTTGAAACTTGGCCAAAGCCATAGAAAAATTCCTACAACATAAATTTTTAAGGCGCGAATTAAGATTTTTTTTGTCATTTCACTTCGACTTTTTCCTAAGGCTTCTTGCTTGCTAAATGACAAAACGATAGAAACCCCTACTATAAATAAAAATCCAGGAAAGACATAGTCAGTAGGGGTGATTCCATTCCATTCAGCGTGAAGGAAAGGAGCATATACATGCGCCCAAGTCCCAGGAGTATTTACAATAATCATTAAGATGATGGTCAATCCCCTTAGGATGTCTAATGAGCGAAGCCGTTTTTGAGTTTCGATTGACATTAAGGCATGCTTATGGTGTTTCCCGCTCTTCCGTTTGTATCAAAAACACGCAGGACAATTTGATCAGAATTACTTACTTCAACAGGAGTTGTATATAAAGTATCGTCCATTGTTGGTGCAGTGCCATCCAAAGAATATCGCACTTGAAGTCCCGGAAATTGTTGGCGGACTTTGAGCATCCCTTCTTCAATGACAGCTCCAGGTTTGGGTAAATCGAAGGCTACGTTTTGAAATAGAGAAGTTAGATGAGGGAGTTGTCTTTGTCCTATAGTATTGACAAGTACATTCCAAGAAGCATCAAGTTTTGGTTTTTGAAGTGCAGCTGTTTTTTCTTTTACAGCCTTTTCTTTGGGACTCCATGCACGTTCTGCAAATACAATCATATTGGGCATTAACATACGATCAAATTCATACGAATTTTTAGCGGTTTCAGTCCACAGTTGGGATTGGATGCCTAGGAAATTGGGTATTGCCTCCTTTTGAATGCTTGTTTTTTGGGTGACTTCATTTTCATCAATTCCCAACTCTTGAAGTTTGACTTTGTTTGCAAAGACATTCAAAGGCTCTGTGCCCCAGCTGTCTTTATAGCTTACAAAGCCAGACCAACTCAAACCGCTGTTCTCCATGTCGGTGTCATCGGTCATGTCAAAATAAAAGGCAGAAGAATTACTCATCACCGCCTTAAAACCAAGGTTGGTTAATTTGTAGATCATGTCTTCTCTTCCCCCTTGCCAGGTATTGTTCCACACACTTGGAATAAAGTCTAAATCCATTAAATTCTTATTGACTTCTATTTCAGATTGACTTTTTTTGCTGTGGGATAAGAGCACATCTTCCCAGCCTGCCATTTGCGCACCTGAAGTAGTAACAATTTCATTTAAGCGATTAACACTGTAGTCATAGAGGCTTTGATAAGAGTCAATAGTTGGAGTTTTACGAATAAATTCTTCACAGAGCGGAGATTTACGCCACACCCCAAAAGGAAGTTCGTCAGCACCAATATTGTAGGTTTTCATCGGTAAATCGGCTTCAGTATACATAGCTTTGATTTCAGTAAAGACTTTTTCAAAAAAGCGGAACGAACTTGGAGCACAAATACAGATTGTATTGTCTTGAAAGAGTTGCGCAGAGGTGTACTCACTTTGATCATTAGGGTCGTGAAGACGATATTCGTTGGCAGCTTCTACATCCCCTTTTACAAGATAATTATCATAACGAGCCTTCATAGCGATTACAGCAGCACGCGCATGAGAAGGAAAACTTAATTGTGGAACTACGCGTATGTTTCGTTGCTTTGCAGCTTCCAGAATTTCGATAAAATCTTTGCGACTTAGGTAACCGCTTCCTCTACTTTCTACTTCTCCAGAACCGGAGCCATACATGGGAAACAATCGATCAGATTCATCTTTGGTATATCCGCGTTTGCCTCCTACTTCTATCAATTCTTCAAGACCAGGAATTTCTATTCTCCAGCCTTCATCGTCAGAGAGTTTTATGTCCAATAGGTTTAATTTGTAAAAAGCCATATAGTCCAAAATCTGAAGTACTTTCTCTTTTGGAAAAAAATTACGAGATAAATCGACCATAAACCCACGATGACCGAAACGAGGAGCATCTTCTAAATAAATTAATGGAAGTCCATTGCCTTCTTTTTCTGCAGTTAGGAAAATTTGATGCAACGAGGTCATTCCATAAAAAAGACCACTGTAGGAATTTGTCTCTAAAGAGATCTTATTTTCTGTAAGTTTCAAATGGTAGGCTTCTTCACCAAGCGACTTATTTTTTTTGATTTCAAGCTGAGCCCCCTCTTGTGCTTGAGAAACTTCCAATTTTAGTCCTTTTTGAAAGTGATTTAACAGAAACGAAGTATCCTCATTAAACGAGCCAAAGTCTATGAGAAGAGATTTGGGATAAGGGCTATAATTTTTCTTAACGTCAATTTTTTTTGGAGTAGGCACTACCCAATGAAGTGAGGAGGTGTCTAAGGAAGTGATCCCCTCATAAGCGGAAAAACGATCTGAAGCAGAGGGTAGATTCAAGTCTGTTACTCCTTTTGCATTTTCCCAATGCACCACACTCTTTAAATCATAATTTTTATTTGACGTGTTGGAGTGCACGAAAAAACCCAAAGGACCCATTACCAAACGTCTCATAATGTCAGATTGGGTCACAGAAAACCTTAAACTAGCTCCTGGGTTTAAGGTATGTGAGGGGCCAAATTCTAGTTGCCAATATTGTCTGTTTTTAGTGGGTAGAATACGAATATCCTCTGGAAGACTTTCGGGTTTTAGCACACCACTAAATTGATTCCAATGAAGGGACCATTGTCCCCCTTCCCAAACTTCAGCAGTAGGATTTGTTATTTCAATAGTGATTTCCATTTGATTGTTGGGTACATCAAAATGGTCTATCGTAAACATCAATTCTTTATCAGAAGAAGAAGTGGGTTGGCAGTTTATAAATAAAACAAAGGCTAGCAGGGGTAGGATTTTAGTTTTCATTCAAACGATTTTAACTAATGTAAGTATTTTTCAGGACTTACAATTGTTGATTTTTTCATGACAGATAAATCTATTTTTCCACCTTAAATTCTTTAATTGTAGTATTGGGTTCTATGATGGTATAGTCTTTCCAAAATTCAGGATCATAAACAGTTTTATTAATGGGGAGAATTGTTCCTTTTTCTTCAAAAGTCTTAAAAGTTTCAGGAGTTAAGGTAGTGGTTTCAAAAACGACTAATTGATACCGTTGGGTGTTTCGGTTAGCAACATTGAGATCCATCTTTAATTGATTTTGTTTGTTGCGTCCCTTTACTATTTTATTTTTTTCTGTGATCACTAAAGGGCGATCAAATCCTCCTTCAAAACTCAAGTTATAGTCAAAGTATTCTAAGCTGTATTTTCCAGAAGCAGTTTTTTTAAATTGTATAACCACCTCCTTGAAATCTTCCTTAAAAGAAACGCCAAACATGCTGAAATCTCGAAGGGGTTGAACGTTGATATATTCAATACGAATTAACGCCAAAAGATCTGCATCCACATAAAGTTTTCCTTTGTAGTCTGCATTTCCGTCGGGTTTAAAATCAAGGATATAGACAGGGTTATCTCCCAGGTAGGTAAATTCAGTTTGCGTAAAGGTATATTTTGAAGCTTTTTTTAATATCCTTAAATCAAGTTCATCTTCATCAAAAAGGGTTGTAACAAGATTCGTAATGATTCTTTTTCTCCATTTTAAAAAATCATCTTTTTTCTTTTGGATTTTTTGTTCTTGGGTTAAGGTATCTTTCGTATTGTTGTTAATTTCATCCCCCTCAACTTTTCCTCCAATGATTCCAGAGCGAACCTTAAAGTAAGAATTGGTCTTTACATTATCCTTAAGGATGGTATCAAACAGTTTTTCTATGTTTTCAAAGATTGCGGTTTTCTCTTTGTCCTCTAGTTCCAAGGCGCGAAGCAACTCTAATTTTTGATTCTCTTTGCTATAGTCTCCGTTGAGATTTCCTAATAGTTCAAAGAACCAAGTATTTTTTCTTGGGATCTTTCTTAGCGTACTGTCCCAAAACACTTGATTGAATTCAGGGATGGAAGTTTTTTTAATGTTAACTTCTAAGGCTTTAAATTCTTGGGAGCCTGTTTCTCTAAAAAACAGTTTCTTTTTTGTCAAACTCAAATCGTATTTTTTTGGAATATCTCTTTGAATTTCTTTTAATATCTCTTTGACATCAAGTTGTTTATTACTGAGTATGATCGAATTGAGCTCAATTGATTTTGGAGCAAGGTAAAAGACACTGTCTTTTAATTGTAAAGCGGGAATGGCTAAAGTCTTGTAGCCCATACAGGAAATAAAAAGAGAATCGACCGTATTTGTAGGTTCATACTGCAATCGAAAGCGCCCTTCTTCGTTAGAAACTCCTCCACTACCGGATTTTAAATAGATACTGGCAAAGGGGATGGGGTTTTGGCTTAGGCTGTCAAGAACAAGAGCATTGAGTTCCTGAGCATTATTGAAAAAGCCTGTTAGAAGGAAACTATTAATCAAGACAAGATTGAGGTATTTTTTCATAAAAAAATTATTTTAAGTTGCCTTATTTTATAACTGCTCTTTTAGGCTTTTTATTTCATCTCGGTATTTGGCAGCCTCTATAAAGTCCAAAGATTTGGCAGCCTCTTCCATAGCTTTACGTACTTGGTGGATTTTTTTCTCAATTTCGGGTTTAGTCAAATAGCGATTTACTTCTTCGGCTGCTTTGCGTTCCTCTAATTCTTGCGCATGCGTAGCCACAGAATTTTTGGCTAAAGCACTGTCCAATGATTTATTGAGGGCTTTGGGTTCGATGTTGTGCTTTTTGTTGTAAGCCATTTGTTTGTCCCTGCGGTAGTTGGTTTCATCTATAGTTTTTTGCATACTTTTTGTAACCGTATCGGCATACATAATGGCTTTACCTTGAACATTCCGTGCGGCACGTCCTACGGTCTGAGTTAACGAGCGGTTGGAGCGCAAAAAACCTTCTTTATCCGCATCTAAAATTGCAACTAAAGAAACTTCTGGTAAATCCAAGCCTTCACGAAGGAGGTTAACCCCAATCAATACATCAAAAATTCCTTTGCGTAAATCTTGCATGATCTCTACCCGTTCCAAGGTATCCACATCACTATGGATATAACGACAACGGATTTGAGCACGACTGAGGTATTGGGTCAACTCTTCCGCCATACGTTTGGTAAGGGTTGTAACTAAGGTGCGTTCATCCCGTTCCGTTCGTTGTTGGATTTCTTCAATTAAATCGTCAATTTGATCTTGACTTGGGCGTACTTCGATGATGGGATCCAGCAATCCAGTTGGCCGGATGATCTGTTCTACAAAAGCCCCTTCGGTTTTTTCTAACTCGTAATCTGCTGGGGTAGCACTTACATACAATACTTGATTTTGCAGTGCTTCAAATTCTTCAAATTTTAAGGGGCGATTGTCCATAGCAGCGGGAAGTCGAAAGCCATATTCTACGAGATTTTCTTTTCTGCTGCGGTCCCCTCCGTACATGGCATGAACCTGAGAAATCGTAACATGACTTTCATCTACGATCATTAAAAAATCTTTTGGAAAATAATCCAACAAACAGAAAGGACGTGTCCCTGGAGCCCTTCCATCCAGATAACGCGAATAGTTTTCGATTCCAGAACAATAACCCAATTCTCGAATCATTTCCAAGTCAAATTCGGTTCGTTCTTCAAGGCGCTTGGCTTCTAAAAATTTACCCACTTCTTTAAAATAATCTACCTGTTTGACCAGGTCATCCTGAATTTGGTGAATGGCATTTTGAAGGATGTCGGGAGAGGTCACAAAGATGTTTGCGGGATAGATATTTACCCTATCGTATTGTTCAATTTTTTGATTGTTTATCGGGTCAAAGGCTTCAATCAATTCAATTTCGTCTCCAAAAAAGTGAATTTTATATGCAACATCTGCATAACCGGGAAAGATATCGATGATGTCTCCTAATACTCTAAAGTTCCCACGACCAAATTCTGCAGTTGTTCTGGAATACAAGCTTTGTACCAAGCGATGCATGAGTTGCGTTCTAGAAATAATCTGATCTCGCTCCAACTCAATCACATTTTTTTCAAACTCTGCAGGGTTTCCTATTCCGTATAAACAAGAAACTGACGCCACAACCAAAACATCTCTTCTTCCTGATAGGAGGGAGGAGGTAGTGCTTAAGCGTAATTTTTCGATTTCCTCGTTGATGGAGAGGTCTTTTTCAATGTAAGTTCCTGTTGTAGGGATATAGGCTTCGGGTTGGTAATAGTCGTAATAGGACACAAAATACTCCACGGCATTGTTAGGAAAGAATTGTTTGAATTCCGAATACAATTGCGCAGCGAGTGTTTTATTATGAGCCAAAACAAGAGTCGGGCGTTGGAGTTGTGCCACAGCATTGGCCATAGTAAATGTTTTTCCTGAGCCTGTTACTCCTTGAAGGGTAACATAAGGATCCTCATTTTCAAATTGATTTACAATTTCTTTTATGGCTTGAGGTTGATCCCCTGTGGGTTTAAAATCCGAAACGATTTGAAATTCCATAGCTTTTTAATCAAGCTATAAACATACAAAATATCAGTGGCAGTAGGGCTAAGCCTAAACCAATATCGCTTATAAATCTCTTCTTTTGAGTAAGAGGTAAGCCCCTCTTAAAAAAAGTGCAGACCATGCCAGAACTATTACTAGGCTTAAAACAGAAATACCGTAATCCTTGTTAAAACCTTCCCCTATTTGATCAGCAATATTTTGAATAGCAGAGAGTCTAGAAAAAGGTTCTTTGATTAAATTTCCCATAGCATTTAGAGGGAAAAATTTGAAAACATCTTCTGCTGAAAGAAACGGAATCCAATCCGATAGTTTCCATTTCATTAAACCGTAAGCAATACCTTCAAAAAACTGCCAAAAAGCTAAAAACCCCAAAGCAAATGCGGAGCGCTTAATAAGAATGGATAAGAACAAACAAAAACTAAAAAAACTAAAGAGTTTTACAGAATAGGCTGCTAAATATTCTAAATCAGAAAACACAATTTGTAATTCGTTGTAATCGGAATAAATTCCCCCGAGAATTAAAGAGATAATAAATACCAAAAGTGTTGAAATAAGAACAAAAGCGAGGATGGCATAAACTTTAGAGCGTAAAAATTCTCCTTTGCTCAATCCATCAATAAGATTTTGTTTAAGGGTTTTATAGGAGTATTCATTTCCTATCATAGCAACAATGATGATAGCAAAAAATATTTTTAATAACCCAATCATAAAGGTGTTGAAATGCCAGATGTAAGGGAAATTAAAAATTCCTTGGTCGGCAAGATGAAACTCAATAGGTCCCAGTTCCACTTTAATGGTACTTAAAATGGCAACACTAAAAATGAGTGTAAAATATCCTAAGATTAAAATTTTAGAGATTCTATTGTGCCAAAGTTTATAAAGTTCTATGGAGAGTAGGCGCATTTTATTGAGCTTTGGTTAAGGTTAAAAACTGTTGTTCTAAAGAGGGGTGTTTTTTTACAAAATGGGTTGCGAAAATCTTTGCTTTAGCAAGTTTTTTCGAAAGTTCTTCTTCGGACAATTCAGCATTGAGATTTAATTTGACAAGGTTGTTCTCTAACTTAACTTCCTTTGCTTGAGGAAGGCTTTTAAGAAAATTAGCTAATGCCATTTGGTCGATTGCATTTAACTCAAAATAGCCAAAAGTTTGGGTGATCTGATCAACAGCCCCTTCGTAATATTTGACTCCGTTTTTAAGAACAATGACTTCGTTGCAAACTTTTTCTACTTCATCCAAAAGGTGGGAGGCCAAAAGAATGGTAGTTCCCATTTTTGCAATGGTGATAATAAGTTTTCGTATTTGATGAATACCCTCGGGATCCAGGCCATTTGTGGGTTCGTCTAAAATGAGCAATTCAGGGTTATTCATAAGTGCTGCCGCAATGGCAAGTCGTTGTTTCATACCTAAGGAAAAAGTACGGAATTTGCTATCTCTCCGATTCCAAAGACCGACCAAGAGAAGTTTTTCTTCTATAGTTTCGTAGGAACATTGTTTGATTTTACAAATCAGCTTAAGGTTTTGCAAGGCAGACATATAGGGGTAAAAATTAGGACGCTCAATGATGGCTCCTATTTTCTTTAAGGCTTGATGCGTTGAGGTTTGACCTTCATACCATTCAAAGCTACCACTACTTGGATTGATTACATTTAAAATCATCCCTAGGGTTGTGGATTTGCCACTGCCGTTGGGACCAAGTAAGCCGTATACATTTCCGTGTTTTAATTTTAATGAGAGTTGATCAACAGCCTTTAAACTTCCGAAGGATTTACTTAATTGATTGAGTTCAAGTATCGTATTTGACATAGTATTATAACGAGTGAGGCATTATTTTGTTACGAAAAGATAACTACATTTGAAAAAAAGGAGTATGAAAGAAAAGTTAATTTCACAAAAAAAACCATTTTATCCAATTGGGTCTGGTTTGGCTAATTTTTTAAAGTCATACGACCGATGGGTAGATACTCCCATATTTTACAGTGATTTGCTTCGCTTTTCTGGTTCTGTAGTGGTGTATGACAAAAATGATGAAGACACCCTATGGGTTAGTGTTTATTATACTGATAGTGAACGACGTGAAATTGATTACAACCTAAAGAAAATTTATACTTTACTTCATTCTGATGGTAATGAATCAGGCATTCAATACCTTAATGTAGATGCTATAGATTACTGTACTTTTGGAAACTCCAAGCCTTTTAGAATTAAGATTCGAAATATTCTCAATGATAATTTTACTTACTACTATATTAAGCAAACTGATGCTTCTCGGATTTATGGTTTGGAATACGAACACATGCTTTCTCCTTACAATTTAAATTTTTTAGTAAATGACAATACCCTTATAGAAGAACATATTGCAGGGATTCCAGGAGATACTTTTATTAAAGATTTTTTGCCTCACTGCAATGAATCTGAAAAAGCCCAAATAGCAAAAGAGTATGTAAAGTTTAATGAGCGGAGCATGATTCGCCTGTTAGGTGACATGCGCGCCTACAATTATGTTGTCGTTCCTACTCATGATTTTGACCAAGTAGTATATAAAATTCGTCCTATTGACTTTGATCAACAATCTTTTGAAGGAAAATTATCGGTCTATCGACCTCAATTTTTTAAAGAAAATATCCCGATCATGGATTTAGTTCGGGCTAAACTCACTCATGATTCGATAAATCAATACAAGATTGAAGAACGATCTATAGTAGCGAGAAGAATCATTAGTTCGGGAAATAGATTAAACAAAATTTTGAACATCATGCAAAAGGACAAATTAACTTTGGAGTCTAATCTGAGTCGTTTGAAAAAGGAAATCTATAAATTCACCAAGGAAAAAGTTTTTTTAGAAAGTAAATCTATGGGCGAAGTAATGCGAGCAGTATTAAACTATGTTCGTTTCCATTATGAAAAAGTCAATATGCACGATTTATTTTAATAAAAGGAACTGTCGTCATAATCTAAATCAAGATTTTCATCCTCTTCATTGTCAGATTCAGTTTCACTCAATGGATCCCCTCCAGCTTCAAACATTTTTTCAGGGGCTTCCTCGGGGACTTCCCCTTCGCTGTGAATCAAATTCGGGTAACTAATGCCCGAAATATATTCTCCAACTTCTTTAAGTTCAACGTAAAAAGTCCAAAGATTTAGGAAATCATAGATATAGATTAAATGATGTTGAGAAGGAGTAAAAATGGTATTCAAGGGTTCCTCTCGCATGGTCGGTCCAGGTTCCATTGACTCAAGAGCGAGTTCTTCTCCTTGAGCCCAATTTTCATCTGATTTGTAAAAGGAGGCCATTTCGTTTCCTAAAAACCCAAAAGCTTGTGTAATGGCATGATGTAAGTCTTCTAGAGTAGCTGTGGCTTCAATTTCAATATCGCGGAGCACATCTTCTTCCACATCTAGTATAATACGTATTCTGTAAATCATTGTTGTTTGTTTAAACGAATCATAAAATAAGCTTGAGCTCCAAATAAAAGTGAAGCAAAAACCAAATGTAAGGGTTGCGAAGAAAAGGGGAAATCAAAATAATACATCCATATTCCACTGAGGACTTCTAATCCGATAAGCACTAAAATACCTACAAAAACAGGTGGGATGTATTGAAATTTATATAAGCTATAGGCCAGCAAGCTGTGAACTATTAAAACGCTAAGCGAGAAACTACGATGAAAATAAAAGAGAAAGGGAGCTTGTGAAAGCCATTGGGCTGCAGCATCAAGTCCAAAAGCATGCATCTGTTCATCTACAAATTGACGTACTTGTGTTCCCATAGCGATTTGAATAAGCGTTAGAATCACTCCTACAGCAACTAAAATTTTAAAGCCTTTTGATTTGGGGAGGGGTTTTGTTTGAAAATTATTTCTATCCAATAGAATAATCAGAAGAAAAACAATGAGGAGTGCCATTCCCATATGAATTGAGATTTTGTAGGGTAGGAGGTTGGAGTCCACTACTGTTTTTCCCAGCCACCCTTGGAATCCCATTCCCAATACAACTAAAAAGGAAATAACACCTAGCCAAAGATCTTCTTTCCATTTAAAAAGAGCGGATACAAAGAGTAAGAGAGTGGCCAATCCTGCTAAAGCTCCGAGAAGGCGATTGAGAAACTCAATCCAAGTATGCGTTGGATTAAAAATTGCGTAGTCGTGTTTAGTGTAAGCCTCCCAATTTTCTGAATTATACTGTGCTTCTGAGATAAAATCCTTTGGTGCAACACGAAGGCTATCATCTACGATAATGACTTGTCCTTTTTGATACGGATGGGTCGCCTTCCAATCCAGTTGAGCGCGTTCTGTAGGGGGGATGAGGTATCCAAAACACTTCGGCCAATCAGGACATCCCATTCCGCTTCCTGTCATACGAACTACTGCTCCAGCAGCAATCACTAAATAGACTAGAAGTAAACTGAGAACTAAAAAATGTTTATACGCTTTCTTCATCGGCTTTCAATCCTAATTTTTTCCCTTCTTCTTTCATTTTTTCAAAAGCGGCTTCAAATTCATTGGGGATTTCTCCCTCTAATATGGCCTCTTTTATAGCCTCTTTTATCAATCCTATTTCTCGTGAGGGATTCAATCCAAAGAATTTTATAATAGCTTCTCCACTTACTGGGGGTTGGAAGTTTCGAAGATGATCCTTCTCTTCTACCGCAACAATCTTTTCTCTTACAATCTTAAAGTTATTGTGATAACGTTCAAAGCGTTTGGGGTTTTTTGTGGTGATATCAGCTTCACAGAGGGTGATTAAATCGTCAATATATTGCCCAGCGTCAAAAACTAGCCTACGTATTGCAGAGTCTGTCACATGGTCTTCTGCAATAATGATAGGTCTAGAACTCATGAAAACCATCTTTTGAACAAACTTCATTTTGTCGTTAAGTGGCATTTTCAAGCGCTTAAAGATTTTATAAATCATCTTGGCTCCTAAAAATTCATGATTGTGAAAGGTCCAACCTGCAGGGGGTTTGAACTTTTTCGTTGGGGCTTTTCCAATGTCATGAAATAGTGCTGCCCACCGTAACCAAATGTTATCACTATTTTTAGATAAATTATCCACAACCTCAAGGGTGTGATAAAAGTTGTCTTTATGTCGTTGCCCTTCAATCTCTTCAACTCCCTTGAGAGCGATTAACTCAGGAAGGATACGCTGAAGTAAACCTGTCTTTTGTAATAAAATAAACCCCTTCGAAGGTTGGTCACAGGCTAATATTTTAGTTAGCTCATCAACGATACGTTCTTTAGAAATAATGTCAATGCGTTCTGCATTTTTTGTAATGGCTGCCAAAGATTGTTCTTCAATGAGAAAATCTAATTGAGAGGCAAAACGGATAGCCCGCAGCATGCGAAGCGGATCATCAGAATAAGTGATTTCGGGATCTAAAGGGGTTCTTAAGATTTTATTTTTTAAATCTTCCAAGCCTTTAAAAGGATCTAATAGTCTTCCAAAATCTTGGTCATTTAAACTAACTGCTAGGGCATTAATTGTAAAGTCTCTTCGGTTTTGATCATCTTCTAGAGTTCCAGGGATTACAGAAGGGTTTCGACTGGCTTTGTCGTAAGATTCCTTACGGGCTCCTACAAACTCCAGATCGATTTCATCCCAACCAATCATTGCGGTGCCATATGTTTTGAATACTTGAACGGGACGTGCACCCTTTAATTTTTTTTGAACTGCATAAGCAAGTTCAATACCAGATCCAACAGTAACAATATCAATGTCTTTTTGTTGCCCCCTATTGAGCAAATGATCTCGAACAAAACCTCCGATCACATAGGATTCCATTCCTGAAGAAGCGACAGCCTCCCGAATAACTTTAAATAGGGGTAAAGCCAATGTTTTCGAAAAATCATCCTTTAGTTTCACAGTTTTAGATTCTGTTATTTGGCTTATCTTTTGCATTGAATTATCGAAACTCAAGTCGCTCTCAAAGGTACAATATAGTCTTCCGCATTCAACAATTTGACAAAGTAAAATTTTTTAAACGGCCACATTGTGGGTTCGTAAAGCATCGTTTAGAGAAGTCTTTTTATCAGTACTTTCTTTGCGTTTTCCGATGATCAATGCACAGGGAACTTGATAGTCTCCAGCAGGAAATTTTTTGGTATAACTTCCTGGTATCACTACAGATCTAGGGGGGACAATCCCTTTATGTTCCAAAGGCTCTGATCCAGTTACATCAATTATTTTAGTGGAAGCAGTAAGTACTACATTAGCCCCAAGGACAGCTTCAGAACAAACGCGAACTCCTTCCACAACAATGCTTCTGGAACCTAAAAAGGCATTATCTTCAATGATAACAGGCGCCGCTTGAAGGGGTTCTAAAACACCACCAATTCCAACACCACCACTAAGGTGAACATTTTTACCTATTTGGGCGCAACTCCCAACAGTTGCCCAAGTATCCACCATAGTTCCATGATCTACATAGGCCCCAATGTTTACAAAACTTGGCATCATGATGACCCCATTAGAAATGTAAGCTCCATGCCGAGCAACAGCATGAGGAACAACACGAATTCCTTTTTCTTGATAGCCTGTTTTTAATGGTATTTTATCGTGAAACTCCAAAGGTCCTGCTTCCAAGGTTTCCATTTTTTGAATCGGAAAGTAGAGTACAACCGCTTTTTTAACCCATTCGTTTACCGTCCATCCCTCTGGGCTGGGCTCGGCTACACGCAGTTTTCCTTCGTCCAGTTGTGCTATTACGTTTCTAATCGTTTTTTGAATATCGGTATCTTGAAGTAAGGATCTGTCTTCCCACGCGGACTCTATAATTTCTTTCATTTCCAATTTTTCAGCAAAGGTAAAGAATTCAAAACGATTCAAATGAACTAGATCGTCACGAAAAAGGTATATTTGCAAAAAAAATTATGGGTTGTTTGGTGGGAATAGATTACGGTACAAAGCGAACAGGATTGGCTTATACAGATCCCAACAAAATTATTGCTAGTGGTTTAAAAAACCTTCCGACTTATCAGGTCATATCTTATTTAAAACAGTTTTGCGAAACAGAAACGGTAGATTGTTTTATAGTTGGAAAGCCGCTTCAAAAAGATGGAACCCCTTCTGAAGTAGAATCTCAAATTAAAGTTTTCGTTGAAGAATTAAAGAGAAACTTTCCCGATTGTAAGATTGAGCGATATGACGAACGTTTTACTTCAAAAATGGCTCTACAAGCCATGATAGATGGAGGATTAAAAAAAAGGCAACGTTCCGACAAAGGGATGGTAGATCAAGTAAGTGCCACAATAATATTACAATCTTATCTAAACCATAAAATGAATTCAATATGATATTGCCGATTGTAGCTTACGGTTCTCCTGTGTTAAAAAAGAAAGCAGAAAAAATTTCTAAAGATTACCCGAATCTAAAAGACCTCATTGAAAACATGTGGGAAACTATGTATGCTTCTCATGGAGTAGGTTTAGCTGCACCACAAATAGGTTTATCTATTCGGCTTTTCGTTATAGATGCCTCTCCATTTGTTGATGAAGAAAAAATGACCCAGGAAGAAATTGATGAACTTTCTACTTTTAAGAAGGTATTTATCAATCCAGAAATTGTTACTGAAAATGGAGCATTATGGGATTTTAATGAAGGATGTCTGAGTATCCCGGATGTAAGGGAGGATGTTTCAAGAAGAGAAAAAATCGTATTGTCCTATTTGGATGAAAATTTTGAAGCTCAAAGGTTAGAGTTAAACGGTTTAGCAGCGAGGGTAGTGCAACACGAGTATGACCATATTGAGGGGATTTTATTTACGGATCATCTATCTTCACTAAAAAAAAGACTTTTAAAAAACAGATTAACAGCAATTTCAAAAGGTGCTATAAGCGTGGACTATCGGATGAAATTTCCCAAAAAACCTAGAAGATAAAAAATGAATTTAGAAAATATATTGGCCATAGGTGGAAGACCTGGCTTATTTGAATTACAAGCTCAAACAAGAGGCGGTATCGTAACCAAATCTTTAGTAGATGGAAAACGAGTTGTTAGCTCTGCAAATAATCAAATCAGTATGCTCAGCGAGATTCAAATTTATTGCATTGGAAAAGAGGTTCCTTTGACTGAGGTTTTTGAAAAAATGTTAAAACATGAGTCTGGAGCTCAAGCAAGAGTAAAACCTAAGGCCCCTTCGAATAAATTGGAAGCTTACTTCTTTGATGTTTTAGAGGATTATGACGAAGAACGTGTCTATCCTAGCGATATCAAAAAGATTATTCAATGGTACAATGTGTTGGTAGCAAAGAAGATAATAACGCTCCCAAAACCAAAGACAGATAAAAAAGAAACTCCTAAAAAAGCAAAGAAAACTCCAACTTCCACCAAGAAATGAAGACTAAAGCCCAAAAATTAGAAGCTTTTGGTCGGTTGTTAGACATCATGGATCAGCTTAGAGCAGAATGTCCGTGGGATAAGAAACAAACTTTTGAGAGTCTAAGGCATTTGACTATAGAAGAGACCTACGAATTGGGCGATGCTATTTTAGAAGGTAATTTATCTGAAATTAAAAAAGAGTTGGGAGACCTTTTACTCCATATTGTCTTTTATGCCAAGATAGGAAGTGAAACAAAAGCTTTCGATATAGCAGATGTTGCCCACGATATTTCTGAGAAACTCATTTTTCGTCATCCTCATATCTACGGAGATGTAGAAGTAAAAGACGAATCTGATGTAAAGAAAAATTGGGAAGCTCTAAAGCTTAAAGAAGGAAAGAAATCGGTACTAGGAGGTGTTCCCAAAGGACTCCCGACTTTAGTTAAAGCACAACGCATTCAAGATAAAGTTGCTGGAGTTGGTTTTGACTGGGATGCTAAAGAAGAGGTTTGGAATAAAGTTAATGAAGAGCTTAATGAATTTAAAGAAGAGGTCATAAAAGGAGACCTAAAAAAAAGTGAAGAAGAGTTTGGAGATGTATTGTTTTCTCTAATCAATTACGCTCGCTTTATGAAGATCAATCCAGATACTGCGCTAGAACGGACAAATCAAAAGTTTATAAAACGCTTTAACTATTTGGAAGCGAAAGCTCAGGACATGGGAAAAACTTTAGATCAAATGTCTTTAGAAGAAATGGAGCATTTATGGCTTGAGGCTAAAAATCAATCCTCCTCAGGAGCCTCTTGATCTTGCATATTTTCATTTTCCTCCTCTTTTGAAGCTTTGGCCAGTTTTTCTTGAGAGTTTTTTATCTGTTTTAAAGCGACATATTCCTTTTTCGTTTTGTCTATTTTCTTTTGACAATCTTGTATCTGTTTTTCAACGTTTTTGAATAAAGGATTCTCGCTACTGGAATTACTAAAAAATTCCAAGTTATTTTCAAGTTGTGTGAGTTCTGCCTTAAGGCTAGATAATTCTGATCGTACATTTTGAAAGTCTTTTTCTAAACGCACTGGGTCATTTTCAAGAATAGTAGTATTTAACTCAGCAATGACTTGATCCAATTCTTTTTTTTCTATACCTACACTCTTTACTTTACTCAGTAAAGTTTTTGAAAAGTTTTGATTCATCTTTACCTCATTGTTTCCAACTAAGGTGCCCATTTGGTTCCAAGTTTCCCAATGATCAAAATACTCTTTTTTGAGTTTTTCAGGATCTGCAGTAAAATCTAGTGTTTTTACTTTTTCGAGATAAACATTCTTTTCTTTAAGCAGTGTTTCTTGTTCTGGGCTAAGTTTTTGGTATCCTGATTTTAATCTATCAAAATATAATTTTTGGATGTCTGAAAACTCTTTCCAGAGTTTGTTGTCTAATTTTCTAGGAACAAAACCTACAGTTTTCCATTGCTTTTGGATATCCTTCATCTCTTGTACGCGCTCGTTCCAATCTTCAGTTTCTAAAATTTCACTTGATCGATTGATCAATTCTTTTTTAGATTCAATATTTTGATTGTAAGCTTTTTTCTGCTCTTTGTAAAAGAGGTTTTTTTTGCGCATGAATTCAGTACCAACCTCTCTAAAACTCTTCCAAGAGGCTTTACTTTCTTTGGCAGGCACGAACCCTATTGTTTTAAATTCTTCTCTTAGTTCATTAAACTTTTTGAGTGCATGTTGCCAAGCGTTATGAGTTTCAATTTTATTGACAAGAATGGCTTGCATTTGTTTTAAAAGTTTTTCTTTTTTGGCAAGATTTTCTTTCATTGCTCCAGCAACATCTTTTTGAAATTCCTGTCGTCGAGATTGGATCACCTTAGAAGCATTTTGAAAACGAGTCCATAGATCTTCTCGGTGTTCTTTGGCTACAGGGCCCAAGTCATTTTTCCACTGCTGATGAAGGATATTTAAATCTCTACTTGCTTTTATGACATCGGGATAGTTTTGAAGGGCTTCTGCACGTTCTATGATTTTAAGCTTTTCTTCGTAATTGTGTTTGTAATCAAGTTCTCTAAATTCTCGATCTAAGTGCAGAAAGGCATAAAAACGTTCTACATGATGCTTGTAGGTTTCCCAAAGGTTTTGGGTTTCACTTCGGGGTACTTGTCCTGTATTGTACCAACTTTCTTGAAGGGTTCTAAAGTTTTTATAGGTTTTGGAGTCTATTTGATTGGAATCAATCAAATTTTTTATTTCTTCAATTATTGCTTTACGTCTTTCTAAATTTACTTTTTGTACGACTTCTTGATCTTTAAAGTGATTCCTTCTTTTTTTACGGTACTCAAAAGAGATTTGATCAAATCTTTTTTTGTATTCTGGTTTAAAAAAGAAATCGATCTCGTTACCTCCTTCATCAATAAATTTTTTCTTTTCTACTTCTACATCTTTCTTAAATTTATCTTCAAAGAATTGATTGATGTTTTGGAGGCTTTTATGGTTTTTTAACCAGCCTTCCTCTGTGGAAAATTTTGTGTAAGCGATTATAAGTTCTTCAATGTCATGTTTGCTGTAGTCAACTTCATTTCCTTCTTTTTTAGGAGCTTCTTCACTTTCAGTTTTTTCATCATTAGCCTCTGTTTTAGCTTTTGACTTTTTCTCAGCTTTTACTTCCTCCGCGGCAATAGTCTCTTCAGGAGCTTCTGGACTTGCATTCTTCTTTTTTGTAGTAGTTTTTTTGGCTTCTGTTTTAGCTTTTGACTTTTTCTCAGTTTTTACTTCCTCTTCGGAAATAGTTTCTTCAGAAGTTTTCGCACTTGTAGTCTTCTTTTTTGCAGTTGTCTTTTTGGCCTCTTTTTTAGGCTTTTCAGAAGCAGGTTTTTTTGCCTTTGCTTTTTTTTCTTCTGACTTCTTCGTTTTTTTAGTTTGCGGCTTATTCTGCTCCTCCGCACCAGGTTGTAGAGTGTTCTCTTCCATGAGTAGTTTTTGTCTTATTACAAATAATATACAATTTTTTGAATTCTAAAAATAGAATGATCCAAATTTACACTATCTGTTCCAAAGCTCCCATGATTTTTCTGCTTGATAAACAAGCATTTGATAACCATTAGAGGTTTTTGTTCCTCGAATTTTACCTTCTTTTAAAAATCTTGTTTCTTCTGGGTTGTAGATTAAATCAAATAAAAAGTGATTGGAATTTAAGTATTCATATGGGATGGGTGGTGCCATTGACGTATTAGGGTAGGTTCCCGCTGGGGTTGTGTTTACAATTAAGTCTATGTTTTTGATAAGATCTTTTGTTAATTGTTCATAAGACAGTTGATCCTTTTTAGGGTTTCTTGATACAAATTGAAAATCACACCCTAATTTTTCTAAAACAAACTTTATTGCCCCTGAGGCTCCACCTGTTCCAAGAATTAATGCGCGATCCGGTTTGGCATTAATTTTTTCTAATAATGCTTTTTCGAAGCCATAGTGGTCGGTATTATGACCTACAGTTTTCCCCGAGGCTTCCCAAACTATGGTATTTACTGCTTGTATGGTTTTCGCTTCTTCTGAGAGGTCGTCTAAATAGGGGATCACTGCTTTTTTATAGGGTATTGTTACGTTTAAGCCACTAGGGATAGGAGGTTTAGAAAGAACGCTTTCAAAAGCACTAATGTCTTCAATATCGTAATTGATATATTGATGATCCACTTTGAGTTCCTTAGCAAATTTGGTAGTAAAATGATTTCTTGAAAAAGAGTATTCAATATTTTTACCTACTAAGCCAAATTGTTTAATGTGCTCTTTTTTTGTCATAATAATCTAAAGCGAAAAGTATAGTTGCTCCCAAAATAATGGTTAAAAGTACGGTAAAGGTTTCCAAATCTTTAAAGTTGGGTAAATAATAATCGTATTTTGAAAATTCTAGATTTCCTACAGCGTTCACTATAGGTGTTCCATCCTCTTTATAGAGATAAACTTTATTTTTCCAAGGATATGCAAGCATTAGTGTACCACTTATAAAACCAATAATGGTAGCTAAAGTTTGCTTTGGAAATTTATTTAAAACCCATTTTAAAATATTAGAAAGGAGGATCAATCCACTGATAGAGCCTGTAGTAAAAACCGTCATGATTAATAAAAGCCGTTGTATAATTGGATCTGAAAGGGAGTCAAAATCTAAGAGTATTGCTTCAGAAAGAACTAGAAAAAGGGCATTAACAGCATCTACTAAAAGAAGGTTGTAATTTCCGAGTATAAGAAGTAAAAAAGAACCTGAAAGTCCAGGGATGGTCATCCCTGATACACTTATGATTCCACAAAAGAAAACAAATAATAAATGATCATTCTCAGCAACAGGACGCGCAAGTGATAGAGAAAGCCCAAGGCTAAAGCCTACAAATAGGAGTGTAATACTGGATCGTTTCCAAATTTTAACTTCTTTAAATATTAAATACAGAGAGGCTAAAATCATCCCAAAAAAACCACCCAATACTAATGTTTCGTATTTGGAAAGTAAGTAATCTAATAAAAGCGAAACACTAAAATAGCTTATGATTACCCCTCCAAAAAGTAAACATAGAAAACGTCCATTTACATAGTTCCAGAAGCTCGTATAACGTCCTTTAAAAAGTAATTTTAAGGCTTTTCCATTGAGGTGTTGAAAAGAGTAAATCAACTTTTGATAAAAACCACCTACCAAAGCAACAATTCCTCCAGAAACCCCTGGAACTTTGTTTGCAGCACCCATCGCGATTCCTTTTAGGATTAAAAAAAAGCTGTCGTAACGATCAGGTTTGTTTGCGGTAGGTTTCATTTTTTGAATAATGCTTTACTTCTTTCTAGGGCAAAGAGCAGAACAAAGCCAAATAACATCAATAAAATTGCTTTTCCTATTTCTGGTGCAGCTCCATCAAAGTTTTGAGGAAGAACAGCTACAGTAATTTCAGGAGCGTTTTCATTAAGCTTTGGTAGCTTGTTTTGCCAAGGCCAAACCTTATTGATTGCACCGAGCATGAGTCCTATTAAAACAGCAATGCTTTGTTCAGGATATCGTTTAAGAAGCCACGATAAAAATTTTGCAAAAACTTTGATGCCTACTACAATTCCTAATATGAATATTCCTAACACAGTTGAAACTTGGATAAACTTTTCTTGGCTAAAATCCATAATTAAATCTTGTGCTTGACGAACATGAGATACGATTGTTTGGTAAACCCCCATGATAAAAAGAATATAAGCTCCAGAAAGTCCGGGTAAGATCATAGCAGAAATTCCAATAAAACCCGCTAAAAATAAATACCATAGAGGCACCTCAGTTGAAACGGTAGTGAGTTGAGTAATCATTAAAGAAAGTGCGGCACCTAGAAATAAATATAGAAATGATTGTAGCTTATATTCAATTTTGGTAAAGATCAAGAATAAAATGCTTGCTACTAATAGTCCAAAGAAAAAAGACCAAAGCCCTATAGGATCATTAATCATTAGCCATTCCAAAAGTCTAGATAATGCTAATATTGCACTTACGATTCCCCCAAAAAGAGGCAATAAGAAAGCTCCATTAATTTGTTTCCACGCTGCTTTAACACCGTCGTTTTGCAGTTTTTTTAGTACGGTCCAAGAAATAGAGTTGATACTTTCTAAGAGTTCCTTGTATATTCCTGTAATCAGGGCAATGGTGCCCCCTGATACCCCTGGTACCAAGTCAGCCGCTCCCATCAACATTCCCTTAAGGTAAAGAAGTAAGTATCGCATTGGTGTCAATTGTTAGCACAAAGGTAGAGAACCTTAACGGAATAGAAACGAACCGCTATTTAGATTCCGTAAGCAAACTTTTAAAATTTGGGAATAGGTTTAAAAACGTACCCCTCTCAGAACTGTTTAAATATTGAGGATTCAAAAGATAAACACCCTCATCGGTTCGGTCTAAATGGAGACAGCATCCTGCTACTCGTATAGCCAAATCTCTATTCTCGGGAAAGGAAGCAAAGGCTTCTTCTGCAACATTGTGGGCTTCTTCCCATTCTCTTTTTTCAAGAAAAAGATCGATAAGTTGAATGAGTATATCGGGATGATAATAGCCCAGTTCTAGAAGTTTTTTACCCGCGGCAATCGCTTTGTCTTTTTTGCCCATTAAACTGTAGATCTCCACACTGTTTTTCCATAAATTAACGGAATCACTATTGCTGTCTAATGCTCGTTCTAAATAGAGTTTTGCTTTTTTATAATTTTTCTGCGTAAGAAAAAACAGGATTAAAGCTTCCCAGCTCTTTTCATTGGAAGGTTCTAGTTTGACGGATTTGAGATAAAATTGTTGGGCTAATTCCACATTACCCAATCCTTCATGGCACCTTCCAATACATTTATGGATGAAAGAGGAAGGTTCAGCAGTATTTAATGCTACTTCATAGTTTTCAATGGCTTCATTTATTCTCCCCACAGATTCTAAGAGTTTCCCTTTTTCAATATAAGCTCCTGTGAAAGTATCGTCACTGATGATTGCAAAATCAAGTGCGGAAAGGGCTTCTTTTATTTTTCCGGATTTCATTAAGATTTTTCCTAATTGATGCCAAGCGACTTCACAATAAGGATCGTGTTCTAACACCTCATTTAGAGAAGTGATTGCTGGTTCAATTTTGTTGAGTTGTTCGTAACAATACAACAAATTATATAGGGAAGGGTAATCCTCAGGATTGTCTCCCAAGCAATTTTTAAAAAAATAGGAGGCCTCTTCATATTCTTCTGCAAGAAGATGCTCCATTCCTAAGAGATTCCAAATTTCCCCAGGATCTTCTGATATTTCCAAAGCTTGATGTAAATAATCAATTGAGGATTTATGATCCCCTTTTTTGGAAGAAATACTGGCCTTCTGTAAAGCAATTTCTTCATCAAAAGGATTCAGTTTCTCGATGTATTCTAAAAGCTGTAAAGCCATTTCAAATTTTTCATCCAAAATAAAAATCTCACTTTGTAGCAACATGAGTTCATGACTGCTTGGATGTTGCTCCAGACCCATTTTTATTGCTTTTTTGGCAAGCTGGTGTTCACCATAACCTAAATAGTGAACAATGATATCTTCGAATTCTTGAGCATCAAAGAAATAAATTAGATTAGTTTTGAGCATTTGCTCAAACTTGTTTATGGATGATTGAGTTTCCTCAGAGTTGTAATTTAGCATAGGTAACCTCTAATTACTTTCAATTAAAAGTAGGGACTAGCTAGCAGAAATTTTGCTACAGGCAAGATTGTTTTTAACAAAATAATTAACACTACTCTTTCAGCTCATCTAATACTTTTCTTATTATAGCACAGCCTTTACGAATCTCTTTTTCAGTTATGGTTAGGGGCGGTGAGATACGCAGAGCCTTTTTATCCCATAGTAACCAAAACAATAAAAGTCCTTCATTAATACATTTAAAAATTACTTGATCTACTAGTTTTGAATCTTCTAAAATGGGTGCAAGCATCAACCCTTTGCCACGGATCTCTTTAATTTTTGGATGTTGTAACTCTTTTCTAAAGAGTGCTTCTTTTTTTTCAATTTGAGAAATAAGTTTAGAATCCCTTAAGGTTCTTAAGGTAGCAAGACAAGCAGCAGCAATTACAGCATTGCCACCAAAAGTGGTAATATGGCCTAATTTAGGGTGTTCTTCTAGGAGTTTCATCAAGGCTTTTGAAGCTGTAAAAGCACCTACGGGAAGACCGCCGCCCATCCCTTTTCCCATTACGACGATATCGGGATTTACATTGTAATGTTCAAAGCCAAAAAAGCGACCAGTCCGACCGAAACCCGGCTGAATTTCATCTAAAATGAGAAGTGCGCCTACTTTCTCACAGCGCAATTTCACTTTTTTTAAATAATCAGATTGGGGGACAATAAAACCAGCTCCTCCTTGAATAGTTTCAAGCAAAACAGCAGCAGTTTTTTCTGTTATAAGATTTAAATCTTCCTCTTGATTGAACCTTATATAACGGATGTCGGGCAACAAGGGTCTATATCCTACTTTCTGATGTTCAGATCCTAAAAGACTTAAGGCGCCATGTGTACTTCCGTGATAACTGTATTGCGCTCCTATGAGTTCACTCCTGCCCGTTGCGCGCTTAGCTAATTTTAATGCTCCTTCTATTGCCTCTGTTCCTGAATTGGTTAGGTAAACACTTTGATGATTTTCGGGAAGTAAAGCAATCAGTTCTTTTGATAAGGAAACGGCTGGGGCTTGAGCAAATTCTCCATAAACCATCACGTGCATGTATTTCTTTGTCTGCTTTCGGATAGCTGATACCACTTTGGGATGGCGATGTCCAAGGCTACAAGCTGAGACTCCGGCTATAAAATCTAAGTGCTTTTTTCCATCGGTAGTAGTAACATAACACCCTTTAGCTGATTTTACTGATAAAGCTAGAGGGTGGGGAGTGGTTTTAGCCTGAAACTTAAAGAAGTCTTCTTTTAGGGAATCCATAAAAATTATTCTTTAGGAATTTCTTGTTGTTCCGTTTCGGGGTACTTAAACTTTAATATCTCTGGAAATTGTTCTGCCCGATCATTTTCATCAAACAAATCATTAAGGGATTCGGGACGCTCTTCTTTTCTCCAAACAAATCCTTTTAGCGTACGATCGTTAAGGGGTAATTCATTCTCTGGGAAAACATCTCCAAGGGGCTCTACTAAGAAAGTAATATCACTTATTTGACCTTCCTCAAAATACATTTTTAAAGCGCTGCATGTCGTTTTATTTATACCGATGAGTTCTAAATCCTTATCGTTATATAGGTAGTAGACCATTTCAGTATTTTTTTTGATGACGACATTGTCTAATTTACTTTCCACAAAGGTCCCATCTAATCGACCTCCTTTAATTTGTTGGTAACCCTCTTCACTCAGCGTATCTTTTTCGATGATAAAAACGTTCCCATTTATTTTAAGTGAGTCTAGCTTATTGGTTTTAGTATCTGATATTAGTCTGATTTGGTTTCCAGACATTTGACTTTTGTCAAACCAGAGAACGGGATTGTTTGCATTGCGATCGGCTTCGGTATAAACTTGCTCTTGTTGTTTGCTCAGGGGTTTGTTGAGTAATTTGGTCAAACCTATAGATTCATCTAGATATAAGGAGTCAGATCTTCCTCTCAAGTCACTTTTCAATATTCTTACATCGTAAAAAGCTCTTAATATTCTACGTTCCTCGGGCCCTGTAGCTACTAAAGTGTCGGCATGAATAAAGAGAGAATCCTTGTCGATGATATTTACCGCCAAGGCTCTTCTTGTTATAATTGCGGAATCTTTGGCTTTAAAGATTTCTCCATAGTGCCCAGTA
>Ga0233395_1000211_pt1 | contig 31002 bp, 29 predicted proteins | sample 27DmetaG_FD_186029 | JGI IMG/M metagenome (GOLD analysis project Ga0233395, IMG submission 186029) | Seawater microbial communities from Monterey Bay, California, United States - 27D | ecosystem: Environmental > Aquatic > Marine > Coastal | place: USA: California | collected 2016-10-12 | reverse complement strand
GACCAGGAAGATAGTATTGGTACACCGTCTTATGAAGAGTTAACTGAAATGAAAGTTGAACTTGAAAAATCATTACTCAGAGCTAATGCTGATTTAGATAATGCACTTAAAAGATCTTTAACCGAGGTGGAGAAGGCCCATAAATATGGAGTCGAGAAGTTGTTAGTTGAGCTTCTTCCTGTGATTGATAATTTAGAGCATGCTTTAAACAATTTATCTGAAAAAGCCACAAAAGAGGACAAAGAGGGTATTGAATTAACTTTGAAGTCTTTTGAATCTGCTCTTGATAAATTTGGAATGATACCCATCTATCCAGTTAATGAAGATTTTAATCCAGAGAAGCACGAAGCAGTGACTATGGAAAAAGATGATAGTAAAAAAGATGGTTCAATAGGTAACATTTTTCAGCGTGGTTGGGAGCTACACTCAAGAATTGTTAGGCCAGCAAGAGTTACAGTAATAAAAAATTAGAGGAAATAATATTATGTCAAAGATAATTGGAATTGATTTAGGAACAACTAATAGTTGTGTTGCCGTAATAGAAGGACAACAACAGAAAGTTATTGAAAATGCAGAGGGTGGTAGAACTACTCCATCAGTTATAGCATATACAGATAATGATGAGGTATTAGTAGGTTTGCCAGCAAAAAGACAGGCAGTCACTAATCCAGAAAATACCCTTTATGCAATTAAAAGATTAATAGGTAGAACCTATGATGATGAAGTTGTTAGTAAAGATGCTGATATGGTCCCGTACAATATTATAAAGGCTGATAATGGTGATGCATGGGTAGAAGCATCAAATAAAAAACTTGCACCACCTCAGGTTGCTGCAGAAGTTTTAAAAAAAATGAAAAAGACTGCAGAGGACTACCTAGGACATGAAGTTAAAGAAGCAGTTATCACAGTACCTGCCTATTTTAATGATTCACAAAGGCAAGCTACAAAAGATGCTGGTAAGATCGCAGGTTTAGATGTAAAAAGAATTATTAATGAGCCGACTGCTGCTGCCCTTGCATACGGCCTTGACAAGCACAAAGGTGATTCAACTGTAGCAGTATATGATTTAGGAGGAGGAACTTTTGATATATCTATTATTGAAATTTCTGATGTTGATGGAGAACATCAATTTGAAGTTCTATCCACTAATGGTGACACCTTTTTAGGTGGAGAGGATTTTGATTTAAGGTTGATTGATTATTTTGTTGAACAATTCAAAGAAGAATCAGGTTTTGATTTAAAGAGTGATCCTCTAGCATTACAAAGACTAAAAGAAGCTGCTGAAAAAGCTAAAATTGAATTATCTTCTTCTGAACAAACCGAAGTTAATCTCCCGTACATAACTGCAGATAGTTCTGGACCAAAGCATTTTGTTCACAAGATCACTCGAGCTAAACTTGAATCACTGGTCGAAGACTTAGTTGATAAGAGTTTAGAGCCATTAAAAATGGCATTAAAAGATGCAAAAATTGCAAAAAATGAAATTTCAGAAATATTACTTGTTGGCGGGCAGACAAGAATGCCTTTAGTTCAAAAAAAGGTTTCTGAGTTTTTTGGTAAAGATGCTAGAAAAGATCTTAACCCAGATGAAGCAGTCGCTGTTGGAGCTGCTATACAAGGATCAGTTCTTTCTGGTGACACTACCGATGTACTGCTATTAGATGTAACTCCCCTCACTTTAGGAATCGAGACATTAGGAGGAGTAGCAACTCCTCTTATTGAAAAGAATACAACTATTCCTACTCAAAAATCTCAAGTATTTTCAACAGCTGAAGACAATCAGACTGCAGTAACTGTTCATGTAATACAGGGAGAGAGAACTCAAGCTTCTCAAAATAAATCTCTTGGACAGTTTAATCTTGCTGATATTCCTCCAGCATCAAGAGGGGTACCTCAAATTGAAGTTTCATTTGATTTAGATGCAAATGGCATATTAAATGTTTCAGCTAAGGATAAAAATACTGGTAAAGAACAGTCTATAGTTATTAAAGCCTCAAGTGGACTATCAGATGATGATATTGAGAAAATGGTAAAAGATGCTGAGGCTAATGCTGAGGATGACAAAAAATTTGAGGAGCTTGTCAAGACTAAAAACAATGCTGATATGTTAGTTCACGCTACAAGAAAGACAGTAGAAGAATCAGGTGAAAAGCTTACTCAAGAAGAAAAATCACAAATAGAGGATGCTGTAGTTGAGCTTGAAAAGGCAATAAGTTCAGAAGATACAACTTCTATAGAGGCTGCAACCAAAGGTGTCAATGATGTCTTAACTCCTTTAACTCAAAAACTTTATACACAAGAAGAAAGCGAGCATCAGGATCAGTCCACAGAAGAAGCATCTGATAATACTGTTGATGCGGAGTTTGAAGAAGTTAAAGAAGAAGACAAGTAAAACTCATGTCAAAGAGAGACTATTATGAAACACTTGATGTCTCTCGTGATGCTTCTGCATCAGAGATGAAAAAAGCTTTCAAAAAGAAAGCAATGAAATTTCATCCCGATAGAAATCCTGATAATCCTGAAGCAGCTGAAAAGTTTAAAGAGGCTGCTGAGGCCTATGATGTTTTATCAGATCCGCAAAAAAAATCAGCTTATGATCAATTTGGTCATCAGGGTGTAGAGGGTATGGGTGCAGGCAGCCCAAATTTCAATGATGTAAATATAAATGATATTTTTGGTGATATTTTTGGAGATGTCTTTGGTACAAGATCATCAGGTAGAAGATCAAGACGAGGTTCTGATCTTCAATATAATTTAGATCTGTCTTTAAAAGAGGCTGTTCTTGGTACTCAAAAAAAGATTAAAATTCCTTCTCATAAGGAATGTAATAGCTGTAATGGATCTGGTGCTGCCAAGGGGTCAAGCCCTATTTCATGTCCAAACTGTAATGGTGCCGGGCAAGTAAGAATGCAGCAGGGCTTCTTTTCAGTCCAACAAACATGCTCTCAATGTTCTGGTACAGGACAAGTAATCAAAGATAAATGTAAAGCATGTAGTGGCCATGGAGCGATAAAAGAAAATAAAACTTTGTCAGTAAATATTCCTGCAGGTGTGGATAATGGAGATAAGGTTCGTCTTAGTGGCGAGGGAGAATGGGAAAAAGGCGGTCAATCAGGAGACTTATATGTTGCAATAAGAGTTTCAGAAAATCCAATTTTTGAAAGAGAAGGAAAAGACTTATATATAGAAGCTCCTATTCCATTTGAAATATCAATTCTTGGAGGCGCAATTAAAGTACCCACTCTTGAAGGATCAATTTCTTTAAAAATACCTTCTCAAACACAAACTGGAAAAATTTTTAGAATTAAGGGCAAAGGAGCATCTGTTGTCAGAGACAGCAGAAGGGGTGACATATTGTGCAGAGTTGTAGTTGAAACCCCATCTAACCTAAATTCAAAACAGTTAAAATTATTAAATGTATTTACCGAATCTTTATCAAAATCAAAAAACTTTCCAGGAACTGATGCTTTTTTAAAAGCTTCTGAAAGAATAGAAGACTAGATAAAATGTTAAAAATATATGTTAATGGTCTTTCTGGAAAGATGGGATCCTCACTATTAAATCAAGTATCCCATATGGAAAACATTTCAATAGTGGAAGCAATATCAGATTGCGAGGTTGTAATCGACTTCTCAAGACCAGAGTCCTCTTTAGAAATAGTAAAAAAATGCCTGGATAATAAAAAACCAATAGTTATTGGTACGACTGGCTTCAATAACGATCAAATTCAAATTGTTAAAGAGGCTGCTAGAGATATTCCAGTATTGCTTTCCTATAATATGAGTAGAGGTATTTACTCACTAAAAAAATCAATAAAAGACTTTTTAAGTAACAACAAAGACATGTATGAATGTATTATTTTTGAGGTTCATCATAAAGAAAAGGCTGATTTGCCTTCAGGTACAGCAATAGAATTAAAAGAAACAATTGAAAACCATCACAAAGGGAATTTTGTTAGCTCCATTAAAATAGAGTCTGAGAGAATATCTAATATTAATGGGATTCATAAGATTAAATTCTATAATGCTAAAGACCTAGTTACATTTAAACATGAAGCTTTATCTAGAAATATCTTTTCAGATGGAGCTATAGCTATAGCACAATCTATTATAAATAAAGAGCCAAACTTATATTCCACGAAAGATTTTTTTAATTAAAATTACTTTAAATAAAAGTAATTTTTCTATAGAATACAACAACTTTTTAAATACGAAAATCCTAGTTTAATAAAGTTGGGGTGCTCAAAATTGAGTCAACTTTATAAGGATTGGAGAAATAACCCCAAGGAGATATAAATTGAGTATAGTTTCAGTTAAAGACCTGCTCCATGCAGGCGTTCACTTCGGTCATCAACAAAGATTTTGGAATCCTAAAATGGAGGAGTATATTTTTGATACACGAAAACAAATTAGCATAATTAATTTAGATTTAACTCAAGAACATCTGAGTGCTGCTGCTTCAAAAGTTGAAGATATTTGTTCAAAAGGTAATAAGGTTCTTTTTGTAGGGACGAAAAGATCAGCAAGTAAAACTATTAAAGAAGAAGCTTCATCAATTGGATTGCCGTATGTTAATAAAAGATGGTTAGGAGGAACCTTGACTAATTGGAAAACAATCAGAGGTTCTATTAGAAGACTTCAAGATATAGAAGAAATGATTTCCTCAGGAAGAATTGAAAAACTTATAAAAAAAGAAGCTGTTGAAATCCAAAAAGAGCATACAAAACTTGAAGCAAGTGTTGGGGGTATTAAGGATATGAAAGGTCTGCCCGATGCAATATTTGTTATCGACGTTAAGTACGAAAAAATAGCTGTGTTAGAAGCAAAAAAAATGGGTATTCCTGTAATAGCTCTTGTTGATACAAATTCTGATCCAGATGGTATTGATATGGTGATTCCTGGAAATGATGATGCAATAAGGTCTATAAGGCTAGTAACTAAAATAATAGCTGACTCATGTGCAAGAGGTTTAGAATCGTCAAAAGGGTTTTCTCCAAAGGGAGATTCAGAATCACCAGTAATACAAACAATCAAAAAAGAAGAAACAGTTGTTGAAGAGATTTCTTCAGAAGATCTAGTTAATGAAAAAGCTACTTTAGAAGAAACAGTTGTTGAAGAGGTTTCTTCAGAAGAAGTAGCAGAAGTAGAAAAGAATGATGTGGATGTAGCCTCTTCTGAAGTACCCACAGAAGAAAAAGAAACCGAAAAGGATGATAAATAGAAATGGAAATTAAAGCATCTCAGGTTAAAGAGTTAAGAGACATGACTGGTGTAGCAATGATGGAATGCAAAAAAGCACTCGTCGAATGTGATGGTGACTTAGAAAAGGCTTTAGATTTATTAAGATCTAATAGTGCACTAAAGGCTGAAAAGAAAGCTGCAAGGGTTGCTGCAGATGGTATCTTAAAGATTTTTGTTGGTAGTGAATATGCTACTTTAATTGAAATTAACTCAGAAACTGATTTTGCAGCCAAAGACGCCAACTTTATTAATTTTACGAATGATGTAAGTGATTATATAACTAAGTATAAGGTATCTAATGTTTCTGAACTTAACGAATCAGAAATCGAAGAAAAAAGAAAAGCGCTTGTTCAAACAATTGGCGAAAACATTCAATTAAGAAGATTAGTTACTCAAGAGTTCAGTTCGGAAATGAGTACTGGATCATATCTTCATTCTGATTCTAAATTAGGGGCGGTTGTAGTTATATCAGGTGGTGATAAGGCGCTTGCAAAAGATATAGCAATGCATGTTGCTGCTTTTAATCCACTATGTCTTTCAGGAGGAGATCTTGATCCTGAAATCTTAGAAAGAGAAAAAGCGATTTATATGGTTCAAGCAGAAGAATCAGGAAAACCACAAGAAATCATGGAAAAAATGATCGAAGGTAAGCTAAAAAGATTCTTATCTGAAGTATCTTTGCTCTCCCAAGATTTTGTAAAAGATTCAGAAATCACTATTCAAGAACTTCTTGATTCAAAAAATGCAAAGATTGAATCTTATTCTCGACTAAAAGTAGGAGAAGGTATCGAGGTAGCAACTAAAAGTTTTGCTGACGAGGTTGCAGAACAGTTAAAATAAGTTATGACAAATCTTCTTCATCAGCGCATTCTCGTAAAATTTAGCGGAGAATCTGTTGCTGGTGATGATGAGCATGGCATAGATCCTAAAATATTAGATCAGATGGCCTCATCTGTTGCTTCTTGTAAAGAAATGGGTGCACAGATTGGTATTGTAATCGGAGGAGGCAATCTTTTTAGAGGAGAAAAGTTAAATAAAGCTGGTATGGATAGAGTTGCTGGCGATCATATGGGAATGTTAGCTACGGTTATGAACGGTATTGCTTTTAGAGATGCTTTAGAAAGAGCAGGAATTAAAACAAGAGTAATGTCAGCTATTTCAATGTCAGGAATTGTTGAGCATTATGATAGAAGACTGGCTATACAGCTTTTGAGCGATGGGTATGTTGTTATATTCACAGCAGGTACTGGAAATCCATTCTTTACAACTGATACAGCAGGATGTTTAAGGGCAATAGAAACTCAATCAGATTTAATGCTCAAGGCTACACGAGTTGATGGTGTTTATGACTCAGATCCAGAAGTAAACATTGATGCAAAATTTTATCCAGAACTTTCATTTGATGATGCTATATCTCAGAACTTAAAGGTTATGGATGCTACAGCATTGACATTAGCAAGAGACCATAAGCTACCAATAAAAGTTTTTAACGTCAATAAACAAAACGCTCTAAAAGATATAATTTGCGGAGAAAAAATAGGTACGTTAATATCATAATATGAATGAGACTATAGATAATGCAAGTGCAAGAATGGAAAAATCAATTTCATCTCTTGGCCAAGCTTTTAATAAAATAAGAACTGGTAGAGCAAACCCTGCAATCTTGGATGATGTTAAAATTGACTACTATGGAAATGTATCACCATTAAATCAAACGGCCAGCATCAGTGTTGAAGAAGGCCGTTCATTGGTCATATCGCCATGGGACAAAAGCTTAATTCCTGAGATTGAAAAAGCAATAATGAATGCTAATTTAGGGCTTAACCCAAGTACGTCCTCAGATCTTATCAGAATAACTATGCCCTCCCTAACAGAAGAAACAAGACAAGATTATATTAAACAAGCAAGATCAGAAGCAGAAAATTCAAGAGTTTCAATCAGAAATATTAGAAGAGATGCTAACCAAGCTTGTAAAGAAAGCCAAGCTTCTGGAGAAATTTCTGAAGATGATCTAAGAAGAATGGAAGATTTGATTCAAAAAGAAACTGATAGGTTTATAGCTCTTGTTGATTCCGAATTAAAATCTAAAGAGTCCGATCTTTTAGAAATTTAAGAGAAGCCAAATGGCTAACACTAAACAAAGAATTTCTGTAAATGCTGCTGAAAATGTTGCCATCATTATGGATGGTAATGGGCGATGGGCACTTTCAAATTCTTTAAACGTTAGCAAGGGGCATGCGAAGGGTGTAGAAATAGCTAGACAAATTGTTGAGGAGTCAGTCAAACAGAAATTATCTTCACTAACATTGTTTGCTTTTAGTACTGAAAACTGGTCAAGACCTAAAGCTGAGGTAGAGGCTATTAAAAGATTAATAATACTTGCAATAGAAGAACAAGTTCCTGATTTAATTAAACAAAAAGTAAGATTAAAATTTTTTGGAAGAATTAATGATTTTGGCTCTTCAATTATTAATAAAATTAATGATGCTGAAAAAGTAACAGATTTTAATCAACCCGCGTTATCTTTAAACATTGCCCTTGGATATGGCGGAAGACAAGACATAGTGGATATTACAAAAAATATCTCACGAAGAGTTCTCTCTAAAGAATTAAATGTAGATGATATTGATGAAAATATGATTAATAAATTTTCATCAGCTCCTGTTGATCAGGTTGATCTCTTAATAAGAACCGGTGGTGACAAAAGAATAAGTAACTTTTTGCTGTATCAAATAGCTTATACTGAAATTTCTTTCTGTAACAAATTTTGGCCTGATTTTTCCAACAAGGATTTTTTAGATTGTCTTGAAAATTTTAAAAAAGTGAACAGACGTTTTGGTAGAAGGATTTAATAAAATTGCATAAAAGATTAATAACATCAGTAGCTATCATTTTTCCTTTGATCTTGGTTATAGGACTTCAAAATTTCTGGATCTTTTTTTTAATGATTTCTGTTGTGTGTTTGCAAGCATTTTTAGAATGGAAAAAAAATAAATTTAGGCATCCGATACTTTGGGGATTCTTGTTAATTTTTATATATTTTTGGGCAACAATAAATTTTATAGTTGCCTCTTATTCGATTTTAGATATTAATGCTAGTAACAATGTTTCAATTTTCTATTTAATTTTTATTTTTATTCTTAACACAGCAATTTTTGATAGTTTTGCATATTTTATTGGCTCTAATTTTGGAAAAAATTCTATAGCGCCTAAAATAAGCCCTAATAAAACAGTAGAAGGTTTAATCGGTGGCTTCATTGGTGTAAGTTTTTATAGCTTCGTAATATGTTACTTTCTTGGATTAAATTTTTGGCTTATTGCAGTATGTCTCTATGGAGGTTTATTAGCATTTTTTGGTGATCTATTAATTAGCTTCCATAAAAGAGATAAAGGTATAAAAGATACTGGCTCGTTGCTTCCAGGCCATGGCGGCATATTAGATAGAATAGATTCTCACTTACTAGCATTACCTCAAACGCTTCTTTTATCTATTTCTACGTTATAGCATGAAAAATATTATCTTACTTGGGGCAACAGGAAGTATTGGAGATAGTGTTTTAAGTGTCATCGAACAAAATAACCAAAAGCTCAAACTTTTTGGTATTGCATTGAATTCTAATATTACAAAAATCGCTTCGATTCTTGATAACCACGACCCAAGCTATATTTACATTGAATCAGAAACATCTTGTAAAGACTTTAAAGATAGTAATATTGATAAGACATCATCTCAAATTTTACATAATAAGAATGAACTAGAGGCACTCATTAATCATGATGATGTTGATATAATAGTATCTGCAATATCTGGTTTTGCTGGACTTGAAACAACCCTAATGGCTGCAAAATCAGGCAAAGTAATTTTATTAGCAAACAAAGAGAGTGTAGTAGTTGCCGGGGATATATTGCTCCCACTTGCACAAGATCACAACACAACAATAATTCCAATTGATAGTGAGCACAATGCAATATTTCAATGCTTGGGGTCGAAAAAGAAAACTGCTGATGTTTCAAAAGTAGTCATTACAGCATCCGGTGGACCATTTTTAAATAAATCTTTAAGTGAACTCTCTTTTGTTTCTAGAGAGGAGGCATTAAATCACCCTAATTGGAGCATGGGATCAAAAATTACTATTGATTCAGCAACTTTAGTAAATAAATGCTTGGAATTAATTGAAGCAAAATATTTATTTAACTTAGATGAAAATTTTTTTAAGTTGGTAGTACATCCACAAAGCATTGTTCATTCGATTGTGACTTATGTTGATGGTTCAAGTATTTGCCAGATGAGTAATCCAGACATGAGAGTACCAATCGCGCATGCCTTATCAATAGATTCAAATAGGTTGCCAATAACATTTACTGAAATTGATTTTTCTAATTTAAATCTTACTTTTCAAAATTTTCCTCAGGATAGAATAGGTATCGAGAATATTGCTCGTGAAATATGTAATCAAGGTGGATTATTAGGAACAGTCTTTAATGCTGCGAATGAAGTTGCAGTTCAAAATTTTTTAGATAATAAAATAACTTTTAATAAAATATATGATGTAATTTATAGAACTTTTGATGCCATCAACGTGTCCAATGATTTGAGCATAGACTCAGTATATGAAATAGATAAACAAACACGCATGGAGGCAAAGAAGGTGTTAAAATTCATCACTTAAATTATGACTACAAGTATTATTTATATAGGTTCTTTTTTAGCGCTTCTTGGTGTGCTTGTAACTATTCATGAATATGGACATTTTATCTTTGCAAGGATATTCAATGTTCATGTTCAAAGATTTTCTATTGGCATGGGACCAGTAGTTTATAAACGAGTTGACAAACATGGAACAGAGTTCGCATTGTCTGCTTTGCCTCTCGGTGGATATGTCTCAATGATTACAAATAAATTAATTGAGTTAGAGCCTGATGTAAAAGAGCAATTAACATCTGAGCAAATCAAAAATACTTTTGATTCAAAGACTAAATGGCAAAGAGCATTAATAATGCTAGCAGGACCTTTTGCAAATTTTCTTTTATCAATATTTATATTTTCTTTTATTTTTTTAAATACCCCTGATCCTCAAACAATCGCTGTCATAAAAAATGTCGATTCATCAATAATCATGGATACATCTTCTGATTTGATTATTGAAGGTGATCAAATATATTCTTTAAACTCAGTTGTCATTTCAGACCCTAAGGATATAAGTTTAGAGTTATTATCTTATGCTGGGTACTCAGGAGTCATTAATCTTGTCATTAAAAGAGAAGGCCAAGATGATCTTATTGATGTCGGTATTTTAGTAAAGAATTTTTTGCCCGATGCAGAGTCACAGTCCAACCCATCAGTTTCGCTAGGATTAGATCTTGAGTATAAAATGAAGCCAATTGTTGGATCTTTGATTCCATCAGGGCCGGCAGAAAATTATGGTATAAAAAGTAATGACGTCATATCTAAAATAAATAATACAAATATCATTTACGCTAATGATATTAGAAATGCAATTTCAAAAATGCCTAATCAAAAGGTATTAATTGATATTATCAGAGATAAAAACCTAATCCAAATCGTATTAAATACTGGTTCATCAAAAAATGCAGATGGGGAGGAAATTGGTATTCTAGGAGTTACTTTTGGTACCAAAAGATCTCTTTTTGCGTCTTTCTCAAAAGGCGTTTATGAGACTTATAATTTAAGTTTAAAAACTCTTCAATTTATTGGAAAAATGCTAACTGGGAATATGGGTGCTGAAAATCTTAGTGGTCCAATTGGTATTGCTCAGATGGCAGGGAACACAGCTCAAGCAGGGTTTATACCTTTTATGTACTTAATGGCATTACTTAGTATAAGCTTGGGTGTTTTAAACTTGTTACCAATACCTGTTCTTGATGGCGGGCAACTAACTATGCTTGGAGTTGAGGCAGTTAGAGGGAAGCCTCTTTCAGAAAAAGCTGAAAGTATAATATATACAGCTGGAGCATTAATGGTTGGAGCTTTAATGATATTTGCTGTTTTTAATGATATTGCTCGTTTTTTTTAAGGAAGATAATTGAAAGTATTTAAATTTTATTTGTTAAGTTTATTTTTAACAATTCATCTTTCTGCTTTTGAAACCTTTCTTGTAAGTGATATAAGAATTGTTGGGCTTCAAAGAGTTTCAACAGGGAGTATTTTTAATGTTATACCCATAACTGTTGGAGATAAAATTGACATTAGAAAGTCCTCAGAAATTACAAGGTCTTTATTTAATACCGAGCAATTTGATGATATCCAAATAGCAAAAGATGGAAATACATTAATAATAAGTGTTGTTGAAAGGCCTTCAATATCTTCAATTGAGATTTCTGGTAACAAAGCATTAGAAACCGAACAGTTATTAAGTAGTCTTGATGGTGTAGGTATTAAGGAAGGTGAAGTTTACAAAAGGTCTACACTTGAGAAGGTTAAATCTGAACTGGTTCGATCTTATGCATCAAATGGAAGATATGGTGCTAATGTTGAAATAGAGGAGCTTGAACAACCCAGGAATACTTTACAAATAAACATTATTGTAGATGAGGGAAGTGGGGCTAAGATAAAAAATATAAATATCATAGGCAATGAAAAATTTTCTAATGAAGATCTCTTGGATGGATTCGAGCTTTCAGAGGGATCTTTTTTCTCATTTTTAAATAATAATAATTCTTATTCAAGAGAAAAGCTTGAGGGCGATATCGAAAACTTAGAATCTTTTTATAAAAATAGAGGTTATCTAAAATTCTCGATAGAATCCTCGCAGGTCAGTTTGTCAAAGGACTTAAAAGACATATATATTAGCTTTAGCCTTTTTGAAGGAGAAAAATATACTATTTCTGATGTAGATGTCATTGGAGATATTCCAGTTTCATTATCAGCATATACGAAAGTGGTTTCAGCATTAGAAGGAACAACATATTCACAATCTCAAATCACAGGAATTGAAGAATTTTTTATCAACCTCCTTGGAAATCAGGGTTATGCTTTTGCTGAAGTTAGCCCCAGTACAGATATTGATGAAGACTTAAATGAAGTAAAAATAACATTTAACGTGATGCCTGGAAATAGAACTTATACTAGAAAGATTTTATTTTCAGGAAATAATACAACGCAAGATTATGTATTAAGAAGGGAAATGCGACAATTTGAAGGGGCTTGGACATCAGACCAAAAAATTGAAAATAGTAAAATAAGGCTTGAAAGGCTTGGATATTTTAAACAAGTTGAAGTTGAAACTATTCCAGTTCCTTTAACAGATGACCAGATTGATATTTTATACACAGTTGAGGAAGAAAATACTGGCTCAATAGGTGGAAACATTGGTTACAGTGATTTTGGTTTAATGTTAGGTTTTAACCTTCAGGAGCAAAATTTCCTTGGAACTGGCAACACTGTTGCAATTGGTATAAGTAAGAATGTCTATTCTGAAAGCTATAACTTTTCTTTTCAAGATCCTTACGCTACAAAAGATGGAGTCAGTCGAGGGTACAACATATACTTCAGAGAAACTGATTATGGCGAGTATAATGTTGCTAATTATTTGAGTAACTCACAAGGATTTGGAACCCAATTTGGTTATCCAATATCTGATACACAAAGATTAAATTTAGGTCTTACTTATGATAAAACCGATATAGATATTGGTACTCAGCCAGCAAGAGAAATATGGGATTTTGTTGACTCAGAGGGCAGTACCTTTAAAACATTGACTGCACAACTTTCATGGCAAAGAGTTACTTTAAATAGAGGCCTCTTTCCTACTGATGGATCTTCTACCGTGTTGAGCTTATCATCAACACTTCCAGTTGGAGATATAGATTATTCAAGATTTAATTTTATTCATAAATATTACGAACCATTATCAAATAATTTTGTTTTCGGGTTTAATATTGATTTAGGTTACACAAAAGCTTTCGGAGATACTAATGAAACTCCATTTTTTAGAAACTTTTATGCAGGCGGTCCTAGATCTCTTCGTGGTTTTGAATCTAACACATTAGGGCCTAGAAGCACTCAGCCACCGTGCTATGAGTTTAATTATTCAGAAGGGACATGCCCCAATCTTCTTGATACAGATGGAGACAACATTTTAGATGCCCCTTATTACAATCCATATTCAAATACTAATTATAGTAATAGAGCATCTATTGGTGGCAACATAAAAGTTGAGGGTAGTCTCCAATTAATCTTTAGATTACCATTTATTGAAGATCAACGATCATTGCGTTCAGCATTCTTTTTTGACTTTGGAAATGTTTTTTCCGATAACTGTAAAGACTATCAAATCAATTGTTATAAGCCATCCATAGAGGAGTTAAGATATTCCTATGGTGTTGGTGTAACATGGATTACAGGGTTTGGGCCTATGAGTTTTGCAATTGCAAATCCCCAAAATGCCGGAGAATATGAGCGTACAAAGGAATTCCAATTCACAGTAGGAAATGTTTTCTAATTAATATAAAATACCAAAACCATTTAAGGGGTAATTATGAAAAATATGTTTAAATTTAATTTATTAGCAATTATGCTTCTATCTTATCCAGTGTTTGCTACTGATGGCTTAGCAGTTATAGATATGAGAACTGCGGTTTTATCAACTCAGGCAGCTAGCGATGCTTTCAAGGCGTTAGAAGAGGATGACGATTATTCTTCAAATTTAGAAGAAGCTCAATCATTATCAGCTGAAAGACAAGCCATAGCAGAGAAACTTCAAAAAGAACTTGAAACTTTATCCCAAGAGGATATTGCTAAAATGCAAAGAGATATTCAAGACAAAGGCAAAGATATTGAATTTTTAGCAGGAAAAATACAGCAAGCACAAGAGGAAACCGCACAAAAGGTTTTTGCTGATAATGGGGCTGCAATGCAAAAAATTATTGGCGAGTTAATACAAGCTAAACAAATAAAAGTTTTATTGCAAAAAAACGAGAGCATATTATTTAGTGATCCAGCTCTTGATCTAACTGACGATGTTACTTCTATGTTAGATGTTGCTGCTTCAGAGGCAAATACTCAGTCCGAGTAGTGGCTCAAGTTACACAATATACACTAGCTGAGATAGCAGAATATACAAATTCTAAAGTTATTGGCAATTGCGATGCAGTTGTCAATAACATTGCCACACTGGAAAATGCTACTAATGAATCAATTTCTTTTTTAGCAAACAATAAATATAAACAATATATAAAATCAACTTCAGCAAATGCTGTAATTGTCTCTTCGTCCTTTGAAATAGACAAGCGTTTAAACTATTTAGTATGTGAAGATCCTTATCTTGCATATGCAAAATTAACAGGCTTATTCAAAAAATATAATAACGAGCATAATCAAGCAATTATTCATCCATCTGCAGTTATCTCAAGTGATTCAAAAATAGGTAAAGATGTTTCAATAGGTGCGAATGTTGTCATTGGACCAAACTGTATTATTGGAAATAATGTAACTATAAAATCAAATTGCTCTATTACTCAAGATGTCGAAATTGGAGATTCTTCTATAATCCATAACGGTTCAGTTTTAGGGTCGGATGGATTTGGCTATGCTCCTACAAACAATGAGTTCATTAAAATCGAACAACTTGGTAAACTTATTATTGGAAAGAATGTTGAAATAGGGGCTTTATGCTCTATTGATAGAGGAGCATTAGATAATACTGAAATACATGATGGAGTAAAATTAGATAACCAAATTCATATCGCACATAATGTAATTATAGGAAAAAACTCAGCAATTGCCGCTTCTTGTGCTATTGCAGGATCAACTATAATTGGTAAAAACTTTCAAATGGGAGGACTTTCTGGAGTTTTGGGACATCTACATATATGTGATGACGTAATTATTGGCGCACATACACTAATCACTAAAAGTATAAATGAATCAGGTAACTATATTGGTATAATGCCAGCTCAAAAACAAAAGGACTGGGCAAAGTCATCTGTCTTCATAAAAAAAAGAGTTTAATTATGTCAAATCATGCTGAAGAAATTAGTAAATTTCTGCCTCACAGGGAGCCATTTTTATTTATCGACGAAATAGTGGATATAGAACTTGGTAAAAAGATACATTGTATTAAAAGAAACTCTCTAAATGAGGATTATTTTAGGGGTCATTTTCCAAATAACCCAGTCATGCCAGGAGTTATTATTTTAGAAGCTCTAGCTCAAGCTTCAGGTATTTTGGGTTTCAAAACCATGAATAAAACGCCTGAAAAAGGCTCTATTTATGTTTTTGCCGGAGTAGATAAAGCCAGATTTAGGTCTCGGGTAGGCCCTGAAGATATTCTTCATCTGTATAGTGAGGTTGTTAATGAAAAGCAAGGTATCTGGAAGTTTGAAACTAAAGCTTTCGTTGATGATAAACTTGTATGTTCGGCAACAATACTTTGTGCTGACAGGAAGGCTTAATGGGTATAGATTCATCATCAATTATTAGCAGTTCAGCTAAAATTCATCCATCTGTTGATGTTGGACCATTCTGTATTATTGGTGATAATGTTGAGTTAGGTGAAGGTACTTCTGTCTTAAGTCATGCAATTATCAAAGGACCAACCAAAATAGGAAAAAATAATATAATTTATCAATTTTCTTCTATTGGAGAGGATACGCCAGATAAGAAATATAATGGAGAAGATACAAAGCTAATAATTGGTGATAATAATACCTTTAGAGAAGGAGTAACAATCCATAGAGGTACAGTTCAAGATAAAGGCATTACAGAAATTGGTAACGATAATTTATTGATGGCTTATACTCATGTTGCACATGATTGCTTCATTGGCAATAATAATGTTTTTGCAAATAATGCTGGCCTTGCTGGTCATGTAATTATTGGAGACTTCGTTGTCATGGGAGGCTATTCTGCAGTTCATCAATTTTGTAGGTTGGGTGATCACTCTTTTGTAGGTATGAATACCTCGATAACAATGGATATACCTGCATTTCTTAAGGCTGCCTCAAACCCAGCACGTATCCTTGGTTTAAACTCAGTTGGCATGACCAGAAATGAAATTAGCAATGATTCAATTAGCATTCTTAAAAAAGCTTTTAAATTGGTATATAAAAAGCAACTCAAGCTGGATGAGGCCATTAAAGGGCTTGAAATTATGTTGTCTGAAACAAATTCTATTCATCTAGAAACATTTATAAAATCAATCCAAACATCTTCTCGTGGTATTTTAAGGTAAGTGGGCTCGAAACCAATTATAAAAGTTGGAATTGTTGCTGGTGAGCACTCAGGAGACAGGCTTGGAGCCAAAATTATTCAAAACATTTCAAATACTCATGAAATAAAACTATTTGGTGTTGGCGGACCAAAACTAATAAAAAATGGCCTAAAACCTTTATTTGATTTTAATAAGCTTCATGTAATGGGTCTTATAGAACCCTTATTAAATATTAGAGAGCTAATTAGATTAAGAAGACAGCTGATCAATTTATTTATTCATCAAGATATTGATTATTTTATTGGTGTTGATTCTCCTGACTTTAATATCAGCATTCATAAGGCAATGAAAAATAAGAATTACTGTAAAAACATTCAAATAGTCAGTCCATCCGTATGGGGCTGGAGAGAAAATAGAATAAAATCTATAAAGAAATACGTTGATTTAACAGCCTGTTTATTTAACTTTGAAGATAATTTTTACAAGAGTAAAAATCTACCAAGCATTCATTTAGGTCATCCATTCAGCAAGCTATTTCCTAAAAATAAAGAGAGTGTTATAAATGAATACAAACTTAATTCATCCAAAAAATTCATATCTATCCTTCCTGGAAGTCGCTCCTCAGAAATTAAAAACTTACTACCAACTTATATAGAATTTATTAAACTTCATTCCAAAAAAAATCATGATTATGAATATTTAATTCCTGCATCTGATGACCAATCATATGATTTGATAAAAGAAAATATTTCAGAAAATCTTCCAATAGTACTTAATAGGAATTGCGCTAAAGAATTTTTATCAATTTCTGATTTTTCAGTTGTCACCTCCGGCACAGCAACTTTGGAGTCAGCAGTTCTTGGCGCAAGACCAATCATTTGCTATAAAACTAATCCAATAAATTATTTTATTATTTCAAGAATGTTAAAAATTGAAGATGTTGGACTGCCAAATCTTTTATTAGGAAAAAGAGAGTTCCCTGAACTCATACAAAATTCATGTAATCCACTATCTATACTAGAAGCAGCTGAGTTAATGAATAAAAATCAACATTTAGATAGTATTTCAAACAAACTTAGAGACTTATTAGTAGGGCTAAGCCCAGAAGAATCTGCACGTGAGATTCTTTCGCTTTGAAGCTAATTGCTGGTGTAGATGAGGTGGGAAGGGGTTGTTTAGCTGGCCCGGTGATAGCATCAGCAGTTATCTTAAAGAAATATATCCCAGGATTAAAAGATTCAAAAAAACTTTCACCGTCACAAAGAAATAATTTATCAGCACTAATAATACAAAATTCTCATTACTCGATTGGCTCAGCTTCAGAAAAAGAAATAGATGAAATTAATATTCTTCAAGCTTCTTTATTAGCAATGAAAAGAGCTATACTTAACTTATCTGTTAAACCAGAAAAAGTTCTCATTGATGGAACTCATAAACCTGATTTAAACATAGATACTCAGACAGTTATTGGAGGAGATTCGTTGATCGATGAGATTAGTGCTGCTTCTATAATTGCAAAAGTATATAGAGATAATTTAATGATAAAAATCGATAAAAAATTCCCAAAATATGGATTTTCATCTCATAAGGGTTATGGAACAAAGTCACATAAAGATGCTATTTTAAAGTATGGCCCTACTCCTATTCACAGAGTAACTTTCAAAGGAGTTGTAAGTTAGTTGTATGAAAAGCATTTTTTCACATCTGAGAATTTCATCAGAATTTAGTATATCTCAGGGCCTGTTAACAATTAATCAAATTGTAGATTGCGCCCAAAAAAATAATATTCCGTCTGTTGCTTTAACAGATAAATCAAATATGTTTGCAATGGTAAAGTTTTTTAATAAATGTGAGGCTTCTGGTATAAAACCAATATCAGGCTCATCTATCAGAGTTATATTTGATGGAGATGATTCATCTCATGATTTATTGTGTTTGGCAAAAAATAATGTTGGCCATAAAAATTTGATGCAAGCAATTTCTTCTGCACACAATAATTATAATTATCAGAGTCCGATAATAAACTTCAATGATTTGAAGAATTTCAAAGATGACATTTTGGTTATTTCTGGTGGTAAAGATAGCCACATCTATGAGCTATCAAAACAGAACAAATTAGACGAAATTGAAAATAGAGTTGATGATTTTTTAATGGTTTTCAAAGATGATTTTTTCATTGAGGTGCAAAAAACAAATAGGCCTGATGAACTTGATTATTTTTCAAATATCCTACCATTATCCAGTAAAAAGGGTATTCCTTTAATTGCTACAAATGATGTGTTGTTTGCAAAAAAAGATGATTATGAAATTCATGAAACTAAAGTATGTATCAATACGGGTAAAACACTAAATGATCCTAATAGAGAAAAGCCTTTCTCTGATGAGCAATATTTTAAAAGTGCTGAAGAGATGCAAAAATTATTTAATGGCTTTGATGAACTTATTAATAACACTAATGAAGTTGCAAAAAAATGTAATGTGTCTCTTCATACCAAGGGTTACTTTCTTCCAGAATATCCAGTTCCAAAAGACCATAATTTTGATTCCTTTTTGGTGGACTTGTCTAATAAAAGACTTTCAAGCCTAATTGGTAAGTTTGAAAAAACAAAGCAAAAAATATATCTACAAAGGCTAGAATATGAGTTAAATCAGATTAAGAAAATGGGTTTTTCAAGTTACTTTTTGATTGTTTATGATTTTATTCAATGGTCAAAAGATAATGATGTTCCAGTTGGGCCTGGAAGAGGATCTGGTGCTGGTTCACTGGTTGCTTATTCACTTGGAATCACTACTCTTGATCCTATTGATCATGGTCTTCTTTTTGAACGTTTTCTAAACCCAGAAAGAATATCGATGCCAGATTTTGATATTGATTTCTGCATGGAAAAAAGAGACAGCGTAATAGATTATGTTAGTAAAAAGTATGGAGCTGATGCTGTTTCTCAAATAGCAACTTTTGGCACAATGGCAGCCAGGGCAGTAGTAAGAGATGTAGCTAGGGCTATGGGAAAACCATATGCTCTAGGAGATAGAATTTCTAAAATGATACCATTTGCTCCTGGAATGACATTAGATAGAGCTAAAGAGGAGCAACCAGTATTTGCTCAGGCTGCTAAAAATGATCCTGAGGTAAGAGAGGTTGTTGATTTAGCATATAAACTTGAAGGCATTGCTAGAAATGTAGGGAAACATGCTGGAGGAGTTGTTATAGCTCCTGGCAGCTTATCTGATTTTTGCCCTATTTATAACGACAGACAATCCTCTTCAGTTATGACTCAATATGATAAAGATGATGTTGAGAAAATAGGACTAGTTAAATTTGATTTTCTTGGATTAAGAACATTAACAGTAATTGATAAGGCATTAAAGTCTATAAATATAAACCTTAAAGATAAGTTAGATTTAGACAATATACCTATGGATGATCAAAAAGTATTTGATCTGCTTTCATCTGGAAAAACAATGGCAGTTTTTCAATTAGAATCTACTGGAATGAGAGACCTAATTAAAAAACTAAAACCAACAAAGTTCGAAGAAATCACCGCTTTATTAGCTCTGTATAGGCCTGGCCCTCTGAATTCAGGAATGCATACAACTTTTGTAGATAGAAAGCATGGGAAAAGCCCTGTGACATATCCGCATGATCTCCTTGAACCAGTTTTATCTGAAACTTACGGAGTGATTGTTTATCAAGAGCAAGTTATGGAATCTGCAAGAGTTCTTGCTGGTTACTCTATGGGTGAAGCAGATATTCTACGAAGGGTGATGGGAAAGAAAAAAATAGAAGAAATGGAAGAACAAAGAGAAATTTTTGTAAAGGGCTGTGAAAAAAATTCAATTTCAGAAAAAAAAGCAAATAAAATATTTGAACTTATAGAACAGTTTGCAGAGTATGGATTCAATAAATCCCATTCTGCAGCTTATGCAGTTATTTCTTATCAAACGGCTTATTTAAAAACTTATTATCCAGAACATTTTATGGCAGCAGTTCTATCAACTGAACTGGGTAACACTGACAAGATACATGCATTAATCCAAGAATGTAAAAGAATGGGAATCAAAGTGTTAAAACCAAACATACTAACCAGTAATAAAATGTTTCTAGTTAATAATAATTCTGACATTGAGTATGGACTCGGTGCTGTTAAAGGCGTTGCAGATGCTTTTATTCAGCATGTATGCCAAGTAAGAAAAAAAAATAAATTTAATGATTTATGGGATTTTTCAAAAAAAGTTGATATTAAGCTTGGAGGAAAAAAATCACTAGAGGCTCTCTCACAATCTGGTGCATTTGATAGCATTGCCCCATCAAGAAGCATTGCCGTTTCTTGTATCGAAGACATGCTAAAAGATGGATCAAATAACTCCTCTAAACAAACAGATATGTCAGGTGACTTGTTTTCATCGCTATCTGAAAGTTTCGATCCATATGAAAAATATAAAAATATTACAGATATTGGATTAAGTAAATTGCTGTCGCTAGAAAAAAAGTCCTTAGGTTATTATTTGTCTGGCCATCCTGTAAATGCGATCGAAAAGAAAATTAATAAACTAAGGTCAAAAACAATTTCCAAATTAAATCACGATACAAAAAAAGCATCTATAGTTTGTTTGGTTAATAGCGTCAGGCAAATTAAAGATAAAAAAGGGAAACCTCTCACTTTTATAAATTTTGATGACGGAACTGGAGTTATGGATGGTGTTATTTCAAGTGAGGTTTTAGATAATTGCCATACTATTTTAAAAGAAGGACAAATACTTATTGTTAAGGGTGTTGTTGAAATTGATGACTATAGATCTAAAGAGCTCGGTGATGCAATGTTCAGAATGAGAGTAAAAGAAGTCCATTCACTTGATTCTGAACTTTCAAAAAAAGTTAAAGATGTAGTTATTAATCTTGAAGAATCTCAATTAATATCGCTTGATGAATTCTCAGACAAGCTTGAAAAAGTTAAGAGAGAATTTTGGAAAACATCTGGCTGTAATCTGTTAGTAAAAGTAATAACGAATGATTCAGAGGCTATAATAGATATTGGTGAAAAGTTTAGATTTGAACCTACTATAGAAAATCTAAACTTCTTAGATGACATTTTTGGAAAAAATGCTTTAGAAATTTAAAAATTTAGCATCATTAAATAATTATGACAGATAAAAAAATAACATCAGAAAATAACTATAATCATTTACCAGATTTTTCTGAAGATTATAAATTTTTAGACTTTGAAAATTCTATTCAAGACATATCAGAAAAGATTAATGCTTTAAAGAGCGCAGCTACTGAGTCACCTGAAGTGAGTGAACAAATTCTTGCTCTAAGAAAAGAAAGAGATGTTGAAGCAAAAAAGATATATTCAAGACTTTCGATCTGGCAAACTGTTCAGGTGGCAAGACACCCACAAAGACCCCATACTCTTGATTTTATTGATAGCATATTTAATGACTTTGATGAAATGCATGGTGATAGACAATTTGGCGATGATGCTGCGATTATAGGTGGAATTGCCTATCTTGAGACAATTCCAGTGATGATAATCGGACATGAAAAAGGAAGAGATACTGAAGAGAAGGTAAGGCGTAATTTTGGGATGCCGCAGCCGGAAGGCTACAGGAAAGCAAAAAGGTTAATGCAATTTGCAGAACAATTTTCATTACCTGTAATAACTTTTATTGATACTGCTGGTGCATATCCTGGAGTTGAAGGTGAGGAAAGAGGTCAAAGTGAAGCAATAGCTAGAAACTTGGCTGTTATGTCTGAATTAAAAACTCCAATTATTATCGTAGTTACTGGTGAGGGTGGTTCAGGTGGAGCGCTAGCAATAAGCGTAGGAGACCATATATCTATGCTTCAATATGCAACATATTCTGTTGCATCACCTGAGGCATGTGCATCTATAATCTGGAGAACAGCAGACAAAGCACCAGATGCCGCAGAGGCTATGAAAGTTTCATCTAAGGAACTTAAAAAATTGAATATTATTGACGAAATTATCACGGAGCCATTGGGAGGTGCTCATCGAAATTATGATGAGATTTCTATAAGTATTAAAGAATCATTAATAAAAAACCTATCTATTCTGAATAGAATGTCTGAGGAAGAATTATTAGATAGAAGATATAAAAGATTATTAGAAATTGGCATTTAAGTTTTGATTAGTTTTGATGCTTTAACTTCTCACTTAGATTTAAGTAAAAAAATCTATGTTGGATACAGTGGCGGTCCTGATTCATCTGCTTTATTGTATTTACTTCATATAAATAATATTTCTAATGTTGAAGCAATTCATATTAATCATAATCTTTCAGATAATTCTTTAAAGTGGGAAGAGCATTGTAGAAATACTACTAATAAATTAGGTATTAAATGCCATGTAGAGTTAATCGATATTAAGGTTGACGGAGATGGGCTTGAATCAGCTGCAAGAAAAGCTAGATATAAAATTTTTGCAAAGTACCTAAAAAAAGATGAACAAATCTTACTTGGTCATCATTCTGATGACGTTGCTGAAACTTTTTTATTAAGATTGTTTAGAGGCACTGGTTTAGATGGGCTTGAAAGTCTTAGTGTAAAGAGAAAAGTTGGAGAGGGTTATTTAGTCAGGCCTTTAATTTATTTATCAAAGAAAGATATTTTAATTTATCTTAAAGACCAAGAGATTAGTTTTGTTAAAGATGAGTCTAATTTCGAAGAAAATCAAGATAGAAATTATCTTAGAAATACCATCATTCCATCTATTGAGCAAAGATGGACTAATGTAACATCTAGAATTTCGAATACAGCAAATTTTATCAAGATAAGAAATAATTCTTATGAAATGCTTTTCAAAGAAAAATATAAAAGCTTAATTGGCAATCAAATTGAAGTTAGTGAGCTTAAAAAAATTCAAAAATCATTCATAGTAGATATTATTAGACTTTCCATTAAAAGTAAGAATATAGCTATGCCAAGTAAGAAGGTAATTGAGGAGATTTTAAAGACTTTTATCCAATCAAATCCTGGTCCTAAATCAGAAGTTTCATGGACAAGATCTGATAAGGATCAAGCAGGGGGAAAGATATTTTATAAGGATAAATGTATTTTTATAACTAAGAAATAAACTTTATAAGGGTATATAATTTTCTGGAGTATTAATCTATGAAATATAAAACAGTAAAAGTAAGCAAAGAAAATAAAGTTGCAACAATAGAAATCAATAGACCGGATGTATTGAATGCATTCAATACTCAGTTGATATTTGATTTACAAGAAGCAACTCAGCTTGTAAAAGATGACAATGATATAAGGGTCGTAATTATTTGTGGTTCTGGAAGAGCTTTTTCATCTGGTGCAGATCTAACGGAAGCTGATTCAGACTGGGATGGCTCGAAAGATGCATTATTAAGAGGTTTCAAGCCCTCGTTTGAGAATATCATTACAATGCCAAAGCCTGTTATTGCCTCTATAAAAGGTCCTGCAGCAGGCATCGGGGCTGCATTTGCTATGACTTGTGATTTAAGAATAATGTCTGAAGATGCATATATTCTCTCTGTTTTTAGTAATATTGCTCTAGTCCCAGATGGTGGCCTGTCATGGCTATTACCTAAATATCTTGGTTATGGAAAAGCATATGAATATGCAATTGAAGCAAAAAAAATTAATGCAAAAGAGTGTTTACAATTTGGTATTGCTAATAAAGTAACTTCTTCTGATAAGCTTAAAGAAGATACTATGAATTGGGCTTCAGGGCTTGCTAAAAGATCCCCTCAATCCTTAGGAAATACAAAAAAACTAATGCGTGAATCTCTTTCAGTCTCATATTGGGATACCTATAATAGTGAAGCTGAAATACAAAATAACTTAACAAGAAGCCCTCAAAATTATGAGGCTGTTCTAGCTTTTTTTGAGAAACGCGAACCTAATTTCGATTAGTCTTTATAAGATTTTACTTAGTCCTACAATAATTGCTTCAAATGAAGCTCTTGTTGTATTTGGATTGATTCCAACTCCCCATTTTGTTTGACCATTTTTTTCAAGCTCTATATAGGCTGCTGCTTGAGCATCAGACCCAGAAGAGATTGCAGATTGGTGATAATCTGAAATTTTTATATTAATACCTAGTTCTTTAGAAAGACCATTCACAAATGAATCAATAGGACCATTTCCTGTTCCTGAAACATTTATTTCTTTGTTATTCATAATCATTTTGACTTCTAATTCATTAACGTCATCTTTAGTTGATGAGGTATGGCTTTGGTATGAAAAATTATTTTTTGGCTTCAAAAAGTTTTCTTCAAATATTTTCCAAATTACAGAACTACTTATTTCTTTTCCTGTTTCATCAGCAAGCTCTTGAATCTTCTGGCTCATACTGATTTGCAGTCTTCTTGGAAGAGAAACTCCATGATCTTTTTCTAATAGAAATGCAACTCCACCTTTACCTGATTGAGAATTTATTCTAACAACTGCCTCATAGCTTCTTCCCAAGTCGGCTGGGTCGATTGGTAAATATGGCACCGCCCACTCTGGATTATTACTTTGCTTCATTGCATGAAATCCTTTTTTAATTGCATCTTGATGTGATCCTGAAAAAGCTGTGAAAACAAGATCACCCGCATAAGGATGTCTTGGATGAACAGGAAGTTGATTGCAATATTCAACTTCTCTCATCACCGAATTTATATTTGAGAAATCTAATTGAGGATCAATTCCTTGAGTTAGCATATTTAAAGCAATAGTAACTATGTCAACATTTCCAGTCCTCTCACCGTTACCAAATAAAGTACCTTCAACTCTATCTGCACCAGCCATAAGCCCGAACTCAGATGCTGCTACAGCTGTACCTCTATCATTGTGAGGGTGAAGGCTAAGTGCAATATTTTCTCGGTTTATTAGATTTTCGTTCATCCACTCAATCTGATCTCCATAAATATTTGGTGTAGACATTTCTACGGTTGCTGGAAGATTAATTATAATTTTGTGTTTTGAGACTTCCTTTAGGATGTCAACAACTGCATCACATACTTCTGCAGCATAATCTAGTTCAGTGCCAGTAAAACTTTCAGGAGAATATTCAAAGCTCCAATCAGTATCAGGATTTGCAAGTGCTAATTCCTTTATTTTTAGAGCACCATTAATTGCAATTTCTTTTATGCCATTTTTATCTTGATTAAAAACAACTTTCCTTTGAAGAGTTGATGTTGAGTTATAAAAGTGAACAATGGCTTTTGGTATACCTTTTAATGACTCAAAAGTCTTTTCAATAAGCTCGTTTCTAGATTGAGTTAAAACTTGAATATTTACATCAGATGGAATTTTTTTATCTTCTATCAAAGATCTTACAAAGTCGAAGTCTGTTTGCGAGGCAGAAGGGAATCCAACTTCAATCTCTTTAAAACCAAGTTTACAAAGCAAGGCAAACATTCTGTCCTTTCTTTCAGCACCCATTGGTTCTATTAATGCTTGATTGCCGTCTCTAAGATCGACAGAACACCATGTAGGCGCCTTATTTATAACTTTTGAAGGCCATTGCCTGTCTTTAATATCAATAGGCTCAAAAGCTTTATATTTATTTACTAGATTATCCATTTTTTATTTGTAAATGTTAATATTTCCTTTCTATGATAACTCCCAGCTTAAAAACTAACCTAATTCTTAAAGAAATGGGAATTACCAGATATGAAATTCGTTCACATCAGGAAAAAGTACTCTCCCCAAAAATTTACAGTTATCAAAAAGGAAATATTCTAACATTACTTAAGCAATCATATAATGATTTAGATAAAGATGAAGCAAAGCTTCTTGATGCTATTATCGATGCAGTCAATTCAGCTGATAATCAAACATCTCATAACAACTCTAATCTTGATGATATCAATGACTTCATCTCATCTTGCATAGATATCAAAGGAATTATTAGTTTTTCTTCTGATGTTAACAGGATCACATCATCAATCTCATTTGTTCAATCGGCTGCATTAGAATCACTAATTTCTGACAAAGAATCTAAGAAGATTTTATGGAAAAAGCTTCAAGAAACTATTCTTTAGTATTTTATGTACAAAGTTTCTCTAATGGGTGTAAATGATTTAGAAGAGGCTTATAAGATAGAGTGTGAGGTCAATCCTAGTCCCTGGAAATATGAAACTTTTTTATCTTCATTTGAGATAGGGCATAAAGGGCTAGTTTGTAAGCATAATAGTGAAATCATTGGATTCATAATATTCTCTACCATCAAGCCCGAAGCTCACATCTTAAGCATATCGGTTACAAAGAAAATTCAGTCCAAAGGTATTGGTACACTGTTACTTCAAAGTATGCTAGATCAATGCAAAGCAATGAACTATAAAACAATATTTCTTGAAGTGAGGACAAGTAATATACAAGCTATTAATTTTTATCAAAAATTTGGATTCATCAAAGATGCAATTAGAGACAAATACTATAAAGATAATTCAGAGGATGCTTTGTTGATGTCTCTTTCAATATAAACAATATAAATTTGCAATTAGCTAAGAAGATTCTCTATATCTGACTCAATATCCTCTGGTTTAGTGGTTGGGGAATATCTTTTAATGACTTCCCCATTTTGATTAACCAAAAATTTTGAAAAATTCCATTTGATATTTTTTGTGCCAAGTACACCAGATTGTTCATTTTTTAAAAAATCATAAAAAGGATCAGCATTTGGGCCATTGACATCAATCTTATCGAAAATTTTAAAACTTACATCGTATTTTTCAGTACAGAAGAATTGAATTTCTTCATTAGTTCCTGGTTCCTGCCCTTTAAATTGATTACAGGGAAATCCAAGAATTTCTAAACCATTAGAATTATATTTCTTATACAGTTCTTGAAGACCTTTATATTGAGGTGTGAGTCCACATTGACTAGCAACATTAACAACTAATAAAACTTTATCTTGATATTCACCAAGTGACACTTCATTTAAATCTGCATCTTTCACACTAAAGTCATAAACTGTTTTCATTTTTATGGTTCCTTTTATTAATTTAAGTACAATTTCAAAAAATTGATTATATACAAAAAAGAGATACAAATCTTAAAAATGACCTATTGTAAAAGCATCTATATAATAATTTATTAATAGTTATGACTGATACAAAAGTTAAGTTTATTTGGAAAACATTTAAGGAATTATCCTCAGATGAGCTGTATGCAATCATTTATTTGAGGCAAAAAGTATTTATTGTTGAGCAAGATTGTCCATATATAGATGCAGATTACGCTGACCAAGAGGCATTCCATCTTCTAGCATATGAAGACAATGAATTGATTGGATACCTCAGAGCTTTTGTGCCTGGAATAAAATATGAAGGTTCCTCGCTTGGAAGGATAGTCACTGAAATAAACTCTAGAGGTCTTGGTGTTGGCAAAGAGATCACAAAAGAGGGGGTTAATTTTCTTGGTAAAAAATATCCTGACAGCGAAATTATTATTTCTGCCCAACATCGCCTCAAAAGTTTTTATACTGATTTAGGATTTACCTCAAGAGGAGAGGTTTACCTAGAGGATGATATTGATCATATACAAATGTACTTCATTCCCACTCAATAGTAGCTGATAGCTTGCTTGAGATATCGTAAATTATCCTGCAACTTCTTTCCATACAAATAGCTTAGTTGAAACAAAGGTGCCTATAACAATCCATATGCTTATACCAATTATGTTCTTATAAACAGCTAACAATGAAAGGCCATCACTAGAAATTGATCTCATGGCATCTGCCACCATCGAAAGAGGTAATATTTCTGAAAATGGTTGAATGAATTCGGGCAGGGTTTCTATTGGAAAAAAAACCCCTGACATAACTATCTGAGGATAAATAAAAATAGAAGCTATCACACCAACTGATTCTTGGGTTTTAGCCAAGCTCCCAATTGAAAAACCTAAAGTTAGAAACATTAATATACTAAGCATAATAATGAAAAATAAGTGTGAAATACTCCCAACAATATTTACATCTAAAAAGAAAAAGGCAAACCCAAAAATAACACTCAACTGACCAAGCACAATAACCATTCGAGCAATAACTATTGCAGAGACAAAATCTATTGGCTTAATTGGAGTTACAAATAATCTTTTAAGTATTCCTCTTCTTCTAAATTCCACAACATTAAATCCGCTTCCAGCAATACTAAGATTCATAAGCATAAATGCCATAATACCAGGCAATAAAAAATCTAAGTATGTTTGAGTTCTTGATTTAATATCTTCTATTTCAAGGCTAAACATAGGTATTTTTTTAGAAATTTCTCTCTCAACACCTATTAGCGTCTGGTTAATAATTGGTTTTATGGCTTCAATAAAAGTAATTTGTGATTTGTCTGCTAATAACTTGATATTTGTTGTTTTACTTGCATCCCCCATATCATCAGGAAGTAAAAGTATTAACGTTAGCTCACCTTTAATAAGTTTATTTCTAAGAATCTCTTCATCAGACTGATTGATATTAAATAATACATTGTTAGAAAGTTTATCAATAAACTCTTTAGAAATATTAGAGTTTGAGTAGTCAACAAGACCAATATCTACAGGGTCTCTTTCGCCATCACTCAAGCCCACAATTCCTAAAATCACAACGGGTAATAAGAGACTAAAAAAAATATATTGCTTATTTCTTAGAAATATTTGAATAAAAACTCTCGTTAAATATAATTGAGGTTTTCTAAGCATCTTAATCTCTTAGTCCATGACCTGTTAAAGCTATAAATACATCTTCCATATTTCCATATTTAATTTCTCTAATTTTATTAGGAGCATGTTCCATAATTAAGTTCTTTGGTGAATCCTCTGCAATAATTTTTCCATGATCCATAATTGCTATCCTGTGGCACAAGAACTCTGCTTCTTCCATATTGTGAGTGGTCAAAACTATAGTCATACCAGTCCTATTCAGTTCTAGAACAAGATCCCAAATATTCCTCTTTGCTTGGGGGTCTAAACCTGTTGTTGGCTCATCAAGAAATAAAACTAAAGGATTGTTGACTAATGCTGATGCTATTGAAAATCTTTGCTTTTGACCTCCAGACAATTCATTTGCATTAGCATTTGCTTTGTCTTCAAGTTTTACTTTTTTGAGTAAATCTAGCGGATCATTCGAAGAGTTGTACAAAGCTAAAAATAATTTAAGCAGTTCAACCAATGTCATATTGTCAAAATATTCATTAGCTTGAAGTTGAACCCCTATTAATTTTTTTATTTCGTATGGACTGCTTGTAACATCAATTGAATTTATTAAGGCTATGCCTTCGTCTATATCCTTAAGACCTTCCAGCATTTCAAGGGTTGTGGTCTTGCCGGCTCCATTAGGGCCAAGTATTCCGAAGATCTCACCGGAATTAATAGACAAAGAAACTCCATCTACGGCATTAAAAATCTTAGATTTATTTTCGGGATTTTTATATTTTTTAATGAGGTTAGACGCTTTAATAATAGCCATAGTAGCTTTATTTCACCTAATAATAGGACTATCAAACAATAAACTGTGTATCTCTTCAGTTATAAAGGGCGCAAATGGGTGCATCATTACTAATATTTCTTTTAGCATAGGCCTTAGATTATCAGTTTCACCTGATTTTTTGCATTCCTCAATATATACATCACAGAACTTACCCCAAAAGAATTCATAAACCTCATTAATAGCAAAATCTAATCTGTAATCTTCAATATTTTTTTGTATCTGACCTCTTGTTTTATCAAATTCAGTTTTGATCCACTTATCTTTATCTGTTTTTGGTTTAAAGGACTCATTCCCAATAGGGTAGCCGTTAATGAATCTTGCTGCATTCCAAATCTTTGTACAAAAATTTCTGTAGCCTTTCAATCTTCCAAATTCAAAACTTATATCTTTAGTATGTGTTGCCAAGGAGTAAAAAGTCATTCTAAGAGCATCAGTTCCATATGATTCAATGCCTTTAGGAAATTGATTTCTTGTTTTACGTTCTATTTTTTCAGCAATTTTTTCCTGCATAAGATTAGCCGTTCTTTTTTCTACTAAATCGTCTTGTGTGATGCCATAAATTAAATCTAAAGGATCTATTACATTACCTTTAGATTTCGACATTTTTTGACCATTTTCATCTCTAATTAAACCAGTAACATAAACATCTTTAAATGGAATCTGGTCAGTAAACTCAAGACTCATCATCATCATCCTGGCAACCCAAAAAAATATGATGTCAAAACCAGTTACTAAAAGCGAAGTCGGAAAGTGTTTTTTATAATCCTCTGTTTTATTAGGCCAGCCCAAGGAAGCAAAAGGCCATAAACTTGAGGAAAACCACGTATCCAGGACATCTTCATCTTGAGTTAATGTTTTATCATCCAGTTTATAATGTTGTCTTACTTCTTCTTCACTGTAACCAACATACACATTACTATTCTCATCGTACCAAGCAGGTATTCTGTGACCCCACCATATTTGTCTACTGATACACCAGTCTTCAATATTATCCATCCAACTAAAATATGTTTTGATCCAGTTTTCAGGGTGGAATTTTATCTCTCCCTTGTTCACAGCATCATTTGCTCGAGCTGCCATATCTTTTGTTTTTACATACCATTGATAGCTTAGTCTAGGTTCGATAACGACATT
>Ga0233395_1000203_pt1 | contig 31297 bp, 29 predicted proteins | sample 27DmetaG_FD_186029 | JGI IMG/M metagenome (GOLD analysis project Ga0233395, IMG submission 186029) | Seawater microbial communities from Monterey Bay, California, United States - 27D | ecosystem: Environmental > Aquatic > Marine > Coastal | place: USA: California | collected 2016-10-12 | reverse complement strand
AATTCAGCACAAATCAGTCTTTTTGGTGAAGACACTAACAAAACCTATCAGGATTTAACCATTCCTCCTTGTGAACCTTGGTCTAATTTAATCAGACTTAAAAAAGAAAAAGAAGTGGTTGGGATTTATATTTCTTCACATCCTTTAGATGATTTTTCTCATGAAATGGAGCATTTCATCAACATTCCTTTAAATCATTTAGGAGATTTAGATCATTTGATAAATAGAGAATTGAACGTTGGGGGCATTGTGAACGAAGTTCAGCATTTGGAAAGTCGAAATGGAAAGGGCTGGGCACGTTTTCAACTTGAAGATTTCATAGATCAATATGAGTTTCGAATTTTTGGCGAAGATTATTTAAAATACCGACATTTTTTGGTGGTCAATCAATTTATACGAATTCGAATTATGGTAAGAAAAGGGTGGACTAACGCTGAAACGGGTAAGGTAGGCGCTCCTAGAATACAATTTTTAAATTTTGAAATGCTTCAAAATACAGTAGAAAACAATGCCAAAAAAATTACTATACAACTAAATATTCACAAGCTGAAAAGTGAACGAGTGGAGATGCTCAATGATCAATTAAAAGCGTTTAAGGGTGATAAACCGCTTTGTTTTAACGTTTATGATTCAGAAAAGAAGGTCAAATTAACCTTTAATAGCAAGAAGCAAAAAATTAGAATTACTCCTGACTTGCTCAGTCAATTAAAAGAAAATGATTGGTTTTATAAGTTAAATTAGGAGTATTGTTAAAACCCATTAGGAAATAAAGAAATTTGATGTAAAGAAAATTTGCTCTACTAGAAGAATAATTACCTTTGAAAAAAATATAACGACTAATGGCACTAGAAATTACAGACACAACTTTTGACGAGGTTGTTTTAAAATCAGAAAAACCGGTTTTAGTAGACTTTTGGGCAGCATGGTGTGGCCCTTGCCGCATGGTGGGTCCTATTATTGAGGAATTGAGTAAGGATTATGAGGGTAAAGCAGTTGTAGGGAAAGTTGATGTAGATGCGAATCAAGAATTTGCAGCTAAATTTGGTGTTAGGAATATACCTACCGTCCTAGTGTTTGACAAAGGAGAATTGGTTGGAAGACATGTAGGGGTGTCTTCTAAAACCACTTATGCAGAGGCACTAGACGCAATAATATAAGTTTTTGCTTTTTGTGTTGAATTGTTTGGCAAATTCAAAATGCAGCGTATATTTGCACACGCTAAACGAGGTCTGGTAGTTCAGTTGGTTAGAATACATGCCTGTCACGCATGGGGTCGCGGGTTCGAGTCCCGTCCAGACCGCACAGTTTAAAAATGTTGTGTGTTGTTATGTTGGAAATAAATCCAATTTTTCAACCAGTGAGAAGCTTTCCAGTAATTGGAGGGCTTTTTTTGTTTGACCGTTTGGCAACATATTGGCAACAAATCCTATCTAATCCATTGATATTTATACCTTAACATAAGATTCCTGTGTAGTTGTTTTTAGGGGGTAGTTGTTTGGGGTTTGTGTGGATACGTTATGGGGGTTAATTTTTATCATTTAGTTTAAATTAATTTTCCTGATTCTATTTCAAGTGTTGAGGAGTTCAATTTAAAATCCTTTTTTTTCGAACAGGAAAATCTTTCCCCGAATACAGACTGTAAATATCATTGGAAATTAGAATCGGATGCTTTTACAACAATAGTTCTGGATAAGGTAACGATTAACACACCTAGTGGTTTTTACGTAGTCCCGTATCAAATATTTGAAATTCATGAAAAAGGGGTTATAGCTGGAGATACGACAAAATTGATAAAGACTTAATTATTGTGTTTAGTAAAAAATCTTTTTTACTTATAAAAAGAGGATGATAAGCGTCATAATAAGTCCTGCTAGAGAAAAGTAAACCCCTTTTTTAAAGATGGAAGTTTGGGGTAAAAACATCCAGAAGGAAGAAATAGCAAAAAAGAGTAATGAACAACCAAAAAGAATATTAAGCCAATATATAGGGCTCTTGGTAGTTGCTTTGTGAAGTTCTTGCATTTTTTCAATGACCAAAGGTAGCTCCTTTTTTAAATAAGCAACCTCCCCTGTTTTCAAATTGTATTGACCTTCTTTAAAAAAAACGAGATCTCCTTGGGTTTTGGTAATTTCTAAATTTTTAATTTTAAGGGCTTTACCAAGACTTTTTTCTGACAATTGAGGCTTTATTTGTGTTTCAACTTCGGTAACCTTTTTAAAGGTGTCTGTTTTTCTAAAAATCATTATGGTTCCACTTATGGCATAAACAGCCATAACACCAGCAAGGTAAAAACCTAAATAACGATGGATTAGCCTAAAATAAAGGGAGGTGTCTTTTTTCATTTCCTTTTCATTCTTCTATCAAGTTCAACATCATCTTATCTAAGGGCGAAGATATAAATTCTAACCCTTAGACGCGTCTTTTTTTTAAAAGTAGCATTCATTTAATAACTTAAATATTAATCGCTTAAGGTTGTTATAATCAAAATTAAACTTTAGTTTCGCAAAAAAAATTATTAAACAGAATAGTTCGTTTTTTGCAACATAACCATAAAATCCAAATTTCAACAAGTGATTGTTTAAGCAAAAAGGACTTAATAGCATACTATACTTAAACTAATGTCTAAAAACACTTCGCTCAAAAAAGCGAGAAAATGGATCTTATTTGTATTGGGATTTATTGTCATCGCCATTTCACTTCAGTTGTCAAAAAAAATTATCGATAGTAATCCATCTCCCAGAAAAAAAGCTGAAAACACTGTAAAAGAAGTTTATACTATAAAGGTTAAAAACGGACCTTATCAAGTCCAAATCCCATCGAATGGTGTATTGCAAGCCTTCAGGCGCATCAAAATTACCTCAAGAGTACAAGGGGTTATGCTAACTGTAACTCCCTTATTTAAAGCAGGCCAAGAGTATCGTGTAGGGCAAACCCTTGCAAAAATTGAACCCTCTGAATTTCGTTCAAACGTTATTGCAGAAAGAGCCTCTTTATATAATTTGATAACCTCTGTTATTCCAGATTTACAATTGGATTTTCCTAAGGCCTACAAAAAATGGAGCGTATATTTAAAAGGATTTAATTTAGACCAACCGGTACCTGAGCTTCCAATGATGGAAGAAAAGGTTCGTCTTTTTGTATCAGGTAGAGGAATCATTTCTGCTTATTACTCATTACAAAATTTAGAAAAAACCTTAAAATTTTATGTGATTAAAGCTCCTTTTTATGGGGTATTGGTTCGAGCTAATGTTACAGAGGGATCATTGATTCGACCGGGACAAGAACTTGGAGAATTCATTGCCCCTGGGGATTACGAATTGATGGTGGCTTTGCCAAAATCCTATATTTCGAATATTGTTAAAGGCGCTTCGGTAAGTGTAAAGTCCATAGACACGAATCAAAAATTTAAAGGCATTGTATCCAGAGTAAATGCTAAAGTAAACAGCCAAACGCAATCGGTAGAAATCTATATTAGACTTCGTGATGCTCAACTCAAGGAAGGGATGTTTATGGAGGCATATATAGACGCGATGGAGTTTAAAGAAGTCTTTGCCATAGACCGTGGCTTACTTAATGGTAATCAAGAACTTTTTGTAGTCAAAAACGATTCGTTGCGTTTGCGAAAAGTAAATCCGATTCATTTTACAGAAACTTTAGCTATTATCAGAGGGTTAGAAGACGATGAGGAAATAATTGCTCAACCCTTGATTGGGGCCTTTTCTGGAATGGAAATTAATCCTATCTCATTTGAAGTAAGTAAATAATTTCCGTTTATGAAAAAAATAATTAATTACTTTATTCAATATCACGTTGCGGTTAATGTAGTTATTATTGCATTTCTACTGTTTGGAATTTTAGGTTTGCGTTCTTTGCGTTCTTCTTACTTCCCACTTACTGAATCCCATATTGTTCAGATTTCAGTAGTTTATCCTGGTGCCTCTCCTATGGAAATAGAAGAAGGGGTTATACTTAAAATTGAAGATAATTTAAAGGGTCTTCGCGGAGTTGAACGTGTTACTTCAGTATCTAGAGAAAACTCAGGGTCTATAACTGTTGAGGTAGAAGAAGATTTGGACATCAATTTCATGTTGTTAGAAGTAAAAAATGCAGTGGATCGTGTTCCAAGTTATCCAACGGGGATGGAACCCTTGGTTGTTTCTAAACGTGAACCTATTCGATCTACAGTAAATTTTGCACTCACGGCTAAGAATACCAGTCTTCTAGAGTTGAAACAAACTGGACGCCAGATTGAGAATGATCTAAGAGCGATAAAAGGAATTTCTCAAATAAGTGTATCAGGATATCCAGATGAAGAGATCGAGATTGCGGTTAAAGAAAATAAACTTTTAGCTTATGGGTTGAGTTTTGCGCAAGTTGCACAAGCAGTGGCAAAATCAAACATTATTGTTACTGGAGGTCGCGTAAAAACAAATGCTGAGGAATTTTTAATTCGAGCAAATAATAAATTCTATTTTGCTGATGAGTTATCAAATATTGAAGTTCTGTCACTTCTAGATGGAACCAAAATTTTGTTAAAAGATATAGCTGAAGTTCAAGATCGCTTCTCTGAAACTCCTAATAGAAGTTATTTAGGTGAAGATGTGCTGATCAATATTACAGTGAGTTCTACCAATTCTGAAGATGTCATTTCAGCGGCTGCATCGGTGAGAAAGTATATTGAAGAGTTTAATGCTTTCAATGAAAACGCTAGATTGGAGGTACTCAACGATGCTTCAGTTACACTAACAGAGCGCAACAAATTGTTAGCAGAAAACATTTTCCAAGGAATGCTGTTAGTCTTACTATTTCTTTCATTATTTTTAAATTCAAGACTGGCTTTTTGGGTAGCTTTTGGACTTCCCGTCTCCTTTTTGGGGATGTTTATTTTCGCACCCTTATTTGGAGTTACAATCAATGTGCTTTCAACATTTGGAATGATCATTGTGATCGGAATTTTGGTTGACGATGGAATTGTAATCGCAGAAAACATCTATCAACAGTATGAAAAGGGAAAATCACCCTACCGTGCAGCAATAGACGGGGTCTTAGAAGTAATTCCTCCCGTAGTATCAGCAATCATTACTACAATTTTAGCGTTTTCTCTTTTTTTATTTTTAGATGGAAGAATTGGCGAGTTTTTTGGCGAGGTCTCTGTAGTCGTTATGCTTACCCTTTCAATTTCCTTGATAGAAGCATTAATTATACTTCCTGCCCATTTAGCTCATTCTAAAGCCTTAATTAAAAAGAAAAAGGAACCGAAGACCTTAGTGGCAAAAGCTTTTTCAAAATTAAGAGAAATCAATAAAATAGGGGATCGATTTATGAACTCCATGCGAGACAAAATCTACGAACCCTTGCTGACATTTTCATTAAATAATCGCTTCTTAATAATCTCTCTTTTCATAGCCCTTTTTACATTGACAATAGGATCTTTTGGAGGAGGAATCATAAGGACTTCTTTCTTTCCCTCCATTGCATCGGATCGGATTTCAATCGATTTAGTTATGCCTAATGGCACCAATGAACGAATAACCGATTCTATCATTACCCATATTGAAAAGGTTTCTAAGCAAGTGAATAAAGAATTTTCGGAGAAATATTTAATAGATAGCGGAAAGGATTTATTCGTCAATACGATTAAAACCCTTGGTAACGGGGCTTCAAAAGCAAACCTTATCATCAATCTTCTTCCAGGAGAACAGCGTCCTGATGTGATACGCTCACGTATGGTTTCGACTCGAATATCAGAGCTTGTAGGACCTGTAATTGGAGTGGAGAGCATTGTCTATGGCTCGGGATCCAATTTTGGAGGAAAACCTGTGTCCGTATCCTTATTATCTAATAATATATCAGAATTAAAAAAGGCAAAAACCGAACTCAAGCAAGCACTAATTTCAAATGCTTTATTAAAAGATATAGAAGACAATGATCCCGCAGGGATTAAAGAGATTAAATTACAGCTGAAGGACAATGCTTATTCTTTAGGTTTAGATTTGCAATACCTAATGAGTCGCGTTCGTGCGGGATTCTTTGGAGTACAAGCTCAACGTTTTCAAAGAGGACAAGATGAAATTAGAGTATGGGTGCGTTATAAAAAAGAAGATAGGTCTTCGATTACTCAACTTGAAGATATGAAAATAGACTTACCCAATGGTAATCTCATAGCTTTAAAAGAAGTAGCCACGTATTCGATAATGAGAGGAGATGTATCCATCAACCACCTAGATGGGAGAAGAGAGATTCAGGTTTCAGCAGATCTCAAAAATGCAGAAGAATCCTCAGCTACTGATATCATGACAGATATTCAAACCAACATTATGCCAACGATTCAAAACAAGTATCCCTCTGTTAGCGCCTCTTATGAAGGACAAAACAGAGAGGCTTTTAAGTTAATCAATTCCTTATCCAGAGCAGGAATACCGATTTTGATTCTTATTTACATTACTATTGCTTTTGCATTTAGAAGTTTTTCTCAACCGATATTATTATTTTTATTGATACCGGTTAGTCTTATTGGAGTAGCTTGGGGACATTGGGTACATAACTTTTCAGTTTCTATCATTTCCTTACTCGGTGTCATCGCTTTAATAGGGATTATGGTAAACGATGGCTTAGTTTTTATAGGAAAATTCAACACAAACATCAAAGAAGGATTCAAATTTAAGCATGCTTTAATTTCTGCGGGGCGTTCTCGTTTTAGAGCAATTTTCCTTACTTCTGCAACAACAGTCGCGGGCTTAACTCCCCTATTACTTGAGAAAAGCAGGCAGGCTCAATGGCTAAAGCCTATGGCGATAACCGTCTCTTATGGAATTGCATTTGCTACTGTGCTAACGCTGCTTCTGCTCCCCATTTTTATCTCATTAATTAATCAAGGGAAAGTAATATTCAAGTGGCTAATATCGGGGGATTTTCCAACTCAAGAGTCTGTAGAACGAGCTATGATTGAAAAGAAAGAGGAGGAGCTGATGATCACCATGGATGAACATAAAAAAGAGGAAGAATGAAAACAAGCAATTATATTCTTCTTTTACATTTAGTCATAACTGTTTTGTGTTTCGGACAGCAACCCCTGACTAAAGAAGAAGCCTTAGAAAGGGCGTTAGAACAAAATTTTGGTATCCAAGTTTCGAGAAACACTACAGCGATTCAAAAAAACAACAGCAGCTTACTAAATTCAGGCTATCTTCCAAGTGTTTCTTTATCTGGAGGAGGAAACTTTACAGGATCTGACTCTGAAATTGCTTTTCCAGATCAAGTTGATGACAATGGGATTCCCCTTTCCAACAGATTGTTTGAGGGCCAAGAAAGCAGAAGATACAACGCAGGAATTAATTTAAATTATACTCTTTTCGATGGTATGGGAAGAAAATATTCCTACAAACGTCTTAAACAACAGTATGCCCTTAGTGAGTTACAGCTTCGAGAGACGATAGAATTTACCATTTTACAACTTTTTGAAGTTTATTTTAATATCGCTCAATTCACAGAATCTAGTTCTATTTTTCAAGAGAATTTAGCGATTTCTCAAGAGCGTCAAAAACGTGCTGAAAGTGCTTTCATTCATGGTCAAGGAAATAAATTAGCGGTACTCAATGCGCAGGTTGATGTAACTAATGACAGTATCAATTTGATTCAAATAAATCAACAATTGGACAATGCAAAACGGGATTTAAACTTATTGCTTAACCAACCTATGGAAGAAACATTTGGAGTAGATCTTGAGGTTACATTCATTCCTGAATTGCAAATCCAAAATTGGTTAGAAACAGCGGAACAATATAATGTCGCCCTCTTGAAGCAAAAGAGCAACTCTCAAATTAATGCTTATGACATTAAAATCAGTCAGTCTGGATATTTACCAAGTGTAGGTTTAGTTGGTTCTTACGGATGGAATTTAAATCAAAGTCCCGCATCTGCCTTTTTTCCAGGTACAAACAATACGACTAATTCTGTTGGAGTTGGGGCGAGTTTAATTTGGAATTTATTTGATGGCGGTAGCACTTTGACTCGTGTAAAAAATGCAAAACTCATATTTGAAAATCAATATCTTATCGAACAAGAAGGAAAATTAGCATTTAATCGAGACTTGATTAATGCAAGACAAAACTACAGAAATGCGATAGAAATATTTGAGATTCAAAAGAAGCAAGTTGAGACAGGATCTTATAATTTTGAACGCTCAAAAGCTCAATATCGATTGGGGTCAATAACCGCCATTGAATTTAGACAAGCACAAATCAATTTGATTAATGCGCAAAACCAAAGAGCTATTGCAAAGTATCAGGCAAAACTTGCAGAATTACGTTTGATTCAACTTACGGGGCAATTGCTAAATGCAAACCTTTAAACATTAAACATTAAACATTAAACATTAAACATTAAACATTAAACATTAAACATTAAAGATTAATCCAGTAAGTCAATTTCAGATTGATTGATCGAAATGTTGGAATAAAATCTTGAGTGTAATAGTTGTCATTATATACTAAGTACAAATCGGAAAGCGGAGCAAAACGCCATTGCAACCTTGAATTAATACCTAAGTTATTGGTTTGATTACTGTATTGAATTAGGGTTGACCAGAACAATTGTTTGTTAAATGTAATATCAAATTTCGGTCTTATTAAGAGAATATCATTTGAAGAATAGGGACTAGGTAGTTTGATTTTATTATAATCCCATTGTAAAGAAAATATTAATTTAGGCTGAAACCTATATCCAATAGAGCCTGAAGTAGAAAATTTTGTCCCGTTAAAAAACCCACCATATGTTGTTTCCGTATTAAATATTATAGGGTTAGCAAAATTTAGTCTGTAATTTACTTGCCACTCACCATAATTGTATTCAGAATTACTGGGTAAAGCAATACCTCCGTCAGCTCTACTGGGATCAAAACTGGCAAATAGAAAAACATATTCTCGATTAAATTCAAATTCTATTTGATTTTGACTATTAGTTCCAATAGTGTAATTAAAGTTAAAGGATTCATCCGTTTTGCGATAATCTAAATTTTGTTGTAACCAAGATAGATGGAGAAACCTTAAACTATGGGAATTTATTTTTCCTGATTTGGGATAAAAGTTTCGGGTAATGCTGTTGCCGGTTTTGATGATTCCGGTTCTTCTAATAAATCCCAAATCAGCCCTAAAGTCTTCATCTACATAGACCGTATTTGAATACAATCTCCAAATCCTTGTTTTGTAAAGTATAGACGCAAAACTTGAAAGATTCCCTTTGCTGTCATTTGGTTGAAAAGATTTGTGGGTGTAAAATCTCCCTATCCAGCGATTATTTGTAGAGGCTAGGTTGTAATCTAGACCAATAACACGGTTGTATGAGTCTTCATCTTCTACAAAATCGTAATCTTTGAAACTTTGTCTATTGACTAAAAATAAACCTACTTGTGACTCTCCAAAAACTTTTCTTTGGAGTGCAAACATGGCGTTATTATTAGACGCGATTTCATTGGTAAGATCTTCTTTATTTTGAATATTTAAAAATCCCAAACGCCAATTTTCATCAAGTTTACCACTTAGTCTAACTCCTCCTAAAATATCATTTTGTATGGTGTTACCCTCATTATCTTTTTCTATTCCAATGCGCCGAGAGAAGAAAGGAATTGCATCTCTAAAACTTCCATAATTTCCAAAAAGGTCACCATTATCTATAAAGAATTGTCTTTTTTCAGGTAAAGTAATTTCGAAACGAGTGAGGTTTGTTATAACATCATCTACTTCTACATTTGAAAAATCAGGATTGAGGGTTACATCCAAATTTAATCCAGTACCGACTGCAATTTTCATATCTCCCCCTATTGAAAATTTGTTGTCATTATTCTCTGAGCTAAAATCTCTTGAAGTAAGACCATTGATATATGGGATTACGTACAATGGGGTTTTGTTTTTATTCAGCGTTTCTTCAAATATTATTTCACCAAAAAATCCAATATTAATTGGATATTGATTTTGATCAACATTGGTCCATATACTTCTTTCATTTCTTTGAAAATCGTACCGATAGGCTTGAAAGCCCCAAGTTTTGGAATTTTCAGGATATTTTAATGAACTAAATGGAATAGCATATTCAACAACATATTTATCGTCACTATAAGTACTTTCAGATTTCCATTTAGTATCCCATGTTAAATTAAACCCCCTTAAATCAACTGCTCTATTTGATAATAGGGCTTCCCTTTGAACACCATAAGCATTAACCCCGAATAGGAATCCATTCTGACCGTCATTAAAAGTATCAAAGAGGATGGTTACATTATCATTATTTCGTGAACTATAATCTCTTCTAAGAGAGTTTACGGTATAATTGCCTCCTATTGAATTGGCTGTTACTCCGATGAATAAATGAGTATTATTGTAGAGTAATTTAACTTCTGTTTTGTCCAAAGCCTTTAAAGAATCTGTAGGAAATTGCTGCCAAAAATTATCGGCGGCTTCAGCTTCTTGCCAGATTAGTTCGTTTAGAACCCCATCCAGCTTTATTTCTTGATCAATTTTTTTGACCTTTAAACTTCGTTTTATTTCTTGACCGCTGGCGAGAAAAGAGAGAAAAAGTAATAGATAAAAAATTTCTTTAGTAAGAAATTTGCCAAGCAAGTGAAAAAAACGTAAAGTGATAATACTATTTTTTTGAATTCTTAGAATATCGATCTGACAAAATTTAGAGTAAAAATTTAAATCTTAAAAATAGATAAAGCAAGAATGTGTTACAATATAAATGAGACAATTTTTATTCTAAAAGTTTAATTCATCAAGTTTTTTTCCGCATGCATGCGCATCACTTGAGTCTTTCCTTGGTGATAAATTCCTTCATTGAGTAGCAACTCTTTCTCTTCGAGTTGATGAAAATGAAATCCATTAAAATCTTCTGCAAGTTTTAATTTATCATACAATTGAAAGGGCATTTTAGGACCACCCACTTGAGGGTTTAATTTTTGATAATGTAAGTGTTTTGTGCTAAATGCTTCAAGAATAATAGATCCTCCTTCTTTTAATAAAGGAACGAGCTTTTTGTGATTTGATGAACGAATCTGATCAGGGAAATGAACGAAAATTAGTCCAATCGCATCAAAATATTTTTCGGAAAAATCAAGATCATTTAAAGATGCTATTTGAAAATTAATTTCAACTTGTTTTTCTTTAGCCAATGCCATCGCTTTTTTATAAGCATATTCGCTAAAATCATAAGCGAAGACGTCCCAGCCCTGACTTGCTGCATAAACTGCATTTCTGCCCTCTCCCTCAGCCGGGAGCAGGATTCTACCAGGTTTTAGCTGGTCAACTTTTTCCTTAAAATAGAGATTAGGAGTTTTGCCATAGGCATAAACCTCACTATTATATCGTTCGTCCCAGAATGCTTTCATATTATTGATTCGTTGTTAATAGTTGCTCGAAGAACCCACCAATTTCTCTAGTTCGATCAACAAAATGAATTTCTAAAATCCAATTTCTAGGATTTCCATTTTGGTCTGGTGCATTCATGTCAATTCTGTTTTCGGGATGGATATAATTTGTTTTATTTTCTTTTTCTAATTTTTCGTGTGGAAAGTGACCGATAAGATGCCCAGCAATGGTACCACCAAATTCCCAGCCCATTTCAACTGCTAGATTGCAAGTATATTCATACAATTCAGCACCACTAAGTTTAGTTTTGGAAAAAAAATAGTCTTTAGTTTTCTCCCACGCTTTTTCAATATCCTTGGTTAGCTTGTGTTTGACAGGATCATTACCGAGCACATAGGTTCTTCCGTAATCTGCTTCCCAAGCATCGAAAATAGGACCAAAATCGATAAAAAGAATATCGTCTTTTTGAATTAGTAAATTTTCAGGGTTTTCGTCATAGGGATGTAAGGTGTTTTTCCCAGATCGTACAATTCTTTTGTGCCAATATTTTTTTATTCCAAAAAGCTCAAAGGCTAGATTGTATATGGCTTGATTTAACTCCTTTTCTGTTATGCCTGCTCGAATTAGTTTTCGAGTTTCTATAGTTTCAAAAAGTTCAGCAGCTTTTTTTTCAGCCGAGATGAGTTGACGTAATTCCTTTGACATCTATTGAATTGTAGAAACACAAAACTAATCAATGAACATAAATTTAAAAAAATTAAACAGGAAGTTTTTCTTTATTCAAAAAGGATGCTCTAAACTCTTTATATTCTTCAATAGTTCGCTTAATAAAAACTTCTCGTTCCTCTTTTTCTGAATTTTGATACCATTCAATAGAAAAGGGATGAAATTCCATGTCAAGATGGTCTTTACTCCACAGGGACAAATCATAGAGCAAGGGGTAAAGGTTGATACCCGATTGTGTTAAGTAATACTGTTTTATTTTTCTGTTTTTGGGGTGAATAGCGTAATCAATAAGCTTATACTTCAAAAGCTTATTAATTCGATCCGATAAAATATTCGTTGAAATTTTTTCGGGTGAATTTTTAAAGTCCGAGAACGTATTTCTCTGCATAAATAGATCTCGAATTAAGATCAAAGACCATTGATCACCTACTATTTCTAAAGAGGTACTAACGGGACAACTAGATCGATTGTTTTTTATCGTGATCAAAGATTTTTCAGTTATTTTTTTCATAGCAAAATATGATTTTTTTAAACTAAGGGCAATATATATCTCCTACAGAATATTTTTCGTAAATCTCCTGATTAATTTCACCTGATTTGAATTGATCAGGAATGGAAGCAGATTCATTGTTTTCATAAAAATCAAGGTCCTCATTATTCCAATAAAAATAATAAGACCCGTTGAGTTGCTGTTTTTTCTCAATCAAAACACATTCATTTTCAACCGGATTACAAGAATGCAAACTTGAAGTAGACAGAAAAATAAAAATACAGTACAATCGTTTCATTTCTATATGATGATTTTTAATTGTCCTTCAGTTATTATATGAAAATCATATAACGTCTCTATTTTATATTATAAATTTAACTTATTAAACCTACAAGCAGTTTAGAGAATTGATTTATGATTTTTAAAAATACGAAAACAACTTGAGTATAATCAAAATTTATTGAGAATAATATATAATTTAAAGAATATTTTTACATAACTTAAATATTCCTTAAGCCAAAAAAATGAAGTATATAACGACCACTTTTATCACAATTTTGTTTCTATCCTGTCAAAACAACGCTATCGTAAAAGAACGAATGATAGGATTTCATCCGAATCAGGCCGCTCAAGATTTAGGGTGGCATTTGGGAACTCAGCAAGCTGTAGATGTGGTCATTGCACTTGACCAAGCATGGGCTGCAAATGATTTTGAAAAAATGAAAACCCTATTTGTTGATACATTAACCATTACCATTTCTAATGGGAGAGTTTTTAAAAATTTCGATGATTTTAAAAATTATGAACAATCGCAGGGTTCATCAAACTGGGAGTTTTTATACGCTTATTCTGTTGATATTAATCCTAAGATAGGAGGGGAGCACGTTCAGGCGGGGTTTCTTATTACTAATACGGAAGCTGATGGCACTAAAGTAAAAAAGCGTTTTCACGAGAGTTATTTTATCTCTCAAGGTAAGATAGTATCACTAGATCAATACGAACAAAAAGTTTTGGAATAGTAAACACTAACAAAAAAATGCGTTAAGAAGTCTTTGAAAATTTAGATTTTGTATTACTTGATAATAGTTCTATACTATTAATAAAGGATGATATTCACTATATTTGATTCTAATTTACAATAACCGCATTATGAGATCTCACTTATTGATAAGTTTTCTGTTTGCTGTACTTCTATCATTTTCAGTTAAGGCACAACTAATCACTGTCAAAATTGATGACTTTGTTTCACAGCACAACGGATTTGAAGAAAATGATGAAGGAGAAATTAATCCGATCAATCTCAAGGAAATTAACAAAAGAATACGGTTTTTTGTAGAAGAAAAACACCCTAAAATAGTTGAGTTTACGCGCAATATCATATGGGACTCATACGGGACATTTTTAAGTCCTTCTGAAAGATACCATTCACATACTTTTATTGTTCAAGTAAAGGTAAGTGGGGTAGACCGATTGAAATATTTAGAAGTTCAATATGATCCATATGAAAGAAAAGTTACAGGAGATTTTAAGTGGATTCCCGAGGACGAAGAGTTTTATTTATTAAATGAGCAGATTGAAAATCAGAAATTATTACCTAATCTAAAAGCTCTTGAAATTTCTAACCAAGAAAAAATAGCTAGCTTATCCGATTTTATTGATGAGCATCAAGGATTTATTGATGAAAGAGACAGATTAGGATTAACTGAAAATGAAATTATTCCAATAAACGTAGCAAAAATTAACAAATTAATTCGTGCATTTAATGAGTCAAACTACTCTAATGTTGAGTTTACAAGAAACGTAATTTGGGATTCCTACACTACATTTTTGAGTCCTTTTGATAAATATAATTTTCATGTTTTCATAGCTCAAGTTAAAGTCGAAAATATAAAACGATTAAAATACTTGGAGGTATTTTATAATCCAGCAACTGAAAAAGTAACAACTGATTTTAAGTGGATAGCTGAAGACGAAGAGTTTTTTAGAGTTGTTGAAGATAATAAAGAAGAGCAGTCCTAAATTCCACAATACTTTTTATATTTAGTATTATAATTCAAGACTCCGTTAAGCACCACCCAAACCGCAACCAAAATCTTTGGAAGGAGTACTCTTAAAATAATTCAATAAGGGATTATCCCTCTCTTACAAATTTTCATATCACAAACACGCAAAACAACAATTCTTATCCTATATTTAGATTATGAATAAGATATTGATTGGATTTTTATTATTTGCCACCTCCATTTTCTATGGACAGGAAATCGAACGAAATAAAATTTCACAGGTCTTCGCTTTTCCAGGAGTAGATGCATCAACATTATTTTCTAAAATTAATTTTGCTCTAGCTTTGACATTTCAAAACGGACAAGAGGTTGTAAAATACAAAGACGACAAAGCAAAACGCTTAATCATCAAGACGTTTGCTTTGATTCCTGTATTAGATGCTTATAAATTAATGAATCCTAAAAACACTGAACTTTCGGATTATATCAATTACACACATGATTATACGGTTATTATAGAAGCCAAAGACGGAAAGTATCGGTTACAAATGATTTATGAAGATGGAAGATACTCTGAGGATCAATTTACTGAATACAAACTCCCTTTCCCTGCACTTATGGATTTTACAGCTGATGATATCAATGAGCTCCTGGAAAAAGCTACTGAAGAAATGAAACAGGATTATTATTCTTTGACTAGCAAAAAAAAGAAAGAGGTTTACATTCAGTCTCAGGCTCGAGTCGCACGAAAGTATCAACAAACCTTAAAAGAATTTTCTGGGATTCTTTTTCAAACATTATACAATAAAATTAAAGAAGATATCAATCAAAAAGAGTGGTAGGATTCAAAATTAGTTTCGGATTTGGGCATATCTAAAAGAAGCCAAAAGTCCGATAATTGAAAAACCAACTAAAAATCCAAACACATATTGATGCCCTAAGATCCCAGGGTATTTATCCAAAAAATAACCCATAAGTGGACCTCCAAAGATATCAGGAGTATACCCACTTAAAGAAATGACACCTACTGCTGTCCCCGTTAGAGCTAATGAAATTTTACCCTCTTGCAAAATTGCAAAGTATAAAGCCCTAATGGAATAGGTGCCTAATGCAAGTATAAAAAGTGAAATAAAAAATAGACTGTACTGTTGAGCTACTAATATTCCAGAGGCAAAAAATAAAGAGCCTATTAGCATCACAACAAAACCTTTAATGATCCATGAAATACCGTTGGAACGATCTGCAAGAAATCCAATTGAAAAGCAAGCGATGGGGCGTAAATAGAGTTGAAGAGAACTCACATTAGCTGCATCAACTTCATCAAAGCCTAAAACCTCAGAGGCATATAGCGAATATATGTCTGTTACTTTATAACCAAAATAGGCACATAAAATAATGACCATCAAAAGCCAAACCGACTCGAGTTTTAATACGGCTTTTATATTATTTAAACTGTGACTATTTTCTGATTGAAACACCCCTTTTTCAGATCTGGTTTTCATAAAAAAGAAAACCAATACACCACTAATGGCAACCATAGCGGAAGAGAATAAGATTACATTTCTAAAAGCATCTTGACGTTCTTTAAGACTGGCTCTAAAGACATCATCAGGTAAAAATAACGAGAAAATAGCAACCCCGATGCTACCCATCAAAGCAGCAGTTAGCCCTCTTCCACCATCTAAAAAACCAAAGGCTTGTCCTTGATTTTTTGTTCCGCCCCATACCCGAGTGGCTTTTATCATAGCTCCCCAAAATAAAAATACAGTGGTAAATCCCCAATAACCATAAAGTATTTGTAAAACCACAAAGCTGGGGTAGGTAGCCAAAAAAAGACCCCCTAAAGCAGTTAAAAAAAGAGAAATTGCAATGAGCTTTCTAGGAAGAAAACGATCGGCAAGAGTACCTCCATAGATATAGGAAAACAAGGCTACTATCCCATAAACAGAAAACAAACTGCCCAACTCAAAGTTGGTTAAGCCAAAAACGTCTAAGAATGTGGGTCTAAAAACCCGAGATAAGAAATAAGGAAGTATGAAGATCAACTCTCCAGAGAGAATTAAGAGTATGATATTTGTATAAGAACCTTTTTTAACGTGATCTTCGATAAAATCTTTTTTTCCAAGATAAAAAAAAGCCTCCAATGAGAAGGAGGCTTTAATGTATTTATTTACTTCTACGGGGAGAGCTCAGCTCAGGCATCAATTGATGATGTCTTATTTTTCTTCCATTAGGTATCAAAGATTGATCTACCTTATTGGAATCTTGTTCATAAGCATCAGTTCCATAGAGTTCATCATATTTTTCTATCATTTTCTTAAGTGGCGCACCATAGTCTGAGCGTTCTCCAGAAAAACCATCGTGGTGAAAACGAACTTGAACCCAGTTTCCATCACAGCCTGAAGAACAATAAAAAACACTCATCCATTGTTCATAACCAGAAGCTTTCATAGCCTTACTGACACGTTCCCTAAACCTCCAAAAATCAGCTTCTCCCTCGTCCTTATAATTATAAAATATAATTCTTCGGTGATCTACACGTTTAGCGTCTTCAGGGATGTGTGATCCCCTAACAGAACGCACCCAAATACTATTACCTTTTGAGGTGTGAAGAGAGCCAGTTGTTTTTTGCCAGTAGTTGTTTCCCTTGGTGTCTACCACATCAAGTTCTTGGATTGAGTCTGCAATTTGAAATCGCACTAGATTTTGAGCATTGGGTCCCGTCAGAATACGATAGGTTAAATACCTCGGTTGTCCTTCTTTACTGTTGTACATTTTTGTTTTCTTGGCTGCTGCAGCCATAAATTCTTCCATGTTTTCTGGGGCCACCTCCAAGAGACGCCATTGAAGGACTTGAGCAGCACTAAAGTTTAAAGAAAACAGAGTGTAAAAGAGTATGAGAATTTTTTTCATTTTGATTGGTTTATGTTTATTTCTTAAAGATAGAAATTATGATGTTGAATTCAAATCTAAATCTAAATCTTGGTTCTCATTGGTATAAAAAAAACCAACTTTAGCTTTCTGTATATCTAAGATTTTTTACATTTAATGGTCAGACGGTTAAATTTATGAATAGAGTACTTCCTTTTCTTCTTCTACTTTTTCTATACCACAGCTGCACAGAACCAAAAAACTATGATATAATCATATTAAATGGAACTGTTTACGATGGAAGTCTAAGCAATCCAGCCCTATTGGATATAGGAATTCGAGGAGACAAAATTGTAACACTTGGGAGTTTAGCAGATCAAAGCGCAACTCGAGTGATTGATGCCTCTGGTTTGGCAGTAGCGCCAGGATTTATAGATTTACACGCTCATTTAGAACCCATTTTTTCTCTGTCCGATTGTGAAAGTCATATCCGACAAGGGGTTACTACCAGTTTAGGTGGACCAGATGGCAGAGGTCCTGTTCCATTTGGGGTTTATTTAGATAGTCTTTCCAAAAAGGGAGTTGGGATGAATGTAGGATTTTTAGTTGGTCACAATACTGTTAGGCGTAAAATTATGAACCTAGATAATCGTGCTCCTACAAGCTCAGAATTAGAGAAAATGAAAAATCTCGTAGCTAAGGCTATGCAAGAGGGAGCATTTGGTATTTCTACAGGCTTGAAATACTTGCCTGGAAATTTTTCTGAGATTGAAGAAGTAATTGAACTTTCTAAAGAAGCCTCAACAGGAGGGGGGATCTATACTTCTCATTTACGAGATGAGGGCTTAGAAGTTATAGCCTCTGTAGAGGAAGCCATCACCATTTCCGAAAAAGCCGATATCCCCGTCATTCTAACTCATCATAAAGTTATTGGAAAACCAATGTGGGGAAAAAGCAATGAAACCCTAGCTTTAGTTGATAGAGCAAGAGCTCAAGGTCTAGACATCCAAATCGATCAATATCCCTACAATGCGAGCTATACAGGAATTTCTGTACTAATACCCAGTTGGGCAAGAGCCGGTGGGCATGCTGCTTTTAAAGAACGTATTGAACAACCTAGGTTTAGAGACAGTATCAAGAAAGGAATCATATTCAATATTTTAAATGATCGAGGAGGAGATGATCTGGATCGAGTTCAATTTGCTAAAGTAAAATGGATGCCCCAGTTAGAAGGGAAAACATTAAAATATTGGTGCAAGCTTAAGGGGCTTGAACCTTCCATATCCAATGGAGCAGAACTGGTTATTGAAGCTCAACTTAACGGTGGCGCAAGTTGTATTTTCCATGCGATGGATGAAAACGATGTTGTTAACATAATGAAACACCCTCAAACAATGATTGCTTCTGATGGGAGACTTGTAAAACTGGGCGACGGTCATCCACATCCCAGATGGTATGGAACGTTCCCAAGAGTGCTAGGTCAATATGTAAGAGAAAAAAAGGTTCTTAGTTTAAAAGAAGCTTTACATAAAATGACCGCCTTGCCCGCTGCTGCTATGGGACTTAAAGACCGGGGGATGATTGCTGAAGGTTATAAAGCAGATCTTACACTTTTTAATCCAGACACAGTCGTAGATCTAGCAACTTTTGAAAAACCACATCAATACCCAAAAGGAATTGAGTATGTCATCATTAATGGAAAACTAGCTATTGATCAAACAGAATTTAAAGCCGTAAAATCAGGTCAAGTGTTAAAGAAAAATGCATTATGAAAAGAACAAATTTAAGAGTATATCCCTTTTTAATAAGTTTCTTGTTTTTATTTTCCTGTTCCAAGAAAGATAACTTAAACGATCTTCAGATTAGTGAAATTGAAAGCAGTCTTTCCAGTGTTGAGTCAGAAGGTCCTTTTGAAGGGGAATACCTCTTTTTTAAAGACGTTTCCTACGGTCCAAAAACCAGAAATAAATTGGATGTTCTTCTCCCTAGAACGAGACAAATAGAAGGAGCAGTGATTTTCTTTCACGGAGGGGCTTTTTTATTTGGGACTAAAGAGGATTTATATGAAGGAGAAGTACAAGAGATTATTGCTTCTATCCTTGAGGAAAATATTGTAGTTGTCAATGCCGAATATACTTTTATAAATGATTCAGAAGCTGCAGGGGTTTTAACTTCTTTAGAAGACGGGAGTGCGGTAATAGATTTTATTAGTTCTCGAATAACGGACCTTAATCTTCCAGCCAATAAACTGATATTGGCAGGAATTTCTGCTGGAGCAGGGATAGCCCAATGGAATGGTTTTAGATCCCAAAGTAATTCTCAAATCAAAGGAGTATTTGCTTCAATAGCACAAAGTACTTATGACTTATACCAATGGGAACAACTTTTTCCTGATTTTTCACTGGATCAATTGAGAGCTACCTCTTCTGAATTAGAAGACTTATTCATAAAATTTTATGACGGTACGCCTACGGATGAAATTTCAAATTTATTGGATTATAGAAGTCAAATGGATGCAACGGATCCCCCGCTTTACATTTACAATCCCATTTATGAAGATCGTGTTGTGAGTGCGGATAGTTCTATAGATTTTAACGTATTATTTCACAGTTATAAACACGCTGATTTTCTTAGAAACAAAGCTATACAGGTTGGGCAGGAGTACTCTGGAGTTTATCAAGAAGCCCCTTTAGATTTTATTTTAAGGGTTTTGAGAAGATGATTTGCAATACTTTATTCTAAAAAAAGAGGAGAACAAATTTTAATTTGAAGAGTCTAATAAAATCATTAAAGTAACTTATGTCCTCCACAAGCGAGGACATAAAAAGTCACTAGAATTTATTATTTAATCCAGCCGCCAATTAAAGGGCGATAGTCTGCTCCATATGTGTCCGCCTTTTTTCTGAATTCTGCAGAAGGATTACCGATGATTTCTACCCGTTTAAATTCAAAAATAGAATTGAACTCATCGAAAAAAGGTCCGTTTTCGAAATCAACGACATGTTGAAGTGCCTCTGTAGAGGAAGGATATCTTTCGATCAGAGTTACCAATCTTGATTTTTCAGATTTAAAATAACCGTAGGGTGAGGTCATCGGTTCATTTAAACGAATATATTTTCCGATACGCTCCAAAAAAGAATCTAAAGTAGCTTTTGAAACACCTCTTCGTATTTGTAATTCGAGATTAAAAACCAAATCTTCAGCAGTCCCCAGAGCACTTTGTTTGGCATTCATTTCGTTTTCGAAAGTACTGGAATCAAAAAACTGAACTTCTTTAATGATTTGATTGCCCTTCCATTTATATGAGATATGAAAAGGGAAACTCACTTGTTGTCCTGTATATTTTCCAGTTGCTGAAAAAGTATTCCAGATGTTGGTCCATATAATTCCGTTTTCATAGGCGGTAGTTTCTATTTCTGATCCTTCGGCATCGGCATCGGCTTCTTCAAATTGAATGTTATCAAAGAGGCCAAAAATATTTTCAACTCCTGCAATAAACCCTTCTTTGTTTAGCGTATTTCCTTTAGAATCAACAAATTCCATTTCATCTGAAAAGACTTCCTTTAGGTAATCAATGTTTTCATCGCTCACATTCTTAAAAAGTTCTTCGACGATTTTAGATTTCTGATCTGTTGTAGTAACACTTCCGTAAGGACTTTGACAGGAAATAGCTACGATTGAAATTAAAAATAAAAGTTTCTTCATGCTAGAGTTATTCTTTTGTTATTTCTACTTTATTATTTAATACTAGGTAAATTGCAACTAGGGGTAGGAGCGCTAAAATCACATGGAAATAGGCTGCAAAATCAGGAACCTCGGATACTTTTACAATATAGATGCCGAAGAGATTGATTAACACGAGAGCGACATATATCTTTATGGCTGCAGACTTAGCCAATTTACTTCCGTCATAAGCAAGTTTATTGGGTAATGCCAAAGAACTTTGAATCATCCAGAGAGTTGCTGTTGCTAAATGAACTGTAGCTTGAGATTCCATAAAGAATCCAATTTCAGAGAAAATTACAATCAGTCCGTATAGAAAATATCCAAGATTGAAAAAAACTCTATTCTTTTTAAATACCCCATAAAGTGTAATTAGAATACAAACAGAGGCTATGATAATTTGTGGTAACATACATTTAAGTTTAAAGGTTGGTTTATTCTTTGTTTAGAAAAATGAATTTTTCAACGACAACACGATTTGTTAGATCTCGGAGTTTCATCATATTTTGATAGTTCTTATCTGCATTTTGAGAAGGACGTGTATTTGCTTTTAAAAAGTCAGAATATTTGTCAAACCAATCTACAGTCAAATGCGTCCAAGAAATTTCAGTACCAACTCGATCTATACGTTTAGAAAAACTCCATCCTTTTCTAGAAGATCCTTTAGCAATTGAAGTAGTGGTCGCTTTTTCTAAATCTTCATAGGCTTTGTATTTGCCATGTTGAGCTTTCATGAAATTTAATACCGCTATATCAGGATAGGTAGTTACTCCAGCTTGAAGCACTTCAGCAACATTAGAAAGTTGGGTTTCAAAAATGATTTTACGATTTTGATTGTTTTTAGTTGCCCATTCTCTAAGTTCTGATTGGGTCATATCAGTAAATTCATCAGACCACTTTTTAGGTGTATAGTCGTCGTCTATTTTATCCAAGTCGTAAACGGTTACAGCAACGTGGGTAAAGGGACTTTGAGCGCCATTAATTACTTTCCATACATGCCATCCTAAAATGCGACCGTCATCGATATAATTTTGGTTTAAACGTTGGAATTTTGTTTTTAAATTTTGATCATAAGCTCCAATATTTTCAGCATCAATAAGTGCAAAATCAAATGCTATAGTTTGAGAAAATACTTGTAGTGAAAGGAATAAAGCTAATGCAAAAAAAACTTTTTTCATAATAAATCGATTTATGGTTAGAATCAAATATAACAAATTCCTTGTGAAGCAACATCAGAATTGCTAGGTGAAAAACGGTTCTTTTAACTTCCTGCTATTGGACTGCCAAAGATACCAACAGCCATTTCGATCCAAAATAATAAAAACAGTAAAAGGATTAAGCTAATATAGATCATGCGATTGGGTTTGCTCCGTATCCGATCAATTACCCTTTGGGTCCACATTCCTGCCACCATCAGTAAAACCCCCATAATTATGAAGTCAAAAAACCCCCATCGAACTTCATTAGTAAACTGCATCGAGATGAGCGGAATAAGTAGTAACACTAAGGGAGCAAAAGTTAGTTTTGGTAATCTTTTAAACATGATTCTATTTTGGATTATTCTTTATAGCGATTGGACTTTATCGTTGTTTAAAATAAAAAACCCCCAAAACTTTTTTATGCTTTTATTGATCTAAAAACATAAAATAACTCTGAGGCTATCTGCCATGATCGTTCATCGTATTTTTGTCCTTCTTGTGGACTGTCATCAAAAGCTTTAGGATCTTCATATTGTAGTGAGATTCTCTTTTCCGTTCCAGGAATGAAGGGACAGTTTTCATCAGCATGCGAACAAGTCATTACGGCAGCAAATGATTTCGTTTGATTGATAGGATGGTCATATAATTTAGAAAAAACGTTCAATGCTTGAACTTGGTCGTTAAGTGTTACCTTGTAAACAGGGTTAGAGGTTCCGTTTGAGCTTATTCCAAAGCCACTTTTTCGAATAGAGGTCACAGCCCTTTCATTAAATGCAGTTACTTCAACCCCACCAGAATAACAGAATGCATTGACCCCACTTAAATAGGCTGCTGTAAATGCCCATATTTGTGAGAATTGGCTCCTTCTGGAATTATGGGTACAAATAAAATTCAGATGGATATCTTCCTTTTGAAGATGTTTTGCTCTAACATACTCAATCAATTCTTGTAAAATAATTTTTCGATGCGCAGCAATAGGAAGTTCTGATATCTGCTGAATGGTTTTTGCTAATTCAGGAAAAATTGGTTTCATCTTTGTGATTTTTTTAGCAACATTTTGAATCTGGGAGATATTGGCTTGAGACTGCTTTAGGTACTTCTTCTTTATTAGAAGGAAGCCTACAATCTTCTCTGGCCAAACAATCTGTTTGAGTAGGTTTCAGTAAAAAGGCAGTGCCATCAAAACCTAAGTGGTATTTTCCAATCGTATTGTTTTGATATTCTATTTCTATTTCTGAATCGTTCAAATCAAGATTTTTTTCTGCTATTGAAATGATAGATAGCAACTTAGAGGCAGTTAATCGGTGGTCATGATCTTCCGCAGACCACAACTGAAAATTGATCTTTGTTTCATCTCTGATGGTACCTCCACAATCGATGAATCGTTTTTGGATGTGGCCAATTTCTGTAATGTGAAAATGAGAGGCAACTATTGATCCATCGGGAAGTTTGAAACTAATATGATCAAGTGAGTTCAGTTTTGATTTAATTTCGGTAAGTTTCATTTAACATCTAAGATTTTTAGTTTCTACTTGTTCTGAAAAATTTTGAATCAATTCTTTGAGTTGATTCCATCGTTCAATATTGATACAATAACAGATATTTTTACCTAAAATATTCCCTTGGATTAGGCCCGCATTTTTTAACTCTGCCAAATGTTTTGATATAGTAGGTTGCGCCAAAGGAATTTCATCTACAATTTCACTATTAATGCAGTTAGGGGTGTTAACTAACATTTCTATAATGGAAAGCCTTGCAGGATGCCCCAAAGCTTTGAATAAATCTGCCCGATCAATTGTTTTGAGGCTAAAGCCTTCTGTTTTTGTAATTCCCATATTGCAATATTACGATAACTATAAATTCTTTGACATGTGATTTTTAGAAAAAAGAAAATTTAAAAATTCTAATCTTTATGATTAGGGCGATAAAATGTTTCACGATCATTACTCCAAAGAAAGTCCGTATTTACTTTTTCTGTTTCAGGATTATAGAAAATTTCGATGAAGTTAGGAACAGAACTCCCTTTGATTTTAACCTGAACAATAAATGTGTAATAATGGTAGATGTCATAGGCACTGATAAAGGTATGATAGGAATCAAAAACGATATTCATTATAAAATCAATGTTGGCATATTTTTGAAGCGAATAAGAAGAAATATTCATATTAATTCTATTGAGCTCACTTTCTTTTGCTTGATTAAAATAAATGAAATTACCGTTAATTCCTGATAGCAAGGCACGGTATTCATCAAGTAAATTCTCAACTTGGGGTTTTGGGTTTTGATTTTCAATTTTTAATTCATAGAGATTTGGGAGATAGGATCTTCTTTCAATCTCATCATCATTGAGGCGAAATTTTCTCATTTGAGTATCCCATATGTAATTCGTTGATAATTCATCAGTTCTGGGATAGTAATCTATTTCTAGATAGCGAAACTCATTATTTTGATTGTTATTTTTTAACTTAACCCTTACGGTAAAAGTCATGAAATGTGACTTAAGGATAGGATTTGTTGTTGTTTGATAAGATTGCCAAATTACATTTTTACTTGATTCAACGATACCATTAAAAGTTTCTTGAATAAAAAAATAGATTCTATCATTAAGGTTCCTGTTTACTTCCGGGATGATAATTCCTTTTTCATTTTTTTTTAGTTGTTCCGTATTATAAATGAAATTCTCAATTTTAATATACTCCCCTTCTTGTGCATTTAAATTAGAAAAAAGTAAACAATAAAAGCCGATATAAAAAAGGCTGATGAATGTGTAATGAATTTTCAAAATATTCAAGATTAAAAATATAGCCCATAAATTTAATGGTTTGCTTTTGATTTTAATCAAAATCCTTTAAATACTTTGATTTTAGAGTATTGTTTCAGGAAAAAAAAGAGAAAGCTAAGGATCGCTTTATTTAATATTATCTCATTCAGGGGTACTCCTTTCATAAGCAAACCCCCCTTGTTTACCTCCCGACCATGAAGTAAATTTTAGACTCAGGTAAATATCCTCTTCGGTTAAATGAACGACCAAATTGACTCCAACAATATTTTTGGGATTTGTAACAGCAGCTCTAAAGTTTTTAAAGTTTAAAGAGTAGATTTCATCTATAGTCCCTATTGCCCACTGGGTTCCCACAGGGCTATTGGTTTTATTTGCGCCATTGCTTACAGCTGCATTGTAGATTTGACCCCCATTATTACCTCGGGTAATCCAAATTCTCGAAGTTAAACGATCCTGATTCGATTCCAAAGTGGGATTAGCACCATTAGCCTTGGTAAAGGATTTAGTACTGCCTCTCCAAAACACAGGCCCTGAGACTTCTTCAAGAGTACTGGTGTCCGAATCGGAAACCTCTGTAGTATCCGAAACCAAGGAGGTGGAACTCGAATCTTCTACAGTAATCGATTCAGTTTCAGAACTCCCAGAAGCAGTCATGCTAAAAATGGGAGTTAAAGTAATATCAGCAGTTAGTGTAATAGTTAAAGAAGCGGATGAAGTATCATTCTCTTCCCATCCTGTAAAATCAAATCCTGAGTTTGGAGTGGCAGTAATTGTGATTGAAGTCCCTTCATCAAAGATTCCACCTTCAGTAGAAACACTCCCACCTTCTGTAGTATTTACGGTAAGATTATATTGAATCACCAAGGGCTCAAATATAGCCCGAATAGTACGGTTTTGATTTAAAGTAATGCTTAATGAATTTTCTTGTGAATCAAGTCCTTCCCAACCTACAAAACGGTATCCTTCATTTGCAGTAGCCGTAATGTTCACAGAAGAGCCTTCGTCAAAGGTGCCTCCATCAGAAACAATTCCTCCCTCGCTAACAGTTAATGTAAGTGTGTATTGAACAACAATAGGGCTCTCAACTTGAACGGGTTGAAGAGGAGTTACCACTTCATCATCTGTACTACATGACAGGACAACTATGAAAACAAAGAATGGGAATGCTTTGTATAGATAAGTTCTCATTTTTCTCTTTTAAATAGCACTCAAAGCTACAATAAATTGAGTAATCTAGTATTTGAAAGGTTCTAGGATTATGTAAAAATCAAGGCTCTTTATTGTTTGTTTGTATAAAAATGACGACTTTGGAGTGTCAAACATTAGCCTTTTCAAATCATGAAAACAATTTTTAAAAATCTAAGCTTTCTTTTAATAATATCATTAGGCCTTCAGTCCTTTAAGTTTGCCACTGAAGACAAAAAAGAGCTTATTATAGGTGTTCAAACCTGGTCCTTTAGAACTATGGAAGATCAGAGTCCTTTAGCCATATTAGAATACATAAAACAAGCAGGGATAAAGCATGTAGAGCTTATGGGCAATCATGCCGAATCCTATGCTGGAGCTCCTGAAAGTCCCATCTCAAATCCTAAAATAATGCCGGTTTTGTACAAAAAATATAAACAGGAGGAATTAACGGAGGAAGAGGAAGCAATCGTTTCTCAGTTTGAAATCGACCAGAAAGCCTATGAAGTGGAATTAGCAGCATGGCATGAAACAGTAGATTATAGCAAGTTTAAAGAGTTGAGAGATCTTTATGCCGAAGCTGGAATAACCATTTTTGCCTTTAAACCAAGGGTTTTTGAAAAAGAGAGTACCGACCAAGCAATACGTTACGGAATGCGAGCAGCAAAAGCTTTAGGAGCATCCCATGTGACTTTGGAACACCCCGAAGATGATAAACACACCGCCCGTTTAGCTAAAATTGCTGAAGAAGAAAACATGTTAATTGGGTATCACGGTCACGAACAACAAACTCCAACCCTATGGGACACCGCAATGGCACAATCTTCAGCCAATTTAATGAATCTTGACTTTGGACATTATATTGCAGGAGAAAATGAAAATGTAATTGAATTTATAGAAGAGAAGCATGATAAGATTATAAGTATGCATCTTAAAGATCGCCAAAGAAAGAGTAATGGTGGAGGGAATCTAATGTGGGGAAAAGGAGACACTCCCATAAAAGAGGTTGTACAAATAATCTATGATAACAATTATAAATTTCCCGTAACAATTGAGGTGGAGTATGAAATTCCTGAAGGTTCTTCTCCTGTTGATGAGGTGAAACGTTGCAAGAGATACATACAAAACATATTGAAAAATTAAATTGGCAAAAAATAAAGAGGTTAAAACACCTTTAACGAAAAAGTAGATGTAGCGACAGTAGACTTAAAGCCAAAATCCAACCCCAAAAACGGTTTCTTTTATCCGCTGCATGGAAAAGTTGTTGTAAAGGATATAACTTAACACCACTTCCAATAATGCTAATTACGAGTCCACAAATAATCACGTAAAAAGCACGAACGAAATAATTCATGTCTGGGAATATCAACTGCAGCGCTATGTTTATGGGAAGCGTAGCTAAAAATGAAAATAGAACTACCCTAATTTTTGGTCGAACTAAGAGTACTGCGCTACAGATTAAAACCACAATCCCACAATTAATATAATAACGTAAATTGTTTAAGGTATGGGTAAAAGCAGCGTCAGGATTCTCAAATTTAAAACACAACAATATCAGCCCCATGATCAAAGCAGTTCCTAAACTAAATAGAATGGCTTTTCTCCCGGCTGCTATTTTTTGTTGATCTGAAGCATTGGTATTTAAATACGTTGCATATATATCTGTTGACCAAAGTGTGGCTAGCGAATTGAAAGTAGAATCAACTGTACTCATCAAGGAAGCAAACAAACCACAAAGAATGATCCCCTTGATTCCAACGGGAAGATAAGTTTTAACAAGATATGGGAATACTAAATCAGGCTCAGCAAGCGTATCTCCAAGAATACCAAAAAGAGCGATACCTGGAACGATAATGATGACTGCCATAAAGTATTTGATAAGCCCTCCCACCATCAATCCTGTTTGAGCATGGGCAACTGTTTTCGCAGCAAGAGCACGTTGCATAACCGTTTGGTTTGCACACCAATAATTTATATTTAAAAAAAATAAACCAAAAAGATGAGTCCAAGGCAATACGGGATGGTCAGCTGCTAAATGCAAATGCATTTTTTCTGGGGTTTTGATGTAGAGTTGTTCCCAACCGCCAAGATGATAAACTGTGGTAAAACAAACAACAATACCCCCTATGAGTAATACAGAAAATTGAATGATATCGGTCTTCACTACGGCACTAAGCCCTCCAAAATAGGTGTAAACCGCAGAAAACACTCCTAATATAAGGATCAAAAGGGCAATGCGTATGATTCGATTTTCGTGTAAAAAACGAAGTTGTTCTCCAAAAACCATATCTGCTGCGTAAGCACCCCAAAAAAGTGCAGCTCCTAGAGTTACTGTTGCAAATAAAGCGATATTGGCAAGAGAATAAAAAAGAGCAATTCTTTGGCCTAATTTCTTTGCGATAAACTGTGTTATGGTTGTTATCTTTTCTTTTAAAAAAAGAGGAACAAACACAAAAGACCCTAATAATATCCCTTGAACAGCATTAATTTCCAGATTGGCCTGAGCTAAGCCATAAAGATAAGCAGACCCCATCATTCCTAAAAACTGATAGCCTTGGATATTGGTTGCTATAGTTGAGAGAGCTATAGAATACCAAGGGAGCTGCCGTGAGCTTAAAAAGTATTCTTCGGCAGAGCTGTTAGGATTTAATTTTCCCTTTAGTGCTACAAATAAGATCAAAGCGAAATAGACCAAAACAATTAAAAAGTCAATCATGGTTTAATTTCTTGGTCCCTTTCCTAACGGAGTTAAGGGGGTCGTCTCAGGGATCCTCCCATAGACTTCTGGAAGAGAAATAGTTTTAAGTCGTGGGAGAACGTATTTTGCAAATAATTCACATTCGTTCTGGTGTGGATAACCAGAGAGTATAAAAGAGCTTATCCCCATTTCCATATAGCGTTCTAGTTTTGCTACTATTTGATCAGGATTACCCACAAGTGCAGCCCCACATCCAGAACGGGCGAGCCCTATTCCCGTCCATAGATTAGGTTCTACATAGTATTTTTCATCTGCTTGAGCTCGTAATTGTGCTTGTCTTGCAACTCCAAGAGATGCAGCGTCTTGAGCTCGATTTTTAAGATCAGTTCCTAAATCAAAATCCAGTTGAGAGAGCAAGCCATCAGCATAGGCTCTGGCTTCAGCCTCAGTTTCTCTTACAACTACATGAACGCGCAAACCAAACGCCACTTCTCGATTGTAAGATGCAGCTTTTTGAGTCATATTATTCATCAAACCTTGCAGCTTCTCTTCTGTTTCCGGCCACATCAGGTAAACATCGCAATGTGCTGCACAAAGGTCTACTCCATCAGGAGAATATCCTCCGAAATACAATAAAGGGCCTCCATTTTGTTGATAAGGTTTTACAGGTGCGCTTGCAAGGTCAAATTGATAATAATTCCCTTGAAAATTGATGTAGTCCTGAGTCCAAGCTTGTTTGAGAATTTCAATGACTTCCTGGGACCTCGCATAACGTTCTGCCGAAGCTAATTGAGTTCCAGGTAAATCAGAGGAAATGATATTGATTGTTAGACGTCCTTTTAGCATATGGTCTAGACTGGCAATACTCCGAGCTAACATTGGTGGATGCAATTCACCACATCTTATGGCAGCTAAAAAATTTATTTGTTCCGTAAGAGAAGCCATGCCTGAAATGAATGTAAGTGGATCTTGTCCAACTTGATATGAGGAAGGGCATAAAACATTGCGAAAACCAAGACTATCAGCAGTCTTTATAATTTTTGAGCAGTGCTCCCAACTGCTTTTAAAATTAGGATTGCGTTTTCCTAAAAAGTCGTCGTCTCCATCACATAGGGGAGCAAACCAAGAAATTTCCGCTCCTTTTATTTTAGGAGAGCTATTGATTTTCATTCTTGTAAAAATAGAAAAATCCCAATATAAAAGAGGATTTTAGTCTACATCTTACTAAAGATTAATAATTTAAAAGAGTTGATTTTTTGACTATTTTGTTAAAAAAGTGGGGATCAAGTTTAAAGGAACTTCCTACGTCATACATCCTACTTCAACTCCTTCTCCCCACAAAACTATCAAACGAATAATTGTTTGAACTATACTAGAAAATTATGATTTATAATAGTGCAAATCATTTAGAGATATATTATTTACATATAGTAAGATAGCGAAACCTTATATTGATGAATTTTGAGGAATCCTTTTATTCATCAATCTAAACCAGAGAGGCGGAATAAAAGCAATAAGCATGGAAGTCGTGTATCCATAGGGTAATTGGGGACTATCTTCAATGCTTTCTAAGATTTGGTATTTTTTTGAAGCCCTATGATGATGGTCGCTGTGGCGCGTTAATTCGTAAAGCACTAAACGGCCAATAGTGTGATTCGAATTCCACGAATGCATGGGGGTAACACGTTCATAACGATTACCTTTAATGGCTCTAGTCAAACCGTAGTGTTCAATATAATTTATAGTTTCGAGTAATAAGACACTTACCAAGGCTATAGCTAAGGCCAGAAACACTCCAAAAAGACCAAAAAAATATCCAATTACAGTCAAATAAGTTAATTGAAAGAGTTGGAAGAAGAAAAAATCATTATAAATATTAAAAAAACCACGTTTTTGTTTTTTGAGAAGTGATCTTTGAATTTTTATAGAGTTGATGATTTGCCCACTTATGGAACTGAACCAAAAGGAAAAAATGCTTTGGTTTTTTTTTGAAGTAGCAGGATCTTTAGAAGTTCCAACATTTACATGATGTCCAAAGTTATGTTCTATATAGAAATGCATATACATTGCTGGCATAAGTAAAAATTTAGCCAAGGTACGTTCCCATTTTGTGGTTCGGTGTCCAAGTTCATGTGCGACATTAATACCGTTAGTCCCTAAAACAATTCCAAAGGAAAGAATAAGTCCTACCAACTCATAACTAGGGAGCGAAAAAGAAGTGAGATGCCAAATCCCGTAGAGTACAATTGAAAAGACAATA
>Ga0233395_1000194_pt1 | contig 31971 bp, 28 predicted proteins | sample 27DmetaG_FD_186029 | JGI IMG/M metagenome (GOLD analysis project Ga0233395, IMG submission 186029) | Seawater microbial communities from Monterey Bay, California, United States - 27D | ecosystem: Environmental > Aquatic > Marine > Coastal | place: USA: California | collected 2016-10-12 | reverse complement strand
GCCATCGTACGTGCAATGGTTTTCTTGGGATCGGTACTCTATATCATTGGTTTGGTGTTGACGGATATCTCTTACACCTTAGTCGATCCACGCATTCGTCTGAGCTAATCCTATGTCCATGCAACCCACCTTCTTGATTACAGACTTACTGTTTTTCGCCTTAACTATTGGCTTGATTGCCTTTGTCTTTATGGTGCGTAAGCGACCACATTTGAGTCGTCCCTGGTCACAGGTTTTAAAGAGCACTACTGGTTCAGTCTCTTTGATGATTTTGTTGTTTTACTATGCGATTGCACTAATTGATTCAATGCATTTTCATCCAAGAGTTGCACAGGCAACAGAGAGTCAGTATCAATATTCTAGTGAAGTGCATAGTCTGCTGGATGTGCTGATGGCACCTATGCGTAGCCGCATGGAAAAAACATTTTCGGCGCCTTTAGCAACACATTCGTTCTCTAAAGAGATGATGCAAGGTGAGGAGGGGCAGCTGCAGCGTGATTACCCACGGCTGAATTATGGTGGTGCTCATTTAACACAGCCAGAAGAGCAAAAAGCAGCAGATATTATCAGTGTTAGCCTACAGGCTAGTGCGCAGGCTTTATTCTACTGGGCGCTGATTTGGCTCTTTATACTTTGGCTTTATAGCCAACGTAATAATCAAAGTCTAGTGACACTGCTTGCTAATGTTCTCAGGGCTAAAACAACATACCCTCTGCGTGCGATCGCTATGACCAGTGCGATACTAATGCTGTTGACAGTAGTGAGCATGCAACTCGGTCAACATTATCATTTGTTTGGTACCGATAAGGTTGGCCAAGACGTTTTCTATCAGGCGGTTAAAAGTGTACGTACTGGCATCTTGATTGGTGTGCTGACAACCCTGATCACTTTACCTCTAGCAATTCTGCTGGGTGCTTTAGCGGGATTTTTCCGTGGTTGGGTAGACGATGTTATTCAGTATATTTATACCACGTTAAACTCGATTCCTCATGTGTTGTTGATCGCAGCTGCAGTGTTATTGCTACAAGTGTATATGAGTGGTCATGCAGATGATTTTGATAGTCTCACAGAGCGTGCTGATTTGCGCCTGTTATTCCTTTGTTTGATCTTAGGTATCACTAGCTGGACAGGTCTTTGTCGTTTATTGCGTGCGGAAACTTTTAAGCTGCGTGAGATGGAATATATTCAAGCCGCTGAGGCCTTTGGGGTCTCTAAATTTAAGATTTTAATGCGTCATGTGATGCCAAACTTTATGCATATTGTGATCATTAGTGTGGTATTGGATTTTAGTGGTTTGGTATTAGCTGAGGCGGTGCTTTCGTATATTAATATCGGTGTTGATCCATCGATGAATAGTTGGGGCAATATGATCAATCAGGCGCGCTTGGAAATGGCACGTGACCCTATTGTGTGGTGGTCCTTGTCAGCCGCTTTTGTTTTTATGTTTACCCTAGTTTTATTCGCTAATTTATTTGCCGATGTGGTGCGTGATGCACTGGATCCTCGTGTTGTCAGAGGAGAGCAATAGCATGTCTTTGCTAGTGGTGAACGGGCTTAGTACTGAGATTCGTGGTCGTGCTGAAAGTAATCTGGTGGTGAGTGATATTTCTTTTCAGGTAGAACGTGGAGAGACTTTGGCTTTAGTTGGTGAGTCGGGTTCAGGTAAGTCGATGACAGCACTTTCTATCGCTCGATTATTACCACCAGCAGCACGGGTTAGTGCCGGTGAAATTAAACTGTCTGGACGTGATCTGATGCAGATCAGTGAGCGTGAAATGCGAGATGTTCGTGGCTCAAAAATTGCGATGATCTTCCAAGAGCCGATGAACTCATTAAATCCTGTTTTAACTATAGGCGACCAAATCGCTGAATGTGTTCGCAGACATCAAAGTGTTACGCGATTGGTGGCGCGGCAACAAAGTATAGAGTTATTAGCCGCTGTTGGCCTGCCTGCACCACAACGTAATATTGATGAATACCCACATCAACTATCAGGTGGTATGCGTCAACGGGTGATGATTGCTATTGCATTAGCAGCGCAACCTGATCTATTGATTGCAGATGAGCCGACGACAGCCTTAGATGTAACGATTCAAGCACAGGTGCTGGACCTACTGAAAGACCTGCAAAGTCAGTTTAATATGGGCTTATTGTTTATCACTCATGATCTGGCTGTAGTTAAACAGACGGCTGATCGAATAGCTGTGATGCATCAAGGTGGGTTGGTTGAGCATGGTACTAATGAGACATTTTTTGCGTCACCGAAACATGCATATAGCCGAGCCTTATTGGAGGCTATTCCAACTGCACAGAAACGCCTGCAGAGGGACTTGGAACAGGATGCGAAGCGAGTCACTGAAGTCACGCAGTTAGAGGGCGAGGCTGCAGTAGGGCCTATCCTGTCAGTGCGCAATTTACAGGTGCATTTCCCAATACGTGGAGGTGTGTTTAGGCGCGCTGTTGATTATGTGCGGGCGGTGGATGACGTCTCTTTCGATTTGCATGCAGGAAAGACTTTAGCCTTAGTTGGTGAATCAGGCTGTGGTAAAACCACAGTCGGTAAGGCTATTTTGCAGTTATTGAAAAGCAATCAAGGGTCTGTGCTGTTTCAACAACATGATTTACAAAGCTTAAATAATGAAGCCCTGCGTAAAACACGTCGGGATCTGCAAATAGTATTTCAAGATCCTTATTCTTCATTAAATCCTAGAATGTTAGTGGGCGATATCTTAGAAGAGGGTATGACTGCCTTAGCTGTTCTTAAGACAGCGCAAGACCGTAAACGAAAGATTAAATTATTATTAGATCAGGTCGGGTTGCCAGCCGATTCTGTTCTACGTTATCCACATGAATTTTCTGGTGGCCAAAGACAACGCATTAGTATTGCTAGAGCCTTGGCTGTTGAGCCTAAACTGATTGTTTGTGATGAGCCGACCAGTGCCTTAGATGTATCAGTGCAGGCTCAAGTGTTAAATCTACTCATTGATTTGCAAGCTGAGTTGGGTATGAGTTATTTGTTTATTACCCATGATATGGCGGTGGTGAGCTATCTGGCAGATGAAGTAGCGGTAATGCATCAAGGCCAGATTGTAGAGCAGGGTCCAACTGATCAGATATTGTTACAGCCACAACATAGTTATACACAGAAGTTGTTGGCTGCAGTGCCTAGCCTATAGTATTTTGGGTGTCTAGCTGAGTATGCAAATGAGAGCTGTAATCTAATGCAAAAACAAGCTGAAGAAATCAGACAGTTTTACCAGACGCAGGTTGGGGTTAATGCGGCGCGTGCAGTAGAGAAAATAGTTTGGCAGCAATGTGCCTCTCTCTTTGGTTACTATGCGTTGGAACTGGATAACGTGTTTGCCGAAGGTGGCTTGCTTAAGAATTCAACGATTACTAAAACCCTAATACTGAGATCGGCACAACCTACTGATGTAATAGCGCAGGCAGAAGCCTTACCCTTCGAAAATGACAGCATTGATCTTGTTGTACTGCCACATAGTCTAGATATTACAGATGACCCTCATCAAGTGTTACGTGAAGTGGAGCGTTGTTTAGTTCCTGGTGGTCACGTCATCATTATTGGTTTTAATCTGTTCTCCTTTTATGGCCTTTGGCATTTATTAAATAAGTGGCGAAAGCGAGACTCGATGTGGAGTAGGCCTTTTTATAGCGTTGGTCGCATCCGAGATTGGTGTTCCTTGTTAGGGCTAGACAAGATCAAGGTTAGTTATGCTGCCTATTTACCACCGATACAACGCTTGCAACAGTTGTTATCGATGCAGCGACTAGCTGGCTTAGTCGAACGTCGTTTGCGTTACAGTGGTGGCGTCTATGTTATGGTTGCGCATAAGCGAATAGCGCGATTAACACCGCTACGGCGACGCTGGGTACGTCCAGAGAATTTGATCCCTGGCAAGATTGCAAAACCGAGTATAGGGATGAGAAAGAATGACTGATCGTGTTGAGATATTTACTGATGGTGCCTGCAAAGGTAACCCTGGGCCTGGAGGTTGGGGTGCCTTATTACGTATCAATGGGCAATCTAAAGAGTTAAAGGGTAGCGAGCCTGAGACAACTAATAATCGGATGGAAATGCAGGCGGTGATTAGTGCGTTAGAAAGTCTGAAAAAGCCGTGTATGGTGCAATTAACGACAGATTCAAAATATGTCCTCGATGGCGTTAAGAGTTGGATGCCTAATTGGAAGAAACGTGGTTGGAAAACAGCAAGCAAGGCGCCAGTAAAGAATAAAGACCTCTGGATGCAGATTGATGTCTTGGTGCAAGCACATGATATCGAATGGGCTTGGGTTAAAGGGCATAGCGGTCATGTTGAAAATGAGCGTGTTGATCAACTCGCAAATGATGCGATTGATGAGATGCAAAAGACTTAATACTTTGACTATAGATTTTATTTTAATCGCTTAAGGTGGATATATTATGCGCCAGATTGTATTAGATACTGAGACCACCGGACTAGAAGTGTCTGATGGCCATCGCATTATTGAAATTGGTGCAGTTGAGATTATTAATCGCAGTCTGACCGGTAATGTTTACCATCAATACCTAAACCCTGAACGCGCAATTGATGAGGGTGCTCAAGAGGTTCATGGCATCAGTATTGAATCTCTCCAAGATAAGCCTAAATTCCATGAAATCAGTGATGACTTTATCGAATTTATTCGTGGTGGTGAGCTGATTATTCATAATGCTGAGTTTGATATTGGTTTTTTAGAGGCTGAGCTCAAGCTTATTGATGCACCCTATCAGCATCTAGAAGGAGAGGTCTGTGCCGCAGTTATAGACTCACTCAAGATGGCGCGTAAATTACATCCCGGCCAGCGTAATAATCTAGATGCTCTCTGTAAGCGTTATATGATTGACAACACACAGCGAGAATTACACGGCGCTTTATTGGACGCACAAATTCTATCCGATGTGTATCTGGCAATGACTGGTGGCCAAGTTAGTATGAGTCTGACTGCTAATGCAGGGGCTTCACAGGCGGGTCTAACACAGGTGGGTAGCAACAGAGAGCAGCATGATCTACCCATCACCGTAGTTGCCGCAGATGAGTTACAGGCACATCAAGAGTTCTTGAACTATATAGCTAAGCATAGCAATGATGGGATTAGTGTTTGGCAGGCGTTAGCTGAGTCTGCCGATCAGAGTGGAAAGTAAGTGGTAGAGAGTGGATCAGTAGCTTAGGCGTCTGATTTCAAAACACGTGATTTATCACGCTGCCAATCACGATCTTTCTGCGAGGCCCGTTTGTCGTGCATCTGCTTACCCTTGGCAAGGCCAACTTCTATTTTGGCGCGGCCTTTTTTCCAATACAGTTTGACCGGTACGACAGTGTAGCCCTTGCGATCTACAGCGCCGACTAAGCGATCAATTTCCTTGCGATGCATCAGTAATTTACGTTTGCGAGTGGCATCAGGAGTGATATGGGTGGATGCTGTATTTAGCGGTGTAATATGTGCGCCCTGTAAAAAAGCCTCACCATCTTTAATGCTGATATAACTTTCTTTTACCTGAATGCTTTTTGCCCGCAGGCTTTTGACTTCCCAACCTTCTAAGACGAGACCAGCCTCAAAACTATCTTCAATGAAGTAGTCAAAGCGTGCCTTCTTATTGATGGCGATGGTATTATCGTCAGACAGAGGTTTTTTCTTGCTCATAGATGGTTTATAAATAACAAATAGTCAGGGATTTACGCCTAGTTCCCAGGAATTAGGAGCGAAACCTGGATCATCCATCATACAACAGATCGCGATGCCGACCACTACTACTTCTTTTAATCATGGACAATGGTCCTCACGCTTAGCCTTTATTTTAGCGGCTTCTGGCTCCGCTGTTGGTCTTGGTAATATATGGAAGTTTCCCTATATGGCTGGTGAAAATGGTGGCGGTGCCTTTGTTCTGATTTACCTACTTTGTATTATTTTATTAGGCCTACCAATCATGATGGCGGAGGTCTTGCTTGGTAGAAGAGGGCAGCAAAGCCCAATTAGGACTATGCAGACCTTAGCAGCTGAAGCCAAGGCATCAAGATGGTGGGTGTTACTTGGCTGGATGGGCGTATTCACTGGGTTTTTGATACTTTCCTACTACAGTGTGATTGCAGGTTGGTCGCTATCGTATGTTATACAAAGTGCTGCAGGTGACTTTGTTGGAGCGACACAGCCACAAATTGGACAATTGTTTAGTGATCTGGTTGCTAGCCCTCAGCGTTTGATAATCTGGCATAGCATATTTATGTTGATGACAATTTTGGTTGTGGCGCGAGGAGTTAGTAACGGCTTAGAGCTTGCAGTGCGTTATCTCATGCCTGGCCTAGTGTTTATTATTTTATTGCTGATTGGCTATGCTATTAGCCAAGGTCACTTCTGGGCTGGGATGAGCTTTTTGTTTACCCCTGATTTTAGCAAGATTAATACGGCGGTCGTATTCGATGCTATGGGCCAGGCCTTCTTTACTTTGAGTCTAGGTATGGGGTCTATTATGGTTTATGGCGCCTATCTACCGAAAAAAGTATCGATCGCTAAAGCTAGTATTGCGGTTGCGGGCACCGATACAATGATCGCTCTTTGTGCAGGTTTGGCCATCTTCCCAATTGTCTTTGCAAATCAACTGGAGCCAGCGCAGGGCCCAGGATTGATTTTTAACACTCTACCTATTGCCTTTAGTCATATGCCGGGTGGTCTATTCTTTGGTACATTATTCTTTGTGCTTTTAGTGTTTGCGGCATGGACGTCTTCGATTTCCCTAATTGAGCCTGTAGTCGCTTATATGGTTGAGCGCTTCCGGGTGACACGGCTATTCGCCTGTGCCTTGTGTGGTGGTTTTACCTGGCTGGTTGGTCTGGGGACCGTATTTTCATTCAATATCTGGCAAGATTATCGCTTCGCCGGTAAGACAATCTTTGATTGTCTGGATTTCTTGACGGCCAATCTAATGCTGCCTCTAGGAGGCTTCTTGATCGCTATCTTTGTTGCTTGGGTGATGCAGGATGAAGATGTGCGTGATGAGATGGCGATGCATAACGCCGTACTTTATCGCTGTTGGAATATACTATTACGCTATTTCACACCATTAGCGTTGATCTGTATTTTCTTGCGAGTTGTTGGAGTTTTATAGTTTATGCCAAATATTAATCGTAGTGCGCTTGTGCCTTATAGCGCCGCCCAAATGTATGCCTTAGTAAATCAGGTAGAGCATTATCCAGAATTTGTCCCTTGGTGTGTTGCTAGTGATAGCAGCATGTTGGCAGAGAACGAGCAAAGAGCTAGTCTGAATTTCTCAAAAGGTGCTATTCGTACGGCCTTTACAACATTGAATACTCTGACGGATGGTGTCTGTGTGGACATGCAACTAGTTGATGGCCCATTTAAGCAATTACAGGGTTGTTGGCGATTTGAAGATATTACTGATAGTGGTTCTAGTGTTTCATTAGAGCTGCAGTTTGAGTTGTCTAATCGGATGTTAAAATTTGCGTTGGAAGGCCTATTCAAGCAGATTACGGATCGTTTGGTGATGGCTTTTGTTGCACGTGCTGGTGTGGTCTATGGTGGTGCTGAGTGAATGTAGAGCTGGTTTATATAGAGGCGGATGAGGAATTCATTGTGAGCTTAGATATGGCTGCGACTGCCACTGTAGCGGATGCTGTTGAGCAGTCACAGCTGTTGGATAAATTCCCATCGCTGAAGTTAGTTGATTATCAGCTTGGCATCTATTCTCAGGAAGTTAGCCCAGGAACCCCTTTGCAAGCGGGTGACCGGGTGGAAGTGTATCGGCCGTTGGTACTAGACCCGATGGAGGTTAGACGCCAGCGGGCCAAGGTATCACGCAGCTAGTGGCTACTTACCTAATTATTGCTATCTGCTTCTATCTCAGGAGTAATCTGATTTTTCTCAGGTGTTGTAGTCATATCTGATTTTATAATTTCGACTACTTTATCACCATTGAAGATGATACTGACATGACGGCGTTCTTTTTCACCATAGCCTGGAATAAGGGCGTAAATATAATCCCATCTTTCTGGATGGAAGATATCTGTCAGCATAGGTGAACCAAGCAGGAACTCTACCTGTTCTTTAGTCATTCCTACTGCGAGTTGTTCGACTTTTTCAACCTCAACTGCATTACCCTGTTGTACATCAATCTTGTGAATCGTGAAGAGTTTTCCGCTGCAGCCACTCATCAGAGTGAGGCAAAGTAAAAGGCTGTAGATAAAGGTTTTCGACATGATTATGTTTTCTCTGTTCTTGTAGGCTGGGTCTATGTTATCAGTTACTAGCTTTATTAATGGGCTAGGAATCTAGCATCTCTTCAGCATGAGATAGGGTTTTTTCGGTCAGGTTAAGGCCGCCTAGCATACGCGCTAATTCAGTCACTCGATCCTGTCGCTCTAAATAATCGATTGCTGATGCGGTATCTTTATCATCCGCCAGTTTGTTTACACGATAATGATGATCGGCCTTGGCTGCAACTTGCGCGAGGTGGGTAACCGAAAACACCTGTCTGCCATTACTAATATTATGCATTTCCTGACCAACAATTTCGGCGACAGCACCACCGACACCAGAATCGACTTCATCAAAAATTAGTACAGGCAGATCCAATTTATCGGCAGCAATCATTTGAATGGCTAGACTGATACGTGATAGCTCACCACCAGAGGCGACCTGGGCTAAGCCAGCCATGCCTCGTCCTGGGTTAGTCTGGACATTGAAGACTATGCTATCCAGACCAAATTGACTTGGTTTGTTACTATCTAACCCAGAGACACTGATCTCGAGTTTAGCTTTAGACATGCCTAATTTTGTAAGTGCCTGAGTAATACTTTTGCTTAGCTTGGCTGCAACTTTTATACGTTTTTGGCTCAACTTTTTGGCTAGATCACGATACTTCTGCTCACTTTCTTGAAGCATGGCAGCTAGTGTTTCAATATCATTTTCAGGTAGGTTGAGTTGATCATACTCGGTCTGCAGTTGGGCATGTAAGACAGGAATTTCTTCACTGCTGATGTGATGCTTACGTGAGATCTGCTCGATATTAGTCAGTCGCTCTTCCACCATCAATAGCTCTTGCTCATCTACTTCAACACGGTCTGCATAATGTCTTAGGCTGGTAGCGTTATCCTCAATTAGGATTAAGGCTTCGTTTAAGGCGCTGGCGATAGTGTTGAGTGAAGGGTCATGAGTGGCTAAGGCATCGAGTTCATTATTGATGTGACCTAGAGTAGTGCTGAGATCATTGCCTTCTTCATTTTTTAACTGATGGCTGATTTGATTACTACCTTGCTTTAATTGCTCGGCATTGGACAGTATCAAGTGTCTTTGTGTCAGCTCTTCACTTTCATTTGGCTGAAGGTTTAAGCCTTCTAATTCTTGTAACTGATAACTTAAGAGTTCTAATTTGGCATTAATATCTTGTGAGTTTTGGCTTAGGCTTTGATAGTGGCGTTGGCGTTCTGACCAAATCTGATATTGCTTAGCCACACTCTCGCAGAGCTTTTCATTTTCAGCAAACTGATCTAAGAGTTGGCGCTGATGGCTTGTTTGCATTAAGCCCTGGTGGGCATGCTGACCATAGATATTAATGATTAATTCGCCGAATTCTTTTAATGTTTTTAGCGGTACGGGTACATTATTGATATAGGCCTTAGAGGTGCCACTGCGTTTGAGGACGCGGCGTAAGATGCAGTCTTCATCAGTGTCAAAGTCATGCTCGACTAACCAGCGACGACTGTTTTCTAGTTGGCTTAAATCGACTAAGAGGGAAATCTCGGCGCGTTCTTCGCCCGCTCGGATAGCGGTTAATTCGGCGCGGTCACCTAAGACTAAGCCTATGGCATCGATAATAATTGATTTGCCAGCACCTGTTTCACCGGTTAAGACCGACATGCCAGTATGAAAATCAAGTTCCAAATCGCGAATAATAGCGAAGTTATGGATATGCAGTGACTTCAACATGGTGGACTACTGGCTCCAGTTTAACTTTTGGCGTAGTACGTTGAAATACGAGTAATCATTCAGGTGTAATAAATGTAAAGGCTGCGCGGCATGCTCGATAATAATGCGATCGCCAGGTAGTAGTTTACTATTAATTTGGCCGTCGACCGAAAGCACAGCAGTAAATTCATTGTGTTCGGCATAGGTGATCTCGACACGACTTTTTTCATCAATAGCGATCGGGCGATAACTCAAAGTATGTGGGCAGATTGGGACCAATAAGGTGGCAGCGACCGATGGGTGTACGATTGGGCCACCACCAGATAGAGCATAAGCGGTGGAGCCGGTAGGTGTCGCTACGATCAGGCCGTCAGCGCGTAAGGTATTTAAATTAGCATCATTAATCTTAGTATCGATTTCGATCATACGCACAATATCACGGGCATGAATAACAACATCGTTAACGGCGATGCCATAACTCATTTGTTGCTCATTACGCATCATGCTGGCAACTAAAACCGAGCGATCTTCCTGTAGGTATTCACCTGCTAAGATTTTGCCTAGGTCCTGTTGTAGGTGTTGCGGTGATATATCGGCTAAAAAGCCTAGACGGCCTTGATTGATTCCGACAATAGGGATGCCGTGATCAACCATATGATGGGCTGCTTTTAATAGCGTGCCATCACCACCGACAACGATGGCAAGATCTATTTCACTCGCCATTTTGTCTAGATCGATGGTATGTACGGAGGCCTTTACAATACAGTTGCTCGCCTTAACATCACAGCAAACCTTAACGCCATACTCGTGTATGAAGTCATATAAAGCACGCACAGTTTCAGTGATTTGCGCGTCGTCTGATTTGGCGATAATGCCGATAGAATTAAAATGCATAATATTCACTCTCAAGGAGCTTTGAACCAAGTGAGTAGTCGCTGTATAAGGTCACGGCTGTAAACTTGATTTTAAGTTATAGTAATCTTTGCACTCTAGCAATAAGCATGTAGATAACACAATTGTAATGTACCTTTATTTAACAGGTCGAGCCTATGTCTAATTCATTAGATGCACGTGCGCAGCACTTATTCCGTGTGTTGGTGCAAAACTATATTGAAGACGGTCAACCGCTAGGTTCACGTACTTTGACACGTATGGCTGATTTAGATATTAGCCCAGCGACGGTGCGCAGTATCATGTCAGATCTTGAGGCTATGGGTTATTTACAGTCTCCACACACCTCGGCTGGCCGCATTCCAACGGCGCAAGGCTACCGTTTATTCGTTGATACGCTGATTGAGGTTAAGCCTCTACACTCAAATTTAGTCTCTGGCCTGAAAAATCAATTACAGGACCAGGATTTAAATAAAGAAAATCTAGTTCAGACGGCATCATCTATGTTGTCTTCACTGACCGCAATGGCTGGTCTGGTTACCGTGCCACAGGTAGGGCAGGCCGCTTTCCGCCAAATTGAGTTTTTAAAGCTCTCAGAACAGCGTGTTTTAGCGATCTTGGTTGTGGATCAAAAGGAGGTGCAAAACCGTATTATTCAGCTAGATCGCGACTATAGCGAGAGTGAGTTACGTGAGATGGCCAATTGCTTAAATGATATTTTGGTTGGTTGTAATCTGCATCAGGTGCGTAAAGTGTTGTTACAACAATTAGATGGCCTACGCCAAGATATGGACAGTCTGATGCGTAATGCGATTTCTTTTGGCGAACAAATCTTCCCTGTTGAGCAAGAGTTCACCTCGAACTACATTATCGAGGGGCAAACAAACTTGATGGAATTTGAAGAGCTATCAAATATTGGCAAGCTAAGAGGTATATTTGATGCCTTCAGTCAAAAAAAGGATATCTTGCACCTGCTAGACCGATGTATTTGCACTAATGGCGTACAGATTTTCATTGGCAGTGAGGCTGGTTATCAAGTACTAGATGATTGTAGTGTGATTTCTGCCCCTTATACGATCAATCAGGATGTAAAAGGAGTGCTTGCGGTGGTGGGTCCTACACGAATGGCTTATGACCGGGTTATTCCGATTGTCGACGTGACCGCACGTTTATTAAGTGAAGCCTTGAATTCAGAGTAAGCGCCCCCATCTTAGTCACAGAACACTTTATTGGAGCAGCTAATGTCAGATTCAAATCAAACTGAAGAACAGCCAGAACAGCCAGAACAGCTGTCTGAGGATGCCGCCGACGCAAGTTCAGCGGATCAAGATACCGATAATATGGTGGATGAGGCGGGTGATGAGCTCACTGAGTTGCGTGAAAAAGCAGAGGCTAATTGGCAGCTTTATGTGCGTGCACAGGCAGAGATGGAAAACCTACGCCGTCGTTCTGAAAAAGATCTAGAAAATGCACATAAATTCGCATTAGAAAAATTCGCTTCAGAACTATTAGCTGTGAAAGACAGCTTAGAACTAGGGCTAAGTGCTACTGATGTTGATGTGGATAAATTGCGTGAAGGCAGTGAACTCACCCTGAAAATGTTAGCGCAGGCCCTTGCGAAATTTAACATCATCGATGTTGATCCTATGGGTGAGAGCTTTGATCCTAATTCACATCAGGCAATGACGATGCAAGAGACTGCAGAACACGCTCCGAATACGGTGATTGCAGTTATGCAGAAAGGCTACCTCATCAACGATCGGCTACTACGCCCAGCTATGGTTGTGGTCGCTAAAGCACCTAAGGAATAGCCAGCGGGTAGCTTTTTCATACTAAAAACTAAATTTTTTTATACAGATACTTGAATATGCTGCAACTGACCCACATATAGAGGGTAGTTAACATATTCTCAGCAGATTTTTATTGGAGACGGAAAATGGGAAGAATAATCGGTATTGATCTGGGCACAACAAATTCATGTGTCGCGGTTATGGCAGGCGGCTCAAGCAAAGTAATTGAAAATAGTGAGGGTGACCGCACGACCCCTTCAGTGATTGCTTTTACTGATGGTGAAGAGGTTTTGGTTGGACAATCAGCTAAGCGCCAATCGGTTACTAATCCAGAGCAGACATTTTATGCGGTAAAACGTTTGATTGGTCGTCGCTTTGAAGAAGATGCAGTGCAAAAAGATATCAAGCTAGTGCCTTATGGCATTATTAAAGCTGATAACGGTGATGCTTGGTTAGAAGCTGATGGCAAGAAAATGGCGCCACCAGAGATTTCTGCGCGTGTCTTGATGAAGATGAAAAAGACCGCTGAGGAATACCTTGGTGAAGAAGTAACCGAAGCAGTTATTACTGTTCCAGCCTACTTTAACGATTCACAGCGACAAGCAACTAAAGATGCAGGCAGGATTGCTGGCCTAGAAGTAAAGCGAATCATTAACGAGCCTACTGCGGCAGCATTAGCCTATGGTATGGATAAGAAGCGCGGTGATCGTAAAGTTGCTGTGTATGATTTAGGTGGCGGTACTTTTGACGTATCTATCATTGAGATTGCAGTCATTGATGATGAACACCAGTTTGAAGTGTTGGCTACCAATGGTGACACCTTCTTAGGTGGTGAAGATTTTGATATGCGCCTAATCGATTACTTGGCAGATGAGTTTAAGCGTGAGCAAGGCTTTGATTTGCACAATGATCCATTAGCATTGCAGCGTCTAAAGGAAGCGGCAGAGAAAGCTAAGATTGAGCTTTCTACCTCACAGCAAACTGAAGTTAATCTACCGTATATCACTGCTGATCAAACTGGGCCAAAACACCTTAATATTAAGGTGACACGTGCCAAGCTTGAATCGCTGGTTGATGAGTTGGTTAAACGTACTATTGCTCCTTGTAAGTTAGCATTGAAAGATGCCGGTCTTACAGTTTCTGATATTGACGATATTATTTTGGTTGGTGGTCAGATTCGTATGCCGATGGTGCAGCAGGCTGTGCAAGAGTTTTTTGGTAAAGAGCCACGTAAAGACGTTAACCCAGATGAAGCAGTTGCTATGGGTGCAGCAATCCAAGCCGGTGTGCTTGGTGGGGATGTGAAAGACGTATTGCTACTAGATGTAACACCATTATCACTGGGTATTGAGACCATGGGTGGTGTTATGACTAAGTTGATTGAGAAGAATACAACGATCCCAACAACGGCATCGCAGGTTTTCTCTACAGCTGAAGATAATCAAACGGCAGTTACCGTGCATGTGCTGCAAGGTGAGCGTGAGCAGGCAGCTGGTAATAAATCATTAGGTCGTTTTGATTTGCAAGATATTCCACCAGCAGGGCGCGGTATCCCGCAGATTGAAGTGAGCTTCGATATTGATGCTAACGGTATCTTGAATGTTTCAGCGAAAGATAAGGCAACTAATAAGGAACAGTCGATCGTTATTAAGGCTTCTTCAGGTCTATCTGATGAAGAGATCGATAACATGGTGAAAGATGCTGAAGCACATGCTGATGAGGATCGTAAGTTCCAAGAATTGGTGACTACACGTAACCAAGCAGATAGCATGATTCATGCGACCGAAAAGTCACTCTCTGAATTGGGTGACAAGGTGGAAGCAGATGAGAAGACAGCGATTGAAGCAGCAATAGCAGACCTACGTTCGGTTATGGAACAGGATGATAAAGAAGCTATTGAAACTAAGACGCAGGCATTAGCTGAAGCATCCAGTAAAATGGCAGAGCAGATGTATGCACAATCAGGAGCGGATGCGGAAGGTGCTGAAGTAACTGAAGCAAACGCTGCTGATGATGTTGTCGATGCTGAGTTTGAAGAAGTAAAAGAAAAGAAATCCTAAGATTTCCTTAGGTATGACTGACAAAGTCCATGGCCATTTTATGGCTGTGGACTTTGTGCTATCTGCTGTCCTAGGTTTTACCTCAGATGCAAGACAGCCTTAACTAATTTAGAAAAGTTCCCGCTGATATGGCTAAAAGAGATTACTACGAAGTTTTATCTGTCGATCGCAGTGCCGATGAGGCTACGCTGAAGAAATCTTATCGTCGTTTGGCGATGAAATATCACCCTGATCGTAATAGTGGTGATGCCGCTGGTGAAGCTGAGGTTAAATTCAAGGAAGCGAAAGAGGCTTACGATGTACTTTCTGATGGCCAGAAACGCGCGCTCTACGATCAGTATGGACATGCTGGATTAGAGCAGCAAGGTGGTGGCCCAAGAGGTGGTGCAGGTGATTTTGGTGATATCTTTGACGACATCTTTGGCGGCGGCGGTCGTGGCGGACAGAATCGTGCCTATCGGGGTGCTGATCTACAATACAAGCTAGAACTTAGCCTGGAAGAAGCTGTTTTTGGTGTAGATAAGAATATAGATGTCGCCTCAAATCAAAGTTGTGATACCTGTGATGGTTCTGGTGCTAGGCCAGGTAGCGATGTGAAGACCTGTGGTACCTGTGGTGGTGCTGGTCAGGTGCGTATGCAACAAGGCTTTTTCTCTATTCAGCAGACCTGCCCTACTTGTCAGGGACGTGGTCAAGTTATTGCTGACCCCTGTGGTGACTGTCGTGGTACTGGGGTTGTACGTAAGCAGCGTACGCTAGCCGTTAAAGTACCTGCTGGGGTTGATACGGGAGACCGTATTCGTTTGTCAGGAGAGGGTGAGCCTGGAGAGAATAGAGGGCCGGCCGGAGATCTGTTTGTGCAGGTTGATGTGATGGCGCATCCAATTTTTGAGCGCGATGCAGCAGACTTGCATTGTGAAGTGCCGATTGGTTTTAGTATTGCGGCGCTGGGTGGTGAGATTGAGATTCCAAGTCTGAATGGGCGCTTGGCACTGAAGATTCCAGCGGAAGTACAAACGGGCAAAAGATTTCGCCTGCGTGGGAAAGGGGTGAAACCAGTCCGCGGTGGCCCACAGGGTGATCTCTACGTACACTTAATGGTGGAAACACCGATTAATCTGAATAAAGCTCAAAAGCAGTTGTTTGAACAATTACAGGCTTCGCTAGATAATGGTGGCAGTAAACATAATCCCAAATCTGCCGGTTGGCTTGATGGTATGAAAGGATTCTTTGACGATTTGAAGTTTTGGTCTAAATAACCAGCTGATAAAGGCGTCGATAACTCACATAAGAAGCGAAGGCTTAGGTTCACATTATGTCGATAAAGATAGCCATTAATGGTGCAAGTGGTCGCATGGGGTTGGCCTTAATTCAGGCCTGTGCGCAACATGAGCAAACCTTATTACAAGCGGCGCATGTACGGCCTAGCTCCGCTAGTCTTGCTCGTGATGCGGGTGAATTAGCAGGTATTGGATCTAATGGGGTGTTGTTCAGTGCGATGCCTAACTGTGATGAGGCCGCTAGCTCAGAGGCTATGGCCTGGATCGATTTCTCCTTGCCGGCTGGAGCGCTGGATGGCTTGGACTATTGCCTAGCAACAAAAACTCCCATAGTGATCGGCACTACAGGCTTTTCAGCCGAACAAAAACAAGCGATCTATGCTGCTGGCCAAACAATCCCTATTGTTTTTGCGCCGAATATGAGTGTCGGCGTTAATCTGTGTCTGAACCTATTGCAAACAGCTGCTAGTACTTTAGGCGATGAATACGATATTGAAGTGATAGAAGCGCATCATCGACATAAAGTCGATGCCCCTTCAGGTACTGCATTGCGTATGGGTGAAGTGATTGCAGATGCCTTAGGTGCCGACTTGGATAGCCGTGCTGTCTATGCGCGTGAAGGTGATATTGGTGAGCGTGAAAAGGGTAGTATTGGTTTCCAGACTATTCGTGCTGGCGATATTGTTGGCGAACATACAGTGATGTTTGCTGGTATGGGTGAGCGTGTGGAAATTATTCATCGCGCAACGAGTCGTATGACTTTCGCAAATGGTGCGATGCGGGCTGCTGTCTGGCTGCAAACGCAGCCGCCGGGTGTCTACGATATGCAGGATGTATTGGCTCTAAGTTAGCCGGCTGCTCGAAAATCGGTCAACTTTATCTCATTAACAGAACTTGCTGCCTGATTTCGATTAAATAATCGGTCTGAATTGCGGCCCAGCTCTATCGGCTCATGCCGACTTCCAGTACAATCTCCGCTCAAATTAAACGTTGCTATTTCATTCAGTAGCAACGGCATGTTCTTCCCGTAGAGTAGGCAATAGATTCAGGAGTACGAGTTTGACAACACCCGCTTATTTGGTCCTTGAGGACGGTACCGTCTATACAGGCACCTCAGTCGGATCACACGGCAGCACTGAGGGTGAGGTCGTCTTCAATACTTCCATCACTGGCTATCAAGAAATCCTTACTGATCCGTCTTATCGCAAGCAGATCGTAACCTTGACCTATCCTCATATTGGTAATGTAGGCGTCACCACAGAAGACTGTGAATCGACGCAAGTACATGCCGCAGGCCTAGTGATTCGAGATTTGCCACGACTACATTCTAGCTGGCGCGCAGAGCAGTCCTTAGAAGATTATTTGAAGGCGAATCATATTGTCGCCATCGCCGATATTGATACCCGTAGCCTGACACGTAGATTGCGTGAGAAGGGTGCTTTAAATGGGGTGATTGCGACTGGCGATGTTGATTTGGAGGCCTTGCTGCAACAGGCCAAGGGTTTCTCTGGATTAAAAGGTATGGACCTAGCGCAGGAAGTCACCACTGATAGTAGCTATGCTTGGGATCAAGCCAGTTGGTCATTAGAGGCATCGAATACTGCAGTAGAAAAGAAATTTAAAGTAGTTGCCCTAGATTTTGGTGTGAAGCATAACATTCTACGAATCTTGGTTGACCTAGGCTGTGAGCTGCAAATTGTCCCAGCTAAAACTAGTTACGCTGAGATAGCAGCGATGTCACCAGATGGTGTGTTCTTATCGAATGGTCCGGGAGATCCCGAGCCCTGTGATTATGCCATTACGCTGATCCGTCAATTGATCGAGAACAAAGTACCAAGTTTTGGTATTTGTCTTGGGCATCAGCTTTTTGCATTAGCCGCTGGCGCAAAAACAGTAAAAATGAAATTTGGTCATCATGGCGCTAATCACCCAGTAAAAGATATTGAGACTGGGCAGGTTATGATCAGTAGCCAGAATCATGGCTTTGCTGTTGATGAAGAAAGTCTACCTGATTGTTTAGTTACGACTCATCGATCTTTATTCGATAATAGCTTGCAGGGTATTCGCCATCTTGATGCTCCTGCTTATGGTTTCCAAGGTCATCCAGAAGCCAGCCCTGGACCGCATGATGTACGCGGCCTATTTCTTCCTTTTATTCAAGCGATGTCATCGCGCAGCAACAGTAAAAACTAGTTATGCCTAAACGTAACGATATTAAATCGGTATTAATCCTCGGCGCTGGCCCTATCATTATTGGTCAAGCCTGTGAGTTTGATTATTCCGGGGTGCAAGCGTGTAAGTCTTTACGTGATGAAGGCTACCACGTGATCTTGGTGAACTCGAATCCAGCCACGATCATGACTGATCCGCAAACAGCTGATGTGATCTACATTGAACCAGTGGAGTGGCAGACAGTAGCTAAGATTATTGAGCGTGAAAAACCAGATGCTCTATTACCAACCATGGGTGGCCAGACTGCCCTTAATTGTGCACTAGATTTGGATGCGCAAGGGATCTTAGAGAAATTTAATGTCGAGTTGATTGGTGCTTCAAAAGAAGCCATCGATATGGCCGAAGACAGACAAAAGTTCAAGGTGGCGATGGATGAGATCGGTCTTGAATCCGCTCGTTCTTCAGTTGCACATAGCATGGAAGAGGCGCTAGCGATTCAGTCATCAATAGGCTTTCCATCTATTATCCGTCCATCTTTCACCCTTGGTGGTAGTGGCGGCGGCATTGCTTACAATATTGAAGAATTTAAAGATATTGTAGCGCGTGGATTAGATTTCTCTCCGACTACTGAGGTCTTGCTGGAAGAGTCACTACTCGGTTGGAAAGAGTATGAGATGGAGGTCGTTCGTGACCAAGCAGATAATTGTATTATTATTTGTTCGATCGAAAACTTTGATCCAATGGGTGTGCATACCGGCGACTCGATTACGGTGGCGCCAGCCCAGACATTGACTGATAAGGAATATCAGATTATGCGTAATGCTTCATTAGAAGTGCTGCGTAAAATTGGTGTTGATACTGGTGGGTCAAATGTGCAGTTTGCAGTTAATCCAAAAGATGGCCGTTTAGTCATTATTGAAATGAACCCTAGGGTTTCACGTTCTTCAGCACTGGCCTCTAAGGCTACTGGTTTTCCAATCGCTAAGGTCGCGGCTAAGCTGGCTGTTGGTTACACCTTGGATGAGCTTGAAAATGAAATTACAGGCGGTGCAACACCTGCATCGTTTGAGCCTAGTATCGACTATGTTGTTACTAAGATTCCACGTTTTGCATTTGAAAAGTTCCCTCAGGCATCAACCGAACTCAGCACACAGATGAAGTCAGTTGGTGAAGTGATGGCGATTGGTAGAACATTCCAGGAGTCGATGCAGAAAGCTTTGCGTGGACTTGAGACGGATATGGATGGTCTCAATCCACTCATTGATCAAAGCAAAAGTGATTGGCGTGAGACTCTAGATGAGCAAATTCGATTACGTCAGCCTGATCGTATTTGGTATGTTGCAGACGCTTTTCGAGCGGGCTATAGCATTGATAAGATTCATGCGCTCACGGCTATCGATAGCTGGTTCCTGTCTCAGATTGAAGAGTTGATTGAGTTAGAGCAAGTAGTTGCTGCCTCATCATTACAAGACTTAAGTGCTGAACTCTTATTCAAGTTAAAACAAAAAGGTTTTTCTGATCGCCGGTTAGCGCAGTTATTAGCCTGTGATGAACAAGCTGTTCGTGACTACCGTTGGCAGCAGGCTGTGCGTCCGGTCTATAAGCGTGTTGATACCTGTGCTGCTGAATTTTCTACCAGCACTGCTTATCTTTATTCTAGCTATGAGCAAGAATGTGAGGCAGAGGTTTCGGATAAGAAAAAAATCATGGTACTAGGCGGCGGTCCAAACCGTATTGGCCAGGGCATCGAGTTTGATTACTGCTGTGTCCATGCGGCATTAGCGATGCGTGAAGATGGCTATGAAACGATTATGGTTAACTGTAACCCAGAGACCGTTTCAACGGATTATGACACTTCAGATCGTTTATATTTTGAGCCACTAACATTAGAAGACGTGTTGGAGATCTGTCATATTGAACAACCTACTGGTGTGATAGTGCAGTTTGGTGGGCAGACGCCACTTAAATTAGCGCGTCAGCTGGAAGCAGCCGGTGTACCGATTATTGGTACAACACCAGATTCAATTGATCTAGCAGAAGACCGTGAGCGATTCCAAGCATTGGTTGAAAAACTGGACTTATTGCAGCCGCCTAATGCGACCGTGCGTAAAGTTGAAGAGGCTGTGCCTTTAGCGAATAAGATTGGTTACCCCGTCGTCGTCAGGCCTTCTTATGTGCTCGGTGGGCGTGCGATGGAGGTTGTCTTTAACGATGAAGATTTAGAGCATTACATGCACACTGCAGTTTCTGTATCGAATGACTCCCCGGTCCTGATTGACCGCTTCCTCGCAGATGCCATCGAAGTCGATGTTGATGCGATCTGTGACGGTGAAGAGGTGTTAGTTGCTGGCATTATGGAACATATCGAACAGGCGGGTATTCATTCAGGCGATTCGGCCTGTTCACTACCACCACACACACTGTCTGAAGAAATGCAGCAACGTTTAATTGAGCAAACTAAGAAGTTGGCCCATGGTTTGAATGTAATTGGCTTGATGAATATTCAGTTTGCCGTTAAGGGTGATGCAGTTTATCTGCTTGAAGTGAATCCACGTGCCTCTCGTACTGTGCCATTTGTATCTAAAGCGATTGGTGTGCCATTGGCAAAGGTGGCTGCGCGATGCATGGCGGGTACTTCTTTGCAACAGCAAGAAATTCAAATGGATAATCAGCCATCGTTTTATTCTGTTAAAGAGGCAGTATTCCCATTCATTAAATTCTTAGGTGTCGACCCAATTCTTGGGCCAGAAATGAAATCGACAGGTGAAGTGATGGGCGTTGGTGAAAGCTTTGGAGAGGCCTTTGCTAAAGCGCAATTAGGTGCTGGTGTAATCCTCCCACTCAGTGGCAAGGTTTTTATCAGTGTGCGTGATAGCGATAAAGATGGTGCAGCAGATGTGGCTAAAGGGCTGGTCGACTTAGGTTTTGAAATTGTTGCAACAGCTGGTACTGCCGATTATCTTGACAGTAAAAACATTGCCTGTAAGCATGTGAATAAGGTTCGTCAAGGACGTCCTCATGTTGTTGATATGATTATTGATAAACAGATTGCATTAATCATCAATACAACGGAAGGTAAGCAAGCGATTGCAGATTCTTATGCTATTCGACGTGAAGCCTTGCAACAGAAGATTTGCTATACCACGACTATTGCCGGTGCTAGTGCGTTAACTCAAGCGATTGCACAGGGTCAAGATCATAAGGTGTATCGTCTACAGGAAATGCATCAAGTCGTGAAACACTAGTGACTACTGAAAACTACTGATTATGAATAAAGTTCCCCTAACCGTTCGTGGTGCAGACAAACTGCGTGCTGAACTACAGCAACTGAAAACAGTGGATAGACCTCGTATTATTGCGGCTATTGCGACTGCACGTGAGCATGGTGATCTGAAAGAAAATGCGGAATACCATGCCGCTAGGGAGCAACAAAGCTTTGCGGAAGGGCGTATCCAAGAGATTGAAGGCAAACTCTCTAACGCAGACATTATCGATATTCTTAAGTTGGATACAGGCGGGCGTATCGTATTTGGTGCAACCGTCGATTTAGCTGATGAAGAAACGGGTGATGAAATTTGCTATCAAATCGTCGGTGAAGATGAGGCCGATATTAAAGCGAATATGATCTCTGTTACCTCTCCAATAGCACGTGCTTTAATTGGTAAAAGTGTGGGTGATATCGCTACAGTGATGGCCCCTAGTGGCGAGAAAGAATTCGAAATCCTAAAAGTCCAATTTATCTAAAGCGACAGCTTTCTACGAGCGCCCCCTTGGCTAAAAGCAAAAGTAGTTCGCGCTGGCTGAAACGCCAATCTAATGATCCCTTTGTAGCCCGTGCTCAGGCGGATGGTTGGCGTTCGCGTGCTGTTTATAAATTGGAAGAATTAGATCAGCGCTATGAACTTGTAGCCAATAGTAAGGTCATTGTTGATCTAGGAGCTGCCCCTGGGGCATGGACACAGTATGTACTGTCCAAGCAGCGTGCTGAGAAAAAGCTTATAATTGGCTTAGACATACTTGAAATGGAAGAAATAGACGGGGCAAGACTTATACAAGGGGACTTCACAGAGGATGAACCTTTACAAGAACTTGTGCAGATGCTCGATGGTGCAAAGGTAGACCTTGTATTATCGGATATGGCCCCCAATATATCAGGTAATCGCGTAGTCGATCAGCCAAAGGCGATGTACTTAGCCGAACTGGCCCTCGACTTCGCACGCAACCACCTCTGCCTTGGTGGTGGATTTGCGGTAAAACTTTTTCAGGGTGAAGGGTACTCACAATACATTAGTGAGTTAAAGACTAGCTTTGGTCAGGTTAATAGCGTGAAGCCTCAAGCCTCACGTAAGGAAAGCCGCGAGATGTTTGCGGTGGCCCGCCAGTATCGGGTGTAGTAGAGTCGAAATATAACCTATCGCGCCTACTTTGGAGTAGCGAATGAATGACATGGTAAAAAATCTTATTTTGTGGGCAGTCATCGTAGTTGTACTGATGTCTGTGTTTAACAATTTCACTGGCAGATCGCGTCAATCGGAGACTGTCTCTTATTCGCAATTTATTAAAGATGTGCGTGATGGTGCTGTTCGTGAGGTGACGATTGAGGCTGATAATCGCACAATCCTTGGCACCACAACCTCGAACGAAAGTTTTACAACTTTTAATCCATCTGATGATAACTTGGTGGACGATCTACTTAAGTACAACGTAGAGATTAAAACAGGTCCAACACAGCAACGTTCGCTACTGTTGGATATTTTGATCAGTTGGTTCCCAATGATTTTACTGATCGGTGTTTGGATCTTCTTCATGCGCCAGATGCAAGGCGGTGGCGGTGGTGCTGGTGGTCGCGGCGCAATGTCATTCGGTAAGAGCAAGGCACGCCTGATGGGAGAAGACCAAATCAAGGTGACTTTCGCTGACGTGGCAGGTGTAGAAGAAGCCAAAGAGGAAGTATCTGAATTAGTTGAGTTCTTACGCGACCCAGGTAAATTTCAAAAATTAGGTGGCAAGATTCCACGTGGCGTCCTAATGAATGGCTCACCAGGTACTGGTAAAACACTATTAGCTAAGGCCATTGCTGGTGAGGCTAAAGTTCCTTTCTTCACAATCTCAGGTTCTGATTTTGTTGAAATGTTTGTCGGTGTTGGTGCCTCACGAGTACGTGACATGTTTGCTCAAGCAAAGAAGGCTGCACCTTGCATCATCTTTATTGATGAGATCGATGCAGTAGGCCGTCATCGTGGAGCTGGTATGGGCGGCGGTAATGATGAGCGCGAGCAAACATTAAATCAGCTTCTAGTCGAGATGGATGGTTTTGAAGGTAATGAAGGTATTATCGTTATTGCTGCAACTAACCGTCCTGATGTATTAGATCCAGCACTATTACGCCCAGGTCGATTTGACCGCCAAGTAACAGTGCCACTACCAGATCTACGTGGACGTGAACAAATTTTAAAAACACATATGCGCAAAGTACCATTGGGTAATGATATCCATGCAGATTTAATTGCACGTGGTACACCAGGGTTTTCTGGCGCTGATTTAGCGAACCTGGTTAACGAAGCGGCTTTGTTTGCTGCCCGTTCGAGCAAGCGTACAGTTGATATGGATGACCTTGAGCGTGCTAAAGATAAGATCATCATGGGTGCTGAACGTAAGTCGATGGTGATGAGTGAAGATGAGAAGAAGTTAACGGCTTATCATGAGGCAGGTCACGCTATTGTTGGTCGTCTTGTACCTGAACATGACCCAGTCTATAAAGTTACTATTATTCCTCGAGGACGTGCATTGGGTGTGACTATGTTCCTACCTGCTGAAGATCGTTACAGCCATAGTAAGCAACGTTTGGAATGTCAGATATCGAGCTTGTTTGGTGGTCGCCTAGCAGAAGAATTAATCTTTGGTAGTGACGCAGTCACTACTGGTGCGTCGAATGATATTGAGCGCGCCACAGAGATTGCTAAAAACATGGTAACTAAATGGGGACTTTCTGAAAAAATGGGACCATTGGTTTACAGTGAAGATGAGGGTGAGCCATTCCTAGGACGTTCAACTAAGGGTAATGTTGTATCTGATGAGACTTCGCGCTCAATTGATGAAGAAGTGCGGAAGATTATCGATTTGAACTACCAACGTGCAGAAAAGCTGTTAGTTGATAATATTCAGATTCTACATAATATGGCGGAAGCTTTAATCAAATATGAGACCATCGATGTTGGTCAAATTGATGATTTGATGTCTGGTAAGAAGGCAAATCCACCAGCCAATTGGGAAGATGATGAGCCATCACAGGGCGGTAATGCAGCCGTTGATACTGATGGTAAAACAGGTCCTATTGGAGGCCCTGCAAGTACACACTAAACAGCTTTTTAATGAATGTTTAGAGTTTGAAAGCGGCCCACTTTGTGGGCCGTTTTTTTTGCCCAGCTATTTTTTTAGAGTCACTCTGGCGATGATACAGTGCTTAGGCTTACAACCATGCTAGAGATGTTTTATGCTCGACTGCTATGGTTAAACAATATTTCGGGACAGATGGAATTCGAGGGCGTGTCGGCGAAGGTGTGATGACGCCTGAGTTTGTGCTCAAGCTAGCATGGGCGACTGGCCGGGTGCTATGTAACGACGCGAGTAACCTTGTCTTGATTGGTAAAGACACACGCATTTCTGGCTACATGCTGGAATCCTTAGTTGAAGCTGGGCTGACTGCGGCCGGCGTTAATTGCCGTCTATTAGGACCTATGCCAACCCCTGCTATCGCTTACCTGACACGAACCTTGAGAGCCTCTGCTGGTATCGTCATCAGTGCCTCACATAACCCTTACTATGATAATGGCCTAAAGATATTCTCTGCTGACGGTAGCAAACTTTCAGATCAGGTTGAGCTTGAGATTGAAGCGTTACTAAGTGGGCCAATGCAGACCGTGGCCCCTAATCAGCTTGGTAAGGTTAAACGTATTGAAGATGCTGCCGGGCGTTACTTAGAGTTCTGCAAGGCTAGTATCGCTCCTAATATTCGTCTGCATGGCCTTAAAATAGTGATCGATTGTGCCCATGGTGCGACTTATCACATCGCACCTGATGTCTTTCGTGAGCTTGGAGCTGAGGTGATCGAGATTGCCTCCAGTCCGAATGGTCTTAATATTAATGCCGACTGTGGTGCAACTAACCCCGCTAGCTTGCAGGCAGCAGTACAATCTCAGTCAGCTGACTTGGGGATTGCGATCGATGGTGATGGTGATCGTCTAATCATGGTGGATGCCAATGGTGCTTTAGTAGATGGCGACCAACTTTTATTTTTGTTAGCAACTGCTGCGCAAGAAAAGGGTCAAGCAACCGAGGCGGTCGTTGGTACAGTCATGAGTAATTTAGGCCTTGAGCATGCGCTGGCTGAACGAGGCATAACACTGCATCGGGCAGCGGTTGGTGATCGTTATGTCTTAGAATTAATGCAGCAGCATGCCTGTGTCTTGGGTGGTGAGGCCTCAGGTCATATCATCTGTCTTGATCAAACCACAACTGGTGATGCCATTATTGCTGCATTACAGGTATTAGAAATCTTGGTGAGCCGTAGACAAGGTCTCGCAGCAGCGGTTTCTACAATGAAAAAATACCCACAGGTACTCATTAACGTACCACTAGACGCAGACTTTGACTTAAACACTTCGAGCGAGATCCAGGCTGCGCTTAAGGCTGCCGAGCATGCGTTGGCTGAACAGGGCCGCGTTCTTTTACGTGCTTCGGGTACTGAGCCATTGATACGTGTCATGGCTGAAGGTGTTGATTTGAGCCTAGTGCAGCGCACAGCGAATGAATTGGCGACACAAGTAGCGAGTGTCTGTGGTACCAAATAGGGTTTAAATCAGCTTGAACTAGGCCGTTTAGGGTTTGATTTTCAAATATGCGATAGGTAAGCTTGCCGGCTTCTTAATTGTTTTTGGATAGTGATCAGATGCGACGTTCGATAATAGCGGCAAACTGGAAATTAAACGCTAGTCGCAGCATGGTGGATACGTTTATGCCAGCAGTTGATGCGCAAGCCAGTGCGTCTGGCAATACAGATATTGTCATCTGCCCTCCCTATCCTTATTTAGACCTCGTTGGGCAAAAAGTCCAAGCCAGTAATCTGCATATTGGCGGCCAAACCATGAGTCTAGAGAAAGAGGGTGCCTTCACCGGTGAGGTAAGTGCAGATATGCTACGTGATGTAGGTTGCCGTTATGTCATCTTGGGACATTCTGAGCAGCGCCGATATCATGCCGATAGTGATATCTCAATTGGTACTAAAATGGTAACTGCTCTACGCGCCGGATTAACACCTATCGTTTGTATTGGTGAATCTCTGCAGCAGCGTAAAGAAGATAAGGCTGAATCGACTATTATGCGTCAGCTTGGTGCTCTATTAGCACTCGGTCGCTGGGTTGATCTAAGTGACTTAGTTATTGCGTATGAACCGATCTGGGCAATTGGTACAGGAGAGACAGCTAGTCCTGAACAAGCGCAAGCGATGCATGCTTATATTCGCGCAGAATTGACTAAGAGTCGTGCGCAGTTAGCAGACACAGTACGTGTTTTATACGGTGGCAGCGTAAATCCGGATAATGCTGCAGAGTTATTTGCTCAAACTGATATTGATGGTGGTTTGATTGGTGGTGCTTCGTTGCAAGCCGACTCGTTTAATCAAATTATTACGGCAGTTTGAAATACTGAACCCTAAAAGGCTTAAACCTTATGATTTATAACATTCTCGTGACTATTGATGTCTTTATCGCCGCCGCCTTGATCGCTCTGGTGCTTATGCAACAGGGTAAAGGTTCTGGTATGGGTGCTGCTTTTGGCGCCGGCGCATCTTCTACTGTATTTGGTGCAAGTGGGGCGGGCTCTTTTCTAACACGAGCTACTGCGATACTGGCAGCTCTATTTTTCATTAATAGTATTTTATTGGCCTATATTGCTAGTAATCGCGCTGACGATAGCAGTGTGCTTGAATCTTCTACTGTAGTTGAAAGGCTAGCACCTGGTGCTGACGATGTGGGTGTTCAAGTCGGTGATGGTGTGAACGTTCTTAACATGGAAGGTAAGTCACAAGATGAGATCGTTGATATCGTTCGCTCTGAGATCGACCGTTTGAATCAAGAAGAAGCATCTGCTGCGGATAAAGCAGAATAAAGCCCATAATTACGGGTCGTCAAGAACAGCCGATGTGGTGGAATTGGTAGACACGCTGTCTTGAGGGGGCAGTGGCGAAAGCTGTGCCGGTTCGACTCCGGCCATCGGCACCATACTTATCCTTCCTACTCACAATATTGGTGAGAGGAAGGTTTTATAAAACCCTCTAAATGTATTTCAAAACTTCTTTTGTCAATGTGCAATCTCTGTTTTTAGTCTACCTCAAGCTCTAAGATAATAGTTTTGTTAGGGCTGTAATTTATGTGCTTAGTCTATGCTGATAGCTTAATCTCAAGTCTATTATTATCTGTTTTATAATGGCTTCTGTGGGCTATTCACTTAATTGCAAAGCACTGTCATATTGCACCGTAACTTCCTTGTAATCTAAAGCTGATCTGCGTACACTCCTTTGCTTGTCGGTGCGGGGTGGAGCAGTCTGGCAGCTCGTCGGGCTCATAACCCGAAGGTCGTAGGTTCAAATCCTACCCCCGCTACCAATCGACAGTTCGCGTTCGCGATGTTTGCAATAATCACTTTTTCTATCAGTTGACATGACTCTCTAAAGATTCAATTACGCGTTTTATTAGAGCGCAATTACTTACTTAGCTGATTCCTGTAATGCTGTCTCGCATAGTTCCATTAAGGCTTCAATGCTGGTCATTCTGGTGTAGTTAGGCCGTATGACAAAGGCGATGCGACGGTGTGGCCCAGGTTCATCGATATGGATAGCATTCAGCAATGGGTTCTGTGCAATCAAAGGGTCGAGTGCCATCTCTGGAATTAGCGTGGTACCTAACTTGCCTAAGACCATTTGGATTAATGTGTTCAGGCTGGTTGCCCCGAGTGTGTTACTAGGGGCTGTTTCAGATAGCTTGCAGACCTCAAGGATATTATCCCTCAAGCAATGCCCATCTTTTAATAACAGTAATTTGCTTTGCTTTATTTCTTCTTTAGAAGCAATTTTCTGTTGAGTGTTTTTGTCATCTTTTAAGGTGATCCAATAAAAGTCTTCTTGCCAAAACTCCATCTGTAACAATCCGTCACAAGGGAAGGGTAGCGCCAGAATAGCTGTATCAATGTCACCTTTTTTCACCATGTCTATTAAAGCGGCTGAGTGTTCTTCGACGATAGTTAATTGTGCCTGCGGATAAATTTTGTTCAGTAGTGGGAAGATTTTGGGTAATAAAAAAGGTGCAATTGTTGGAATGACACCAATAGTAATGGGGTAACTGAGGGCTGCTTTATTTCGCTCTGCTAAATGTTGCAGTTCCTCTACCTGCAATAAAATATTGCGTGAGTACTGTAATACCTCACGTCCTATAGGAGTGATCAACACTTTTTTATTGTTTCGTTCAAATATCTGAAAACCTAACTGTTTTTCCATTTCATTTAAAGCAGTGCTGAGTGCAGATTGGCTGATATTGCAAAGTTCAGCAGCATTTTTGAAGTGCAGTGTCTTTTCCGCAGCTAAGGCATAACTCAGTTGTTTAAGTGTGATCATGGAAGCCCTCTGACGTAAGTAATATGTTCAGTATTTTAGAACATAGTTATAGCTTTATTCAAATTTACTAATTATCAAGCTTAATCTAATATTTCCCTTGATCTTTACGTTAGTTCTATTTATTAATTAATAATACTGGTGAAAGAGAACGATATACAGTCGATTAAAGTAATGGGAGAAGTAAATTGGACAATAAAGAGAGTAGCGCTGAAGGACAATGTCCTTTCGTTCACGGTGGTAATACCCGTTTGGGTGGTGCTGGAAAGAAAAACCGTGATTGGTGGCCGGAACAACTGAATCTAAATATTTTACATCAACATAGTGAACAATCGAACCCAATGGCAGTAGGTTTTGATTATGCAAAAGCATTTAAAAAGCTTGATCTCGCTGCTGTGAAAAAAGATATTGAGAAAGTTTTAACAACCTCACAAGACTGGTGGCCGGCAGATTATGGTCATTATGGTCCATTTATGGTGAGGATGGCTTGGCATAATTCAGGGACTTATCGCACCGGTGATGGTCGTGGTGGATCAGGAACTGGCAATCAACGTTTTGCACCTGTTAATAGCTGGCCGGATAACGTGAACTTGGATAAGGCGCGACGTTTGATCTGGCCGGTAAAACAAAAGTATGGGAATAGCCTGTCTTGGGCTGACCTGATCGTTTTGGCTGGTAATGTTGCTATTGAATCGATGGGGCTAAAATCACTTAGTTTTGCTGGTGGCCGCGAAGATATCTGGCAGCCTGAAGAAGATATTTACTGGGGTAAAGAAGCTGAGTGGCTGGGTGGTAGTCGTCAGCATGAAAGTGAAATTTTAGAGGCGCCACTGGCTGCTGTTCAAATGGGTTTGATCTACGTCAATCCCGAAGGTCCTGATGGTAAGCCTGATCCGCTAGCATCGGCCAAAGATATTCGTGAGACCTTTGCACGTATGTCGATGAATGATTATGAGACGGTAGCTTTGACCGCTGGTGGACATACCTTTGGTAAGTCACATGGTGCAGGTGATGCCACACTGGTGGGCCCGGAACCAGAGTCAGCACCGCTAGAACAAGTTGGTTTAGGTTGGGTTAGTGATCATGCCAGCGGCAAAGGTAGTGATACTATTGGCAGTGGTCTTGAAGGAGCTTGGACAGCTAATCCGACGCAATGGGATAATGGTTATTTTGATGTCTTATTGGGTTATGAGTGGGAACTAGTTCAGAGTCCAGCTGGTGCTCATCAGTGGGCGGCGAAGGATCTAGCGGAGAAGGATAAGGCGCCTGAGGCTTCAGATTCATCTCAACGGGTTGGTCTAATGATGACGACTGCAGATATAGCGATGAAGGAAGATCCTGAATACCGCAAGATTTCAGAACACTTTCATGCAAACCCTAAGGAGTTTGCGGAAGCCTTCAAACAGGCTTGGTTTAAGCTGACTCATCGCGATATGGGGCCAAAATCACGTTATATTGGCCCTGATGTCCCAGCTGAAGATTTGATCTGGCAGGATCCTGTGCCTGTTGTTGATCATGGGCTTGTGACCAAGGCTGATATTGCAGACTTGAAGTCAATGATCTTGATCTCTGACTTAAGTATTTCTGAGTTGGTATATACGGCTTGGTCATCAGCTTCGACCTATCGTGGGTCTGACCATCGTGGTGGTGCTAATGGTGGGCGCATCCGTTTGTCGCCACAAAGAGAGTGGCGCGTGAATGAGCCTGAGCAGTTAACTAAGGTGTTAGCTGTCTATAGCAGTATTCAAAAGCAATTTAATAAGGGTCAATCTAAAAAAGCGGTATCATTAGCCGATTTGATTGTACTTGGTGGCTGTGCAGCAGTTGAAAAAGCAGCACGCAATGCTGGGATTGATACGGTTTGTCCATTTGTCCCAGGACGGACTGATGCAACCGATGAACAGACAGATGCCGAGTCGTTCAAAGTGTTAGAGCCGATTGCAGATGGTTTCCGTAATTACACTAATAAAGTATATAAGGTATCTGCTGAAGAGCTATTGCTTGATCGTGCTCAATTACTCACATTAAGTGCACCTGAGATGACCGTTTTAGTTGGTGGCATGCGAGTGTTAAATGCTAACTTCGAAGGTTCACAACTGGGGGTGCTTACAAATGAGCCAGGCAAGTTGAGTAATGATTTCTTTATTAATCTTACTGATATGAGTGTTGACTGGAAGCCCGTCTCTAAGGCCGCTGAGGAGTTTACTGCCTTTGATCGTGCGACTGGAAAAGAGAAGTGGCATGCAAGTCGAGTGGATCTGGTGTTTGCTTCTAATTCCCAGTTACGCGCACTTACGGAAGTCTATGCCTGTGATGATGCCAAGGAAAAGTTTGTTGATGACTTTGTAAAAGCCTGGAGCAAGGTCATGCATGCGGATCGCTTCGACATTAAGTAAGTGAGAGTGCTTGGCGAGCATCTTTCAGTAGAGGTGCTTGCTGAGTAATTACCTATTTGGCAACTTATGATTTGGTCAGTATTGAAGCTAGGGATTTACGGTTTATAGCGGTGGAATAGTTAAAAATAACGAATTTAGTGGCCAAAACGGCGCATTCTCCATGTATTTTTAGTTGCTGCGAGGCCGCAGCTAAAATATACTTCGTTACTGAGTGGTGGATACACTCAAAGTTTACGTGGAGCCCCGGTTGGGGCTTTTTTGTTGGCCGATGCTAAATAGTAGCGGTGACATAACGGTTTAAATGGGCTTTATGCCCATTTTTTATTTGTGGAGCCAAAAGATTGAGTGCTGATCCGGAAGGACTTGAGTCGCTGTTATTGCCAGCAATTGAGGGGCTAGGCTTCCGTCTTTGGGGTGTGGATTACCGTAGTTCACCAAAGCATGCGCACTTAAAGATTTTCATTGATCATGATGACGGCATCCAAGTTGATGATTGTTCTGCAGTTAGCCATCAAGTGGCAGGTGTATTAGATGTTGAAGATCCAATCACTGTTGCGTATACCTTAGAGGTGTCATCGCCAGGGATTGAAAGACCCTTGATGAAGCTAGAGCACTATCAACTTTATATCGGTAAGAAAGTGAAAATTAGGCTGACCTGGTCGGTCAATAATCGAAAGAATTTTTTAGGCACGCTAGTGCGTGTCGATGGTGATGAAATAGTCATCGCGGTAGACGGAGAAGAATTCAGCTTCCCCGTGAACG